>Ga0197142_1001827_pt1 | contig 19182 bp, 16 predicted proteins | sample GBS60_MetaG_FD_148614 | JGI IMG/M metagenome (GOLD analysis project Ga0197142, IMG submission 148614) | Sediment microbial communities from Great Boiling Springs, Gerlach, Nevada, United States - GBS 60_MetaG | ecosystem: Environmental > Aquatic > Thermal springs > Hot (42-90C) > Sediment... | reverse complement strand
TGGCGGGCATGTACGATGCCGCGACGATGACGCCGATCAATGATGCGGGACCGATCGATCTGGGGGTGGTTACCGTTACACGTTGAACGCTGGACGCTGGACAACGATGCTCAACTGACCACAATCTCGAAGTCGTTCGGCGAGCGCCCCAGCGCTTCCAGCAACTGCGCGATAATCCATAGCACTGATCGTGCGCTCTGATTGGTCTCGATCCACAACGCAGCGCCCGGGATGGGCGCCGGGGAGATCATACCAGTCGGGCTGTCAGCAATGTGCTGCCGCGAGCGCCCCTTGATAGTGGTCGCAACCGTTGCGAAATTGTCGCAACGCTGCGCCAGCGCCTGGCAGACACCCAACAACACCCCGCGCCAGGTGTTCGCAGCGTAGAATTCGCCAAACAGAATGAAGCCTTTGGGTTTCCCTGGCATCAACCTTGTTTTGACAGTCGGGGCTGGTCTGGGTGCGACTGGATCCGGAAGCGAAACCGTCGGGACAGAAGGCGCACTGCTCTGTCCGATCAACTCGCTCCAATACTCGTCGTCCAGGACAGTTACCTCCAGGGTGCGCTTGACCACGCCTACCTGATGCTTCACCAGCAGATCGATCAGTTCATCACCATTGATCAAACCAATCCGCGTTTTGTTCGCTTCGACAGCCTCTCGACGCGCATCTTTCGTGAAGTCGCTGGTAGTGATGATAATACCCTGCTGATGCACCTGCAGCGAACCGCGCAACTGGGTGACGATCGACGCGCCTACGTTGCCCTTCCAGCGTTTCACCTGCACCGCAGCGCTCACCTCGGTCAGTCCGGCGGCGCGGTAGATGCCAATGACGTCAACGCCGCCATCGCTGCGATACGGGGTGATCTGGACTGTACTCTCATCAAAGCCCATGCGGATCAGCAACTCGCGGATCAGCGCCTCGAACCGGTCTGGCGGCATGTTCAGGACCATTTCGCGCAATTGTTTTCGCGTGTCTGCGTTGATGTCGGACACGTGGGCGTCGATGCCCCTGGGTCGCCATTCAGCCAGACCGAACGTTCCCCTGCCAGCGCGCACGAATCGTGAGCCTTCCTCCAGCGTGTCGGTGTAGAGCCGGGAGCCCATCGTCGCAGCCGGGGTTGCTCCCTGTGGCTTGATCAGCCCCTGCTTTAGCGCCTCCTGGGTGATTGCCTCGTAGTGCAACGGTTGACCGGCAGCTTTGAGGATAGTATAGGCAGCGTCGAGGTAGGTCATTGGTCGGATTTCTTCATGAGCACATCTATACGTTATTCCTGCCCCCCACTCCCCTATCTCCGCACCAGATCCGTTGCCACGGGGAGTGTAAAGTAGAACGTGCTGCCCTTATTGAGTTTACTCTCCGCCCAGATGCGACCGCCGTGCAGTTCCACCAGGGCTTTGGCAATCGAAAGACCAAGACCGGTGCCGCCGATGCGGCGCGTATTGCCGTTGTCAACGCGGTAGAAGCGCTCCCAAATGCGCGGCAGGTCCTCTGGCGCAATCCCGATCCCCTGGTCGCTCACCGCGACGCGCACAAACTTCCCGCGCGGGTGATCAGGCGGAAGTTCGACGTTATCGGAGATTGTGAGGCGGATTTCGCCGCCGTTCGGCGAGTATTTGACCGCATTCGTAATCAGATTCACCAGCACCTGCCGGACCTTGTCACGGTCGGCGTAGACGGGCGGCAGATGCGGCGGAATGTCGATCAGCATCGTATGTTTGCCACTGATCTGATTATTGAGTTGCGCTGTCAGGTCGCTCACAATCTGGCGCAGTGACACTGCCCACTGATTGAGGCGCACATTCCCGGCTTCCAGCCGCGTCACCCCCAGCAAGTCTTCGACGATCTGGTAGAGATGGTTCGCTTCGTTGTACACCGTCTGCACAAATTCGCGCCGTTCGGCAGGACTGAACTCGCGCGCCAGCAGCAATTCGGTGTACCCCATAATCGAGGTTAGTGGCGTGCGCAGTTCGTGCGAGATGATCGAGAGGAACTCACTCTTCAGGCGATCGGCTTCGCGTTCGCGCGTCACATCGCTGACGATCCACAACCGACCGGTCAGCGAACCGAAACTATCGCGCGTTGGCACCGAGAGGAGCATCAACTCCTGATGCGGGCTGGTCAACTGCACCAGCAGCGATTGCACTTCAGTCGGGGCGCGCTGACCTTCGGCGCACATCCCGGTCAGCGCAAGCGGATCGCGCAGCCGCGGCAGCAAGAGCGGCACCAGGTCGAGCGGCACATAGAACGGATCGCGCATCGATCCGGGCGGCAACCCCCAGATCGTCAGCCATGCCGGGTTGTGGCGCAGCACGCGCCCCTGTTGATCCATCAACGCCAGACCGCCGGGAATGCTGGAGAAGACCTGACCCAGGTGCGTGCTGGTTTCGAGCAACTGCTGGTAGTGCAGCGCGCGGCGCAGCGGATTGACCGCCAGATCGCACAACGCCTTGACGAACGCCACTTCGCCGTCGCCGAACGCGGTTGAGCGCGGGCTATCGAGGATCAGCACGGCAAGCGGTTGATCGGCGCCGATTGGCATTGCCAGTTCTGCACGCACCTCAGGATTGAGCGCCTGATAATCCGGGTCGTGTGACACATCGCGCAGCAAAATGGCGCGACCGGTGCGCGCGACCTTTCCCGCAACGCCGACGCTCCAGTTCCAGCGACGCCGTGTTTCGCCGAAAGCGTCGCGACTGAGCGGATTGGCGCCGTACCCTTCATATGCCTGAAGCGTCACTTCACCGCGCTCACGGTCGACCACGCCGATCGCGCCAGCTTCGGCGCCGGTCGCATCGAGCGCCCAGCGCAACAGGAAGGTCAGAAGCTCACCAAGATCGAGCGGCGCTTCGAGTTCGGCGCGCAGGGCATCGAGCACACGCTGCTGGCGCGTCGTCAGGATTGGCGTATCAACATTCGCGTTGCTACTGGACGCGATTGCAGCTGCCAGCAGCGGGCTCAGCGCATCGATCAGCGCCTGTTCCTCATCGCCGATAATCATCTGATGGTCGCCACGCAGTTCCAGCACCCCCCACAGACGCCGGTTCCAGATGATCGGCGCACCATAGTGAAACGCCGGGTTGCTGGCGGATTCCACGATACGACGACATGGAGCGCCACGGGCAATAACCTCGTGCAACAGATCATCGTGCCATGGGAGACTCCAGCCGTTCGGCGCATACCACTGATCGCCAGTTGACGCTGCGATCGGTTCATGCCGCCACCAGGTCACACGTCCATCGTGGAAGGGAATGGCAGTGCGCAGCAGATCGAACACACCGGGCAACCGCATCTCAAGCGCCTGATCGCTGGCAAGCAGGCGTGAAGCGTGCAGAATGATCGGAAGCGTCGCCGATGTGGAAGAGAGCGCGTACATCGTCTCGCCCTGTCTGTTTACAATGATATTGTAGCGCCTTGATGCGGTCTGTCAACAGTTGGCTGCATGGCGTCGGCTTGACATACCTGTAGCAGCGTGTTACCATTTCGCGCAACCGTTGATGTTGAGTCAATCCGGCGTATCCAGGCGCACACGATGGCTGTCTGCGCATGTTGTGTGTCCTCGCCAGCAAGGAGGCGCCGCGCTCTTCCAGTAGTTCGGTATGGATGCAACCTGGCAGCATCATTGTGTGTCTGTATCTGGATGCACACCGTTCGCGCCGATGTCCGGTGCGAGTCCCTGATAAGTGGATAGCACATATCAACAAGGAGGTTGCCTATCGCACAAACCTGCATGTCGTTTGCAGATTCCTTTGCGGACGTCGATGAGGGATGTCCTCCGGTCTGGAAGACCTGAGAAAGGAGCATTGTTCCATGAAGATTCTCGACAGGAAGATCGCGCTGACCCTGTTGCTCGCGCTGGTTGCGCCGATCCTGGCAGCCTGCGGCGGCGGGACGGCACAGCAACCGATCCGCGAAACGGTGGTCGTAACGGCAGAACCGATCCGGGAGACGGTCGTTGTGCGCGAGACGGTTGTGGCTGAGGCGCCGACGGCTGCTCCATCAGGGGCGTTCACCACACCGCACCCGATCCTCAGCGATGTGCGGGTGCGCCAGGCGATTGCGTACTGCACCAACCGCCCCGAGTTGATCCAGTCGGTTTACAGTTACCTGACGCCGGAGCAGCAGCAGGCGCTGCTGATGGATACCAACCTGCCGAAGACGCACTGGGCGGCTGCCAGTGAAGCAGACGGCATTGTGGTCTATCCGTTCGATCCGGAGAAGGGCAAGGCGCTGCTCGAAGAGGCGGGCTGGAAACTGCCCGAAGGTCAGCGTGTGCGCGCGAAGGACGGGGTGCCGCTGTCGCTTGAGTTCACCACCACCAATGCGCAGTTCCGCATCACCTGGGCAACCGTGCTGGAGAAGCAGTTGCTCGATAATTGCGGCATCCAGATCATCCGCAAGCATGCCCCGGCATCCTGGTGGTTCGGTGGCGCGTCCGGTCTGCGTCGGCGCGACTTTGAACTTGGCGCATTCGCCTGGGTTGGTGAAGCCGATCCCGGTGGTCGCACCCTGTATGCCTGTGACCAGATTCCGCTGCCGGATAACAACTGGAATGGGCAGAACTATATGGGCTGGTGCAACGAGACGGCCAGCAAGGCGATCACTGCGGCGAACAATACGCTGAACCGCGAGGAGCGCATCAAGAACTACAAGGTGTTCCAGGTCGAGTTCACCAAGGACATGGTCAGCCTGCCACTGTTCCAGCGCCTTGAGGCGTATGCCTGGAACAAGGCGTTGAGGGGTCTCAAGCCCGACCCGACCGAGTATATCACCGCGAATGCGTATCAGTGGGAGCGCGCCGATGGCGGCGACACCATTATCCTGGGCTTCACTCAGGAGCCAGCTTCGATGTTCACGCTGGTCGAGAGCGCGGCAGTGCAGCGCCAGGCGGCGCAACTGGTCGAGGGTGTGCTGACGACCCAGTATAGCTACGACTTCCAGCCGGTGCTGCAGGATGGTCTCTCGACGATCGAGGCTGGCAAGGCAAAGAATGAGGTCGTCGAAGTCAAAGAAGGTGATAAGGTCTGGGACGCGACGGGCGCTGCCGTTGAACTCAAGCCGGGCGTTGAGATCATCAACTCCGACGGTGAGACGGTCAAGTACGAGAGTGGCACGGTGAAGATGAACCAGCTCACCGTCACCTACGATCTCATCAAAGGCATTAAGTGGTCGGACGGCGAACCGCTGAAGAAGGCCGACCTGGAACTGGGCGTCAAGATCGCGTGCGATCCCGACTCAGGGGCGGTCAGCCTGACCTTCTGCGAGTCGCACGATAATCTCAACGGTGTCACCTTTAACAGCGATACCAGCTACACCATCAAGTTCCTGCCGGGCGTGCAGTGGCCAATTTACTTCACCGCTCCCTACGGCGGCTACCCCTCGCATGTGACCGTTTCGGACGGGCGGAAACTGGCGGATGTGCCGGCGAAAGAGTGGGCAACTCTACCGGAAGTCGCCGAAATTCCGCTGGGGTACGGACCATACATTCTGAAGGAGTGGAAGAAGGGCGAGTTCATGAAGTTCGAGGCGAACCCGAACTTCGTGCTCGGCGCGCCGAAGGTCAAGAATGTCATCATCCAGTTCTACGCCGACACCAATGCGGCAGTAGCAGCGCTGCTGACCGGTGAGGTCGACATTCTTGAGAAGGCGACGCTCGGCGCCGGTCCGGAGGTGGAAACGGTGCTCAAGGCGGCGGCAGAGGGCAAGATCGAAGCCAAGACCGACGCCAGCCCGACCTGGGAGCACATGGATATGAACCTGTTCATCCGGTAAACCGGTAGGGGCAAAAAGGCGCGTGCGGGGTTTGTCCCTGCACGCGCATTCATATATAATTAACAAAAGTATATCGTGTGAGCAGGATGGTATGACAACGTATCTTATCCGTCGCCTGATTCAAATGGTCATCGTCGCCATTCTTTCGGCGATGCTCGGCTACTCGTTGTTATATATTGCGCCGGGCGGACCGTTGTTGTTTTTGCAGCAGATGCAGAATACCGGGCAGCGCCGGGTGACCGAAGAAGATATTGCGCGTTTGAAAGCTCGCTATGAACTTGATCTCTATCTCCCCATCCGCTTTACCCGCTGGTTGATCGGCTTCCCTGCCGGTCCTGTGCAGATCGGCGGGGTGAATCTGATCCCTCCGGACACGGTCGTCGGGTGTGCGATCCCAGGTCAGACGCGCCTGCGCTATCCGGATGGCACGGTCGAGATCATTGAGGAAGGATGCAACCGGGTGGTGACGCTGGCAGACCTGGCGGAGCGCCGCACGAGTCGTGGCATCATGTTCGGCGACTTTGGGCTGTCGCAACAGATTGCGCGTGATCGCCCGATCAGCGATCTGCTGATGAGTCGCCTGCCGTATACGCTTCAGTTGATGGGCGTTTCGACGTTGCTGGCGATCCTGATCGGCGTGCCGGTGGGGATCTATTCGGCGGTGCGTCAGTATTCGCGCTTCGACTATGCGATGACCGGCATTACCTTCGTCGGGTCGTCGCTGCCGACGCTGTTTATGGGGGTTATGGCGATCCTGATTTTCTCGGTGCTGGCAAAGGATGCCGGACTGCCCTACCTGCCGTCGGGTGGTGCGCAGGGTATTCGCAACTACGATATTCCGTGGATCGGGACGGTGCAGGCCGGTTCGGGGCTTGATCGCACATTGCGCTTCATTATGCCGTGTGCGGTGTTGACATTCTTCAATATCGCGGGGTGGAGTCGCTTTATTCGCGCCAGCATGCTCGAAGTGTTGCGGCAGGATTATGTGCGCACAGCACGCGCGAAAGGCGTGCGCGAGCGGGCAGTGATTACCAAGCACGCGCTGCGCAATGCGTTGATCCCGTTCGTGACCCTGCTCGCAGGGGTGCTGCCAACGCTGGTTGCCGGCGCAGCCATTACCGAATCGGTGTTCAACTGGCCCGGTATGGGGCGGTTACTGGTCGATGCGCTTGGACGCAGCGATTACACGGTGGCGATGGCGATCCTGTTTATCAGTACCGTTCTGGTGTTGATTGGGTATCTCATTTCCGACATCCTGTATACGGTTGTCGATCCGCGCATCCGGCTCACGTGAGGAGCAGAACGTTCATGGCTACGACAGCATCAACACCGGCGGCGCCTGGCGCCATTGAGCGACTGCAACCGCGCTCCGAAGGGCAGTGGGCGGTTGTCTTCCGCCGGTTTCGCCGGCACCGTCTGGCAATGGTCAGTCTTGCTATTTTGATCCTGATCTTTACCGCTTCGATCCTGGCGCCCTGGATCGCTCCCTTCCCGCGTGACGATATCGGCTTGAACCGCACCCGCCTCCCGCCAATGAGCGCTGACCCGGCCACGGGTCAACTCCATATCCTTGGCACCGACCACCTGGGGCGCGATTTCTTCACCCGCGTAATCTATGCAGCACGGGTGTCGCTCATGGTGGCGGTTTCGGTCACGACGCTGGTGGCGATCATTGGTACAACCCTTGGCTTGCTGGCGGGGTTCTTCGGCAGTTGGGTCGATAATACAATCAGCCGTATCATGGAGTTTGTCGCAACGATCCCCGACCTGCCGATCCTGCTGATCCTCAGTGCAATCATGATCCAGAATGCTGACCTGATCGTTCTCCCGTCCTGGATCATCGGTCCGGTCGCCTGGATCATGGCAGTGCCCAACCGCGAGGCGACGCAGGTGGCATTGCTGATCCTGGTGCTCGCGTCGCTCGGTTGGGTCGGTGTGGCGCGTCTGATGCGCGGCATGGTGCTTCAGGTGCGCGAAATGCAGTACATCGAGTCGGCGCGCGCCCTCGGCGGCTCGAATGCGTGGATCCTGCTCAAGCACGTCTTCCCGAATGCCTTCCCGCCGCTGATCGTGGCGTTTACCCTCGGTCTCAACGGCGCGCTGGTGAGCGAAGTGGCAATCAGTTTCCTCGGTTTCGGCGTGCAGGACCCGACGCCGACCTGGGGGAATATGATGGGGTTTGCAACCAGTTATATGTTCAATCATCCGTGGATGCCGCTCATCCCCGGTTTGCCGATCTTTCTCTGTTCGCTGGCGTTCAACTTTATCGGTGATGGATTGCGCGACGCTCTCGATCCGCGCTTGAAACTGTAACAAGAAGTAAGAGAAACGTGACGACTTCATCTGTTCCTGCACCGGCAGCAACTCCGCGCAAAAAATCCGCAAACGGCGATGTTCTCCTCGAAGTGCGAGGGTTGAAAACCTACTTCTTTACCGAAGCTGGCGTGGTGCGCGCGGTCGATGGGATTGATCTGACGGTGCACCGTGGTGAGGCGCTCGGCATCGTCGGGGAAAGCGGTTGTGGCAAAAGTGTCACGTCGCTCTCGATCATGCGCCTGATCCAGGACCCGCCGGGGAAGATCGTCGAGGGGCAGATCATCTTCGATGGCACGGATATCCGTTCGCTGAGCGAAGAAGATATGCGCCATATCCGCGGCAATCGCATCTCGATGATCTTTCAGCAACCCACCACCTGCCTCAATCCGGTCTTCAGGGTGGGGGATCAACTCATCGAGGCGCTGGAGATCCACCAGGGGTTGCGCGGCGAAGAGGCGCGGCGGCGCGCCATCGAACTCTTCTCGCTGGTGGGGCTGCCCGACCCGGAACGGCGCATCAACCAGTATCCGCACGAACTGTCCGGCGGGCAGGCGCAACGGGTGATGATTGCGATGGCGCTGGCGTGCAACCCGGAATTGCTGATCGCCGATGAGCCGACGACGGCGCTCGATGTGACGATCCAGGCGCAGATCCTCGACCTGATGCGCGAACTGCGCGAGAAGATCAATACCTCGATCATTCTGATCACCCACGATATGGGGGTGATTGCCGAAATGGTCGATGCGGTCGCTGTGATGTATGCCGGGCAGGTGGTTGAATATGCCGATGTGCGCAGCATTTTCGCCGAACCGAAACATCCCTACACCCAGGGATTGCTGGCGTCAATCCCCGTCCTGGGTGAAATTGTCGATGAGTTGGCGACGATTCCCGGCACTGTGCCGAGCCTGATCAATCCGCCCACCGGGTGCCGTTTCGCCGACCGTTGCGCCAGACGGTTTGCGCGCTGCGATGAGCCGCCGCCGATGTTTGACCTGGAAGGCGGGCGGCAGGTGCGGTGCTGGCTGTATGCTCCCGATGCTCAAACCTCCTGATCAATGGACGTATTTCTATGACAACAGCAGGGCAACGCAGCGTGTCGAGCGACACGCTGCTGGAAGTCAATAACCTGGTCAAGCATTTTCCGATCAAAGGCGGCATTTTGCGCCGCACCGTCGCAGTCGTCAAAGCTGTCGACGGCGTCAGTTTTGCGATCAAACGTGGCGAAACCCTGGGTCTGGTCGGTGAGAGCGGGTGCGGCAAAACCACGACCGGACGCACGATCCTGCGACTTGAGAAGGCAACCGATGGTGAGGTGATCTTCGATGGCAAGGATGTGCTTGCCGCCTCCGGCAGTCAGTTGAAGGCGCTGCGCCGCGATATGCAGATCGTCTTCCAGGACCCGTATGCTTCCCTTGATCCGCGGATGACGATCGGCGAGAGCGTGGCGGAAGGGTTGACGATCCACGGCATCGGCAGCAAAGCCGAGCGTATCGAGCGCGTGCGCGAGGTGCTGGCGAAGGTCGGTATGCATCCCAGCCATATGGAACGCTTCCCGCACGAGTTTTCCGGCGGTCAGCGTCAGCGGATCGGAATTGCGCGCGCACTGGTGATGAATCCAAAACTGATCGTGTGTGATGAACCGGTGTCGGCGCTCGATGTGTCGATCCAGTCGCAGGTGCTCAACCTGTTGCGCAATCTGCAGCAGGAGTTCGGTCTCACCTACCTCTTCATTGCACACAATCTCAGCGTCGTCGAGCATATCAGCAACCGGGTGGGCGTGATGTATCTGGGAAAGATGGTTGAACTGGCGGATCGGATGGAACTCTTTCGCCGACCGCTCCATCCGTACACCAAGGCGCTGATTTCCGCCATTCCGATCCCGAACCCGACCATCCGGCGCGAGCGGATCATTCTCCAGGGGGATGTGCCGAGTCCGATCAATCCGCCGAAGGGGTGCCGCTTCCATCCGCGCTGCTGGATGGCGCGCGACATATGTCGAGAAGTCGAACCTGCATTTGAGGAAAAAGCGCCCGGTCACTGGTCAGCCTGCCATTTTGCACACGAGGTTTCACCATAGAAGGAGAGCGCCTATGTCGCAACCGCTGCTCGTCGTCAAGAACCTTGAGACTCAGTTCAAGACCCAGGACGGGATCGTCAAAGCCGTCAATAATGTTTCGTTCCACGTTGATCGCGGTGAGACTCTCGGCATCGTCGGCGAGAGCGGTTCGGGGAAGAGCGTCACGTCCCTCTCGATCATGCGCCTCATTCCCAACCCGCCGGGCAGGATCGTCGGCGGGCAGATCATCTTCGATGGCGAGAACCTGCTCGACTACACCGAAGAAGAGATGCGCCACATTCGCGGCAATCGGATCGCGATGATCTTCCAGGACCCGATGACATCGCTCAATCCGGTGCTGACGATCGGGCGCCAGATCACCGAGTCGCTTGAACTGCACATGAAACTGACACCCAGAGAGGCGCGCAACCGGGCGGTCGAACTGTTGCAGATGGTTGGCATCCCTGGCGCCGAACGCCGCCTCGATGACTACCCGCATCAGTTCTCCGGCGGAATGCGTCAGCGCGTGATGATCGCCATGGCGCTGTCGTGCAACCCGGAGTTGCTGATCGCCGATGAACCGACAACTGCGCTCGACGTGACGATCCAGGCGCAGATCCTCGAACTCATCCAGCGGCTGCAGCACGAACTCGGCACGGCGGTGATCATCATCACCCACGACCTTGGCGTCGTCGCCGGGATGGCAGACCGGGTGATCGTGATGTATGCCGGGCGGGTAGTGGAGGAGGGTCCTACTGAAGAGATCTTCGCCCGTCCCCGCATGCCGTACACGATTGGTCTGCTGCGTTCAATCCCGCGCCTCGATGAGGAGGAAGGGCGAACGTTGACCCCTATTCGCGGGTTGCCGCCCGACCTGATCAACCTGCCGCAGATCTGCCCCTTCAGTCCGCGTTGCGACTATTTCATCCCCGGTACGTGCGATCAGCAGGTTCCGCCGTTGCGCGAGGTGGTTCCAGGTCACAAGGCGGCCTGCCTGTTCGATATTACGCTCGAAACGCCGCTCCCTACAACCGGCGGCGAGGTGCCAGCATAGCGATGCGATGATGATCAGGTGAGAGGGTAGAGATATGAGCGCCACGTCGACCGATCTGATCCAGGTGCGGAACCTGAAGATGCACTTCCCCGTGACGAAAGGTGCGATTATCAAGCGCACCGTCGGTTATGTCAAAGCCGTCGATGGCGTGACATTCTCGATCAAACGGGGCGAAACGCTGGGGCTGGTGGGAGAGAGCGGATGCGGGAAATCCACCACCGGTCGCGCCATTCTGCAACTCTACAAGCCAACCGCTGGCGAGGTGCTGTTCCAGGGAACCGATCTGACCCGCCTGCACGGGGAAGAGTTGCGCCGGATGCGGCGCAAGGTGCAGATGATCTTCCAGGACCCGTATGCGTCGCTCAATCCGCGCATGACGGTGGGCGACATCATTGGCGAACCGATTGCCGTCCATAATCTGCGTCAGGGGAAGGCAGCCATCCGTGAGCGGGTGCAGGAACTGCTCGAACTCGTCGGTCTTAACCCCTATTTTATCAATCGCTATCCCCACGAGTTTTCCGGCGGTCAACGTCAGCGCATCGGCATCGCACGCGCACTGGCGGTCGAACCGGAATTTGTCGTATGTGATGAACCGGTGTCGGCACTCGACGTCTCGATCCAGGCGCAGGTGCTCAATCTGCTTGAAGACCTGCAACACCGCCTTGGATTGACCTACCTGTTCATTGCGCACGGTCTGGCGGTCGTCAGGCATATCAGCGACCGCGTGGCGGTGATGTATCTGGGGAAGGTGGTTGAACTGGCAGAGGGGAAGAAACTCTACTCCATGCCGATGCACCCCTACACCCAGGCGCTTCTGTCAGCAGCGCCGATTCCCGATCCGACCGTCGAGCGCAAACGACAACGCATCATTCTGGAGGGTGATGTGCCCAGTCCGTTCAATCCGCCGCCGGGTTGCCACTTCCACACCCGTTGCCCGATCGCCATCGAACGCTGCAAAGTCGAAGAGCCGCCCTTCCAGGATTACGGTGATGGGCACTTCGTCGCCTGCTGGCGCGCACCCGAGTCGATTGCGTTGATGGAACAGTATGTGGCGCGCCCGAACAACGGCGCGTCTCCGGGTGTGCCACAGGCGAGCGCGTGATGACATTGACACCGCTTTTGAATAGCCGATAGGCGATAGGCGATAGGCGATAGGTGATAGGTGCGCCTGGCGTGGGGCTGATGGAGATTGAGCATTGAATCCGCTCTGCCGGATGAGCCGTCAGGCTGATGGAGATTGAGCATTGAATCCGCTCTACCGCGCGAGCCGTGGGGCTGAAGCCCTCGGCTAACCAGGGCAAAGCCCGCCTGCACGGGCTACGACGGATTATTTCTTCAAAGACCATCAGCCCTCGGCTAACCAGGGCAAAGCCCGCCTGCACGGGCTACGACGGATTATTTCTTCAAAGACCATTATTTCGGTCATCGCGTGGGGCGCGCTCTTCCCAGCGGAGTGTAGACCGGAATTATGGAGATTGAGCATTTATAGCAGTTCTCGGATACATTGACCATTGTTCCTGTCCGCCGTGTCGCGCGAGGCGCCCGCGTCTAGCGGAGTGTAGACTGAAATTTATTTCGGTCACCGCGTGGGGTGCGCCATTCCAGGAGCGTTCAACCTTGTCCAACAGGTTCAGCCTTTGTGAGAACTGCTATAAATCCGGCATGCATCGCTTGCCGTCAGGCGAAAGTCCTCGGCGAGGCGAAGCCCGCCTGCGCGGGCCAGAATCGTGTGCTCTGCTCCAGGAGTGTGAGAGACGCCACCTCAGGTGCGCGCGCCTCCGGCGCGCCACACCGGCAGAGACGCTCCATCCCCGCAGGGGCTTCCAATCGCTTAGGGAGGGCTTCAGCCTGCACCCTCTCTCGTTTCAGGTATCAGGACGCCCAGAATCCCCCTTCTCCCCTTGTGGGAGAAGGGGGCAGGGGGATGACGGGCAAAAGCGCACTGGAATACAGAAAATCACTCATCCTGTGCTGCGTTGGAATGAACCAACGCGCTGGAAAGCAGTATCATGACAATCGGTTGGGGCGAGGCGCTGATTATTTTCTTCATACTGGCATTCCTCCTGGCGCTGGCGTTTCGCGGCGGTTACGTGCGCGGGCGGATGCGGCGCTCTGGCGCATCGCGCAAAAAGGACCAGAATCAGGGCGGTAGATGATGTCCGATCAGGAAGGAGAGGTTCGATGCGAATAAAGAAGCCATCACGAATGGTTGCTCACGATCTTGATGAGCAACCATTCGTCCATTATTACGATATGCATCCTACGAAAGAGGACTTAATGGGTGAGAGCGCGGCGCAATCGACGTTAATCCACTACCTGCTCAGTGTCTTGACGCATTTGTTCCGCGCCAGACCTTGCTTTATCGTCAGTAATCTCAACATCTATCGTCATCGTCGTCGCTACGAATATCCAATGGCGCCCGATATTGCGGTATTCAAGGGAATCAGCATCCCCAACCCGGCATCACGTGAGTTTCGCAGTTGGAGATTATATGAGGCGAATCGTCCCCCGCCTCAGATCGTTTTTGAGTTCAGTTCCGAAGAAACGTGGCAGGCGAATATCTCCAAAAAACCGGCCAGATATGCAGATTTGGGAGTTCGCGAGTACATTGCTTATGATCCGAACGATCCTCCATACTGGCCCGCTGCAATGGGTCGGCTGCGCGTCTGGCGCTGCACAGGAGAGCGCATTGTCGAAGTCAATGCCGATGCACAGGGGCGTGTCTGGAGCGATGAACTGGAATGCTGGCTCGTACCCGACGGCGCTCTGCTCCGCCTCATGCTCCCCGACGGTCGGATTGCGCCGACAGAGGCGGAAGCCGAACGCGCCGCCCGTGAAGCAGCCCGGGCAAAACTGCGTGAACTCGGGGTTGAGATGCCGGATGAGATATAAGCGGGTGAAGAATCTGTATTCTGGCAACTGTTCACACCTCGGTTAACACACGCGCCTGGGAGCGAGGGCGTCCGGCCCTCATCGCGTCGACGACGCGGGCAAGATGACCTTGCTCCCACGAGAAATCTGTAGCAGTATACCGATGATTACCGACTGCGCAGCGCGTCGCGTATCGGGCGCCAGCCGACGACCTGAATGCCCTGCTCACGAACCCAGGCGCGCAGTTCGGCGCTGCAAAACGCCTGGTAATCGGCGACGCGGGCGCGCCAGTCGCCGGCAATGGCGCGTAGTTCCGGCGTGTCAATCGCCGGATGGATGATCAGGTACGTCAGCCCCGGTTTCACCGTGCGAAGCACCTGTTTTGCCGTCTCGATCCGTTCTTCATGCCGATCGAGCGGCATGCCGATCAGATCATCGACCATCACCACCCCCTGCGCCTCCAGGTGTTGCGCGCTCTCACGTGCAAAGGCGATCATCTCCTCCGGCATGCCCTGTTCACGCATGCGTTCCTCGCTCAGGCGCGGCACAAGCGGCGGCACGTGCACGCGCGCAGCGGCAGCCAGGTACACCGGCAGCATATGAGGGGCAAACACCGATCCCATATGCGAATCGATATGGGTCACATCGATACCGCTTGCGAGCGCCCTGTCAATCTGAGCGTTCAGTTCCGCAGCAACCGCAACCGGATCGGCGCGCTCCTGAACCATGGCGGTCGTGCGGTGGAAGTACCCCTCATCGTCCAGCAACCCCGATGCCGGTTCGCGTGTACTGAGCGGACCCCAGCGACAGGCTTCCCATTCGCAGGTGAGCGTGGCGTGGACGCCAATATCAACGGCGGGGTTGGCGCGGGCATAGGCGGCGACTGCCGGAAACCAGGGGCAGGGAACCATCGTTGCCGCCGACGAGACCAGCCCCGCGTCGAAAAGTTCTGCAACGGCGGGAATGGTCGCGTGGCACATGCCGAGATCGTCGGCATGGATGATGACGACCCGATCATCGGGGCGGAATCCGAGATGTGCAAGAATTGGGTTCATGGGAGTACTCCAGTGTTATGGCGATAATCGTTCGATGATCCATCCGTCGTTGGTGCGTCGGTAGCGCAGACGATCATGCATGCGGTTGGGGCGTCCCTGCCAGAACTCGATCATATCAGGAATAACCCGGAACCCGCCCCAGTATGGCGGACGCGGGATGTCGCGGTCGGCGTAGAGCGCCTCCAGTTCGGCGACACGCTGTTCCAGTTCGGCGCGACTGCTGATGACCGCGCTCTGGCGCGATGCCCATGCGCCAATGCGATTGCCGTTCGGTCGTGAGACGAAATAGGCGTCGGATTCCTCCGGCGAGACCCGTTCGACGCGCCCTTCGACGCGCACCTGACGCTCCAGTTCGGGCCAGTAGAACACCAGCGCCGCCCACGGGTTCGCTGTCAGTTCCATTCCCTTCCGGCTCTCATAGTTGGTGAAAAAGACGAATCCGCCAGCATTCACTCCCTTGAGCAGCACCATCCGTGCTGATGGTTTGCCATCCGGGGTGGCGGTTGCCAGGGTCATGGCATTCGGTTCGATCAATCCGGCGTTGAGCGCCTGATCGAACCAGTGCTGAAACTGGCGCAACGGATCGGGGTCGAGGTCGGACTCACTCAACCCGTGCAGGGTGTACTCTTTCCGCAGATCGGCGAGAGACATACATCGTACTCCTTTTTCCAGCTAACCGCCGCGCCTCAGAGGGCGCATGCCAGATGACGAGCCAAAGCCCTGCGGGCTGAGTCAATCCAGCACACCCTCTGCAGGTAGAGCGTGACGGACGCTACAGCCCCGCGGAGGCTTCCATGCGCTCAGGGAGGGCTTATGGAGATTGAGAATTTATAGCAGTTCTCAGATACGTTGAACCCTGTCTGGGAGCGCCGTGTCGCGCGAGGCGCCCGCTTGCAGCGACAGGCGCAGCCCCGTCCAACAGGATTTGTGAGAACTGCGCTCCCCATCTCCGCGCCTCCGCGCCTCCGCGTGAGCCGGTTCGATGCACGCGGAGACGCGGAGCACGCGGAGGGATGATGCACAAGGCGTCTGCGTTCGATGGCGGGTGCAACCCTGCCCGACAAGACCGATCTTTGTGAGAACTGCTATAATCCGGTATGCGCCTCTTGACGTCGGGCTAGGGGTAGATGTTTTGGCAAGCCCCTGCGTGCCATCTCCCGTTTCAGCCATCAGGACGCCCAAACTCCCCCTTCTCCCCGTGTGGGAGAAGGGGGTTGGGGGGATGAGGGGACGAATCCCTCATCGTACTGCCCGCGCATAGACCTTTAGCGTCTCTTCGGCAGCGCGCCGCCATGAGAACGTTGCAGCGCGCCGACGTCCGGAATCGCTCAACGCCGCACGCAGCGCCGTATCTGCCAGGGCGCGGTCGATTGCCGCTGCGAGCGCCCCTGGATCGTCGGGATCGATCAGCAACGCTGCATCGCCAACAACCTCTGGCAGACTTCCAGCGCGGCTACAGATCACCGCTGCGCCGCACGCCATCGCTTCCAGCGGCGGCAGGCCGAACCCTTCGTAGCGCGACGGATAGACAAAGATCAGCGCACCGCTGTACAGGGCGGGAAGATCGGCTTCCGCAACCGCTCCCAGATCACGAATGGCGGGATGATCAAAGGATAGCATCCCACGGTCACGGTGACCGGCGAGCACAAGCAAAGGCGCTGTCTCGCAACGTCCAGAAGCTGACCTGCGCCATGCCTCTACCAGTGTACTAACGTTTTTGTGCGGCTTGTCGGATGCCACGCAGAGGATGTAGCGGTCTGGCAGGCGATAGCGTGTTTTCACCTCTGCCACAATTGCCGGATCGGCAGGTCGGAAGCGCGTATCGGCGGCGCCGTACACCACATCGATGCGCCCAGGCGACACGCGGTATGCGCGGGCGATATCGTCACGTGCGCAGCGCGACAGCGTGATGACCCGTCGCGCCGACCACAGCGCCAGCCGGGTCGAGAGATCGAAGAACAGGCGTGCGCGCAGCGACGACTCACGGGGAAAGAGGCGCGGAATGATGTCATAGAGCGTCACCACGACAGGGCACGGGAGACCGGCATAGGGAAAGAGATAGTAGGGTGCATGGTAGAGATCGGCGCGCGCCTGCCGCAGCAACGCAGGAAGAGCAATCTGTCCGGCGACGCTGAAGGGAGGCGGAGCGGCAAGCGCCTGCACCTGCGACGCACGCAGCAGATGCCCCAGGTCATAGCGCGTATTTGCAGAAGCGAAAGGGCCGGGGTGTTCGTGTGTCCGGCGCGGCGCATTCGACGTGAAGAGGAACACAAACTCGTGCGACGCACCCATGGAGACCAGCGCCGACGCCAGGCTGAACACATAGCGTCCGATTCCCGGAAAGTGATCATTGACAAAGCGCAGGTCGAGCGCGATCCTCATAGCAAGTAATGAACCTCGTGCTATAATGACCAGCATCGTCAGCAGCGGCGCTGCGGCGCAGAAAGGAGCCATTCTCCCATCTCCGCCGCGCCGCTGAGGATAGCACGCTCCCTGGGGTGCGTCAAGATTGCACATCTGTGATGGCACTCGGGTTGACGAGTATCTGCCAGCATACCGGACATCGTATGATCCGCATTGTCCTGATCCTGATCCTGACGGCATGGTTGTCGGCATGCACACTCCCTGCGCCGCCACAACCGACAACCCCGCGCCCGACGGCGCCGGTCATTCTTGAGATCACTCCAGCGCCGACGCTGGATGTGGACGCCACTGCGACCGCATATGCCACATTGCTCGTTCCCTCACCGACGCCAGCCGGGCTGTACATCGTTCAGCCGGGCGATACGCTGAGCGAACTGGCAATCGCATTCGGCACAACGGTTGCCGAGATCATGGCCGCCAACGGCCTGACCGATCCTGATTCATTGCAGGTCGGGCAACCGCTGATTATCCCCTCGCTGGTGGATACATCGCCATCGCTGCGGGCAACGCCGACCCTCAGTGCGGGGACGGCGGATCAAACTCCGGCGCCGGCAACCCCGACACTGGCGACCCCGTAGCGATACCCGGAAAAATGGCGCTTGACAGGCGAAGCGATTTTCGGTATATTTGCAATGTCAATCCTTCAAAATTGCCGTTCAGGCGTAAAGGAGGTGATGCCCATGAGTAATAAGCGTAAGGGCATCACCGTCGAGGTGGCGCGCTAAGTCCATCCGCGGTGATGCCCAAGGCAAACAAAAAACCCTCGCTGTTGCGAGGGTTTTTTGATTCCGGGGAAAAGAAGACTATTCTTCTTCCTCTTCCTTCGACTCGCGGCGTTCGCGCACCAGTTCCGGCTCGGCTGGCGTCTCGGCTGCCGCCTCCTCTTCTTCGCCCTCAGCAGCGCGCGTATGCGCGAGACCCACCACCAGTTCATCGCCGGGGGTCACCAGCGTTACGCCGGGCGGCAGCATCAGATCGCGCGCGTGGATACTCTTGTCGAACGAATCGAGCGCGCTGATATCGACCGTGATGTGAGCAGGGATTGCGGTTGGCAGCGCACGGATTTCGATTGTGCTCAACACCTGGTTCAGCACTGCTTCGCCGCTTTCGACAAGCGGCGACTTCCCTTCGATATGGAGCGGGACGGCCACCTCCACCTCCTGGCGCAGATCGACCGCGCGGAAATCGGCATGAATAATATCGCGCGTCACCGGATGGCGCTGCAACGCATGGATGAACGCTGCGAGCGGCGGATGACCGGCGATGTGCAGTTCGATCAGCGAGGTGCGCCCGGCCTGGCGATAGATCGCCTGGAAACTGCGCGTATCAACCTGCACGGCAATCGGTTCGACGCCCTTCCCATAGACTGTCGCCGGCAGGATGCCGCTGCGTCGCAGCCGTTTGACCTTCTTGCCCAAAACCGAACGTGGTTCGAGCGATAGTGTGAATTTTTCCGACATACTGAACTTGATGCTCCTTATCGTATTGCAAATACCTTCGCCTCAAGCTAAGGGCATTGCCCGGTAGCTCCGAGTCGGGCATTGTACTATACCGCGCGACGAGATGCAAACCGGGCGTAGTGAGGGAGAAAAAGTAGAAAATATGGGCTTGACAAGAACAGGTGTGTTATGTCA
>Ga0197142_1001826_pt1 | contig 19185 bp, 11 predicted proteins | sample GBS60_MetaG_FD_148614 | JGI IMG/M metagenome (GOLD analysis project Ga0197142, IMG submission 148614) | Sediment microbial communities from Great Boiling Springs, Gerlach, Nevada, United States - GBS 60_MetaG | ecosystem: Environmental > Aquatic > Thermal springs > Hot (42-90C) > Sediment... | reverse complement strand
TAGCTTCTTACTTTAATCTGCCATCCCTGCTCACTCGGTGTTACAAAAGAAATACAGCGCCAGAAGCTATACTGGAAAAATTCTCCCTTCCCCTCAGGGTAATGGATTTAAAAAATGACCGTTCTAGAGGTGTATTGGTTGAAACCGAAGAAAAATTACGGCAATTGCTTCGAAAAAAACAATGTATGGTTATTATTCAGGAAGAACCGAGACAAATAACCGCAAAGGTTGTTCTGGTGTTTATTCTTTACGAATGGGTTGGGTTTACTGCGGATTTTCCGTGGGAAGTTATTCCAAAGTCAATAATCGAGCAGTCCCTTCAAATCGTGCGAAAAGTCAATCTTGACGATATTGCCTTTGAATGGATACTTACCGAAAGAGGTTGGCTTTTTACCGGGATGAACTTTCCTCCTATGATTTTCTACTCGCCAAAAGGTTCTATCATAGATCGAAGAGTCTTCCTTTGCCACACACTTACGGAAAACGCCACTGGATTGGGTTAACAGTATTGAAAAGAAAGTCCCGAAGATTTGCCATTGATTCCTCACCAAGGATTATGTCCAGAAGTTTCTTTTTCTTTTCGTAGTAAATCACTTCTGGTTTGCCTTCAATATGAGCCAGAGTCTTTGCTAGTTCGATGGCGTCCTGGAGGTTGCCAAGTTCATCCACAAGCCCCAGATTCTTTGCCTTTGCTCCGGTCAGTATTCTACCGTCCGCTATCTGTCGCACAGATGCTTCTTCCATGCCACGAGCTCTGGCAACATCCTTTACGAACTGATCATGCACTTCAAGTATCGTGTCTCTTAACAGAGTTTCCTCTTCTGGAGTCATAGACCTGGCTGGATTCCCTATGTCTTTAAATTCACCGCTTTTTATTACAACAGTGCTGTAACCAATCTTTTCGAAAAGTTTTTCAAAATTGGGAAAAACCGCAATCGCTCCAATACTTCCTGTTACAGTTCCAGGGTTTGCCACAACCTTGGTAGCTACACATGATATGTAATACCCACCTGAAGTTGCCATACTTCCCAAAGAAGCTACCACCGGTTTAACAGCCTTTGTCTTCTCCACCTCACGGTAAATCTCTTGAGCTGCGCTGACACCTCCACCCGGCGAGTCAACCCTCAAGACAATAGCCTTGATTCTACTATTTTCTCTGAAACTCTTCAGTCCTTCGATATACTCTCTGGAGTCTGTAATGAGCCCTCTAACCAACAGAACACCAACCTGAGGACCTGTTTTCAGGCCTTCCTTTCTGTCCCAGATAATGTAACCTAGCACTATCAAAACAGGTATCACCACGAAGATTATAAAAAAACCCCATAAAATGCCTTTCAAAACACTCCTCATGGTGCAATCACCTTTTCCCTCGTAAAGAAAGGAGGGTGGCCAAAGGCATTACACAAACCACCCTCTCTTTTCATTCAAAGTTCAGTTACTTTTGCTGAATAAGATCTCCAAGTTTTAGCGATTCATCTTTTTGAGATGCTCTAAAGCTTTCTATTTCTTCTCGTTCTCGATCTTCCATAGCTTTTTTAATAGACAGGCCAATTTTTCTTTCCTGTGGAGCCACATTAATCACCTTGGCTTCTACTTTTTGGCCTACTTGATAAGCCTGCAGAGGATTACCCCCCTGCCCGTGATCTCCTCCTGCCTCGGAAACATGAACCAGTCCTTCAATACCTTCTTCAATTTCAACGAAAAGACCGAAGTCGGTGATATTTGAGATGGTACCAGAGACCACCGCTCCTACAGGATAGCGATCGCCTATGGTTTCCCATGGATCCGGCTCCAGCTGCTTAATTCCCAGAGAAAATTTCTTTTCGTTCTTGTCTATGTAAAGAACCTTTGCCCGGACGGTCTGGCCTTTCTGAAAAACTTCTGAAGGATGTTTTATGCGTTTTGTCCAGGAAATATCAGATATATGAATTAAGCCGTCTATACCCTCGGCTATCCCAACGAAAACGCCAAAGTCGGTAATATTTTTAATTTTTCCTTCGATAACGGTGCCCACAGGGTATCGTTCGGCTACTATATCCCATGGATTCGGTTCAAGTTGCTTCAAGCCGAGAGAAATTCTACGTCGTTCCTTATCAATACTTAACACAACGGCTTCCACCACATCACCGACATTCAAAATCTTAGATGGATGACGGATCTTTTCCGTCCATGACATTTCCGAAACATGGATTAGTCCTTCAACGCCTTTTTCCAGCTCAATAAAGGCACCGTAATCAGCAATGCTTACCACTCGTCCTTTTACTCTTGATCCCTCGGGATATTTCTGATCCACATTGTCCCATGGATCTGGCTCGAGTTGTTTCAGTCCAAGGGAAACTCGCTCATTTTCACGGTCGTAATGAAGAACCTTCACGGTGATCGGATCACCGATTTTGAACATTTCTGATGGATGCCCTACTCTGCCCCAGCTCATATCGGTAATGTGAAGCAAGCCGTCCACGCCCCCCAGATCAACAAAAACGCCGTAATCAGTGATATTCTTCACAACACCACTTACAACTTTACCTTCTTCCAGCTTGGCAAGGGTTTCCGCTCTCCTGGCTTCACGCTCTTTCTCAAGAATAACCCTTCTGGAAAGCACAACATTTCGGCGACGGCGATTATACTTAAGAATCTTAAAGGTCATAGTTTTGCCGACCAGAGCATCTAAGTCTTTGACAGGCCTAATATCCACCTGAGATCCTGGAAGAAAAGCGGGAATACCGATATCTACCGAAAGTCCACCTTTGACTTTTGCAACAACTCGCCCTTCGATGATTCCGTCTTCTTCATATATGCGGCTGATTTCTTCCCACACTTTTATCTTTGCTGCCTTTTCTTTGGAAAGATAAACCACTCCCTCGTCATCATCATGATACTCGAGAAGCACATCTACTTCATCACCTACACTAACCGTGAGAGCGCCTTTTTCGTCTCTGAACTCGCTGGTAGGAATAATCCCCTCAGACTTATAACCTATGTCTACCACGACATAATCGTTCGTAATATGAACGACTCTTCCCCTAACAACCTCACCTTCCTGAAATGTTTGAAAGCTTTTTTCGTATAAATCCTCTAAATTTTCCTGACCTACGTCATCCCCGCCGTTATCACTCATCTTGATCATTGCAGATTGAGTGTAAAATCCTTCGCGTCCATTTTCTATTCCTTCTTTCATTGTCATAACGTTCTTGACCCCCTTGCCTATAATTAATTCGGCTTCAAAGAAGCCCAAAAGATGAAGTAAATAATGTTTGTGTAATAGCAAATTGTGATAAGCTTTACAATGCTTTTTTCTTTTATATTTTCATTAGATGCATTTCTGGCGGTAAAGTTCAACAATTTTTTCAACCACCGTTTCCACATCAATGCCGGTTGTATCTATCATTACTGCATCAGGAGCTTTGATCAAAGGAGCCAGACTACGTTCTGAATCAGCCATATCTCGTTCAGCAACCTCCTTAAGGATCTCCTCATAAGCAACCGTAACTCCCTTAGCGGTAAGTTCCCGCCATCTTCTTAAAGCCCGTTCCTCGGGGGTAGCTGTTAGGAAAACCTTAAGGCATGCATCGGGAAAAACCACCGTGGTAGCGTCCCGCCCCTCTACTACAACAGGAGCTTTAGCGGCAAGAGCTTTCTGAACCTCGCTAGCAAACTCTCTCACTTCCTGTATTCTGGCAAGCCGAGACGCTTCCATAGCTACTCTAGGGTCGTGAAGTTCTCCATTGATTATCCGTCCCTGATACTTCACAACAAATGAACCCTTTAATATGTTAAACTCCAAGGGAAGAGACTTAAGCTCCCGGACAAAATCCTGCAGATTCAAATCATGATAAGCATTCAAGAACGCCCAGGAACAAGCTCTGTAAATAGACCCGCTGCTAATAAAAAGAAACCCAAGACGTCGAGCTACCTCAGAACAAACGGTAGTTTTACCAGACCCCGCTGGGCCATCTACTGCGATAACTTTCAGTTTTCCCTTGCCGCTCAAGACTGAACCTCTTTGAGAACTTCTTTCAGAGCCAAGATAAATCGCTCGTTCTCTTCAGGAAGTCCCACCGTTATCCTAATGAATCTTTCTAGTCCGTAAGAATCCATAGCTCTTACAATAATTCCCTTTCTGAGCAAGCCTTGATAAACCAATTTGGCATGCACCGGAAGCTCTATTAGAAAGAAATTCGTGTGGGTTGGGATATAATTAAGACCCATTTCGCTAATCCGGTCGTAAAGGTATTTCAGCCCTTCCCATATCACCTGTCTGGATCTATTCAGAAATTCATCATCGTCGAGAGCGGCGAGAGCTCCCACCTGGGCAAGCATGTTAACATTAAAAGGCTGACGAACTCTGTTCAGGTAATCGGCTACTTCAGGGTTTGTAAAACCATAGCCTATCCTTAATCCAGCAAGCCCGTAAGCTTTCGAAAAAGTCCTTAAGGCGACAACGTAAGGTCCCGAGAAAGATATGTAATCAATGGCGTTAAAAGATACTCCATCCTGCATAAATTCAATGTAGGCTTCATCAACCACAACAACTACGTTTTTCGGAAGCTCTTTAAGGAAAGAATCCCATTCTTCCCTGGATACTACAGTACCAGTGGGATTGTTTGGATTGTTAACAATTATGACCTTTGTGCGATCAGTCACCGCCGAAGCCATCCCATTTAGGTCCACTCTATAATCAACAAGAGGCACGGAAATAGCTTTAGCACCAACAATCTGTGCCACGATTTGATACATCAGGAAAGATGGCTGAGGCACAATAATTTCGTCGCCCTGCTGTAGAAAGGCTTTTGAAACCATTTCTATGATTTCGTTAGAACCGTTACCAAGCACAATCCCTTCAAAGGGCACATTGAATTTTTCAGCCAGCTTGCGTCTAAGATAAAAGCTACTCCCGTCTGGATAGCGATGAAGCTTTCCCAGCGCCTGCTTGATGGCTTCTACAGCTTTTGGAGATGGTCCAAGGGGATTTTCATTACTTGCCAGCTTGATGGCATCTTTAATACCGTACTCTCTTTCCAGCTCTTCCAAAGGTTTCCCAGGAGGATATGGCACAATCTGCTTTATATATTCTGGAACTATCATAGATGCTAAAAGCCCCTTTCGAGAAGGAAATTCTTGGGAAATATCCCTTTTGTGCTCCCTGTGCCCTCTGTGGTAAAGACAAAAGGCTCACCACGGAGTACGCAGAGAGCACAGAGAGATTCGGCTCTCCTTATTACACGAAGAATCCCTCAGTTGCAATCGTTTTGTAGAGATGTCTTGAACCGATATAGAAATTGGTAACCACAAATTTCCACCTGAGACAATCTTTACTTTGCCGAAGAGGAGTTTCGTGATTAAAATTAAAAATTGAATTACAAAATCTTCTAACCTTCTTTTCTAAACTAAACGCAACAAAGGAGATGGAGCCGCTATGAACATTGGGTTTGCGGAAATAACACCGGAATCTGATGCTTTGAAACTTCACCTGGAACTTACCAGGAAAGCCCCGATTCAAATTGATCCTGTTTTCCTAATACTAAAAGAGCCTTTCAACGGAGCCAAAGGCCTCGAACAACAGGCTGAAACTCTTATTGTGGAATACCATCATCGCTACAAAAACTGGCAGGTTATTCTTGATGAAACCAAGAGATACATAACGTCTAACCAACGGTTCTGGGAAAAACATTCGTCCCGAGGACGGATTGTTTTTTTGCTAAATAAAATCATATTCGATGCTTTTCTACAATCTGCTCAACCTGCCGTTAAATCTACTGCCATCGATGAACTTATCGCGTTCTGGAACAGAATTTTAGATTCAAACATTCTCAGACCCTTACTCGCAAATTCCTCCGAAATACCTATAGAGGCTTTTGAAAACCCTTCAAACATTGAAGAACTCAATGGAGGCGTCATCGCCTTCTTCCTCGATAAACTGCTCAATATCGACGATGATCATTTTTTCATATTACTAAACAGCTTCTATTCTCTCAAGCCTCTGGCTAAAAAGCTTTCTCTTATATGGCAAAACAATGGGGAATTCCTGCAAATTCTTCGGAATTTGCTATTCCAAGTATTTCGCCACACCTACGATTACTGGCTTAATCAGGAAGACCCCTCTGAATGGATAAAACCCTACATCGAATCAAAAGAAGATTTGGATTCTCTTGAAAGTTGCATTCCCATAAGCCATGCAAATCTCAAAGCCAATCTGGAGTCGCTAATTAAAACTCAGTCGATCCCGGATCACGGCCAGGCTTTGATGATCCTAACTGATTTGCCAGACTACAGGGATATTGTGAGAGCATACGAAAAATTCCCTGAAGAACTAAACCGGTATCCTATCCGCGACGTTACTCGTCTCACTATGATAATCCGCCTTAAGATCACACAGGTTAAAGGACTTGAAGCAATCCAGGAAGAAATGCTCAACCGAGTTAACCGCGATCTTGCCTTGTGGCTAAAGAATCAATCAGAAGATACTCTTGCAGGCATAATTGATACCGTTATGGAAATCCTCAGGGTCAGTTTTCACACCTATCCTGAAGCAGTGCTCCGATGCGTCCGCACATTCGGGGTTGAGATTGTATCCGGCGGCAACAAAAGGCTTATTGATCATTTCATCGACCGAACCATTACCTTAGGTTTCCAAACGGCTCAGATCAAGGGGGTCAGCACCTATTGGCAGGTTCAGGTAAATAATGCTCATATTCTAAACATCCGTGTATGGCTGGATATAATCAAGTGCAATCCACAAAAAACAAAACAACTCTTGTCGGCACTTATTGTCTATCTTTCCCTTACCGGAACGTGCATTCGCGATACAGATCTTTTCCAACGTGATGTAAGCGCTCTTTTACATGCTCCTATTGCACCGGTTTACAACTTGGTAAAGCAACTAGCTCGACTTTTTCCGGTTTACTTTAACGAAATAGGTGCTGAAGGCGCCCTAAGGAGTGTATCCACAGAAGTTGATGAAATACACGGCCGAGGAGATCCACTTGTGCATTTTCTGAGAAAGCAGAGCCACGTGGAAAGTAACAATCTAACTGTGCCTTTCATAGAGGGTATTTTTAGATTTTGGTATTCTCTCAACCCATTTCACATAAAGACATTTTTACCAGGGGAAGTGTATAACACTATTGACATATCGAGCCAGTTCGTTCAACATCCTCACAGGCTTATTAAAGCTTTGTTCGATGAGGCTATCGTCTACAAAGTCGAGGATCTTCTGGAAATAAGCGAAGAAACGCTTAACACCGTCTTTGACCGTATCCCGGATGTTCCATCCAAAGAAAAACGAAGAGTCGTCCTTATGGTGAAATTTTATCAACTCCTTTACCAAAAGTATAATCTCGACCCAAAAGACATTGTCGAATACCTGCAAAAAGGCGCTCAACTTGGCCTTCCTAATCCATCTGAGCTGATCGCTGCTTTGGAAAATGGCGATAGTTTTTCAAAACTAACGGCCGTTCTTAATTACTTATCAGAACTTAAAAGAGTTATCATCGAACCCTGCGAACTGAAGGCTCAAGAGAATATTTATATCAAGCGACACATAGCTGTTGATATTCCATCCATGTATGGCTCTTACAACGAGAAAAAGTTCGACGCTTTAGGATTAACCTTCAGGCTCGAAAACCTCGCAAATATTCTTTTTGAGGAAATTCTTCAGTCGTTCGATCTCGGGTTCATTACTAGAGCGACCTTTTCGGAAATTCTTAGAGTATTCCCGCTCTTCATAAAGGCTCTGGAGATAGAAGGCATAAGATCCACTCAGCTTGAACGATATTACGAACTGTTCGAAAAAGCTCTTGAGGTAAGGAGATTTTCTCACTCCCAGTATATGGACATTTTCAGAGGCTTTTCAGAAGCAATCAAGCAGATAATCACTCTGTACTATCATATAGTCCACGAGCATAACCTCAATCGAATCATTCCACGACTTCAGGACGAAGAACTTCTACCCAAATATCGTCGCACAGCGGGCATAACAGGAGGAGAAAGACTGCAACAGCTTTCGGAAGTGGTGTTGAGAGACTTTGTAGCCAGAACGTTTAGCCTCCAATACTTCGACAATTTCATTACCCGTATTCTATCCACTCTTTCGCATCAGAAATCGGTTTTCAGCCCCGACGCTCTGGATTTGCTTCTTAGCTACGAACCGGGCAAGACTATCACTTCAATACGCAAACCAGATCCTCATTTGTACGATGCTATTCATCTTGGCAACAAGGGCTACAACCTGGTTACCCTTCATGAATTGGGAATTAAGGTTCCACCTGGGTTTATAATAACGACTGAGTATTTTAGGTGTAGGAGAGTAATTGAACATTTCCCCGAATCAAGAAGGGACTTTCAAGCACGGCTCAGAAAGTTTCTAATGATGCTCGAAGAAGAAACGGGAAGATGCTTCGGTTGTCCTACCAACACTTTACTGCTTTCGGTAAGAAGCGGCGCTACCATGTCGATGCCGGGTATGATGACAACCTTTCTTAACGTGGGAATTAACGAAGAAATCGTAGAAGGCCTAATTGAACAAACCGGGGAAGCTTGGTTCGCCTGGGATAACTACCGTAGATTTCTCCAATCATGGGGCATGTCGTTTGGTATCGACAGAAATGAGTTTGACAGTGTTATGAGAGCCCACAAAGAGATGCGAGGAGTAAAGGTCAAGCGGCAGTTCAAACCTGAGGAAATGAGAGAGGTAGCTAGAGATTACCGTCGCACTCTGGAAAAATTTGGAGTGCCCATTTCCGACGACCCATGGGAACAGCTTCTTACGTCAATCAACAAGGTGATCGATTCCTGGAATTCTCCTAAAGCCAAAACTTATCGGGAAATCATGGGTATATCTGACAATTGGGGCACGGCTGTCACCGTACAGGCGATGGTTTTTGGAAATCTGGATGAACTGTCTGGAGCCGGCGTGATGTTTACTCACAATACCTGGGCTGCCGAGGAAGACATAGATCCAAACGGAGACTTTACTTTAGGTAACCAGGGAGAAGATGTTGTCGGCGGTCTGGTAAAGACGCTCCCAATATCGGAAAAACAAAGACTTAGAGAGGCTGAACCACGAGAGGCTTCGCTGGAAAAGCTATTTCCTGATGTCTACAGAAAACTTGTCGAAATCGCCGAAGAACTTGTTTACAATCAGCATTGGGGACCTCAAGAAATTGAGTTCACTTTCCAAGGAAACAGTGGCGAGAGTTTGTATGTGCTTCAGAGCCGGAACATGACCCCAAGAGTAACCCGTAGGTATAAAGTCTTTGTGCCAACTCCAGCGCTAATGCAGAGCTATCTTGCAAGCGGTATTGGAGTAAGCGGTGGAGCTCTTGCGGGTAGAATCGCTTTCGATCTAGAATCAATCGATCGGCTCCGGAGAGAATTCCCCGGTGACTCGATTATCTTCATACGCCCGGACACGGTTCCTGACGACATCAAAGAAATATCGTCAGCTGATGGAATTCTTACAGGTAGAGGCGGAGCCACATCTCATGCGGCCATAGTAGCTCACAGGTTGGGAAAAACCTGCGTTGTTGGTTGCACCAAGATGACAGTCTGGGAGCAAGAACATCGTTGTAACATAAACGGTCATGAGTTCCGCACAGGTGATATTATAAGCCTTGATGGAAGAAGCGGTGCCATCTATAAGGGCTACCATGAAACTAAGTGGGAGGACGAAATTATAACATAACCTAAGCCGGTCAAAAGCCAGCCAAAATGGGAGGATGTCCTATGAGTGAAGAGAAGTTTGTGCCCCAAAGCTTAGGACTTAACGGACTTGGCAGAATAGGCAAGCTTTCCGTGTGGCATCATGTGGAAAGACAATATTTTTCGGAATTGGTTATAAATGTTGGGCGAGAAGTAGGCAAAAGTCTGGAAGATCTAGCTCAATACATTGAGAAAGACTCAACCTACGGCTCACTCCATAATTTTATTTATGGCTGCCGGGCAAAGAGAGTAATCGAAGAAATAAACGATCGTGAAGGCACGATGAGAATCAATGGAGTAAAAGTTAAGATACTTCGAAAGCATAGAAATCCTGCCGATATCGGATGGCGAGATCATAATGTTGAGCTTGTTGTAGATGCTACCGGCGCTTTCCTCGATCCCACAGCTCCGCCAGATGATCCGAAAGGCTCGCTGCGTGGTCATCTTGCCGCCGGAGCTAAAAAAGTTATACTATCGGCCCCATTTAAGCTTAAAGACAAAAGCAAATCCTTCCCGGATGACACCATAACAACAGTTGTTGGCATAAACGATTACGCTTACGACCATAAAAAACACGTTATCATTTCTGCCGCATCCTGCACCACTACCTGTCTTGCATACATGATGAAACCCCTCATAGATCACTTCGGCGCTCAACGCATTCTTGCAGCATCTATGGCAACAGTTCATGCTGCAACAGGTTCTCAGGCTGTTCTGGATAGGCTTCCCAAGGCTGGAGCCACAGATCTTAGGAAAACTCGGTCTGTCGCTAACAACATTATTCTCACCACCACTGGTGCTGCAAAGGCTCTGGCATTTGTCATACCGGAGATGAAAAATATCGGCTTCATTGCCGAATCTGTCCGTGTTCCAATAACTACCGGATCTCTTATTATCCTGGTGGTTTTGATCCAGGACGATAGCTTTACTAATCCCATAAATCGAGAAACCATCAACAACATTTACAAAGAGGCCATGAAACGCTATCCGGAGGGCTATCTGATATATTCTGAAGAACAAAATGTCTCTTCCGATATTATCGGCACACCTAGAGCGGCTGCCATTATTGAGGGCACAGAAACCCATACAAGAACTGCCGCTGTCAGATTCAACATCGATGAAATACTTAAAACCGGTTCCACAACGGGAATGGAAGTTCCACCAACGGAAGAAGAAATTCAGGCGCAAACTGCTAGCATCGTTGTAGAACAGGGAAGACGGGTATTGCAGATTCCGGTCACTCAGGCTGTTATCTACGGTTGGTATGACAATGAACTCGGAAGTTATACCAATATGCTCGGAGACCGCACTGTTATTGTGGCTAAAATGATGAGACAATGACAAACCCTTGGTTTAGTTTGCGGTAAACGTTGTTAAACCACAACAGAAAAGGAGACGGCTATGAGCGTCAAAGTAGCTATCAACGGATTTGGACGAATAGGAAGGATGATTTTCAGAGCAAACATTGATCGTGGAAACCCGCTGGAAATCGTTGCTATAAACGACCTTGGAAGCACGGCTGACCTTGCCCATCTTTTAAAATACGATTCCATCCATGGACGCTTCAATGCTGAAGTTAGTTTTGACGCCGACTCCATCATTGTAAACGGAAAAAAATACCGTTGCTGTAAAACAGCTGATCCGTCAGAAGCTCCCTGGCGAGAACTGGATGTCGATATAGTGCTAGAGACGAGCGGTAGATTTACTGAGAGAAGCCAAGCACAGAGACATATTGAAGCGGGAGCCAAAAAAGTTATCATCGGTGCTCCAGCCAAAAAAGCAGATGCTACATTTGTTGTCGGAGTAAACCATGAACAATACGATCCCCGCAACCATCATGTAGTGTCTAATGCGTCCTGTACCACCAACTGTCTTGCCCCTATTGTGAAAGTACTTCACGACAAGTTCCTTATAGAACATGGGCTTATGACTACAGTGCATTCCTACACTATGGATCAGCGTCTTCTCGATGCCCTCCATAAAGACAAAAGACGAGCAAGAGCGGCAGCACTTTCGATGGTTCCAACAACAACCGGAGCCGCTGTGGCTGTAGCTGAAGTTATTCCAGAATTGAAGGGAAAACTTGACGGATTGGCTATTAGAGTTCCCACTCCAAATGTGTCGATTGTGGACTTTGTCTGTCGAGTCTCGAAGAGTGTTACGGTTGAAGATGTAAACAATGCCCTTGAAGAGGCTGCCAGTGATTACCTGAAGGGTATTCTGTATGTAGAAAAGGAAGAACTGGTTTCGTGCGATTTTAACCACTCAACATACTCATCCATCGTTGATGCACCGCTTACCAGGGTCATAGATGGACAACTTGTAAAAGTCATGAGCTGGTATGATAATGAATTCGGTTATTCCAATCGCATGATAGACCTTGCTCTTCACATAGGAAAACAACTGTGAGAAGGAACAGCGTAAAACTTTAATAGAGGAGTGCAGAGCGATGAAAAGGCTCGATGAAATAAAGTTCGCAGGAAAAAAAGTGTTTTTGCGGGCTGACTTTAATGTTCCTCTCAGTAAAGACGGCAAGGTTACCGACGACACCAGAATCCGTGCTACTCTTCCAACTATCAATAAAATTCTTAACGATGGTGGGCGGCTAATTGTGGCATCCCATCTAGGAAGACCTAAAGGTAAGCCTAGCCTCGAATTTTCCCTTAAACCCGTTGCGGAAACACTGTCAGAACTCCTTAACAAACCTGTTCCTCTCGCACCTGACTGCATTGGAGAGACAGTTCAGCAAATGATTCAAAACATGAAAGATGGCGAATTAATCATGCTGGAAAACCTCAGGTTTCATCCTGAGGAAGAAAAGAATGATCCTGAGTTTGCTCGATCTCTCGCCAAAGGTATCGATGTGTACGTTAATGATGCCTTTGCCGTGTCACACCGGGCTCATGCATCGGTTCATGCCATAGTCCGTTTTGTGCCTGAATGTGCCGCTGGTTATCAGCTCCAGCAAGAGCTGGATTACTACCACCGAGCTCTAGAAGCTCCACAACATCCTATGGGATTTGTTATCGGAGGAGCCAAGGTTTCTACCAAGATTGGAGTTCTGGAGCACCTCCTTCCGAAATGCGACATTATGATAATTGGTGGTGCCATGGCGAACACTTTTCTGAAAGTATTGGGAAAGAACGTGGGAAAATCGCTTGTAGAAGATGAGTATCTTAACACCGCTAGCAGTTTCCTTGAAAAGGCTAAGACACGGGGAGTAGAAGTGCTTCTTCCTGAAGATGTGGTTATCGCTCCATCGCAAGAATCAGATCCAGGAGATTGTCGTCAGGTAGCTATTGAAGACGTGCCTGATGATGCTATGATTTTCGACATCGGCGAAAAAACTCTCGCCAGATGGCGTGATGTCCTCTCAAAGTGCAAAACCATTGTTTGGAACGGCCCGGTTGGGATGTTTGAAAAACCCCAGTTTGCAAAAGGCACTATGGAGCTTGCCAAATTCATCGCAGGACTTGATGCTCTTACCATAGCAGGAGGCGGAGACACCGTTTCAGCCCTTCATAAGGCTGGAACTTACGAAAAAATGAGTTATGTATCAACAGGTGGAGGCGCCTTTCTGGAAATGCTCGAAGGTAAAGAGCTTCCGGGAGTGGCTGCTCTAAAGAACTGCGGGAGGGACGTTGCCTAACAAGGAGTCTTCTATGAAAGCTCGAAAATGTCTTGTTGCTGCAAACTGGAAGATGCACAAAACGGTTGAGGAAGCGGTCAACTTTGTTAAAGAACTTCAAGAAAAGCTTCCTTTCAGAGAAGATCGAGAGGCTATGATTGCTCCACCCTTTACAGCCCTTTCTGCTGTTAGGGCTGTGCTTCATAGGAAAGATATTTTCCTTGGAGCGCAAAACTGTCATTGGGAAGATAAGGGTGCATTTACCGGTGAGATTTCACCGATGATGCTTGCAGATATCGGGTGTTCCTACGTTATTTTGGGGCATTCCGAACGACGGCATATTTTTTGCGAAACCGATGAAGTTGTTAACAAAAAGGTGCTGGCTGTGCTGAAAAAAGGGCTAATACCGGTTTTATGTGTGGGAGAAAAACTGGAAGAACGTGAAGCGGGCAAGACCTTTGACGTAGTAAAAGATCAACTTAAAAGGGGCCTTAACGGTGTTGGAAAGGAAGAAGCAAGCAGGATTGTTATCGCTTATGAACCTGTGTGGGCTATTGGAACCGGACGCACAGCCAAACCCCATCAAGCCCAGGAAGTTCACATTTTTATAAGAAATGTTCTGGCAGAACTTTACGACAATGCTCTTGCAAGTTCCACACGGATATTGTATGGAGGATCGGTCAAACCTGAAAATGTAGATGAACTTATGGCGGAGCAGGACATAGACGGGCTACTTGTAGGAGGTGCAAGCCTGGAAGTAGATTCTTTTTGCAGGATTGTATCCTACAGAGCCTTATAGGAAAGGGGTGTAAGGCAGATAAAATGGAAACGTTGCTGATTATTTTTCACGTAATGTTGTGTCTTTTCCTGATAGTGGTAGTTCTATTGCAAACGAGTAAAGGTGCGGAAATAGGGGCAGCCTTTGGAGGTGCGTCTCGGACGCTTTTCGGAGCTTCAGGAGCTCCAACCGTGATGGGTAAAGTCACAGCAGTGGTAGCTGTTCTTTTTATGCTGACAAGCATTGCGTTGACCCGATACTCAGAAAGCCCGAGAATGCGGTCAATAATGGAAAAGCCTAAACAGACTGCTCCCTTACCTGTTCTTCCAGAGGCAAAACCTGTTCAGCCTGTGGAATCTCAGAACAAGGAAGGAACATCAGTTCCTGTTACGGAGAAAGATAAGGCTACCAACCCGGTTTCAGAACAATCCCAAGCTTCTCAACCCGAGACTAAAAAATAGACTTGAAATTTTTATCAAAATATGTATATTAGCAGTTGCGAGTGCCGAAGTGGTGGAATTGGTAGACACACCATCTTGAGGGGGTGGCGGGGAGACCCGTGCCGGTTCGAGTCCGGCCTTCGGCACCATCAATAAGGAAAAAAGGCCACGGTTTAACCGTGGCTTTTTAATTTGGACGATAACATATAACTGCTTCATCCCATAAGCCCAAAATCTTCCCGATTTTTGGGAAGTTGAGGATTGTAGTAGGGATCGTTGTCAAGAATAGATGCCCATCTTTCCCGCATTATGTCGATCTCTCGTTTAAAACGCATTTGCTTTTCCACGGTATCCTCATAGCCTCGACTCTTGGATTCGTAATGGTAGAACCTCACATGAGGAAGCACTACATGCCGGTAACCTTTAACAAGAACTTTCAGGCAGAAGTCAATGTCATTAAAGGCTACTCCAAGAGCCTCGTCAAAACCGCCAACCTCGTTCCAAATACTTCTCTTTACCATCATGCAGGCTCCGGTAACGGCAGACCAATTTGATACTATTTTGAGACGATCAAAATAACCTGGATGATTAGCCGGAAGATACTTAAAAGCATGACCTGCCACTCCTGGACAGTAAGGATCAGGAGAAATTCCCAGGATAACTCCACCGTGCTGAATTGTATCGTTTGGATAAATAAGTACCGCTCCTACACAGCCGATTGATTTCCTCTGAGCGTAGGCAGCCATTTCTTGTAACCAATCTTGAGGTTCAATAAGTTCCATATCGTTATTCAAAAGCAAAACTATTTCTCCTTCCGATATGGAGGTTCCCAAATTGACCAACCTGGAGAAATTGAAAGGCTCATGACATTCTTTAACTTTAAACTGAGAACCTAGAATTTTCCGCCACTTTTCGAAGGTTTTGAAGGTATTTTCTTCAACACTTCCATTATCTACAACCACGATTTCGTAGGACCTGTAGGTGCTCTTGTGGTGAATAGAGGTAATCGTTTTATCGAGGTCGTATGCCAGATCTTTCGCCGGTATTATTATGCTTATAGTCGGTTCACCTTTCAAACGATAACGGATGAGATGCCGCCCTGGCGCTATTTGATCAACCTCGGCTTCTTCTCCCCTTCTCCTAAGAGCTTCTTCCACGGCTCTTTTCCCCGCCTTCGCAGCATAGTCTTTGTGTCCGCCATCCATCGCTGTAGAACGACTGTGCATACGCCAGTGGTAAAGGATCTTAGGAATGTGAAATATCCTGTCGGTAACTTCGGCAAGTCTCAGGACGAGATCCCAATCTTGGGCTCCCTCTAAACCTTCTCGCAGATTACCGATCTTACCGACAAGTTCTCTCCGATATACTCCCAAATGCCCAGTGAACATCTCACCGAGAATAAGTTCTGGAGACCAATCCGGCTTAAAAAATGGATCCCCGTAACTCCCATCAGGACGGATTTTATCTTCATCAGAATAAATCATATCAGCATCTGGATGTTCGTTGAGTAACCGCCCTACTTCCAAAAGCGCATCAGGAACAAGCTCATCGTCATGATCGAGAAATGCAACGAATTCTCCCGTTGCCATGGAGAGTGCGTCATTGGAAGCCCTTACAATATGGCCGTTAGTTTCTCGAAACTTTAGTTTAGTCCTATCTGGAAAGCGAGAAGTGAATTCTTCAATAGTTTTTTTTACGTAAGGATTTTTTGAACAATCGTCCACAATACATAGTTCCCAGTTTTCGTAATACTGGTTTGCAACCGATTCAAGAGCCACCTTAAGGTGATACGGCTCAGGATCATAGACAGGCATTATGATACTGATAACAGGTTTGTATGAAAGTGTCCGAACAATCTCTAAAGCCTCTTGGGGGGAGAGATTTTTGAAGTAAACCGTCTGGTTAATCTTGAAAACTCTTCTCCTAAACCAGTTCAAGGTTTTCAATAGCGTTGCATAAGGACCAATGGTTCTTGAATAAACAAAAAATTTTCTTACAAGCACTGTCAAGGTTATGGTTTTGTTTTTAATCTGGCGAATTTTTGTAGATGTCCAACGCATGGGAGTAGTAATTCTCCAAGATCGGGAGTTATAAACAGCACTTAAAGCGTTTTGGAGTTCATCTCTCTGAAGTTTCAGCAAGTTGAGTTCCCTTTGAAGATTAGATCTTTGATCTCTCTCTCTCGCCAAAATTTGATGAAATTCCTGTTCACACTTAGTCCTTTCTTCTTTTTCCTGCGCCAATATTTGATAAAGTTCTCGTTCACGTCTTAACCTTTCTTCTCTTTCCTCGGCCAGTGCTTGAGATAACCTAACAAACTCCTGATGCTGAGAGGAAACGAAATCGAAGAAACCTCTGGTTAATATTTCAGGCGTTATAGACTTGAGGTGCTTATCGTAGAATTTTCTACGCCAAAAGAATTCTTCTGAAAAATCCTTTTTAAACACAAAGGCTCTACCACCGAAAGATCGATATAGAGCAACTTTATGAGGAACGTAAAGAAAGTTTCCACAAAACGAAAGCCTATAGATAAAATCCCAGTCTTCCAGAAGTCCAAAAGATTCGTCAAATCCGCCGATTTCAATGGCAAGCCTTCGTTTAAATAAGAGTCCACAGGTGGGAATATAGTTATTAAGGAAGAGAGCTTCCCTAGAAAATTCTCTTCCAAATAATCCCAAAGATCTTTGCGACCCATCAGGTAAAGGCTCTACTAACTCGACCTGACCGTAAACGACGGAAGCAGTTCTGCCATACCAGAGAAGAGTCGACAGAGCGTCTTTTTCGAAAAGATCATCGTCATCCAGAAGTCCAACCCATTCGCCCTGAGAAGCTTCAAGACCGGTATTGGCAGCTCTTGCTCGTCCTAAAGACGTTTCGTGGGAAATATAAGCAACTCGGTAAATTTTATCTTCAAAACTTTTAACCAATTCCTTTACATCTTCACCGCCATCGTTAACGATAATAACTTCTACTTTTGGATAGGATTGCCAGGCAATGCTCTCAAGAGCCTCACAGAGAAGAAGTGGACGATTTTTGGTCCTAACGATAATGGAGACAAGAGGAAGTTCACCCTCAATGTCCAATCCCTCGATATATTTTCTAGGGAGTCTCAACACGTCGAAAATCGTCTCATTGGGCTTAAGAGCATAAAATCCTTCGGCATAAAGTGTGAAAGGTGAAAGGCTAAAAGCACGTGCCTTATTAAGAGCAAGCACGGTATCTTCGTAGGATCTTTCCTTTAGCTGGCTTTTGTAGGCTTGTATTGCCTGTTTTTTTGTCTCAATAGTGAAGCTAATGTCTATAAGTTTATTTATCTCACCTTGCTTTACAATTTCGTACAACCAAATTTCCCCACTAAAACCAATTTCCTTAAGAACCTTCCAGACAAAAATTGCTGTTGCCCTATGATCCGGGTGAATTTCAAAAGGTGAGGGCAAAAAAACTGTTTTAGGACGTATGTCTTGCAAAATTTCAGAAAATTTCTTCTCAAATATGACCTGGTTCTCTTCCACCTTACGGTCTTCTATGTCCAAAAATATGACTTTTTCAATTCCAAGACAATTTGCTGCTGTAATGGCTTCCGACTGCCTGACCTGCCTATCTCCAGCTTGAGACCCATCCGTAACGATCAGCAAAACTACCCGAACTCCCTGCTGTGTAGCCAAAGCTATGGTTCCTCCCATTCCGAAGGTTTCATCATCTGGATGAGGAGCTACTATAAGGTAAGGTCCCATTGGAAGATCGGAAGGTTCATATGGAATTAACAATTCTTCAGATTGAAGCATCTGCACACCTCTTGAAGTCTATACGGTAGAAAAATCCTGGAAAACGCAAACAAAAATGATGGAGGGCGATCCGGGGGTCGAACCCGGGACCTTTGGTTCCGGAGACCAACGCTCTCTCCACTGAGCTAATCGCCCTCCCCCACTCGTGCTTATCTTTTACCAACTGTAGCCGTTAAAGTCAACATGCGTAGAAACTTGTCTAACAACAAGTAATTTGAACTACAAATTCCTATGACCTAATCTATTACACCCACTTTTTGTTAACATTTCCCAGCCTAACGACATTAATCCTAGTCCTGAGGTTACTCCAACCCATAAACTCTGGTAGAGAAATGAAACTGCAAGTGCTTGCGTTTCAGATATTTTTACCAACATTCCGGCTAATATGAATGCAGCTTGATAAGTGCCAAGAGAAGCAGGCAGAGAAGGTAGTGCAATTCCTAAGCTTGATATACAGAGTATTATAGCGATTTGAATATACCCAATTTGTTGGGTTAGGTGTAGGGAAGCCATAGTAAAATACAGTCCCCAGTAAGTTACAAGCCAGGTGATAACTGACCAAAAAAGTCCTCGAAGCATATTTTTAATGTTTATGGAATCGCTCAAATGTATTAATGTAGCTCTAGCCCAAGTTTGTCACTCTCAGTGCTCTAAATGGGGATTTTTTTTCGTGATGGTTATCTAACCCCCTGAAATCCTTAGAGTGGATTGCTGAAAAATGCTATGTAGTGTTAGATGAGGGACATATTCTCTTGACTTTGCCTGTGTGTCGTGATATGCTTCCCACGCTATGTATATTCGACGTGTAAAGAAAAAAGATCCAAAAACTGGCACCACTTACTTTTATCACCAGCT
>Ga0197142_1001825_pt1 | contig 19186 bp, 19 predicted proteins | sample GBS60_MetaG_FD_148614 | JGI IMG/M metagenome (GOLD analysis project Ga0197142, IMG submission 148614) | Sediment microbial communities from Great Boiling Springs, Gerlach, Nevada, United States - GBS 60_MetaG | ecosystem: Environmental > Aquatic > Thermal springs > Hot (42-90C) > Sediment... | reverse complement strand
CATTAGGCAAGACCACTCTGATGAAGATGCTTGCAGGAGTAGAGAGACCAGATAGGGGTTCCATAACATTACATGCAAAGATATCGTATAAGCCTCAGTATCTAGAGGATATACAGAATTATGAGTATGATGTAAGGACTCTACTCTCTGATTCATATGGTAAGGCTATAGAGGGCTCTAGTATGGAGGGTATAATAGTGGAGCCTTTGGGTCTCAAGAAGCTTTACGATAAGCATCTTAAGAATCTGAGTGGGGGAGAGTTACAGAGGGTAGCTGTGGCCTCGTGTCTATTGAGGGATGCTGATATATATGCTCTAGATGAGCCATCAGCGTTCTTGGATGTTGAGGATAGGATAGCCATAGCAAGGTTCATACAGAGGTTCGTGAAAGGGCAAGGAAAGTCAGCCGTAGTTATAGATCATGATATACATCTGATAGATATGGTAGTAGATACGATAGTGCTATTCAGGGGTAGACCTGGTGTTGAAGGAAATGCTAGTAGAGTTATGAAGAAGCAAGAGGGTATGAACCTCTTCCTTAAGGAGCTGGATGTAACATTCAGGAGGGATGATGAGAGTAATAGGGCAAGGATAAACAAGATAGACTCTAGGTTAGATAGAGAGCAGAGAGTGGTAGGATTATACTATGCTTCATGATATCTTGAGTGAATGGATATGGCATCATCTTAAATTAATAAGTGGTTATTATCACTTATCTTACATTACATTATATTCTTATAACTATCTCTTGCACTCTCGTACTCTCTCCTTGACTTCATATAAACCAATGATGTACCTACTATGAGCACTGGTAGCAATGGTGCAAGGATATCAGAGTATCTAATACCATTAACTCTGTCCACATCAGCACCGTTCCCATCACTTACTATCTCTTCTGGTTTAACTGGAGGTATAGTTGCAGTAGGGGAGGGTTTTATGAGGCCTATCTTTGCTGCTCTCGCTGCTGCATACCATAGATTACCGTTATCGTCTAATGCAATCCATTGAGTGAATGTATTCTTACTCTCTGTATCAACCTCTACCATCTTACCTCTATACGTATCCAGTAAGCCTATCTTATCTACTGTATGCTGTGCGAACCAGAGGTTCCCTATTCTATCCATGACTATGCCATATGGTAGTGCATTATTGTCCAGTACAGGGTAGCTGTTCACTATGCCTATGACTGGATCTATGAATGTTATCCTGGCTGGCGTGCCTACATGCTCACTGACCCATATCGTACCGTCATTGCTTATATGCATAGCCAGAGGTTCGATAAGTCTATGCTCAAGGAATACTAGATCATCTCCCTCGACCCTGCCTATTAGACCGTATTGGCTACCTACTGCAGTGAACCATACGTTATTGAATCCATCGCTGGTTATGAAAGAAGGATAGAACTCTTGCATTCTAAACTCTTTGTATTTATCCTTAGTGATGTCTGTTATACTCTCATACATTATTAGACTGCGCTTATCTGCCAATGCCAACCATATCCTATCATCTTTATCTACGTGTATATATATGGCCAGTGATTCATTGGGTACCTTGAATGTTTGAGAAACCCCATCATTGGTTATGTAACCGAATACTCTGGATGCTGGGTCTAGGAACCATACTCTGCCACCTGAGTCTATGGAGAGTATAGTTGTTATCGTGCCATCGAATCTGAACTCTCTGAACTCCTCCTTCATAACATCGAAGAGCCATATGCTTGGCCTACTACCATCACTGACCCATAATCTACCGTTCTCATAGAGTAGATAGAGCGGTATGGAGTCACTGTAAGGTAATGGATACTCTTTAACATCGAACCTCAGCTCGCTGTGGTCTGGTTTTATCATGGTAATCAAATGTGTAGATATATTCAATGCATCTGTCCTTGTAACATTGACCTCTATGCTCCATAACCCATTCGATGCAAATACTACATTGTTATTAGCCCAACCATCTAATAATGATGAGCTCTCATCATCTACTACCCTGTATAGCTCGTATTTTACTGGAGTGATATATGTCTCTGCTGGCTTGATCTTCACCTCAACAGCACTTACATTATAATAGTTATTGCCGTTGGTATCCTTTACTGCAACGTATACGCTGTTCATACCTACTCTAGCAGGTGTTATAGTAAGTTCTATCACTGCATCATCATTTATAGAGGTTAACCTTTGTATCCTGCTATCTAGGCTATCTGTATCTGCTGCAAACTTTACAATTGCGTCATCGTAGGGAGGTACTGAGTTGGTCAATAATGATACCGTTAGCAATAATGCTATTCCAAGATACGCCTCTAACTTCATCAGACTATGAGCGTATGAGTATGTATCATCTAAGGCATCTGTATCGTATGCTGCTTTACCCCTTCCTACTGACTTTACAAGTAATGATTTGAGCCTACTCTGTACTATGAATGTAGAGTGTCCGCCTAGGTATAGCATGAGTGCTGCTAACACTAACTTGATCAACAGTATCAGGCCATAAGTACTCTTGAGGGTACTGATGATATCATCGCTTATAGACCATAGTAGTAATGGTCCAGTGATACCCAATATGCCTACAGATATCAATGCGAGTTGGGAGAACCTTGATATTATCAGGGATAATACCTGCCCTTTAACTACAGCATCTTTTGAGTTATTATTTATACCTGGAAGTATGATGAACGCTAATGCCATAACTCCTCCTATCCATATCGATGCTAATAGATTATGTATTAGGTCTAGTGCAGTAGCGTCCAAAGATACAGCTGCACCATGGCTAACTAGTGTAGTACTTACCATAGCAACTGAACCTAGTAGCAGTAGCGTTATCCATGAGCCCTTGCTCATACTGCTCTTGATATACGCTACCGCTATAACAGCTGCGCCTGCTAATATCTTAATAAGTTGTAGGTTACCGAACTTACTTGTGAATATCTGTAGTAGATCAGACTCTACCGATACACTCTGTATGGCTACCACTGCTGTACTAGATACTATCAGCATAGAGCCTAGTATGATTACTACAATCCTGACCCTAGAGTACATGGATTGAAATGATCGTACTTCTCTATTCAGATAGAGTGATGTTAATGGTAATCCTATAAGCATTGTATATGCTATATATGAAGGGAACTTCGCTAGCCCATTTATCGCTATGACCTGCTCGCTCGTAGTAGATGCTACTCTCTCTGCGTCGAGAGATGGTATATCTACATCGCCTACTATGAATACAAACGTGCTATCTACTACATGCCCATCTACCTGTGATAGTACTCTAGTGTTAACTGTATAAACTCCATCACTTAATGGTCTCAGAGTCACGCCAAGTCTACTAGGATTGTTATCTAGGTAATGTGTATCGTTATTATCTACCCTGTTATTCGCTGAGTCATAGACTCTGATCCAACTGAATCTTAACTCTACGGGTTCACTGAAGGTTATAGCTATGCTTGAGGGAGGTGTGGCAAGCCTCTCTGCATTCGAGGGTTCAGACTTTACTATTAGAGGATGTGCATATGCTGAGTTTATTAATGATACGCATATGAGCGATAAGTTCACAAGTAGAATAAGAATGACCTTCATTGATCTGATTGTGAGGGTTCATAAATTAATGTTTTATGGTACAATGCTCTAACACTAACCATCCGCAAGGTGTAAATCGAGAGGAATGTAGGGTCTTTATAATGATGATGGTGCTATAATGATAGCAGTAACGATAGCAATTATATTATTACCTACACACTGCTATTATTCACCATATATCTCTCCTTGAGGAGAGGTACATAGCGTAACCCATAGCGGCACCTATTATAGCAAGGAATATGAGTATTGGGAGTGTGACGCTCCTAGGGAGTGCATAAAGCGATACGCCCCATGCGTAGAGGAATATCAGTATCACATCGAATGCAACGAACATGAGCACATAAGAGTAATACTGCATCATGAATCTTGTTCTGCCCTCTCCAGTAGGGACTTGGCCACACTCCATGGGCATGAACTTGAGAGGGTTCCAATACCTTCTCTTAGGTGCTATCATCTTTGCTACTATCAGTGCTGGCACCGATGCTACCACGCCAAATAGTAACATCCATAGTAGAGGCTCGAACTGAGCGCTAGCACTCATAGCAATAGAGCCGTATATGTCATATAAAAAGCATACTCTAGACCTTAATACAAAGATACTCTAGCTTATACTATACTGTACTACTCTACCCTGACCGCTCCCTTGAGTGGTATCCTTATCTCCAGCAACCCTTCCTTATATGTTGCCTTGATCTCATCCTCTGTAGCCTTGATGGGTAATGGTATCTTCTTATCTATATTCAATGGCCTCTGCTGCCAGTACACCATACTATTACTCTCAATCCTCTCCCTCGTAGCCCTTATGGATAGTACATCGTTATGGACCCTTAATCTTATATCCTCCTTCTTGAACCCTGGCATATCGGCGATTATAACTAGATCAGAGCCATCCTCATATACGTCTACAGGAGGGAGTACAAACTCATAGAACTCCCTCGTCCTACTACTGAACTCCTTCATCAACTCACGCATTATATATGATGTTATACTCATGATGTATATTATATGATTATTGGATATAAACTTTCTATGCTTATCAACGATTATCTTGTCTTGCTTTAGCTTTATAATCTGATGTTGATTATGGATTATATGCGTAGAATGAAGGAGTTGGAGGCAAGAGCTACAGTTAGCAAGGATGAGTTCTTATCGTTACTTGATAAGGTTATAGCCAGTATTCAGTACGAGAGAGGTAGCAAAAGTATTGGAGGATTCAGGGTTGAGGGAGGGCTTGTGGTCATGGATACAATTCCATATAGACTCGCAGTGATAGGAGATATACATGGTGATCTATATGCCTTGCTGAATATACTAGAGAGTACAGGGCTAGAGGATACAACACTGCTCTTCCTTGGGGATTATGGCGATAGGGGCTTGTACTCCGTAGAGGTGTACTCTCTGCTCTTATACCTTAAAGCAAGATACCCAGAGAGTGTTATAATGCTGAGGGGAAACCACGAAGGCCCTGATGATCTTCCATTCTACCCGCATGACCTCCCAGCTATGCTTAACTCAAGGTTCGATGACGCAATGTATATCTATCAGAGGCTGAGGGTACTATTCGACCAGATGTACACCGCTGCACTGATAAAGGGTACGATGCTACTGGTGCATGGAGGTGTGCCTATACATCTGAATAATCTGCATGATATAGCATATGCTGATGGGAACCATCCCAACACTAGCATCCTAGAGGAGATACTATGGAACGATCCTAGAGAGGTGAAGGGTTATGAAGAATCTGCTAGAGGATACGGTTACTACTTCGGTAAGGATATAACTGAGCATGCACTAAAGGTTACAGGTACCAATATCATAGTAAGGTCGCATGAACCATGCATGGATGGCTACAGGTTGAACCACGATGCCCAAGTATTAACTCTATTCTCATGCAAGGAGCCATACAGGAATAGTAATGCGTCCTATATGCTGTTGAGGAAGGATGATATACATGCAGGTAACCAAGTACTGCTAGAGAGGGTAGAGGTATTCTAATGCCATTCATGGTGGTACTGGAGGGGATAGATAAGGCTGGCAAGAGTACTCAAGCTAACCTACTGAGGGATGCGCTAACCTCCATGGGTTACAGATGTAATATCATGAGCTTCCCTGATTACTCAACTCATATAGGCAGGGAGATATATGGGTTCCTCCATGGGGATAGGGATTATCCATTACAGGTTAAACATATGTTACTATCAGCGAATAGATGGGAGAAGAAGGATATCATAGAGCAGGTATTGAGGGAGAGTGATTACCTTATAATGAACAGGTACTATCAGTCTAACCTAGTCTATGGTTATATCCATAACCTTGAGTTGGATTGGCTTGAGAATCTGGATAGAGGTTTACCTAAGGAGGATCTGGTTATAGTTATAGATGTAAGTGTTAACGAGGCTATGAGAAGGATGGAAGAGAGGGAAGAGGAGAGCAATAGTCGTTCAAGATACGCTAGAGATAGATTCGAGGATGTAGATACATTAAGTAAGGCGTCTCTAGCATACAGAGTACTAGCAGAGCGTTATGGATGGATAGTAGTTGATGGGAATAGAAGCAGAGAGTGTGTACACAAGGATATACTTGATACCGTTATAAAGAAGAGTGGATATACTGAATGATAGATATGCGGGATGATAGTAACGGGGGTAAGATTGGGATTAGTGGGAGTGAGGACAAGAGTGAGAATGAGAGAAGTAAGATAGTAACAGAGATAAGCGATCCTGTACATGGTTACTTCTATCTTAATAGACTGGAGAGGGATATAGTTGATAGCAGGGTGTTCCAGAGGTTGAGGAGGATAAGGCAGCTCTCGAGTGCTTATCTGACATACCCTAGTGCACAGCATACCAGATTTGAGCATTCATTGGGGACTATGCATCTTGCAGGTAGAGTAAGCAAGGTTCTGAAGGATAAGGGCTACATAGATGATGATGAGGCTCAACTACTCAGACTGGCTGCACTCCTACATGATATAGGACACGGTCCATTCTCTCATCTCTTCGAGGAGGTTATAGCGTTGAAGAGTAATGTTAGCCATGAGGATATAGGCAGCAGGATGATAAATGAGTTCTTTTCTGATATGCTCTCAAAGTACGGATACACTGCAGATGATGTTAGTAAACTAGCATTCTATGAGGTCAGTGAAAGGTATATGAACGAGGTTATCTCAGGTGGCTTGAGTGCTGATCTCATGGATTACCTACTCAGAGACTCGTACTTCACAGGTGCACACTATGGAAGGATAGATGCAGAGAGGATAATAAGTTCACTGGAGGTACGTGATAACAGACTCGCATTGGACAAGGCTGCATTGAACTCCTTCGTATCGCTACTACTCGCAAGATATCAGATGTTCATGTCTGTATACTTTCATAAGACGGTTAGGGCAGCAGAGGTCATGCTACTCAAGGCTATGCAGTTGGCAGATGAGTATATGCATCTGACAGAGTCTTACAAGAGACTGGAGGATTATCTAAGGTTAACAGATGACTATCTGCTCTTCAGTCTACTCAACCTGCCAGATAAGGATGGATTGAGGCTAGCCAGAATGCTCGCAGAGGGGTATAAGGATAGGAGATTATTTAAATCTGTATATGAGCGTAAGATACAGACCGATGACCCTATAATAAACAGGCTTACAGATGTGAAGTATCTCAGCAATAGGGCTAGGGAGATAGCAGAGGAGGCTGGTGTAGACCATGACCTTGTATACGTAGATAGCGCGAAGGCACCATCTTTACCTAGAGCCCCAGGCAGGACTGATATAAGCGATCTTATAATCGTAGATAAAGGCACCACAAGGATGATATCGATCAAAGATATACCTCTCATAGCCCCGATACTAGGCTTCATGAATATGATAAGGGTGTATACTACAGAGGATTACAGAGATAGGGTAAAGAAGGCATGTAATAGCGTATTGGGTGATGAGGTTGAGTGGTATGAGAGAGTCTCAGTATAGGATGAGGAGGATGGTAGTTAAGTTAAGTGGTAGTATATTCGATCTAGATGCAGATACCATGGTTATAAGGGAGTATGCGGATCTATTCAGGGAGTTACTTGATGATGGTATACAGATGATAATAATAGCTGGGGGAGGGAAGGAGGCTAGAAGGTATATAGAGTATGCAAGGATGCTCAATGCTGATGAGTCAAACCTTGATGAGCTTGGTATAGCTGTATCTCGACTCAATGCTAGATTGCTCATATATGCTATAGGCGATCATGCATACCCCCTTGTGCCTACAAGCCTAGAGGAGATGAGTATGTATGTTACCAGCAAGAAGGTTGTGGTCTCTGGGGGATTGCACGCTGGGCAGAGTACTAATGCTACGGCAGCGTTGATAGCAGAGAGGGTTAGGGCCAACATGTTCATAAATGCTACAGATGTGGATGGGATATATACTGCTGATCCTGGGAGGCACAAGGATGCCAGGTTGATAAAGAGGATAAGTGTTAAGGAGTTATTAACGATGCTGATGGATGGTAGGTTCGATGCAGGTACATACGAGTTGATGGATATAGTTGCGCTCAAGGTGATAGAACGATCAAGGATGCCTGTTAGGGTTATAAAGGCTACTGTTGGTAATATAAGATCAGTAATTAATGGAGAGAGTATAGGTACAGAGATAACAGTCTAACTAATAATCATACTATTTATAATTCTCTATCATAATGTTTGTTGATCATATTTATAATATATAACAATTAGATTGTATTGGATCGGATCGATGGCTAGAGTTATTAGTTAATTATAGTTATTTGATGAACTCTTGAGCTTGTTTACCAATTAGGATAGCTCGTCTGATCCGAATGCTCCTTCCCTATCTCCTAGCATAGAAAGTACACATCTTCATGGTTACTTCATCTAATCTATCATACCAATTGGGATCAAGAAAGAAAGAGTTGATCAAGTGACTATAATTAGTCAATTAATGGTAGATACTCTCTCTACCCTTATCCATCACACTACTCATATAGCGCATCTGCTCCTCCATGAACCTCTTCCGCCTCTCTTCCTCATCCAACTCATGCATGCTGAACTCCTTCAATCCAAGTATCTTTATTAGTATCTTGAGTATACTCTTTGCTGCTCTAGGCTGTATTATCTCTGGGTTATCTATCTCTCCTAGTATACATACAGCCTCTATACCTCTTTCATTGCATAAGCCTAGTATAAGTCCATTGAACCCTGTTATATTACCCTCTCCCTCTAACGTATTGATACCATACCTCTTAACCTCCTCCAATAAGCGTCTATTATTTACTGCATAGAATACACTAGTGTCTGCACCTACAGATGTCCTTAGAGCAGCGCCTAGAGAGTATAATCTCTTAACGTTAAGCCTCTGTGCTATATTGACTACTTCGTAGCATACCTCGTATAACCTCCTAGGGTCAGATGGATTGAAGTCACCAGTGAAGATGAGTAGTTCATTACTATGGTAGAATCTATATGTTGATTGCTTATAGTATGTAAGACCATCCTTGTATGATACATAAGGGGGCCAGTAAGCATATATCTCTGCGAATAGTTTAGCATCTAATTTGCTCACCAGTGTATTCATACACAGGCCTGCAACGTTACCCATATCTGGGAGTGCAGCAACCATGGTAGGATTGGTAACCTTAGGGTAATAGTAGACTCTTGTACCAAGCATGAGTATAGTAGTAGCTAGGGAAGTAATAAATCCTACTCTTGATCTATCGGCTCTGTTAACTTAACGATGTCTCTAGCATACCTTACATGCTTCATTCAGTCCTTAAGTTAACAGAGCCGATCTATTGACTGCTTACTGCTATCATATCATCATACTAACATTCTCCTCTATCATCTTTATCATATAATACTCTATGTATGCAGCTACCAATAACACCACAGATACTATGCCTACCAGTATAAGTGTAGGTCTCAACATACTCTTTAGATCTCTCTTCAATACCATGCTATGTGTCAATACTATACTCTGTGACATAGCTATACCATATGATATAACCTCTAGTATACCAAATGGTGTTACAAGCACTAATGTTGGTGGTATACTTGCTAAATTCGGTGTAGTCTCAACTATAGCCCTGAATACAAAGCCGGTAGAGTAAGCAGAGAATAGGCCTATGACAACGCCTAACGCTGGTATGAACATAGCCAGAGCTATCCTAAAGTTATTGAAGAATATCCCTAGGGCATCTATATCCTTAACCATCTCTCTGAACTGATTGTTTATAATCTCAGCATCTTCTTTACTTACACTTGAGTAGGCTCCTATATTGAATAATAGAACGAATGATAAAGATGTTAGAATCACGAGTACAACTCTTTTCTTCCTACTCATTCATTATACTATAGTTGTGGTATTATTTAAAGTAGGATGGAGAGCATCGGGTCCTCAGAGAGTACATCCTTGACCAACGATGCTTGCACAGCCAACGATATCCTCTTTGTCCTACCGTATCTACCCTGATTCACTATAGGAGCATAGAGTATACCCTGCATATCTAACTCACTTATTATCATACCTACCCGCCTCTGAGTTACAGGCTGTACACCCAACCTCTTATTCAACTCCATATATGTATCATAGATGCTACCAGTGGAGCCTTTATCTGATAACATGACAGCAAGTATCACTAACTTCTCATGTAATGGTAATTTCCTTAACGTCTCACTCACCTTATCCTGTTCTATCCTCTTCTCAGCTATCCTGACATGCCTCTCCTCTACCTTATCTGCGCCTTCTCTCTCAGCAACCTCACCAGCAACCCTTAGTAGATCTAGTGCCCTCCTCGCATCACCATGCTCAGAGCCTGCTATTGCAGCACATAGGTTTATAGCACTTGTAGTTATACACCCATCATAGAATCCTAACCTTGCTCTCTCAAGTAGTATATTCTTCAACTCATCTACTGTATATGGGGAGAATAGTACCTCCTCTTCACTCAGGCTACTCAAGACCCTAGGGTCTAGTAACTCCTTGAAGTTAAGGTCATTAGATATACCTACTAGACCCAATGAGCCCTTGTGTAGATACTCATTTGCTCTAGTCATCTGATAGAGTATCTCATCACCATGCTTCTTAACCAAGAAGTCTATCTCATCTAATACGAATACTGTATCTATACCCTTATCATCTATATGATTCACTATCCTAGTGAATACCTCACTAGATGCTAATCCTGTAAATGGGAACCTTAGACCTATAGCCTCCCCTAACTGGACCAAGACTGTATACTCTCTCTTAGCATTCTTCACATTAGAGTATGCAAGGACCACATTAAGGTTCAATGATCTGGCCTTATCTTGTAAGCGCCTAAGTACATACTTTGCTACTGCTGTCTTACCTGTACCTGGTTTACCATATAGTAGTAGATTGGATGCTCTGAAGCCTTTAAGTAGTGGTGATAGAGATTCTGCTACAGCCCTTATCTCATTATCCCTGAAGAGTAATCTATCTGGTATATAATCGGACCTAAGTACATCTCTATCTCTTATCAATGGTATTGAGGCTATCACTCTATCGAATATCTCATCTATTATATTAGTATCCATACTACCATCATACATACCCATACACACCATTACTTCCTATGGAGTATATGATTAAGTATATACAAATTGTTTTTAAGCTACAGAATCAAATATAGTTGATAAATTATTAAGTATCAACCAACATCATAAACAGTACTCTACTACAATAGAAATAGAGGTGTCTCTCTTTATTAACATACTGTTAATTATATGTTAAGTGATCTATAAAGGAGCCTATTCCAACACCATCATTTCCAGTGGAGAGTTAATTCACAGTTAAGTATGTTAACAAGCCTATTCCAACACCATCATTTCCAGTGGAGTTCATTATCAGCCTATTCCAACACCATCATTTCCAGTGAAGAGTTAAGATGTTAATATTATGAGATGAATTAACATTAAGCATATTAACAGTGGAATGATAGGCTAATTGCTCTGTTAACTAGTTTACTGAAGTATATGTGGATTCTAGAGAATTAGAGGGTTCTGTTAACTTAAGGGCTTATTGTAGCATGTATAGTATGAGAGAGATAACGTTAAGTTAACAGGACCTTCATATGTATAATTAATGTTAAGAAGGGTCAATAGGCTCTAACTTAACGATGTCTCTAGCATACCTTACATGCTATTCAGTCCTTAGAGTCGATCAATAAACCTGATCTATGATTAATATAGTTATAACACCATCATGGTTTATATATCCTACCATCATCTCTTACTCAAAATGAATATAGATTCTATGCTTCCGATAACAGCGTCTGTAGCATCTTTAGGCATAGCTGGTGCGATGGCTGCATGGGTGAGTAGGCAGAGTACAGGGAGTAAGAGTATGCTTGAGATAAGTAGTGCTGTAAGGACTGGAGCCTCTGCATTCCTAAAGAGGGAGTTCATAACCATACTACCTATAGCAGTGGGTTTATCTATAGCTATATCATTAGCAGCAGGGGTATCCAATGGAATAGCATTCGCTGTAGGTGCAGCTCTATCTGCGATAGCAGGTATAATAGCCATGAGGATAACGGTGAATGCAGCGGTTAGGACAGCACAGGCTACAACGAAAGGGTTGGGACATACTCTAGTCACAGCGTTCAGGGGAGGTGCTACAGTGGGTCTTGCAATACCTGCCATGGCACTCATAGGTGTCACATTACTCTTCATAGCATTCGAGAAGCCTATAGCGATAGCAGGAGTAGGAATAGGTGCTAGTCTGATAGCACTCTTCATAAGGGCTGGAGGTGGTATATTCACAAAGGCAGCAGACCTAGGTGCTGATCTAGTAGGAAAGATAGAGGCTGGTATACCGGAGGATGACCCTAGGAACCCTGCTACCATAGCAGATAATGTAGGTGATAATGTAGGTGACGCAGCTGGTATGGGCTCAGATGTATATGAATCATACATAGTTACATTACTAGCTGCTATGTTACTTGGTGCACTTGCTACAGGCATACAAGAGTTCGAACCCGTGAGTCTCATTATATACCCAATAATAATAGGTGCATCAGGCTTGATAGCATCTGTAATAGGGGCACTGACTGTAACACCTAGGAGGATAGATGACCCTATGAAACCACTGAATCTTGCGTTCATAGTAAGTGCTGCTATAGCTGTAGCATTGAACTTCGTATTCACACAGTTGATCCTAGGCTCAAGTACCCTAGCGTTGACGCTGTTTGCCACAAGTGTCATGGGTGTAGTACTGGTACCTATAATACAGAGGATAACAGATTACTATACTAACTACAAGTACAGACCAGTGAAGGAGATAGGCGAGTCTACGAAGTGGGGGTATGCAGCAAACATGCTCGCTGGTATAATAACTGGCCTAAGGTCCACAATGCCCTTCATGATAGCCATAGTAGTAACTCTAGCAGCTTCATATGCAGTGGTATACAATATAACCCAGGACCCACTCATGGGTATATATGGTACTGCTATAGCTGCTATGGCTATGCTGAGTCTAGCAGGTATAGTATTAAGCATAGACTCCTTCGGCCCCATAAGCGATAACGCTGGTGGTATAGTTGAGATGACCAGCATGGGTGAGGAGAATAGGAGGATAACAGATAGCATAGATGCGGTAGGTAATACAACCAAAGCAGTCACCAAGGGGTTTGCTATAGCAAGCGCAGGTCTAGCAGCCTTAGCCATGATACAGGCATTCCAGCACGAGGCAGAGAATATATTCTCTAGGGTTTTCGATTACAGCCTATCTAATCCTAATGTTATAATAGGACTCCTTGTAGGAGGATTACTACCATTCTTCATATCAAGCCAGTTGATAGCAGGTGTTAACAGGGCTGCTATGAGGCTAGTAGATGAGGTAAGAAACCAGTTTAGGAGTAACCCTGGTATACTAGAGGGCAAGTCAAAGCCAGATTATGCGAAGTGCATAGATATAGCTACAAGTGCAAGCATAAAGCAGCTCTTCCCTCCAGCGATAATAACCGTAGTTACACCCATAGTCTTAGGAGTACTACTAGGCCCTAGTGCAGTAGCAGGTATACTCATGGGCGCTGTAGTGAGCGGGATATTCTTGGCTTACCATATGGCCAATAGTGGTGGTGCATGGGATAACGCTAAGAAGTACCTTGAGATTATAGGCAAGAAGAGGACAGAAGAACACGAGGTTGCTGTAGTAGGAGACCTCATAGGTGACCCATACAAGGATACAGCAGGTCCAGCACTGAATACTGTGATAAAACTACTCAACACAGTCGCTATAGTATTTGTACCAGTCTTCATAGGCATAGTAGGGATATGATAAATAGACGACATACTATATGTTGTAGGTAGGTGTGGGTAATAGATGTATGAATGAATGAATGAGTGTATGAATGTATAGCAGATATTGCAGACGATGAGTAGGCTGATACTAATCCCTAACTAGCATCAACCAACCAATCAATCTATTATAACAACCTTTAATTCTTTTAGATAACTCTCATCGCCTATGAATGCTCTCAACTCATAGTATAACATCGATAATATGACCCACGGTACCTGATTTATACTCATATACTTCAGATCTTTGCTAGATGGATACGCTCTGGAGTATGGATGCGAATGGAATATACCTACTATATCAAGGTTCATATTACTTGCATTCTCATACACCCTCAAAAGGTCCTCACTACTTACACTGAAACTAACACTAGATCTATCTACGTTCTTAACCTCATCTGCATATCTTACTATTATCGTATCACCGTTAATTTTACCAGCAAGGAAAGCACATGCCTCATACGGATAAGCCCTATCGGATATATCCTTAAGAGTATTAAATATCGAGTTAGTGAGGATTATGCTAGTAACCATCTTAATATTTCATTCCTCTACTATTATCAACTTACCTCTCATATACACATGTAGTATACAGAAGTAATCGTACTCACCTGCATCCAACTTGGATGTATCGAGTATATACGTATCGTTAGGGCTTAACAATCCAGAGTCGAAGAACTTTGCATAGTTAGGATCATCGAACCCTGTACCACTAGTTACCGTATGTATATCCTTATCTACATTGGTCCATACCACCAATGTACCTTTGATAACCTTTGCTTCAAACGGATCATATGCTAGATTACCCTGTATAGAAGAACCTACAGGTATGGTTATATCGAATCTAGGCCCTTCTACAACCACAGGCGTTGTTATCTGCTCTTGCTGTGGCTGTACCTGCTCCTCTTCTTGCTCCTCTAAAGCAGTTATAGGCTGTTGTATGTATGAGAATACACTGAAGGCTATCAATGCTGTAACAGAGCCAGAGATGAATATGACTGAGATCGCTTTAATATGCTTACTCTCCTTATGCACTGCATAGGCTATCACAGTAGCTGGTACGAATATTATCAGTATTATGCTTATAAGCAAAGGCAGAGTAGTTACAGTAGATACACCAGCAAGCAATCCTCCTAACGCTGCCAGTATACCTGCTATGAATATGGTTGCTGCTTTAGCCTCGTTGCTCCTAGGCAATCCACCCTTGAGTATACCAGCTGCAAGGAGTATCATCCCAAATACCATAGCAATAGCGCTTATAGCATGCATACCTTCCTCGAAGGTCTTTGCTATACCCGATAATGAGATGGCAACACCTAGGACACCTAGTACTGTAAGACCCAATCCTGGTGTGAGGAACTCCCAGTCAGCCAAACATGTAGACTTACAAAGAATACTTAAATAATCTTTTCTTTATCGATATGCATTATGCAGATACAGAATGTGATAAACTTACTCAAGGGTAAGAACATAGCATTCCTAGCAACGCTCATGTCAGATAAATCTCCTCAGGTAACACCTGTATGGATAGATACAGATGGCACACATGTACTGATAAATACAGCTACCAATAGGATAAAGTACAAGAATATCACTAGAGACCCAAGGGTTGCAGTATCAGTTGTGGATGCAAGTAACCCATACAATATGGTATCTATAAGAGGTATTGTAGAAGATATGATAAGGGGCAAGGAGGCAGATGATCATATAGACGCTCTAGCAAAGAGGTATCTAGGTGTAGACAGGTATCCGTTCAGGAGAGAAGATGAGGAGAGGGTCATAATCAGGATCAAACCCCACAGCATATTCGTTCTTCCATAATATAATTCGACTATTTCTTTATATCATTATCTTTATATCATTATCTGTTCACTGATCTGGCTCTGTTAACTTCACGTTATCTCTAGCATACCATACACGCTACATTCAGCCCTCAAGTTAACAGAGCTACTGATCTATCAGCAAAATATTTAAAGTAATCGATCTATACTAAAGTGATATGGCAAGAGCGAGGGGGTTTAGGAGGAAGACCCGCTATGTATTAAAGAAGGATGGTGTTAGAGGTCTCTCTTACATATTGAATAGTTACTCAAATGGTGATAAGGTTAGTATAATAATAGATCCCAGGGAGCATAAGGGGATGCCACATAGGAGGTACCATGGTAAGATCGGTATAGTGGAAGGTGTAACGAAGAGGGCTCTGAAGGTCAGGGTAAGGATAGGAGATAAGCATAAGATACTCTATACAAGATTAGCTCATGTAAGACCTATATCATCTGGTGGTTAGCATGGTCAATATAATAAGCAGGAAACCTATAACCCTACCTGAGGTCAAAGAGATACTCTCTACTCTAGACCCCAATGAGATGGATCAGATACAGAGATGGACATATAATTATGCATCGAAGTTCTCAAAGCTACCAGTAGAGAGGGCAAGGGAGTTGAAGGATAGACTAGTAAGGGAGTGCTCATTGACTGAAGAGGAGGCTGTAGAGGTGATCAATGTGATGCCATCTAGCATAGAGGAGTTGAGGGCATTTGCTAATGGCTGGAAGAAGCTTATACTCACAGAGACATTGGAGAAGATACTCAAGATACTCAAGGGAGAGGAATAGCAGCAGTTGGAGCAGATGCAGCAGAGGTATGAGGAGTACGCCTATGTATTGGCATATGAGCCTAGAGGAAGGTCTAAGAGGATTAGAGGGAGAGAAGGCGCCATAGTAGAAGCCATAGGAGAGAGGTATCTTACTTTACTGGAGTTACTTGCCCTACCTAGCATCAACATAGAGGTAGGCGAGAGGGTATACATAGGTAAGGAGGGTAGAGACAAGATAATAAGTGTGCTAGGCAAGTTGGAGTACGACGAGTTGAGTCCTTATGCAAAGAGTACGCTACCGGAGGTCGTAGAAGTACTGGTTAAGAATAACGAGAAGAGGTTCATCGAATTCATAAATACCGCAGGTCCCATAAACCCAAGGATACACAAGTTAGAACTGATACCAGGTATAGGGAAGGTCATAACCATGAACCTGATAAGGGAGAGGGAGGCTAGACCATTTGAGAGCTATGAGGATCTATATAAGAGAGTAGGGCTTAAGGATATTCATAGGTTTATAGCTAAGAGGATAGTACAGGAGATAAGTGGAAGCGAGAGGATAAACATACTGATCAGAAAGTCATGAACTCCGTGTACAGGCCATCAGATGACACATACCTACTCGCTGATACAGTGAAGGGTATAGAGGGTTACAGAGCACTTGAGATAGGCACAGGGAGTGGTTATATAGCAGGTATACTTGCAGATAGATTCAAGTACGTAATAGCTACAGATATAGATCTAAAGGCGTTATTTTATGCGAGGTACAGTAATGGCAGAGGAGGATACAGAGGAGGATACATGAGTGATGGTAATAACTATGGTAGTAATTATAGCAATAGTGATAGTAATAATATAGAGTACCTATGCTGTAATGCCGCAGATGCTCTAAGAGCAGAGTTCGATCTTATAGTCATAAATCCTCCTTACCTTCCATCTGATGAGATAGATGATCCAGCAGTGGATGGGGGAGAGTACGGTATAGAGATCGCTATAAATATGCTCAGATCTGCTATTAGAGTACTTGCCTATAATGGTAGTATATACATGCTATTATCCTCTCTTGCAAGATACGATATACTCATAGAATATGCAAATGAGTTGGGTCTTCATGTCAGTATAGTCTCAAATAAGTCACTCTGGTTCGAGGAGTTGATAGTCATAAGGGTAACTAAATCCAACTAAATCTTTGACTGCACTCTAGCTTTATACACTCAGTGTAACTCTACAACATCCATATCCTTTAGTATAAAGTCTCTCCCTACCTTTATCACTGCACCATCCCTCCACACTCTAGCGAATTTTAGATTCTTTGCTATATCCTTATGTATCATCCTAGCAAGTTCTACAACCTTGAGACCTTCATTAACTAGCAGAGGTTCGCTTGCTGCTTCTCCCCCGACTCTCTTTGTGAATATCCTTATTACTCCTATGGCCTTGAGTATATCTAGCATGAAACGCTCTCTGTCATTGAGAGCAACTACATTTATTGCATTACCATTGTAGTATAATGTATTACTATCTTTAATATTACCTACTTTAACGAATACAGCCTTCTTACTTACTCTGCCGAATATGGCATCCTCAACATCATCTAGCGTAGTATCATTGTACACACTCACTACCGCATTCTTTATACCATAACCCTTGATGAACTGGAATACCTCGCTCTCCTTAACCCTCTCTGATCTACCGACTATCCTTATACCTCCTTGCGGTGTATACTCTATCTTAGCCTTTACCTCTGAGAGTATGTTTATGTTACGTGACTCTAACAGCTCGATGATGTAATGTAGATACTCTAGAGAGTCTACACATACTAGAATAGCATCGGCATTCCTTAGTATACCGATGAACCTATCTGTTCTACTCTCGCCTATGGTATCATCCAATGGTGTGAGCACTATCTGTAACCTTGTGTTAAGTGTTGTGAATACACCGACCTTTGGCTTCATCAGCATATCATATACGTTTGTTTTTACACCAGTTAGAGACTCGAATAATATCCTAGAGTATTCTATACTACCTGCTAGTGCTAACTGTACCCCCTCCTTCTTCACAGTCCACTCCTGATTTATACTACCCCTCCTCTTCCCCCTGCTTCTCCTCTCCTCTACCTCCTCCTCTAGAGCACTTATCTGTCTCTTTATACTCATCTCCAGTCTCTCAGTAGCCTTGTGCTTTGGCATGAGTGAGTAAAACTCCTTGAGTAACCTGAGTTTAACCTCTGGGTCCCTTGTTGCTATGGCTTCAGCCCATTTAGCCTTAGCCTCTTGTGTTAAGTTGGTTACCATACTGTACTCTAATTATTATCGGAACCACTTAATTAATTAATTAATTCTGCTATAGGATAACACCTGTATAGAATCATTGACGTTACGAATTATATATTATATTAGCAAGACTCTTTATTTTTGATATTATTATATACTAGCAACAAGGCCATCTATATATCCATATATCCTTCTATCATTTGTGTCTATATCTTGACGGTTGATCATCGTCTCAGCATCCTTGCTGCCTTTAATGCTATCTGCTCAGCCATCTCTGTTGTAGTAGCATTACCCCCCAGATCATATGTGATATATACCCCTTCGTTTATGACATCCCTAGTAGCATCGAATATAGCCTTTGCTATATCCTTCTCACCAAGATACTCAAGCATCCATGCACCAGAGAGTATCGTTGCTGTTGGGTTCATCTTATTCAAGCC
>Ga0197142_1001824_pt1 | contig 19189 bp, 20 predicted proteins | sample GBS60_MetaG_FD_148614 | JGI IMG/M metagenome (GOLD analysis project Ga0197142, IMG submission 148614) | Sediment microbial communities from Great Boiling Springs, Gerlach, Nevada, United States - GBS 60_MetaG | ecosystem: Environmental > Aquatic > Thermal springs > Hot (42-90C) > Sediment... | reverse complement strand
CTTCATCCCAAAGAAAATTGGCAAATAACTGGTAGATGGCAGGATTTCGATGTGCTTTTTAAATTAAAAGGGGCAGAGGGGAAAGAATACGCCCTTGCTCCTACCCACGAAGAGGTAATTTCTCCTTTGGTTAAGAAAAAGGTGTTTTCTTATAGAGATCTTCCACTCGCTCTTTTTCAAATTCAAACCAAATTTAGAAACGAATTGAGAGTAAAATCAGGAATCTTGAGAACCCGAGAGTTTATAATGAAAGATCTTTATTCCTTCCACACAGACGAAGAGGATCTTAATAGATATTATGAAAGAGTAGCGAATGCTTATTTAAAAATTTTTAAAGAATGCGGCATTTATAAAAAAGATGGAAAAATTATTACTTTTCGAACTTTAGCTTCTGGCGGGAGTTTTTCAAAATATTCTGACGAGTTTCAAACCATCACCCCCGCAGGAGAAGATATTATTTATATTTGTAAAAAATGTTCTACAGCAATCAATAAAGAAATTATTGAGGAAAACAAAAATTGTCCTCATTGCGGAAATTCAGATTATCTAGAAGAAAAGGCGATTGAAATAGCAAATATCTTTAAATTGGGAACTCGTTTTTCCCAACCCTTTGATCTATCTTTTAAAGATAAGATGGGGAGAGAAAAGTTTGTATTAATGGGTTGTTACGGAATTGGAATTTCTAGATTATTTGGTGCTATTGTGGAGATTTGGCATGACGAAAAGGGGATTATTTGGCCCCTTTCTATAGCTCCCTTTCAGATTCATTTAATTCCCCTCGAGAAGAATCAAAAGGTTTTTAAGACAGCAGAAAGGTTATATAAAATTTTACTTAATAAAGGTTTTGATGTATTATTTTCTGATAAAAGAGGTCAAAGCATTGGCGAGAACCTTGTTGAGGCAGATTTGATAGGAATTCCGTATCGTTTAATAATTTCTGAAAAGACCCTAAGATCTAATTGCGGCGAAGTAAAAGAGAGGGGGAGAAAAAAAATTAAGATGATAAAAATAAAAGACATAGCGAATTTTTTATTAAGAAAGTAGCAAAATTATGCTTCGGAGATTGCTCTCTTTTTTATCAATAGACATGGCGATTGATTTGGGAACTTGTAATTCTTTGGTTTATGTCAAGGATAGGGGGATTATAATCAATGAACCCTCGATTGTTGCTGTCAACAGTAAGACAGGTCAAATATTAGCAATCGGAGAAGAAGCAAAAAAAATGGTAGGGAAAACACCTGCTTATATTTCTGCCAAAAAACCTTTAAGAAATGGGGTTGTTTCTGATTTTGAAATTGCCGAGCAAATGATAAAGTATTTTATTGAAAAGGCAGCGGTTTCTAACAAAAGAATTTTAGGGATGAATTATTTGCCACGAGTAGTAATCAGCGTCCCCTGTGGTTTAACAGAAGTTGAAAGAAAGGCGGTGCGAGATGCAGTAAAGAATGCAGGCGGAAGAAGGGTTTTTCTTATTGAAGAACCGTTGGCTGCTGCCATAGGAGCTAAACTTTCAATTGAAGAACCGGGTGGAATTTTTATTGTTGATATTGGGGGCGGTACTACCGAAATAGCAGTAATTTCTTTAGGCGGAATTGTAGTTTTTAAGAGTTTAAGAGTAGCCGGTGAGAAAATGAATGAAGACATTATTCAATTTGCTCAGAGAGAGTATAAATTGTTAATTGGTGAAAGAACAGCTGAGATGTTAAAGATTAATATTGGCTGTGCAATTCCCCAAAAAGAGAAAAAGGAAATGCCCATGCGCGGAAGGAATTTGGTAACTGGTTTGCCGGAGGAGGTGATTGTCTATAATGAAGACATACAAAGGGCGATTGAAAAATCGGTTAAACAAATTGTTTTGAGTATTAAGGCAACAATTGAAGAAACACCCCCAGAATTATTAGCAGATATAATGCAAGATGGAATTTATTTATCAGGAGGCGGTTCTTTATTAAAAGGACTTGATGAATTAATTTCAAGAGAAACAAAAATGCCCTGTCGAATAATAGATGATCCTCTGACGGCCGTTGTTCGAGGCGCAGGTATTGCCCTGGAGAATATTGAAAACTTATCTAAATTACTTTCAAGCGAAGATGATGAACTCTCAATTTAAAAAAACATTTACAAAAGAAGAGGTTATTTATATTGCCAAATTAGCAAGGTTAGATTTAACCTCGGGCGAGATTGAAAGAATGCAAAAAGATCTTTCCAAGATTTTAGAATATTTTAATCTTCTTAAGGATGCTTCAAAACCAGGGGAGAAATTTTTAAATAAAATGATTTTATCTTTTCGAGAGGATAAAGAATCTCCCAGCTTATTGTCTGAGGAAATAATTAAGAGCGCTCCTCTTTGCGAAAATTCTTATATTAAAGTAAAGTCTATACTCTAATGGAAGTTACCTCTCTTACAATTTCTCAGATTCATAAAAAATTAAAAGAAAAGGAATTTTCTGTTACAGAACTGACGAAAGCCTATCTTGAACAAATTAAAAAGAAGGAGAAGATTTTAAATGCTTTTATTTCAGTAGATGAAGAAGGAGCGCTTTTACAAGCCAAAGCAGTTGAAAAAAGAATTGCAGCAGGTAATTTTTCTCAATTAACCGGCGTGCCTTGTGCAGTAAAAGATTCTATCTTGGTTAAGGGTTTGAGATGTACGGCAGGCTCTAGGATATTGGAGAATTATATTGGTGTCTATGATGCGACAGTGATAGAGAGATTGAAAAAAGAAGGTTGTGTAATTCTGGGAAAGACCAATACTGATGAATTTACAATGGGCGCCTCTACTGAAAATTCAGCTTTTGGAGTAGTCAGAAATCCTTTTGATAGTGAAAGGGTGGCGGGAGGAAGTTCAGGTGGTTCAGCCGCTGCAGTAGCAAGCGGCGAAGTCTGTTATGCATTGGGTTCCGATACCGGCGGCTCTATTCGTTTACCAGCTTCTTTTTGTGGAATTGTAGGACTCAATCCTACCTATGGAAGTGTTTCTCGTTATGGACTCATCGCCCATGCCTCCTCGTTAGATCAAATAGGTCCTATGACAAAGAACGTAGAGGATGCTGAGATTGTTTTTAAAGCGATTTGCGGAAAGGACCCCAAAGATAGCACCTCTTTTGACTATATTTTGAAAGAGGAAAAAATTAATTTTAAAGAATTAAGGATAGGCTATCCCAAAGAATTTTTTTCAGAAGGATTAGATCGAGAGGTAGAGAAAATAATTAGAAGATCTCTCAAAAAAGCTGAAGAAGAGGGAGCAGCGGTAGAAGAAATAAGTTTGCCAAACTTTCACTATGCTATTCCTTGTTATTATATCATTGTTTCCTCCGAAGCATCTGCTAATTTGGCAAGATATGACGGAATAAAATATGGTTTTTCAGAAAAGGGTGGAGATTTAATGGAGGTTTATTTAAAAAGTCGAGGGAGAGGGTTTGGTTTGGAAACAAAACGTCGGATTATGTTGGGGACATTTAGTCTTTCAGCTGGTTATTATGAAGCTTATTACAAAAAAGCCCAAGAGGTGAGACAGTTGATTCGGCAAGATTTTATAAAAGCCTTTCAGAGGGTGGATATAATATTTTCGCCGGTAGCTCCTTTTCCTGCATTTAAAATTGGAGAGAAAATAGACGATCCTCTTTCTATGTATTTGGTGGATATTTATACGGTAGGGGTAAAATTGGCGGGCTTGCCAGCTCTATCTTTACCCGTTGGCAAAATTAATAATCTTCCAATTGGTCTTCAGATAATTGGTGATTATTGTAAAGAAGGCAAAATTTTTGCTATAGCCAAACAAATGGAAAATATGTTAAAATAATTTATAAGCTTGCGAAAAAATGTCATGGGAACAGATTTATGATTTATTAGGAATTCGGCAGTTTGTTTATTTTATTTCTTCTCCAGAAATCCAAGAGAGGCTGCTTCCTGTAAAAGCGGTTTTCATTATTTTTAGTCTTTTCTTTTTAGGGACTATTATTTATTTTTTTATAAACTCTTCTTGGCTAAAATATAGATTGACAGAGGATATTGTAGAATTTTTATCGTGGCAACCTTATGGAATAGTTCAGATTACCAAGAGATGGAATAAAATTTTGAAACGAATTGATTCGGGTTTGGAATCAGAATATAAACTTGCGGTTATTGAGGCAGAGGATTTTTTAAATGATGTATTAGAAAGGGCAGGATATGAGGGAGAAAGCTTTGAAGAAAGAATTAAAAAAGTAGAAAAAAAACTGGGTTCTCTTTTTAAGGAAGTACTCAGTGTTCATGAAATTAGAAATTCTATTGTTTATAATCCTGATTTTAAACTTTCACTCGATCTCACCCAAAAGGTTCTTGAAGTATACAAAAAAGCAGTTGATACGATAGGGGTATAAATTGATTTATATTCCGGGGAAAAGAGGAGCAATTACAGAAAGTATAAGACTAATCGTGACGAAGATAATAAGGATCAACCAAATTCTCTTAATAATTTTTTTCTGGTTTAATTTCATATTATTAATAAATGGTATCAATTTTTAGAAAAAAAATAAACAGGAAAGAAAAATTTTCATCTAACATTTTCTGGACGGCTGCATTTTTTCTTTTATTTTTTAGTATTTATTTTCTTTTCTCTGCTACTCTGAGGGTATATCACAAGAAAAAAGAGATGTCTTTTCAAATCAATAAATACAAAGAAGAGATAGAAAGAACCCAGAGGGATATTGACAGTTTGAAGGAAAAGACGACACAATTAAAAAATATAGAATTTTTAGAAAAAATTGCCTATGAGGAATTGGGCCAACAAAAACCCGAGGAAAAAAGCGTAGTTTTTATTATACCACCCTCTCTTTTGGCTGAGTTGTCTGAAGAAAAGAAACAAGAACAAAAAGATCGTTTTTGGATCGAATGGTTTAAAAAAATAAAAGAGAAATGGGGGAAATGGTTGAGAGAGAAGTTTTGATTTAAAATTTGCGAGTGTAGTTTAGTGGCAGAACGATTCCTTCCCAAGGAATAGACGGGGGTTCGATTCCCCTCACTCGCTCAAGATTAAAAGTAAAGTTAATATAAAAAATAATAACAAAGGTCGGAATAATTAGAAAATTAAAAGAAAATTATGAAAATAAAAAGAATAATATTTTTTATCTTCTTCAGCGTCCTTTTGGGTATTTTACCGACTTTATCAGCTGTGGGTGTAATTATTCTACCCCCTGAGTCTCCCTCAGGTACTTATAATTTTTCTGGCTGTTTGCCTCCGATCGCTGAGGGTAAACAATTCAAAAAGCCAAGCACTATACCGGTGAAATTTCAATTAACCGATAATTTTGGGAATCTGGTAAGCAATATGGTGGCAACCCTTCGGGTATGCAATGGCAACAATTGCACGGATGCAGTTTCAAACGGTAATTCAAATACTGGAAGTTATTTCCGTTACGATTTTGAGGAACAACAATACATTTTTAACCTCTCAACAAAATCACTTTCGTCTGGGATGAATACTCTTCTTATCACCCTTGATGATGGTAAGACATATTATTGTACAGTAGCAATTAGATAATTTTTTTCTGTTCTTAGACTATTTTGAGAGCTTTTCTGACAAGAAAGATAAATTTTTTGGGTTCTTTTTGTATTCTTTTTTTATCTTTATCACGAATATAGTATTAAGGCCTCGCCCCCATTTTTTTGTTAAAAGATAGTTTTAGTTTAGAAGATTTTTTACCGACCTTACTTAATTTTGAAGAGAAGTTTGTTTTTTTTAATTTTTTTGATAAAATAAAAAATAAAAACAAGAAGTGGAGCCAGAGTAGCTCAGCGGTAGAGCAAACGCTTCGTAAGCGTGAGATCGTGGGTTCGAATCCCACCTCTGGCTTTTAAAATTATGGAAGAAAAAGAATTAAATTTAGAAAAACTTAAAGAGAGGCTCCATCTTTTGATGGAGTATCTTTGACGTTCCGACAAAACAGGAAAGAATTAAAAAATTAAAAAGAGAATGCTTAAATCCCTGTTTTTGGGAAGATAAAGAAAGAGCTATTAAAATTCAGCAAGAAATAGCCCTTCTAGAACAAGAAATAAAAGAGATAGAAAAAATAAACAAAGAGATAAACGAGATAGAGAGTTATCTTTCTCAAGAAGATAATAAAGAAAAAGAGCGGATAAATGATTTTTTGGAGCTTCTAGAGAAAGAGATAGAAGCACAGGAAAAGAAAGTTTTTTTAGGAGGTGAATATGATAAAAACAATGCTTTGCTTGAAATTTTTGCTGGCGCAGGAGGACAAGACGCTGAGGATTGGGCGACAATGCTTAAGAGAATGTATGAGAGATATTGTGTCTCGAAAGGATTTAAGGTAGAGGTTTTAGATCAATCGCTTGGAAAAAAGGGAGGGCCGGAGGGGAGAGTAGGAACAAAATCAGTTGTTCTAGAGATAAAAGGAGAATATGCGTATGGTTTTTTAAAAGGAGAACGGGGCGTTCATAGATTAGTGCGCCAATCGCCGTTTTCAGCAAAAAAACTTCGACACACTTCTTTTGCTCTTGTCAATGTATTGCCTGAATTTGAAAAAGAGCAAGGAGAGATTAAAATAAACCCAGAAGATTTAAAGATAGAAACCTACAAAGCGGGAGGGCCGGGAGGACAATATGTAAATAAAACCGAATCTGCTGTGAGAATTACTCATTTACCGACCGGCATTGTAGTAAGTTGTCAAAGCGAGAGGCTTCAGGGTCGTAACAGAGAGAAAGCAATGAAAGTTTTATTTTCAAAACTTTACCAATTGAACGAAGCGAGAAAGAAGGAAGAATTGAGCAAAATTCAAGGAAAAATTCCCTCAGCTTCGTGGGGGAATCAGGTGAGATCGTATGTTCTTCATCCTTATAAATTGGTGAAAGATTTACGGACCAATTATGAGACATCTGATGTGGAAGGAGTGTTAGATGGAAAGCTAGAAGAGTTTATTCGAGCGGAAATTGCTTTAAAAAAATTTTAATATTTCGATTTTAAAAATGGGTTCTTCTATTATCATAAAAGTTGAAAATGTGTCAAAAATTTATTATCCGGCTATCACTGCCCTTCGAAATGTTTCTTTTGAGATTGAAGAGGGAGAGTTTGTTTCTATTGTGGGTAAATCCGGGGCAGGCAAGACAACCTTAGCCCGTCTAATATTGGCTCTTGATGAACCAAGCTCAGGCAGGGTTTACTTTAAAGGTATTGATTTAAATTTAGCTAATGAACAAGAGATTCAAGATTTAAGAAGGACGGTCGGCGCGATCTATCAGGATTATAGACTTTTTAATAAGAAAACTGTCTTTGAAAATCTTTCTTATTTATTAGAGGTGGCAGGCATAAGCGAGCGAGAGATTAAAAAGCGAGTTTTTGATGTTTTAGATTTGATGGGACTGACCGACAAAAGCGACAATTTTCCTTTTCAACTTTCAAGCGGAGAGCAACAGAGATTGGCAATTGCTCGCGCTTTGGTGATTTCTCCGCAGGTGATTATTGCCGATGAACCAACAGGCAATTTGGATCCTTATCACACTCACGAAGTAATTTCACTATTGAAGAAAATGAATGAAGAAGGGAAGACTGTGATTTTATTGACCCATAATCGAGAAATTGTTAATAGAGTAAAGAAAAGAGTCATTACGCTTGTTGAAGGGAAAGTTATAAGAGATGAAAAAGAAGGTAAATTTATTATTTAATTTTCAAAGGTGAATAAGATGCAAAAAAGACACAAACATCGATTTTCATTTATGGTGTTTTTACGTAGTTTCTTCAGGGTTTTTAAATTCGCTTTTAAAAATATTTATAGAAATAAAGGGTTTGCGCTGGCTGCGCTTTTAATGATGATTATTTTTCTTGGTACTGTTACCAGTTTGATATTTTTTCAGGAGTTAGCGAAATACCTAATTTCACAACTGAGAGAGAGAATTGATATTACCGCTTATTTTAAAGAGGATACCCCCGAGGAAGAGATATTAAAAATTAGAGATGAACTTTTAAAAATGTTTCCGGAGGTGAGAGCGATTAGTTATATTTCAAAAGAAGAAGCATTATTATTCTTTCGCCAACGGCATCAAGGAAGTGAGATTTTAGAGAAAGCACTCAGAGAAATAGGGGAAAATCCATTCTTGCCATCCTTGAACATTATTACAGGGGGCGACCCGTCTCAATATGAAGAGATTTCAAAAATGTTAGAGAGCTCCAGTTTTGCTAAATTTATTCAGAAAGTAGATTTTTCACAAAAAAAAGAAGTAATTGAAAAAGTCTATTCGTTTACCCAATTGATCACGCGCATTGGTAGCGTAATAGGAATTATTTTAGTTATTATTTCTCTTTTGGTGGTTTTCAATACTATCAAATTAGCGGTTGACGTTTCGAAAGACGAAATTGAAATAATGAAAATGGTTGGCGCTTCTCGTTGGTTTATTCGAGGTCCTTTTGTAATAGAAGGTATTGTCTATGGAATAATTGCCGCTCTTTTTTGTTTCGGAATATCTTGGATTGCTGTCTATTTTACTTCACCATTTTTTAGTGTGATTTCAGGAGGATTTAATTTTTGGGCTTATTTATTAAACCACTGGCAGCTGATTATTTTAATTCAAATGGGATTGGGCGTAACTTTGGGAACAATTTCCGGATTTTTGGTGATTAAAAAATATTTATAGAAGCTATTTAAAGAAAAAAGTTTTTATGTTAAAATAAATACTGATATTTTTAGCGAGACTCCGGGATCGTCTAATGGTAGGACGCCACGCTCTGGACGTGGAAATTGGGGTTCGAGTCCCTGTCCCGGAACAGGTAAAAAGATTAAGAAATAAATTAAACCAACAAAAATGGTTACACCGGAAAAATTTTTTCCATATCGTGAAAAAGAAGAACCGGCTGAAAAAGGAATTCCGGGCGAAGAATCTCCAAAAGTACAGGAAAGCAAAGAGGATGAGAGGTTCAACAAAATATTTGAGAGATTACATCCAAAATTAGAAAAATTAATTAGCGATCTGGATTTTTGGTGGCAAGTTTATTTGGGCCAGTGGGAAAGCCAAGGCATAGGAAGATTATTAGTAAACGCAGTGGTAGAAAGAATGAGGATAAGGAAAGAAAGGAGGAAGGAAAAATTTCTCCCGAAGATGAAGAATTGGCAGAAGCTGCGAGAGGGTTTCTCTTCGACCATTAGAGAAGATAGACAGATTGTATAATGAAAAAATTAGAACAAGGGAAAGACAAATAGGTGAATTGATTGATGAACTTTCGGGTGTTTATGGGCTTACTCTTAGTGATTATCCTGGAAAAACAATGGTTATAGCTCTGATTCGAGATGAAAGAAGGATTGTCCATGAGGAAAGAGAAAAAGGAAGAAGCGAAATAGAGGCAAAAGAAATTGCCAGAGAGAAAATAAAAAGAGCGCTCAGGGATCAGTTCCATTTTCTAAAAGATTTAAGGGAAAGAGAAGCCAAAAAAGAAGGCGAAGGGGACTAAAATTGTTTTGCCACAAAATATTCAATAGGCGAAAAATCATCGCTGAAAATAGGGAAGGACTCAAGATCTAAATCATTGAGATTTATTAACTTTGAAGAAAGATTTTGGATTATATAATGTGGATGATTTAAAAAAGAGGGGTCTTGAAAATTAATTTTCTCAGAGTGGTTAAGGGCAAGAAGGATAAAATTTTGAACTTCTAATGAATTGGGCGATTCAACAGCAAAAAGATATATGTTATCAAAAACAGAACGAATTGTTTTAATTTCTGACAAGAGAAAATTATATTTTTCGTTTTTGAGGTTTCCAATGAGATTTATCACAACAATTCCGTTTTGGTTAAGATGTTCTTTGAGAAGGTGAAAGAATTCAACCGTGGTCAGATGAAAAGGAATGGTATTTAGTGAGAGATAGGTATCACAGAAAATTAAATCGTATTTTTCTGGGTTTTCTATCAAAAATCTCCTGGCGTCATTAATATAATTAACCAACCGCGGATCTTCAGGGAGCTTAAAATATTTTTTTGCCAGAGAGAAAAGATCGGGATCAATTTCAACTACATCAATTTTTTTGATGTTATTGTTTTCCAAAAGAATTTGGCGAGGAACAGTATAACCACCGCCTCCTAAAAATAAAGCTTTTTCAGCATTTGGAAGAAGGATTTGATATATGAGATAGTATTTTGTGTATTCAAAGGCCAATTCATCTGAGTTTAAATAAATACCGCTGTGAAGACCCCCATCAAGCGAAAGAATCCTTAATTTCTCATCTATATCATCACCTATTTTAGCGAGTGGTATATCTTGAATAATGATTTGTTGATAAAAGCCGTCTTTTTGAAAGACAGTTGAAGAGGAGGGATGATAATAAAAAGACAGAGGAAGATAAGGACCTTCTTGGGATGAGAAAGCTAAAACAACAATAAAGAGGATTGTCAACAAAAGAAAATTTTCCTTGGCAATTTTTTTAGTTAAAGAGAAGAAAATTCCTGTTATTCCAATAATAAACAGTAAGAAACTGGTAGAAATGATAATTTTACTAGTACCAAAATGAGGGATAAGGAAAAAGCCGGTAAGAAAGCTTCCACAGATGCTACCAATTGTTGAATAAAAAAATATCCTACCTGAGACTCGGCCTATTTCTTCTACTTCTTTTGTTTTTAATTTAATAGCTAATGGAGAGATCATTCCGAGCAAAAGACTAGGAGCAAAGAATAGCAGACAACTAACGAAAGGGGGTCCCACTTTCATACCCAAAGAATATCCCAGGAGAGGAAGTATTGATTTTCGAAATACCTCAATAAAAAAAGAAAAAACACCACTTAAGAGAATTAATGAAAAGAATAGAAATGGATGCGGATATTTATCTGCCAAGATACCTCCTAGATAATAACCAAGACTTAAAGCAGCCAGGACAATTCCAATGATGCTGGAGACAGAAAAGAGTGTATTCCCAAAATAAGGGGCAAGGATTCGAGTGGCAGTGATTTCGATGATTAGAACCGCCGCTCCAGTAAAAAAAACAATTAGGTAAATGATAACTTTGTTAAGAAAGTTTAAAATTTTTCTCATCATAGAAATTAGGTTATTTCAAAAATATTGACCACAAGAAAAGAGGCGATTAAGGCTGCTGTTTCGGCCCTTAATGTGAGCTTGCCTAGATTAATAACTTTCATTTCTTCTTTTTTTGCTAATTCAATTTCTTCTTTTTTCCATCCTCCTTCTGGCCCAATAAAAATGGAAAGGTTTGTGGGCTTAATTTCTTTTAGAGATTTTAGCGTATTTATAGATTCGCCCCCTTTATCAAAAATTATTTTCAAATCAGAGCTTTGAGAAGAATAAAGAGCCTCTTGAAAAGAGAGGGGCTCTCTTAACAGAGGTATCACTCCTCGGCCTGCTTGTTCAGCTGCCTCTTTAATAATTTTCCTTAGTCTGATTGAATTCAATCCCAATTTTACCGTATTACCACAAACGAGCGGAATTATTTCTTTAACTCCGATTTCAGTAGTCTTTTGGACCATCCACTCAAAATTATTCTTTTTTAATATCGAACAATAAAGACGCACATATAAGAAAGGTTCGTTCTTGTTTTGGTAAATTTCTAATATATTAATATCGATTTTTTCATTTAAGATATTTTCTATTTTAGCAGTTGCTTCTGTTTGTTCATTATTGAATATAAAAATCTTATCACCCCTTTTCTTTCTCAGCACCTTTTTTAATTGAAAAGCGATTTCTTTATCAACAATTGTCGCTTTACCAACTTTAATTTTGCTATTTATAAAAAATCTATCTTGCCTCATTTTAAAATTTATTATAAACAATCTTTTTGTAATTCTCAAATCTTCTTTACATTGTTAAAATTTCTTGGTATATAAATAAAAAAGGGTGAGTAGTTCAGTGGTTAGAACGCCATTCTGATAAAATGGAGGTCGGAGGTTCAATTCCTCCCTCACCCACTCGGAGTTTCGTAGACGAATTTTAATTCGTTGGAGAAAACTAAATTTTTTTGTTAGCCGAAAAATTTTTAAAGTTTAAAGAGATAGAACAAAATAATCAAAAAGATTTTGATTTTTAAATAAGCGAGAAACAGATTTGATTGATAAAAAGAGAGTAGGTTGTTATATTTAAATATAAAGAGAATTTGTTGTGGGAATAGATGATAAAGATAGATGATAGATTATTAAAATTATTTGCAAGCATCTTTATATGGGGCGCAATGGCTGCATTGGGAACTATTTTAATTCAGATTCCCTCTAATTGGTCGTGGTATTTTCAACTGAGAAAGCCGTTTTTTCCTTTATTTTTTGATTTTCAATGGGGGAGAATAGCAATAGTTTTTATTTTTTTAACAGCAGCTCTTTCTTTTTACTTAATTTGGGAAAACGAAGGAAGGCCCAGGAATAAAAAGTGGGAAAGGGGATTAATTTTAGGAAACATAAGATGGCAAAGAGAATTGCTTAAAGGTCGTGGTTGGAAAGTCAATCTTTTTTTTAATATCTTTTTGATAGTCTTTTTGACACTTTGTTGGTTTTTTATTTTCTTTCATCAACATAATTTGCAAATAGCCCTTATTTTTTCTCTTCTAACAGTTATTTTAGTAACAAGTGGGGTGGTGAATTTTTTTCGAATTTCAAAGGTAGCAGGTTATTTATTGATTCCTTATGGTTTGTGGTTTTTAGCTTTGACAGTTTTTAATTATTACCTTTGGTTTTTAAATTTATAATTTTTAAAAATGTTTTTATTTTTTTATGGAAATTATTGATAAAAATGGTTATTTAAGAGCAGCTTTTTGTTATATAAAGAAAAAGATTGGTTCTTTGCAAGAGATTAAAAAGATAGTAGAACAAACAGGAATAAAAGAGAATGATATAAGGAGATTTGTGACGGGTTTAAGAGATTTTTCAGAAAGGAACTTTCTTTCTTTTTTGGAGGAGAAATTAGAAGAAAGCCACAGTTCTTTGGGCGGAGTTAATGCAGAGATTGAATCAGTCAATGTGGGTTTGGATACCAGAAATAGAAAGCCCTATATTATTATAAAAATCATCGCTAAAATTTTAAGCGATGACGAAGAAGAGGACAGGGTAGAATTGAGTTTTAAAATTTTCTCTAAAAACCAAATTGAGATGTTATAATAAAATAAAATGAATAAATCCAAAATTTAGAGAATTAAAGATGAAGGAAGGTTTTGATTTCAAAAAGAGAAGAAGGTTTATATTGGTTTTTTCTCTATTGATTCCATTAGTTCCTGTTTTTGTTTATTATCACCTTCATATTGTTTATTGGCAAAAAGGAGATGTAGAAGTAAAAGAGCCTGAGATTTTTCAGGTTTTTTATGATGAACTACAAGGAGAGGCAAGAAGTTATTATATTGAAAGTCCGGAAAAAGATTTTATCCTTAACTTTGAAGTACTTGTTCCACTCCCGCAGAATCCAGAAGGGAGATATTCTGCAAAAATCCATAAAATTATTTCTCAAACAGAAGAAGAGGAAATAGCCTTTTTAGATGCCTCCTTGTTTGAGTGGGAGTTATTTTACGATTCTTTCACCCGAAATTATTATCTGAAAGGTCCCCATTATAACCAAAAACTCGGAGCTGGTTTTTACCGGCTCGAAATATACTCTGATGATTCTCAAGGAAAATATGTTTTAAAGATGGGTCATCAAAAAAGATTTGATATACCTATTTTAAAAAATTTTTGGCAATTACCTCTTTTAAAAATTCAATTCTTTAAAACCTCACCTCTTGAATTTTTCGTAACGCCTTTGGGGATTGTTGCTTTGGCATTCATAGGAGCCTTTTTTATTTTCTTAACTATTATTTATTATTTGATAGGCACGATTAAAGATTATTTTAAAAAAAAGAAACAACGGACGCTTTTTTTGGCTTCTGATTGGAGAACAATGAAAAATGAGATAAGAGACGTTCTTCAAAAACCCTCTTACAATGTTTTGGTTGCTTTTATTTGGACTGCCGCCAAACCCTTTGAGGATATGAGTTATGTAAAGAGAGATGTAACAATTATGAAAGACGATTTTGGTTTTAATGTAGAGGAGATTGATATTGATGACAAAGATGAATCTCAATTAAAAAGAATTTTAAGCTATCACGATATTATTTTTATCGAAGACGGGGATATTTTCTATTTACTGGAAGCGATGAAAAGATGTAATTTTAAAAAAGTGATTAAGAAATTACTTGAAAAAGGAAAGGTTTATATGGGCACAGGAGTAGGGAGCGTGGTGGCAGGTAAATATATTGAAACCGTTCGATGGAAAGGAGAGGGAAAAGTGTCTTTTTTGAGGATCAGAAAACAAAAAGGATTGGGACTTGTTCCTTTTTCTCTTTTTGTTCATTTTCAGCCAGGTGATGAAGAGGTAATTAAAAAAAGAATGCCCTGGCGCTGGCAGAGACGAAAACTGAAAATCATAACCGATAAACAAGCGCTTTTCATTCAGGGTAAAGAGATTGCGATGATGGGAGGGGGCGAGATTGTCGCGTTTTAATAAAGAGGGTTGTTCTTTTACAAATTAAGGGAGGAGGTAGAATGAAAAAAATTTCTGCTCAAAAAGGATTAGAGATAATAAGGAAAAGCAAAAGTTATCAGATTTTGGTTCAGTCGTATCGTTGTTGGCGTAGATTTTCAGTCCAAGAAAAGAGGAGAGCGATAAAACGTATTCTGTTGGAAGTTAAAAATTTAGGAGAGAGAATAATTCCCTCGATTCGGAAAAGAATAATAGAGGGAGAAATCCCATTGTTTGAAGAAGGAATCCGCAGTTTAACCCCATTTATTGTACTTTGGCCCCTCATAGAGCAAGGAGATTTAATAATTTAATTGATGTTTTTTAAACAATGGACCGTTGACAAAACGGTCTTTTTCTGTTTTTGAATGGGCTAGAGAAAAGGAAATGTTTTTTGAGACAATCCTTTTGTTGCTTTTTTAATTTTTCTTTGTTAAAATTCATTAAAGATAATAATATGGGCAGGAAGAATATTTTAAAAATCAAAAAGAGAGGACGGGAGATTTTTTCAAAAAGACAAAAAAAGGAGCAGAGAGGAACTGAAAAGAAAAAAATAAGTAAGAAAGGATTTAAAAAAATTGTTTCTCGAAAGATCCCTAAAAAGGCAAAAGAAGGAAAAGAAAAAGGGAAGAGAGAATTATTGTTAAAGAAAAAAGCGGATGTGGGATCCTTAGCTCAGAATTTGTTGGCTCAATCTGTTTTTAAACCAAGGATAAAGGTCATTGGAATAGGAGGGGGTGGTGGTTCGATTGTTTCTGAGATCAGTCGTTCTTTGCCCCGCGCAACCTTTATTATTGCTGATACTGACTTACGTTCTCTGAAAAGAAAGAAAGGAATTAAATATTTTTGGTTTGGTCAACAATTTACTCATGGTTTGGGCACAGGAGCGAATGTAAATTTAGCCTCTCAACTTGCTAATCAGGCTATAGAAAAAATAGAGCAGCTATTAGAAGGAAGCGACATTGCGATTTTTATTGCTTCATTGGGTGGTGGAGTGGGATCAGGCGCCACACAGGTTTTTGCTCAAGTAGCTCAAAAGAAAGGGATTATTACAGTAGGAATTTTACTCCTTCCTTTTAAATTTGAAGGGAAGCATAAAACTAAAATAGCTTTAAAAGCACTTCAAGCTTTGCGTCCTTCTTTAAATGTTTCATTGGTTATTTCCAACGAGAAAATTTTTAAAATTATTACAGCTGATACACCTTTAATAGAAGCATTTTCAAAGGTAAATAAGAATTTGGCAGAATCTTTAGAAAGCCTAATTGATTTAATATACACCCCGGGCTTAATTAACATTGACTTTGCTGATTTAAAAACAGTTTTAAACGATCGAGGGAAGCTTGCTTTTTTGAATACGATTGAGGAGGGAGGAAAAGATAGGGCAGAGAAAATCTGCAAGAAGATTTTGACTAATCCTCTTCTTTACCAGCCCCGTTTTTATATAGAAAAAATTTTGTTTAATATTGCTGGTTCCGAGGCTCTTTCTATGCAAGAGGTGGAAAAAATTAGTAGATATATTGGAGAACAAAACCCAAAAGCAAAAATTATTTTTGGAATTAGTAAAGAAAGTCATTTAAAAAACAAAATCAGAGTAACTCTTTTAATGACAGGAAGCGAGAAAAGAGAAAGTGAGGCAAAAAAGTCCTTTGTTCAAAAGAAGAAGAAATCTATTGTTAAAGAAGAGGGTGGTGTTGCCAAACAAGAGAAAACAGTCGAAAAATTAGAAGAAATTGAACCGCAGAAAGAATCGGTTCCAGAGTCTGAGCAGGGCATGGAATCTCTTCCTTCTCTTCTTCCTCTTTTGAATACAGAGAGCCAACTTGAGCAGAGTGGAATAAAGAAAATGAAGGTGGTTGAGATTAGTGGTCTTTCATCAAAGAAAACAATTCGAAGGACAGCTTTAGAAATAAAAAAGGCTGAGGAATTAGAGCAAAAAAGAAAATTGGCTCAAGAAAAAGAATGGGAGATTCCAGCTTTTTTGAGAAAGGTAAAATTTGATAAATAAAATTTATATTGTTTTAAAAAAAATGGAAAAAGGAGAGAAAAGCAATGAAATATCAAAAGTGATTTTGCCAGTGGCAGGACTGGGGACAAGATTTTTACCTCTTTCAAAAGTGGTATCGAAAGAATTTTTTCCTCTTGTAGACAAACCAGTTTTACATTATGTTGTTGAAGAGATTAAAAAGTCAGGGATAAAAGAGATAATAGTAGTTGTAAGACCTCGGCAGAAAAACATCTTGAATTATATCAAAAAGAGTACTGAGTTAGAGAAGATAATGATTGCTAGGAAGAAGGAAAGTATTTTAAGAGAATTGAAGGAGGTGGAGGAATTTTTTCAAGATATTTCTTTTTCTTTTGTGACCCAGAAAGATCCTCTGGGTGATGGTCATGCAATTTTACAAGCAGCAAAACTGATTAAGGGCGAGACGGTTGGTAATTGTTTTGGTGACGATGTTTTTGATTCTGAAGTGCCGGCCTTGGCGCAATTGATTGAAATTTATAAAACCTCTCGTACGCCCGTGATAGGCCTTAAAAGAATTCCTCGCGAGAGAATCGTTGCTTACGGATCAGTTGAAGTTGAAAAAATAGCCCATCGTCTTTATAAGATCAAAAAAATAATAGAAAAACCGCAACCAACAGAAATAATGTCGGATTTAGCATTGGTGGGTAGACATATTTTAACGCCAGAAGTTTTTGATTATTTAAAAAACGCAACACCCTCTCATAAGGGAGAGATAATTTTAGCCGAAGTTTTGGCGAAGATGTTAGAAGATGGAAGGATGATATATGGTTATGAGATAAAAGGAGAGTGGTTGGAGTGCGGGGATAAATTAAAATGGTTAAAATCATTTTTTTATTTGGCGCTTAGAGATCCTCGCTTTGGTGAAGAACTGAGGAGGTATTTAAAAACTATCTAAAATAAAATGGTGTACGATTTAATCATTATAGGAGGAGGACCAGCTGGTGTAACGGCTGCCATTTATGCTGTGCGTCAAAATATAAGGGTTGGCGTGATTACTAAAAATATCGGAGGACAGGTTTTGGAGAAAGCGGTCGAGATTGAGAATTACTTGGGCTTTAGCAAAATTTCAGGAGAGAAATTAAGTGGACTCTTTGAACAACAATTAAAAGAAAATAAAATAGAAGTTATTTTGGAAGAGGTAGTAAAAATAGAGAAGAAAAATACAGGTTTTTTGATTTTTACTAAAGAAGGAAAAATATATGAAACATATTCGGCAATTATTGCTAGCGGATCAAATCCTCGATCTTTAAATATTCCGGGTGAAGCTGAATTCCTTGGAAGGGGAGTCAGCTATTGTGTAATCTGTGATGGGCCTCTCTTTAAAGGAAAAAAAGTAGCGGTTATTGGAGGAGGGAATGCTGGCTTAGAGGCGGCTTTGTTTTTATCTTCTTATGTGCAAATGGTTTATATTTTAGAAATCCAAAAGGAAATGAGTGCTACCAGAGAAAATCAAGAGAAGATAAAAGGGAGTCAAAAAATTGAGGTTATTACTTCGGCTAGGGTGTTGAAAATCCAAGGAGAAAATTTTGTTAAATCTTTAGTTTATCAAGATTTAAGAACAGGAGAAGAAAAAGAACTGGTGGTTGGGGGAGTTTTTATTGAAAGCGGTCGTGTTCCGGCGACGCAGTTTGTTGCCGGATTGGTATCTTGCAACGAAAAAGGAGAAATAATTGTAAAAGAGGAAAACTGTCAAACAGGGGTGGAAGGGCTTTTTGCTGTTGGCGATTGTAGAAACGGAAAATACAAACAAATTATTACCGCAGCTGCCGATGGAGTTAAGGCAGCCCTTTCTGCTTTTGAATATCTAAGAAAAAATAATCAGACTTTTAAAAATGAGCAAAATTAAAAATATCGATGCTCAAGAGATTCAAGATTCAAAAAAAAGACCTACCCTTCGGGTTGTGGTAGAAACAGACCAGGGTTTATTTACAGCCTCTGTGCCGAGCGGTTCTTCTAAAGGTTGTAATGAAGCTTGGGAATTGAGAGATCCTGATGGTAGGATGAAGACCGCTATTCAGAGAATTAAAGATGTTATTGCTCCACGACTAAAAGGAAAAGACCCCCGAGCCCAAAAAGAAATAGATGAGATATTAGTGAGTTTAGATGGAACAGAGAATAAATCATATTTAGGCGGAAATACAATGGTAGGCGTTTCAATGGCAGTTTCGCGGGCAGGGGCAAGGGCGATGGGATTGCCTCTTTATCAATACATTAATTCTCTTTTTTCTGCCCATTCTTCATTTTCTTTTAAAATTCCACTTGGAATGTTTAATCTTCTGGAGGGGGGCAAACATGCCAATAACCGATTGTCTGTTCAAGAATTTTTAATTATTCCTTTTAAAAAATTGTTTAGAGAGAATTTATTAATTTGCGATAAATTTTTCAAAATCCTTCAAGAGGAGCTTAAGAAAAATAATATTGATTTTCAAATAGGAGATGAGGGCGGTATAGCCCCTTCTTTTTCGCAAACCGAACAAGCGCTTTTTTTTCTTACAAACATTAAAGAGAAGATCAAAGAGGATGTGAAAATTGGTTTGGATTGTGCCGCCTCCGAGTTTTATAAAAAAGAAAAATACATCGTGGATGGAAAGATGTTGAGCCGAGGAGAATTATTAGAATTTTACCTTGATCTTTTGGATAGATTTTCTATCTATTCTCTTGAAGATCCTTTTGAGGAGGAAGATTGGGAAGGTTTCCGGCTCTTAATGG
>Ga0197142_1001823_pt1 | contig 19189 bp, 19 predicted proteins | sample GBS60_MetaG_FD_148614 | JGI IMG/M metagenome (GOLD analysis project Ga0197142, IMG submission 148614) | Sediment microbial communities from Great Boiling Springs, Gerlach, Nevada, United States - GBS 60_MetaG | ecosystem: Environmental > Aquatic > Thermal springs > Hot (42-90C) > Sediment... | reverse complement strand
TGAATGATTTCGGGATGTTGACCGAGAACCGCCAAGGGCCAGGCTAGGGCTGCTACCACGGCAATCAGCCAGCCCCAACACCAGAGATAGGGACGCAGTGGCTGGATCGAACGTTCCTGCACGGCCTTGCTGAAGAGATACAACGTGATCGGAGCGGCAGCCATGACCGTTCCAAAGAGCAGGCCTTTCGCCCAATTGGTGGCGCCAAGCAGCAGGAAAAAGCTCACCATCCACCAGCTACGCCAGCCCAACCATGACGGTTTGGTAGGAGCCAAAGCAGCACGGGAAGATCCAGGCTGGGGAAACTCTTGAAACACAAACACCGCAAGCACCGCTGTGACAATCAAGCAGAGAAAAATATCAGCTTCGGGATTGATCGCATAAGAGTAGAATTCATGCATCGTGGCCAGGATCAGTCCTGCCATCACTGCTGGACCGCTATCGAACAGCCTCTTGGCTATTCCTGCAATCAACACAAGGATCGGAAGGGCAGCCAGAACTGCTGCCAGGCGAGCGATAGAATCTGAAGCCTGCACTCCAGATATGGTGTAGATCATGCGGATCCACCACATCGGCGGGGGTGGTCTTTCCAACCACACATCTCCTCCTACGGTGGGTATGAGCCATCGACCACTGTTCAGCATCTCCCGACTGGTTTGGGGTTGTACCGATTCATGCCCGGTGAGCGTTCGTCCCCAGAGCACTGGCATCAGGTACAATCCGCCGGCAATGCTTAGGATGAGTGCTGCGATCTTCGCGAACGTGCATTTGGTCTGCATCTGCGCCTTCCTACTTGATTCGTTCGTGAAGCTCATACTCACGAACCTGGGAGGGTATCAAAATCCACCGGCCCGCTTGTAACCAACTTCTGGATACGAGGGCAAGGGAAATTGCTTGAGTCTGACCACCGAGGGCGAATACCGTGTCCTCAACCCAGGAATCGAGGAGATGAACATACATTTCCCGCGATGTTGCTGGCGTGGGTCATCGAATTGAGCCTGAGGGTGGCCACGGATATTTTCAATGCTCGAGACAGGCGGGTTACACTGCGGCGGAGTATCTCGAGAATGCTGGTCTGCCGGCGTTGGGATCCAATCGAGTGTCAGACCTGCAAATCAACGCAAACTCCCGCTCGGAGATCAATCGGTGGATCAGCGGGATCAGACACCACCCGGGCACATTCAGGATCGGGTAACAGGCGGGCCAACTCGGAGGAGGTGCTGTAACTCCTCGCGTGAGTATCGCTATATGAGTTGCAATCACTTTTTATCCTGCGGCAGGTTGGCATTACTGGGATGGAAAGGGGAGGGGACCTGTAAGCCCGCGGCCTCGATCAGTCGTTTGGTCCCTTCCGAAAACTCTTCCGGGCTTGGCGGTCCTTTCAGGAGCAACTGCGGTTTAGCTTGTTCTTTGAGTTCTCCAAAGAATTTAGGAATTTCTGCATTCAATTTCTTGTCAAAGATGTCTTTTTCGAGTTCCTCTCGGACTTGCTCTAGTTTGACGTGTGTATCTGGTGGTATGATCTTCACACATTTTATGCACATAATACCAGCAGGCGTCTGGAAGAGTTGACTGATTTCCCCCTCTTTGAGGCTGAAGAGCATTTTTTCCACGGCATCGCTTTTGCCCTCACTGTCTACCCAGGCGAACCGTCCGATTGGGGCTACCAATCCACAGGCTGCGGCGAGATTCGGATCAGCTTGCATCCGGGCGATCCGGTCAAAATCTTCGTCGCTGCGGCGTGCTTCATCCCATTGTTTCTGGGCCACCTTCAGTTCTCCGGGTCGCCAGAGGATAATCTTAGCCTGACGGCGTTCTCCATATTTATTCTCAAATGCTCGGCGTAAGTCTTCCTCACTGACTTTGATGCGATCCCGGCACATCTTTGTCAACAAAAGTCTGGGCTTGATTACATCTTCTGTCCACTCGTAAAGTGTTTTGCCATAATGGGGAAGGACCTTGTTGACGAAATCCTCTTTACTGATGCCCAGAGTCCGCAGATTTTCGTTGAGGGCAGCCTGAACTTCTTCGGGTGTCACTCCGAGATTGCGTCGTGCTGCCTCGATTTCGATGATGCGTTTGTTCACCAACAATTCCAGCTTTTGATAACCCCCCCGGGCAATGAGAAATTCGCCAAGTTCTTCACGTGTGATTGGTATGCCATTATATATGTAAGCTACCACTTGTCTGCTACTGCTAATATTTCCGCTGCTTGGGGGTTGGGCAAGTAGAGTCATGCTCGTACTTGTAACACTACCTAAATAATAGCCGCATCCCAATGCCAGAAGTATGGTGATACCCCAGTGACAAGAGCGATGACTTCTCTGCCCGATTCTGGGCGAAGTTCGCCTTGTGTCCCTTGCTAGACTCTGGATGGCTTTCTTCATTTTGCTACCCCTGTCGATGCCGATAGACAGACTGCGTGTATCTATTCCAATCCAATGTGAGGCGTCATAGGCTATACCGTGTTTCTCAGTTCAGGCAAGAGCAGTTGCATTCTCCTCCGCCAGGCTGGCAGAGGAACGATGGGTATGATCATAGCGACATTGGATAAATGCCGGATGACTAAGGATTTTTCTGAAAATACACATCAAATACGATGAACGGAAATCATGGAAGTGTTTATTGATTTCTAGTTTGTATCTGATTCTCACGAATAAGTAAAAGGCGTTTGAGTTTCTGGCCCCAGCGGTAGCCCCCCAGGGAACCATCGGATCGGATGACCCGATGACAAGGAACTAACAATGCAAGTGAATTGGCGGCACAGGCCTGAGCAACGGCCCGCGTGGCATGGGGTCGGCCGATCCTCCACGCCACTTCTGCATAGGTGCATACACGGCCTCGGGGAATGGACCGTAGCACTCCCCAAACCTGCTGCTGGAAGTCGCTTCCACGCAGATCAAGAGGTAGGGGATATTCGCCCTCTATGGTGTTGAGCCATTCCTTGAGAGCTTCCGAATGGTTTCTCAGACCCCACGGGTCTTTTTCCCAACGAATTGATTGCCATTTCCGGGGATAGTTGCGCAGAAATTCCTCAGGTTGTCGAGCAAAAGAAAGTACGGCCAGTCCATGGTCCGTAGTGGCCAATAGTAAGGTGCCTAAATCCCATTCGATTGTTGCATAACGTAATCGGGGTGGCAAAGTTCCGCTGGTCCGATCATGTGATAGTCGATGATGTTCCATCCTTTTTGTTTTCTAGGGTTGTTTCGAATCGTCCTGGCGTGGAGGTGGATTGATCAGAGCGGGCGGCCCGATGCGGACGGGAGTGGTGTACTTGGACGCTTTATCTCGTAAGCAGACTATGGTACCACCTCTGGTGGCCAGGAAAATGCGGTCTGAAACCGTATTCGTGATGACATGATTGTAATCACGGACATCCAGGACGCCTAAGGGGCGCGAACGTTTATTTGCGGAATCTGTCGGCCGACCAGCATCAAAGACCAGGAGATTACCGGTGCGATCACGAGTGTAAACGAATTCCTCATTGGCAGCACACACGGTGTCTATTTCTGCATCAGATTGCCAGAGAACTTGGCCGGTGAGCCGATCCAAACAGATGACACCCGTCTCGTCTCCTGAAACGTAGACATACTTTCGGGTGATGAATGGGGAATGGTTGTTGCGGCCTGGAATCGGGGTTCGCCATAATAAGTCAACGCCACTATCTCGACCGCCTAATTGACCCCGAGCTGCCAAAAGGGCGTTGGCAGTCGGTATGTAAACGGTCTCTTCAGCCATAACTGGGGCGGCTGTGATGTTGTCGGTGAACTTATCGATCAATTCCAGAGTTCGATCCTTCTTATTGAAGGCGTAGGCGTAGCGGGGTGAGAGGAAGACCCATACGCGGCTTTGGGTCAGAAGGGGCGGATACTCGATGCGACCCCCAAATCCATATTCCCAGCGTACCTGAGGCTTGATCGGCTGAGGTCTCAGGTCGGTCAATGCCAAGGCCGCGGCGACCGAGGGCGGTATGGTACCGATCGATGGGGTGCTCTGGATTATATTGCTAGATTCTGTACGAAGATGGTAGGGTTGACGTAGTGAAGGCAGGGCATTCAGCGAAGGAGTATAATTCTCATTCGTAAGTGTATAGGGTGGCGTAATGCGAGGTAACGGGGAGAGTGACGGAGTGCGGCTGCCGGTATAGCCCCCCGTGGGTTCGGCTTGATAAATCTGCCGGGGTTGAAGCAAAGGGATTTGCTCGGCGGAAATAGTGGAACGCGAAGCCGGCGTGTAGCGTTTCATAACTTCGTCCACAAGTGGAACACCAGCCTCTTTGGTCGAGGGACGCGAGGGATCCACCGCCCCACCACGTTGTTGTGGGGATACAGTGATGGGATTGAGTAGATTATACACCGTGATGCGGTGGGCTGCGCTATTACCACTACGCATTCCCAACACGCAGTATACTCCTGTGTTATCAGCAGCCAATCCTGCAGTCGGACCGCTGCCCAGATCCAACTCGAACTCCGCGTTCCCTGTATATCGTTGGAATGCATAGAGTCTGGTAACATGGGTAACGAATACCAACTGATCATTCACTGCAGCGGGATGCATCACGGAGTAATTGCCATTCCCGAGTCGCTTCTGCCACTGAATCTGCCCCGTACGCGTATCAATCGCAAAGAACTGACCTGTCCGGGTCTGGATGAAAAGTTGATCGTCCAAGGTTTGGGCCTGCATAATTGAGTCGCGATTAACTTCAATCGGCAGTTGTAGAGACCACAATAGTCGCAAATTCAGGCGATCCAGAGATGAAGCGGCAGGCAGGCCTGTAGTGTTTGTTCCCCCAGATTGGCCACGGATTCCCCCTGAAAGTGCAACTGTTGCGATGATTCCAACCACCAGACTCAGCAGACGCACGGTTCGCTGCATTTTTATCACCTCATCGTACCCCTGAGCGTTTCATGACGCGGATCCAAATTGGGAGTGATTCCTATCGTCCTGGCCGTTGCTAATGTCGTGACGGAAGGATGTTTTTGAGTTCGTTTTGCTCACCCTCCCGGGATGAGAAGGAACAGTTTCATCATACTGCAATAGATCGGTTTGAGGAATCACTTTTGCCCCCAAGGGTGTAGTTGAGGGGAGTCACCGTGGCGAGAACGCCGCTCGTAACGGGAATGACGATCCTTCCTGTCCAGACTGCGAAAAGTCCAGAGTGCTGAAAAAGAGATTGCGTCAGCTCGGTGTGGATTCCCGCTGCATGGGGCGGTAGTCTCGTTATGAGTATTCCTTCTCAAGAAAGCCTGAACGGTCCCGGCAAAGATCATTCGCATCCATCCGTTGCTTGGGTCGTGGTGGATAAATGGTTGCGAGAAGGGCCCCTTCCAATACGACTGCGCAGACGCCACCAACTGATCCCGGTGAGGGCTAAAAGACCACTAACACCCAGAATCAGACCGAAAATATGATTCGGTCTCCAGTTCCGATATTCCCGCGGGACATTTTCCACGACAAAAGTCACATGGGTGCGGTGACCGGTTGACGTCACTTCGGCCCGATATGTCCCAGCAGTTGGGAGGGAAAAGGTGCATATGCCACGCTCATTCGTTGTTGCCTCATAAACAATCTGATTGTGGGAATCATAGATCACAACTTTGGCATCAGAAGCGGGAGTATCGTCGTCATACCCCACTTCGACGATCAGAGCATTTTCCGTCACCCGAACAATCGCCTCTAGGGCATGGGCACGGACCCGAGACGGTGACAACAACATGGCGACGCAGGCAAAAAGCTTGAGGCAACTGTGGGAATAAATCTTGCGTGGCATATTTGTCGATTCCTCGTATGACGAATTTCTGGTTTATCATACGAAAAGACCGCTTCTGTGGGTCGTGAAATGCATCGAGAGGAAGGAGCTTGCTCTTCCTGATTCCATAGGAATTATCGCGCATGAATGTTTACCCTTACATTTCAACAAGTACTCAATTGCTAATCGATCAATTTAGATATGTGATAATATAGTGTCTCATGGGATCGGCGTGAGACTTCGAGCACTTCCTGATGGTCAGGTGTAGAGCCCTGTATGCCCGTAGCATAATTGGTAATGCAACTCAGAGCGGCAACTTCCAGTCCAAGACGCCAGGCCTCTTCGGATTCCCAGGCAGTGGACATGCCCACCATATGGGCCTGACATCGGGCCAAAGCCTGGACTTCGGCCGGCGTTTCATAGCTCGGTCCAGAGACAGCGACGTAAAGACCCTGAGGAAGGTCGGACAAACGCTGCAGCAACCGAGGTGTATAAGGTTGTTCATTGGGTGCATTATAAATCATTTTTTTCCATGATTTATTTCCAACTAATATATAATGAGCTTTGATCACCGTGATATTACCAGGTTTCAATTCAGGCGTAAGACTGCCAGCGGCGTTAGTGAGCACGATCCTTGGGACCTTCCAATATGCCGCCAGATGGACCAAGGCGTTGGTTTGTTGGAAAGAGTACCCCTCGTAGAAGTGCAACCTCCCATAGAATAAGAGTACAGGTGTGCGGTTCCAGAGTCCCAACGACAGGAAATGGGCGTGTCCCGAGATCGAACTCTTTCGCATTGAGAAAATCTGATCGTAGGGCCACCGCTTTCTCTCCCTGTATCCGGGAGGCGGATGTCCCAGACCAGATCCCAAAACAATAGCCAGGCGAGGTTGAGGCAGTCCCTCCAGGAGTCGCGAGACAGGGAAACCGGAAGCGGTGTTCATGGTCGATCCCAGAGGCCGGAGTCGGGAAAGGATAATTCTGGGTCGGATGTCCAGGTTGACAGAGCTTCTCGGGTGCGAACCATCCAACCCAGAATCTGAGCACAGGCTTCGACCCCTAAACGTCCCGAGTTGAGGACAGCGTCATAAAGAGTGGGGTCCGTAGCTTCCTGGCCGAATATCTGCAGGAGGAATCGCAAGCGCCGATGATCTCGGGCACGGACTTCTTCCTGGGCCTGCTGCTGGGTGAGCCGGAGAAGCTGGGCCAGCCAGGCGACCCGGTCAGGAAATGGGGCTACGATCCGAACATGGATTGTACTCTCAGGAGGCAACAGAAAACCTGCACCACGACCAACAATGATGGCATCTCCACGGGCTGCGATGATCAGGAGGAGATCGACCAGGATACTGGTGTCCTCCGTGGGCCAGCGCTTTTCTGCAAATTGCTGCCGTTGCCAGGCGAGCCATTGCCGGCAGGTGGGGAGTAGCTCGGCCTCCAGTTGCTCGCGGGCAGCGTCGTGCTGCAGCAGATAATCGATACTGTCTTGGGCAAAGACTTGCCAGCCAAGCAGATCACCTACCTTGCGTGCAATGGTTCCACCCCGTGCCCCAGCTTCACGACTGATACACAAAGTCAAACCGGCGGGCGTCGGCTTTCTCTCTGGAGAGAGCCTGTCCCCCGAATACCCATGGAGCGGTGATTGACCTGAAGAATCCAGAGAATGCATCGATGCTTCCTTAGTGGTATGTTGCTGGAACATCGGGGTGTGGTCTAGTTCCAACTGAACTTGTCTAGGTGATTTCTTTCCGTTCATACTTTCCGAAAAACCACGCTCCCAGGAGGGTCAGGATGAGCGTGGCTGATAGCAAGAAACTCCTTGCAGTTTCCCACGAGGCGACCTCGGATAACAAAAGTAATTGCACCGGGTTCCCATCAGCTTGAGCTACATTATACAGGATGCTACGAATATGGAACGTCAAACTCAAGAGCTTTATACTGCCGGGCAAACCTCCTGTAAGTGTTTCATAGAAAAATACATAGACTAATCCCACAACAATAGGCTTACGGAAAAATACATGAATAAAATGGAATAGTGATGTGAATGATAAGATGCCAAGTGCCATAGAAGGTGCATATAAGAAGAATGATTTTTGTCCATATGATCCACCAGCAATAGCTAATGCCGCCAGTGTGCCGATGTTTAGGAGAAATACCCATGGTAAAGTACCAATCCACTGAGCCAGATATATACCGCTTCGGGGAAGTGGGCGAGACCATAGCCACACCCAAGCATCATTTTCCGGGTCGATCATAGTATTTATACAAGATAATGTCAGAATCGGCATCAGGAATGCTAAGTATATACTGAAGATTACCCAATAAGAATAATACATAAAGCCCCACTGTGATTGAACGGAGTTGTGTCTTATAGTGTTTGTCGCAATCAGGAGCCAGGGTGCGCAGGCTGTTCCGGAAGGAAAAGCAGAAGACAACACAAAATACGCCTGTTCCATGATCCCCCGGTCTATAATCTGGCCATAAGTCGGACCCCCTCGTGATACACGACGATGACGTAGGTCCCATCGCTCACGTTGCGTCTCAATGCTGACCCACAGTACAACCATACCCGAAAGAATTAGAGATACCCAGAGCGTCAGACTGTTCCGACGCAGTTGGCCTCCCATTACAAACCAAATCAAATAACATAACGATGATAGCATACTTCCACGCTCAGGACTATGGAAATATTTATTCTTTAGCATATTTTTACTATTCTTAACTATCTAATGTGCGAAATCTAGTATAAATCATGTTTTTCCTGAACCCCCGAGTATGTATCCTAATAATTCATGAGTTGAATCGTCAACGGGTTCAACGCGTGAGATATTCCATGGATTGTGAGCTAAGAACTGCGTAAGGCGCTGAAAGAACTCTTTCGGCTGCTGTACACGCACAAGAAGTGTGCCACAGGAAGCTTGTCGAGACAGTCTTGGCCATTCGATGGCGATAACCTCTGGCCATTCAACAAGATGGCGAGCGAAGTCTCGGGGGGAGCTGACAGTAATCCGGACGGTCACAGGGTAGTCCGCAAGTTGCCGGCGGATTTCCTGAATCGTTCCCGCCGCGGCGACACGTCCATGACTGAGGAGAAGAATTTGATCCGTCAGTTGCTCCAGGGTTTGCAATTCATGGCTGGAAACAATCAGAGAGTGTCCTTCGTGACTCAATTGGTGAAAGAGCTTGATCAGTTCATGTCGTCCCAAAGGATCAATGCCGGCTAAGGGTTCATCGAGGATCAGCAGGGGTGGTTGGTGTACGAGAGCCTGTGCCAGTTTGATCCTCTGTCGCATCCCCTTAGAGTATCCGTAGATGGGACGGTGTGCAAGATCGCTCAGTCCGAGACGCTGCAAAGTCATCTCCGTCTGCTTGCGAGCTATACGGCGAGGGAGGCCGCAGAGGCGTGCCATAGTATATACAAATTCTTCTCCGCTCTGATCGTAGAAAAACGAGTCGGTGCTAGGACAATAACCGAGCAGACGTCTGCTCCGCCAATCCCAGGCGTTCCGGCCAGCGATCGTGACTTCGCCCAACGTGGGTCGGAGCAGTCCAGCGGCTAAGCGTAGAAAGGTCGATTTTCCTGCCCCGTTCGCACCGACTAACCCTACAATCCCTCTATGAAATGTCCATGTAACTTGATTGAGTGCTAGTACACGTCCAAACCATTTGGAAACTTCAATGAATTGTAGTAGTGATGAATCTTTCATATATACTATAAGTTATATCTAGATAAATTTATTGAAATTGATACTAAAGAATATTATATTCATTTATAAATGTTAGATCCCGTTTTCTTATATATATATAATATGCATACTGCTATAATTATAAATGTAATTGAGAAGGCATTGTTATAATGAGGTTGAGGAATGGGTCGGATCGTGGCATGATCGATACCAAAACACCATAAACCACATAAATAAAGATTGTTCCAGAAATCCAGTAATCGCCAATCGGCCTCCTGGGTTGCCATTGCCAGCCAATTGGCCATCATACGTAAAAGGACAAAGAGACCCATCCAGGCAAGAACCATGGGTGCTGTACGTTGAAATACCATGGCAGTTGCAGCGGTCAAAAGACTTAGTGTGAGGGCAATCAGGGCAGAGTATCCTGCGATTCCGAGTAAACTCGGGTAGTTTTGTGTGTAGTATGTTAGCCCATCGAGAAGCAATCCCGCTTCAAACCAAAGTATAGTAGCGGGAATAAAAGTTGTCATAATTATCAAGAAAATGATAGCAAGACATTTACCACAGAAATAATGCCATGGAGATATTGGTTTAGAATAATAAAATATCATAGTATTGTATATGATATCATTACCAAATAAATGTGAGCCACTAAAGCATAATAGAATCACTAAGATATATCCTTGAAACCAGATAAAGTTAGCATAGGTGTGTGCCGTACCTTGCAAGGCGAGCCGATCCAGAAAGCGCAGGAGCTGAGAAATATTCACTGAGAAACCGGCAATTCGGACAGTTTCGTGTGCCAATTGTTGGCTGATCCAGACCATGAGATATTGTCCATAGAAAAAGAAGAAGAACGCCAACATGGCCAGGGCAAAGAGTCCCCAGAAAAGTCGTTGCCGGCACATCAAGAGCAGCGAAATGCGTCCTATCGCAGCAATCGCAGTATATGGGCGTGAGGTCTTCTCCTGCCAGGGAGAATATTTGAGCGATAGTTGCGTGTTCATCCCTTTCATCATCCACTCTCACCTGAGGGGAGTGCGTGTTTGCTAAGTTTCGCATCATCATCCATGTTATTGAGGGAGATCATGCGGAGGAAAAGCTCCTCGAGCGTCTCTTCATCCGGAACCAGGCGGTGGATAATCGCTTGGGATTGATAGGCAATCGCAAAGAATCGTTGGGGTGTCCAGCTAGCAGGAGCGACAACACGCCAGGTTCCATTTTCCCGATGATCCAGAATGACGACATGGTGGAGTTGCAACTGTTGGGCAAAGAGGGTGCCATTTCCGCTGATCTGCAGCTGGTAGCGGCTACCGCGGGGGTCCTTGAGTTGCTGAACCTGTCCTGCTGCACGCACACGTCCCGCTGCTAGGACAACAACGTGATCGCAAATTCTCTCGACGTCGGCGAGCAAGTGGGTGGAAAGAATAATGGATTTGTCATACTCCGAGGCAATGCGCTCCAGCAACTGAAGCAACGCCTCGCGACCTGCGGGATCGAGGCCGGCTGTGGGTTCGTCCAGCAGAAGTACGAGAGGGTCGTGTACCAGGGCTTGAGCCAGTTTGACTCTTTGTCGCATGCCGGAGGAGTAGGTTTCTACGGGACGATAACGTGCCTCATCCAAGTCCAGAAAATTCAGGATTTCATGGGCACGGCGCAGGGCATGACGTCGTGGCAGACCACAGAGTTCTCCGGCAAAAGCCACGTACTCAACCCCGGACAATCCCGGTATGATCGCATCAGCTTCCGGCATGAAGCCCACCAGATGACGCAACTGGCGGCGGATCGCTGGAGGAGCAGTCAGTTCTACATTCAAGAATCGGCCAGTGCCTCGCGAGGGTGGAAGCCAGCCTAACAGGATTTTCAGCAGAGTGGATTTGCCTGCACCGTTAGGTCCGAGCAAGCCAATCCGTCCCGGAGGCAATGTCAAGGTGATATCCGATAGAGCCTTCACGGTACCATAATCACGGCCCAGGTGATCCAGCTCCAGCAAGGGTCGATTTGAAGGAAATACCATGGGGACTCCCACGACATAGCTGAGTCACTCTCTGTAAGCCTTTCTCGATGGGCTAAACAGCTATGATCTCACTCGTTTCAGGTTGTGTATTCTGCATTAAGACGCACATATTCTGTGGTGAGATCACAGGTATAGAATGTGCATTTTCCTGGACCAAGATCGAATCTCAAACGAATATGTATATCTCGATTATGTTTCAGGTATGCTGACGCTGTAGGAGGGTCGAAAGGACAAGGTGTACCCGCACGGTACAACAACATGTCCCCCAGCCAGAGCGAGAGATTCGCTTCGGTGAATTCAACTCCTGCGTAACCTGCAGCAGAGACGATCCGTCCCCAGTTCGGATCGTGGCCAAAGATGGCTGTTTTGACCAGAGGGCTATCTGCGATGGTTTTAGCGATACACCGTGCCTCGGCGTCATTGCGGCAGCCTTCTACGTCGATGGTGATGAAATGTTCTGCCCCTTCTGCATCTCGGGCAATCTTGCGTGCCAATTCGAGGCAGACGCTGGTGACAGCCTCCTGGTAAGTTGCCAGGTCCACCCCTTGCAGACGCGGACCGCTGCCGTTGGCGAGTAATAGTACCGTATCATTAGTACTTGTGTGCCCTTCCACGGAAATACAATGAAAGCTGTGTTCTACAGCATTATGTAGAGTTTGCTGAAGATCATTGATAGAAAGGTGAGCATCGGTGAGGATGAAGGCGAGCATGGTTGCCATGTTTGGGCCAATCATGGCTGCCCCTTTGGCGAAGCCGGTGATGGTCCAGTGGGGCCCTTGACGGGTGGCTACTTTGATTCCTGTATCGGTGGTGAGGATAGCTTGGGCCGCATGTCGGAGCGCTTCCACACTGGCTGTGGCCGATTGAACAGCTTGAGGGATTGCTGCCTCCAGCAGGGGCATGGGCAACAGACGCCCGATGACACCCGTCGAAGCCACGAGAACCTGTTCCGGCTGGCACTCTAATTCCTGGGCTACCAGTGCGGTCATCCGGTGAGCGTCGGCCAGCCCTTGCGCTCCCGTGCAGGCGTTGGCATTGCCGGAGCAAACCACTACAGCCCGAATCTGGCTCGAGGGAAGACGTTCGCGGCATACACGAACAGGTGCAGCGCAGATCTGGTTCCGAGTAAACATCCCTACGGTCGTGGCTGGTGTGTCGCTGATGATCACTGCGACATCACGCCGGTTCGGTTCATTACGTAACCCACTGACAACGCCTGCGAAGCGATAACCTCGCGCTAAATGCCACAGGTGCGGTTCCTGCATCATAACCAACCCCAACTCCGTCGCTGATCCCAGGAATCGGACATCTTGTGACACCTTCAAGGATCGAGCACAATGGGGAGTATAGGTATTTCGGAACTATCGTTGAGAGTCTGTCGGGTCTCGTGCCTGTCTGTATCAATATCCATCTGGGACGAGAGGCTGGGTTCATGCCCTCGGCGTATGATACATTTTATCATCATCCCAATGGCATTATCACGGCCAGGAAGACTTCCCATGCCGCGGAGGCAGAGTGTCATGACGTCGCTTGCAGATCATGTGTTGGATGCTGTGCCGCCTTTTGATCCGTCGGTACTGGGTATTCCGCAACCTGGTCGGGTTTATGCTCATCTGACCTCTGCGATTCTGGTGGAGCACGCGGTGCGCCGACGCGAAGGCGTATTGACGGAAAACGGTGCTTTTTCCGCCTTCACCGGGACACATACCGGTCGGTCTCCCAAAGACAAATACATTGTGCGTGATTCGCTGACGGATTCTCAAGTAGATTGGTCTGCCAATCAACCGTTGGAACCCGAACGATTCTGGCACTTGCGGGAACGGTTTCGGGAGTATTTCCGAGGACGCGATCTTTACGTTTTCGATGGTCAGGCGGGAGCCGATCCACGCTATCGCATCACTCTTCGAGTCGTGACGGAAAAGGCCTGGCATAACCTTTTTGCCAGAGCTCTGTTCCTTCGCCCCCCTTTGGAGGAACTGGAGCATTTTGTGCCGGAGTGGACCGTCTGGCATGCCGCGGACTTTCAAGCCAATCCTCAGGAAGACGGTACACGTTCCGAGGCCTGCATTGTGATCAGTTTCGAGCAACGCATGGTCCTGGTCGGCGGAACCCATTATGCTGGTGAGATCAAGAAAGCCATTTTCACCGTCCTGAATTTTTTACTTCCTCAGCAGGGAGTATTCCCTATGCACTGTGCTGCTAATGTCGGCCCCACGGGGGATGTAGCTTTATTTTTCGGGCTTTCCGGGACGGGCAAGACCACACTTAGCGCCGACCCGTCTCGCCGGCTGATTGGAGACGATGAACACGGTTGGAGCGACCGGGGAATCTACAACTTCGAAGGAGGATGCTATGCGAAAACCATCCATTTATCGCCGCAGAGTGAACCTCAAATCTGGAATGCCTTGCGTTTCGGCAGCATTCTGGAAAACGTTCCCGTGCATCCTTATACGCGTGACCCTGATTTCGCCGACGATCGGATCACGGAAAATACGCGGGCGGCCTATCCGTTGCATTACATTCCTCATGCCGAGCCTAGCGGACAAGGAGGCCATCCACGGCATATCTTCTTTCTAACCTGCGATGCCTTCGGTGTGTTGCCACCTCTAGCGCGTCTCGATGTTGCCCAGACTCTGCGTTACTTTTTATGTGGATATACTGCCAAGATCGCTGGCACAGAAACAGGTATTACCCAACCCACTCCGGAATTCAGTACCTGTTTCGCCAAACCTTTTTTGCCGCTTCCACCAGAGATCTATGCCGATCTGCTTCGACAGCGTCTGGAGTGGCACCGTCCTCAGGTCTGGTTGCTCAATACGGGTTGGACCGGTGGGCCATATGGGGTGGGACAGCGCATCCCTTTGGAATGGACACGGACTATGTTGACGGCTGTTCTCGAAGGCCAATTGGAGCACGTACCTTATGAGACAGATCCGGTATTTGGGTTGCTAGTCCCCCAGCTTTGTCCCGGAGTGCCAGATCGAGTGTTCCGACCCCGGGACACCTGGCCGGACGCAACAGCTTATGACAAGACGGCCGCTGCACTTGCAGAGAGATTCGCCGTTGAGCAGAGCAAATTTCGGTTGTGACACGATCAAGTCAGTCTCGATAGCGGGAACATGGCAAGAGGTTATGACCTATGCAGGTGGATTTCTACGGATTGACTCTGGAAAGCCCAGGAGTGACTGTTTACCTGCGCTCACCATGGCGCTGCACTTTGCTGGAACATAAGCTGTTTGAGGCCATCTGCAGCATACCGGGAATGATAGTGGAACGACAAACGAATGAATGGCGTACGCATATCGACGAAGCGCGTCGTTGGCATCAGGCTCTGGATCATATTTCTCGCGTTCTGAAAGGCTGGCAGGAAGAAGCCGAGGATTCCACACGTGAGGAACGCCGACATTGGCGATGGGTTTTAGAAGCTGACGTGGATGCCTCCGGGTACGACATCCATGGCATGCGAGCCTGTTTTTGGGCCTATATCCGCTTGTCCGTCGATTACGGTGGTCCCGGCGAATACGAACGAGAGGGAGAGGACATCGACTTGCAGGGTTTCGAGGTTTGCATCTGGGGACACATGGAATGAGAATCCAATCCATTGATCCCTGTTTCATGCTAAGGTGGATGCAGTGGGTGCAGCGGCCAAACGTTCCACGCGAGTATTCTCATCCAGACTGATACTGCTCAATTCGCCATTGTCTTTCACGAAACGGACAACAGGTACGACAATGTCATCCTCCCGTACCCGGTCGGTTGTGATACCGGTTTCCAGGTAGCATAACTCCCGGAAGTGGCCTTCAACTGTCGTGCTCCAGAGGCGTTTGCCGACGCGAACCCGCTGGGTGACGCGAATGCGGTCGCCTGGTTGAAGAAGAGTGAGCACATCCGCAAGTTCCGGCGGAAGATGACGCGTGGGCAGAAGGATCTTTTCCGGTCGGACGGTCATGTGCCCTCCTCCGCGGTTTGCGGCTTAGGCTCTCCACGCACCAACGCGATGCGACCGGTGCGGGCCAGTTCCAGAATTCCATACGGCCGCATCAACTCGATGAAGGCCTCAACTTTGGCTTCCGTCCCGCTGATTTCGATGATAACATTACTGTGCTGAATATCCACGACCCGTCCGCGGAAGGTCTCAGCAATCAAAAAAACTTCGGGACGCTTGTCTGCCGGACAATTGACTTTGATCAGCATCAGGTCCCTCTCGACATAGTTTTCCGAACTGATATCGTCCACACGCACCACGGTGACGATCTTATCGAGTTGTTTGCGGACCTGATCCAGAACAGCATCATCTCCATGCACGACGAATGTCATGCGGGATAGGTCGTGATGCTCTGTTTCTCCAACAGCCAGGCTATCGATGTTGAAACCACGTGAAGCCAGCATACTGGCAATATGGGCTAGTACGCCCGGCTTATTTTGCACCAGAGCGGACAATATATGCCGCATTGTTTGCGTGTACCTCCTCCTGCGCGGACAGCGGGATGCCGTTTCTCTGCTTCTGCAGCGGCGAAGCACAGTGATATTACGAATTTCTGGATTTGCTTCAATCCGATCGGTTGTTCCCGGCGCTTCGCGGCAGAATAGCTATAGCTATCAAGGGCTAAGGCCGCGGATTGCCTCATCTTTAAGGCGGGTGCGTCTCAGTAAAATGAGGAGATTGTATTCTTTGTATTGTCGGAACTCACGAAGTTGCGGGGCGAATTCCGGCCATTCGAGTAGATCATTGTCGTGCCACCTGGGTAAGACGATCACATCGGCCTGGGCGATTTGGTTACGGATGCGATCGATTTCTCCAGGAGTGGCGATCGAGCGGATCAGAACCCAAACGCGTGGTCCATCCACGGGGGGTGAGAAAATATGAGCAGCATTGGTGCGGTTGAGTACGAACACCCGTTGGCTCTGAGCCAGACGCATCACTTCCATCCAGGCTTCGTGATCCTCTCGGTCGGAGTACATTCCGTAGTTCAACGGATTACGCATATAGGTTTTCCAGAGTTCCACACCATTGATGGCCATCCAAAAGAATATGACGGTAAAGAGCAGAAATACACTCAGGATGATGCCACCGGTCACTATGATATTTTTGACCCACGGGCTGGTGTATTTCCATCCGCGATCAATAGAAACAGCCGCTCCCAGGAACAATAAATAAGGATAATAAATCCAGGACCACTGATTGCCGAAAAGAAAACAGACAAAAATGGCATGGAGTATGCCGCATGTTGCAATGAATCTTCCGCTTATTGTATGGAGATAGCGTAAACTAACAATGGTGCTGATGAAAAGGATGAAGCTTGCGATGAGCCAAGCGCCGGCAATCGTGAAAAAATAATGTGCCAATGTCCACCGCTTGGGCCACCACAGTTCGCGACCGATACCGTAAAAGAAACCAAAATGGAAATCAGCGTAGGCTTTGCCTGCTGTGAGAGGTATTTGTGTTTGGATGAAACGGTCGAAACCAAAGTATGCAATCACAATACTGGATACAGTAACTCCCACAATGGTAGCAGGTAGGAGTAGTCGAAGCCTTTGATGGAAATTGGATGTGTTTTGCGGTATCCAACCACCCAAGATTTGTAGCAGCAGGAGCAGCCCATATACATAGGCCAGTGAGGGCTTAACGAGGGCGGCCAGCGTGGTCAAGGCTAGGGCTGTGGCATAACGGCCGCGTACCTGCGCTGCCAGAGCGTTGATCAATAGAGCCGGTTCCCATATATGCACGGGTGACAATAACAAATGGCCAGAATTGACTACGATGGGGCCAGAAACCACGATGATAAACCCACTCAGGCGACCCAATTCCAGTGCCGTTACTATTTGAATGACACCATATATTGAAGCGATAATCCCAACAATGTACATATAAAGCAGTGCCTGTGGTATGAGGTCGAAAATGGCAAACCATATTTTATTGATCAGCAATACAATCAATCCATAGTAATAGGTAAAATCCGTGACAGGCATGAGGCCATCCCGTAACATCATTTCTACGGTATATGACCAGGCGCTATCACCAAAGTAAAAGTGGTGGAATCCCATCGTGTAGGGATACAAGGCTAGGAAGTACCCGCTACAGCTCAAAATGAGGGGAATGATGTTGGAGTATCGCATAAGCGAAACCCAAATGGAGTGGATATCATGAATTAGAAAAATAATGTATCTCTTTTGATGAAATCCTGATTATCTTTGCTGTAAAATAACAAAGACTCCTTTCTTATTGGAGGTGATAATGTCTTTGAATCCATCACCATTGATGTCTGTGACCGCGAATTGGGTTCCAATACCGGAATCGTTATCGATCAAGTAGGGATGGAAGCTGATCACTTTATCGGGATGACGTGTGGCTTTGAACCAGTAGATGGCGGCATTCCAGGAGGAACCGGGTTCGGCCTTTCCGTGGGACCACCAGCGTTTCCCCGTGACCAGGTCCGGCAAGCCGTCTCCATCGATATCGGTCAGATGGGCTGCATGGGTCTCGGAAACCAGCATTCCGAAGAGGGTGTAGGTGGTCCAGGATGGGGCGCCTGTTTTCGGGTCGCGGCGTTGTTTATGCCACCAGATTCCGAATTTGTGGGCCGAGGTGCTGAGAATGTCGTTGAGGCCATCGCCGTCGATATCCCAGGCAAACATATCGGCACAGGCTTCCCCCAGGGGAGCGGGATGGAACGTCCAAGGTGTTTGACCATCAGGCTGAGGTGGTTGTTCCCACCAGCCAGCCGTGCAGATAACGTCGAGTCGGCCATCTCCGTTGACGTCCCCAACACCCAGACCATGGCTGAAGCGATGTGTGCCGGGGATGGGCTTGCCGGGTTGGCTGGGCGGACTGATTGGGTGCATTACCCAGGGAGCATAGGGATCTTTGGGGTCAGGAGTGAAATACGCCATCTGGCCTTCGTTCTCTTTGCCTTTGGGTTGCCAGCCCATGACCAACACCCGTCGGCCGGTACCAAGCAAATCAACATACTGCGGCGTTTCATTGCATGCCGAGTGCCAAATTTGGTGCTTTTTCCAATGAAGAGGTTTGCCTTCCAGGCGGGATTGACCTTGGGGGTTTTCCATCCAATAGCAGGGGGTACCAGGAAAGTCGATCACAATCAGATCGGGAAACCCGTCGGCGTTGAGGTCTTCACTCCAGCAGGCGAAAACCCGACTGTAGTTTGTCAAGCCATCCTTGAAGTCCGCTGGAGGTCGCATCTCATGCGGAATCCAATCCGGGGCCTCGTACCAGTATTCTCCGTTGAGCACATCCAACTTGCCGTCGCGATTGACATCCGCAACTGCCACACCTTCCGCTCGGAATTTGCGATCCAGGACGATCTTCTTCCACTGGACCTTCTCCGGGGGCACCATCTCCGCCGCCCAAGCACAGCAGGCGATCCCGGCGAGCAGAGTCGCCACGAAAAGGAGTGCATGATGATGGTTTTTCGCGGAAGGTTTCAGGTGTGCGGATACGAACATGGTGGTACCCCTCAAACTAATAAGAAGGCGACGCTTGCTATGAATTATCGGGAGGCTCAGGCAAACTGCAACCCTTCCAGATCCATCTGCCTTGACAGCTTCCGAAGTCCCATGCTCTACTGAAGCCACTCTGCCTATCACAATGCCATCGGGGGATAAAGGATGACTCTACTTGCCACCCTCACGTTGACGTACACCGTATTGACGGGGGAACAATTACGAGTGATCGTCCCGGTGGAATCCCCCCCTGCGGTGCTCCTGCGGGAGGAGGTC
>Ga0197142_1001822_pt1 | contig 19189 bp, 15 predicted proteins | sample GBS60_MetaG_FD_148614 | JGI IMG/M metagenome (GOLD analysis project Ga0197142, IMG submission 148614) | Sediment microbial communities from Great Boiling Springs, Gerlach, Nevada, United States - GBS 60_MetaG | ecosystem: Environmental > Aquatic > Thermal springs > Hot (42-90C) > Sediment... | reverse complement strand
AAGCAAATGACCAGCGCGGATCGCCGCGCAGCCGATAAGGGTTCACCGGCACAGGCTTGGCCCACCCAAAGCCGGTGAGGACAAACAGCAGCGTGCCAAATGGGTCAAGGTGGGCCAAGGGATTCAGGGTGATCCGTCCGAGGTGCTCACTGGTGTCGTCGCCAAGATGGCGCGCTGCGACGGCGTGAGCGAGTTCGTGGAAGGGAAAGGCAACCCCCAACAACAACACCAGGGTGATTGATGCCGACAATATCAGCGCGAGATCGCCACTGACCAGGCCGTTGATCAAACTCAAGAGAGGCCCACTCATGAGGCAATGGCATTATAGCAACGGACGATTTCGAGGGACACTTTCACCAAATCAGGTCAAAACAGCGCACCTTCTAGGCAGCGATCAAGGATGATGTAGTTTCAAATCCTTCGCGTGCTCCGCGTGAGGTCTAGCCTTGCCCCTAACTATGAATGCATCCCGCCTATAGCCCAGCCAGTTTCTGATCTAGAATGGCCCAAACCGCGGTGGGAGATGCACGTGTCAGACAACCCTCATCTCAGGCCACAGGTGAACTTGCTGAGGACGGTGATCAACCGCGCCCGGCTGGTCTGGCGGCTGATGCGCGATCCGCGCGTGCCCGGCTATCTGAAGGCGCTGCCTATCGCCATCCTGTTCTACCTGGCCCTGCCGGTGGATTTGCTGCCGGACATTGCACCTCTGCTGGGCCAGGTGGATGACCTGGGGGTCTTGATTGTGGGCATCGAGTCCTTCATCGCCCTTTGCCCATCAGAGGTGGTTGAGGAGCACCTGCGCCAGATCGAGGGCCGTGCGCGGCCTTCTCGAACCACGTCCGAGACGATCGAGGGCGAGTGGCGGTTAAAGGAATAGTTCAGCGCTCGTCGGCTTGCCACCACGGGGCGAGCGCCCAGACGCGGGTCGCGCCGAACAGCGCGCGCAGCTCGTCAACCGCCGGCCAGGCCCGGCTGAACACGGGCAAAAAGGAGGCCCACGAAGCGCGCGGGGTCAAGACATACACCCGCGGCGAACGGTCGGCGGGCAGGCCGGCCAGGCTGCGCGCCTTCTCAACCGCAACCTCAAATGACCCCAGCGCATCCACCAGGCCGCGCGCCTGCGCTTGGGCACCCGTCCACACCCGCCCGCCGCAGATAGGCTCCAGCACCTCGACCGAGAGCGAACGCCCCTCGGCCACCACCTGCTTGAACGCCTGGTAAGCGCGCGCGACCAGATCGGCCAAGACTTGGCGCTTCTCATCGTCCACCGGCTCGGCATCGCTGAACAAGCCGGCTCGCTGGCCGCGCCGCAGGGCGACGCGGTGCACGCCGACCCGCTCGAACGCCTCGCGCGTGTAGGGCCGCAGCGCCACGACGCCGATGCTGCCCGTGATCGTCAGCGGCTGGGCGACGATGCAGTTCGCCAGCGCCGAGACATAGTAGCCGCCTGACGCCGCCGTGCTCCCCAGGTATGCCACCACGGGCTTTTTGCGCTTCAGCCGGCGCACCGCCCGCGCGATCAAGTCCGAGGCCAAGGCCGCGCCGCCGCTGGAGTTCACGAAGAGGATGACCGCAGCGATTCGGTCATCCTGCTCTGCAGCGCGCAGCAGCGCGACGATGGTCTCGGCGCCGGCCAGTTGATCGTCAAAGAGCGGCAGCGGCGCCGGCAGCCGCCGGCTGCGCCCAGGGCTGATCAACCCTTCGATGGGCACGACGGCGATCTCCTGGCGGGCATAACGCTCGAAGGGCGCGCGCAGCCGATGGCGAACTGCGTCAATGGCAATGCACGCCTTGCGGGGCCGGGCCTCGCCCCCGCGTTCGGGTCGCAGCCGCTTGGCAATTCGCACGAAGCGGTCCACCAGCCGGCCACGCGCCGGTGGTGGGAGCGCATCCTGCAGGTAGTCGTCCAGCTCGTCCTCGTAAAGCGCTTTGTCCAGCAGGCCCAGCGCGACCGCCTGCGGCGCGCTGAACGGCGCGCGGTCGATCAGCGCTCGGACTTGGGCCGGGTCAAGCCGGCGTCCTTCGGCGATCCTGCGCACCAGCGCATCGAACCGCGCTTCGAGCAACCACTCGGCTTGCTCGCGCGCCTCGGCAGAGAAGTCGTTGCGCACAAACGGCTCGCCGGCCGACTTGAAGGGCGAGACGTTCACCACGTCCACCTTCACCGCCAGCCGGTCAATGGCGTCCTTCAGGAAGACGTATTCGTTGTAGAAGCCCAGCACGTCCCACTCCGCGCTCGGCGGCATGATGATCTCATCGCAGGCGCAGGCCAGGTAGTACTGGAACGGGCCGAATTGCTCGGCATAGGCGATCAGGCGTTTGCCGCGCCGGCGGAAGTCGGCCAGCACCTCGCTCAGGCTTTGATAAACGGCCGGGGCAGCCGAGCAGCTTATCTTGAGCACGACGCCCCGCACGCGCTCGTCGTAAGCGAGCTGCGCGAAGAGGCGGCGCAAGCCGCGCACGGTGGTCGGCCCAGGCGAAACCGGCAACAGCCAGCGGAGCACAGCCGGCGCTTCCGGGCGGGTAGAGAGTTCTTGGATCGGACCTTCTAGCGGGAGCACAACGTAGGGCGGGAAGCGCCCGCGTCCGCGCCACCAGTTCCGCAGCGCCCATCGCGCACGACGCAGAGCATCCATCGCCTGTTTCACTTGCCGTTGGCCGGCGGAGGGGCGTTCCGGCTCGTCACGTTGCGCAGGCTCAGCGCCAGCCGGCGCTGCTGGCCATCCACGCCGATCACGCGCGCTACCACGTGATCCCCTTCGCGCACCACGCTGCGCGGATGGAGGAAGTTGCCCTCGGCCAACTCGCTGATGTGCACGAGGCCTTCTAGCTCGCTTTCCACCTTGACGAAGGCGCCGAACTGCACGACGTTCGTCACCACGCCCTCAACCAGTTGGCCGACGTAATAGCGCTGTTCCAGCGTTTCCCAGGGATTGGGCTTGGCGCGCTTCAGGCTGAGCGCGATGCGGCCCTCCTCCGGCGAGACGCGCATGACATAGACCTCTACCTCCTGGCCGATGCGCAGCACGTCGCGCGGGTGATTGACGCGGCTCCAGGCGAGTTCGCTGACGTGTATCAGGCCCTCATAGCCGCCCAGGTCAACGAACGCGCCGAAGGCCGTCAGCTTTGTCACGCATCCTCGGCGCGTCTCGCCGGCGCGAATCTGCGAGAAGATCGGCGGCAGCGTCGCCGGCTTGGGTTTGTCCTCAACCGGCTCGCGCTCCGAGAAGATGATCCGGTTCAGCTCCGGCTCCAACTCAGCAATGCGCACCTTCAAGCGCCGCCCGACGTATGAGGCCAGCAGCGCGCGGCGCGCCTCGTCATCCAGCCCGGAGACCGAGGCGTTCAAATGCGCGATCGGCAAAAAGCCGCGCAGGGTGTCGTGGACGGCGATTAAGCCGCCGCGGTTGTAGCCGACCACCTCTACGTCCAGCCAGCCGTGATGCGCTTTCAGTTGGTGTGCTGTTGGGCCGGCGCCGGCGGGCGGCGCAGGTTTGGACGCGGATGACGAGGAAGGGTGCGGCGAAGCCGGCGGTCGCGTCGGCGGGATGGGCAACCGCTCCACTTCTTCGAGCAACGCGCGCCAATACCCCTCGTCTAGTTCCAGGTCCTCCGGAAGCAGCGGCATGAGACTATCTCTTAAAATTATAGCCACGGGGTAGCCCGACGATGGTGAGTGAAGTCGCCCATAGAAGTGATGTCCAATGAAATACGGTTCTACTTCCCCTGCATGTAGGGGAAGGCTCTCTCAGTGTATTCATGAATTGAGGGGTGACCCTGTAAGCTTGACGTGATCGAAGATGAGCACATGGGGATTTAACTGGTAGGCCCCTTGCCCTATCATTCTTCGCGCAGCGAAGAATCGAGACTCCTGCCTGCTCACATTGCTGCGGAGTCGCCAGGTTGCATAGCTGGGTCCGGCAGATGGCTCGTGGCAAAGGTAGACAGACACTGTAGATATATTGTCACAATGCCCTTCCCGGCGATTTGCCGAGTGCTTGGTGCGTTGCCATCCTGACCGGTGTGGCCGACATGCTAAGCGAGGTTTGAATGGTCATTGGGGTGTGCACGTGCCACAGCGTGAGCAAGACGCCGAACGAGTTGATACTTATTCGATTATTCGTCGGCGAAACACCGGCAGGCCAGCGACACTGCCTCTGTGCTACTAGCGAAGGATGGGAGTTGTGGGGCGAAAGATACAATAGCCACAAACCAGCAATTCGAGCGCGTCGCACGGGTAGCTTTGATTAGGCCGGTTAGATCGAAGATGCCAGCATATGTTTATGTTAAAGTTATATAAACAAATGAACTTAATATGATTGCCTATCTGTAGACGATTCATCGTATGATACACGGGAAATACCATTTAGATAAATTTTTATATTATGATCAAAAAGATACTAAAATCTTTATTCAAATATGCGCATTAAATGAAGAAGAGAACATAGCAAAAGTTATAAAGTCTATTCCGAGAAAGATATTTGACTGCACTAACATTTTTATCTTAGTTGTAAACGATGGCTCATCCGATCGAACGGCAGAGGAAGCCATCAGGGCCGGCGCTGATTTTATACTTGACAACCCTCAAAGACAAGGCTTAGCGCGTTCGTTTCAGAAAGGACTAGATGCTTGTCTTTCTCTCGGCGCTGACATCATCGTGAACATTGACGCCGATGGTCAGTATCTAGGAGAAGATATTCCTCAGCTTATCGCACCTATTCTTGAAGGGCGCAGCGATATTGTAATTGGCAACAGAAATGCAGATAAACTTAAGCATTTCTCTTTAACCAAACGGCTGCTCCAGCGATTGGGCAGTTGGGTGGTGATGAAGGTATCAGGTTTGCAGATAGAAGATGCTGTATCAGGTTTTCGAGCTTATTCACGCGAAGCGACTCTAAGACTATTTGTAACTAATAATTTTTCATATACAGTCGAAACAATCATTCAAGCCGCTAAATTAGGACTAATAGTTACAACTGTGCCAGTTTCTGCCTATCCTACCCATCGCCCCTCGCGCCTTCACCAAGGCATACTTCATTTTATAGTACAGCAAGGCATTGTTCTAATAAAAACTTATATAAATTATGAGCCTCTTAAGTTTTTTGGTAGTATATCGATTTTGTTCTTAACAATAGGTCTAATTTTGCTTATTAGATTAGCACTTATATTCACTGAACGAGGAGGTCAGCTAACAGGCAATATACAGTCATTGGTCGTCGGGACGGTCTCGCTTTCTATTGGTTTGCTTATTCTCGCAGTTGGGATATTAGCCGATAGGATTCGCGCCAATCGTCAATTATTAGAAGAAATTCTTTATCGTATTCGTAAACTACAAATCAACGATTTATATAATTTTTAAGAATTGCATTAAATGATTTAATATTTATAGCTAGTAAAATTAAGTTTACTGCCAAGGCGTACAATATTAGTCGCAAATCAAAGCGATTAAGTAAGATTTCAGCAGGCACCGTGCTAATAAAAGCAAGAGGCAAGATAAAGTAAAAAATGCTTCGCAAAGGCTCCGGAAAGAGTTGCACAGGAAATCTTGCGATTCTTATGATTCCCAGAAATAACTCCTCCACCTTGTCGCCCTCTAAAGCTAATACATAAAAGTTAGCTATGATGAAGAATATAGAATATACCATAAGTACACTTATTACAATAGAAAAGATTAAAGCAATTACACCTGTTGGATATAACTTAATTTTTAGCACATCTAAACATAATATAACTATAAACAATCCAATAATACATTTGGATAACTTTTCCATTTTATAGTAAGCAACTGTATAAACAAGAACTGGTAGTGGCTTAGTTAAAAGATAAAGTATAGTATCATCTCTCACGCTCCTTACCAAAAAGTTTATACTCGGATGCACAATCATTTCTACAATGCCGCTAAACACAAAGAAGAAACCAGTAGCCATCAACGCTTCTTCAAAGCGCCAATTATTTATTTTATCTATATGAGCATAAACTATATGTAAAACAGCCAGCGTCCATAATGCATCCAATATTGACATAAAAAGCGACAGAGACAAGCTCAACCTATCAAACAGGATTCGAGTTGCACTAACTTTTAATAGAGTATTAAAATTTGTTCCGTAGAAAATTAGCCATTCATAAATTTTCTTAATCCAATCTGCCATAGCCTCCTCGATCCCGCAATGGCTAGAAGCATCCAGAACGTAGCTATCCCTAAACGCTTCACTACCTGTTCGACGCCTAGCTGACCTATGAGGATCTCAACAGGAAGTGCCACGCTGGACTGGAACGGAAGCCAGATAAGGAGTTCCCCTAGTCTGTGAGGAAGAACCTGAAACGGCACAGCATAACCACCCAAGAACGCACGCGTGAACTCATACACCGTTACAACCCCCTGAGAATGTGTCATCCAGAATACAAATCCAGAAATTATATATTGCACAAAAAACTCTAGCACAAAACCTATCACACAACAAAGAACAAATAGAGCTATTGAAATAGGCGATAATTCGGTTAAACCTCTTAAATACACTAAAATCAATAAGATCAATGGCGTAAAAACTAGAAATAATATTCCATGTTCAGCTATAACTCTTGGAAAGATATAATGAACAAAATTTATAGGTTTTGCTAAATATAAAATGAAAAAGTCACTTGAAATTAAATATTCTATTTCATAATTTACAATGACACTGGTAATCCGCCATACTAATACAACGCCAATATAGTAGATTATAAAATCGTTAACTGTATATCCATTTATAGATTTATATTTTGCAATTTCAATCCATATAAACATTATTACTATTGCAAAAGTAGAATTAAAAGTATACACAATAAACGCCTTTTTGTGATTAGCTAAATATTTAAGATGCAAAAATATAAAAACTAAATATATCTTGATCAATCTGGACATTTATTATTTAACAATAATTCATTTCAGCTATCACCTCTCGCCCGAAATAGCAAATCTTCATACTCTTTACCTAGTAAAAGACAGCAGAGAACATTTGCTACTCAGATGCTCCACTGCACTTAAACGATCAAACCATCCTCAACCCAAGAAATCCGGAAACAGCACTAGTGGAGTTGGACTGGACGGAGATGCGCACCTGTAACAGGCCTAGGAGAGAAACCTTCCTCACACATCGGCCTTATACGCCATCGGGCAGACTAAAATTGACGCGCCGCGTGCCCAAGGACACCGATGTCTTCTCATCCTTAATCTCGAAGAGAATGGGCTTGCCGTCAGCGTCCTCCAGCAAGACGTGTGAGAGTATTGCGTCGGCTACCAATACATACTTACCAACTGGTAGATTATCGAAGTAGAAGAAGCCTTCATCGTCTGTTGAGCTATACGGGGTCACAGCCGGATCAACCACGTATATCTCAAATCCATCTTGAGAAGTACTCAATGTTGCTGCAAAAATTCTTATCTTGCGAAGAGGAGAACCTTCGCTCACTCTAAATAGATAGCCTGAAACTTGGTATTTGGCGGCATGCGTTTCAGATATCGGGCTGTTAATAGGAGAAGACAAGGGAGCAAACGGTTGACAAGCAATAAGTAGAAGAGATACAATCGCCGCAAGTAGTCGAAGCAATCTCATCATTTTCATAAAATAAGGACTCTCAGGAACGAGGAGGTTCCTGAGAGTCCTTTACTAGAGTGCAGCACAGATCAATAGTTGAACGCCTGTCCGGTTGCGAATGCGTCGCCGCCTATCGCAGTCCCAGCTCTGAGCTGGTTGACGATGGCCACTATCTTGCCCGTGGCGGTGATAACCGCGCTACCAACATATACGCCAGCAGCACCGATTGTCCAGTTATTCACGCTGCCGTTGCCCGGCGACGTGCCAGACTGAAGCACCGTCTTGGACGCGCCCGGAGAGAGTGTAAAGGTCTCAGAAGCAGGGCTGAAAGACGGCGCTACCGTATCCGGACCGTACTGGATCGTGACATTGACAGGAACTGTGTCGGCATTCTGCACCTGGATGCCGGTGAAGTAGCCGCTGTTGTTGGCCATGATCAGCGGTGCGCTCGCCTGTGTCGTTGCTTGAGCGGGGTCAAAGCCCTCGTATGCCGTCGCCACAGGCGTACCGGTCGTGCGCAGCTGGTTGACGATGGCCACTATTCTGCCTGTGGCGGTGATAACCGCGCTACCAACATATATGCCAGCAGCACCGATTGTCCAGTTATTCACGCTGCCGTTGGCCGGCGACGTGCCAGACTGAAGCACCGTCTTGGACGCGCCCGGAGAGAGTGTAAAGGTCTCAGAAGCAGGGCTGAAAGACGGCGCTACCGTATCCGGACCGTACTGGATCGTGACATTGACAGGAACTGTGTCGGCATTCTGCACCTGGATGCCGGTGAAGAATCCACTGTTGTTGGCCATGACCAGCGGCAGGACGACGGTGGACGAGTCGCTTGTGAAGCCATTGTAACCGAGCAAAGTCTTGAAGTTCACTGTATTGAGCTGCATCACTGTAACCGCAATTGGCTGTGTTGAAGTCACAATGGCAGAACCAACAAAGGGTGCTGGTGGCAAGCCCCCGCCAGATCCACAGTGCTTCGTCGTGCTACCTGGGGTCTGATCGAAGACGCGCGCGGCCCCTGGTATAACGTTCAGTGCAACGTCTGTCGCAACGGGAGCGCCGCCACTGTAGTAAGTGACATAGAAATCCGCGTTGGACGAGCCAGCGTTCTGCACGCTGAACCATGTGTTGTAGTTGTTGTTCTGGCACATGATCAGCGGCAAATTTACCCGAGTCTGGCCTTGCAGAAAGCCGTTGGTCGTGGCCAGATAGGTTACGCCGCTCAAGCTGCCGAGCTGGTTGACTACAGCACGAATGTTCCTATCAGAGGAGACCACTGCGGAACCCTTGAACCCACTGCCCACGCCTAGACTGCTCAACGGGAAGTATGTCTTGCTGCTTAGTGACAAGAGAGTGTCACTCGCGTTTATGGGTGAACCCGTTTCGGGATAGAACGCAAGAGCAATAGTCGCGCCACTGTTTTCAAGGTTCTGAACTTGGATGCCTGTATTGTATTGAACAGGCGTTACTTGGGCCGACAACTGTCGAGTGAATGCGAGGGTGCTTGCGGCTAAGCACAATGACACAGCGGTTCTGGTTAGCTGCTTAAGGTTAGTACGGTTCATCTTCATCCTCCTTGAAAGAGTTACAACCCCGATGCTATCGCGCTGGCCGGCGAGCGTCAATACGTAAATCGGCGTATTGACCGCCGGTGCGCACATCCTTTTCACATAAGTAGACAAAACAATTTGCCAAGTAGAGCGGGATGAGAGGAGTGAGCAGGCGCCTGAGAAGTTTCTTTGGGTGAACTACATACCACCACACGTCTCTGAGAGTTTTTGGTGGGAAGAGCTCATACTTTATGGTGCTTCTGACGATCAATCCAGCTTGGGATAAGAGGCGTTGCCATCCACGTGCAGTGTTATAGCGCTGAATTGGTTGGCCATCATCAAATACATCTCCCGTTCGCGCAGCAAAAAGCACATTGCCAAACAGACTATAAGTATTAGGCAGTAATATACATGACACACCTTTAGGGTCCAAAACCCTATATATTTCTTTTGCGCCCGCTAATGGATTTACAAAATGCTCTAAGCTACCTATGCAAGTCACCACTTCAAACGTGCCATCACCAAACGGCAATCTTTCACCATCGCCCAATAACAAATAACTTTTAGAGCTACTATTTCGCAGGGCGCACATTGAGATATCAAGACCCACAGCGTTAATTCCCTTTGACCTAGCAATTGACACCAAAAAACCTTCACCACACGCCAGATCCAGCAGCCTTGTGATATTTTTATTACAGTACTTTTCTACTATTTCTAATATCCATAGATAAAACGATTCTCTGTGTCTAATACCATTACTTTTAAATATTTGGTTGTAACCTTCTATTAGGCTATCTGTTTCTTTTTTCTCTCTCAGTATCTCTATCATAGTATTTACATCGTTGACTCTCTTGGTGTCGCCACGAAACACATCTCAGCGCCCTTGCCGCTCCTCTCCAGCAGCCACAGTGGCAAAGCGAAGCAAGCAGCAGCGACTGGGTGTTCCAGCAAACGCCAGAGCAGCCGGCGCAGACGTGACCATTGGGTTCTATGCCCCCAAGCGATGCGCAAGCTGAGCAAGAGGATAGCGTATCCTCCACCGCCAGCGTGTTGTTTGAGGATCCTGAATCCACCTCGCTGCAGCACACGATAAAGGGTGGAACGAGAGAAAACCGCAAGATGACGCGGCGGATCGAGCCCAGCCCAGCAGCGGCCAAAAAGCGCGGCATCCCAGCTATCGAGCGAGGGAGTGCGGATGATCAGAACGCCATCCGGCTTTAGCAAATTCCTGATTGTTTCAAGGGCATGTAGTGGGTCATACAAATGCTCGAATACATCCCACATGGTCACCACGTCAAAGCTGGCTGGAGGGAACGGAGCGCTGTCTATATCGCTACGATACACCTCAAGCCCTAACAACTCTCTGGCAGCGCTAACCGCTATCGGGCTGGTATCAATCCCAGCGACCGACCAACCTGGTCGTTTGCGCATCGCATCCAGAAACTGCCCAGATCCACACCCTATGTCTAGCAGGCGACCATGTGATCGGTAAGTCAACACCAAGCGACAACGTTTATATAATCCATAATTTATACTTATTCTCTTCAATTTAGATACTTCATCTAATTTTTTAAATACAAAAGACTCATAATTTGCTGGGTAATATATAGAGATAAACTCTTTCGTTGGTCGAGGATTTAAGTATAACTGTCCGCAATTTTTACAGCTAACAAAATCGAATCTGCCAGGCAAGTCATATAAATTATCCATTACATCCTTATATACTATATCAAAGGATGTGCTACTGCACACAGGGCAAGAGCAATTTTCTACTTTTATATCGTTACTTGACACGCTTGCCATGTTGCTCTCCACGCAAGATGTATATACTTTAATTTAGATATAGATAAATTTCTCAAGCTAAAAGATATTAACTTTATAAAAATAAAGACGAACACAGCTGGATGTCGAACCAAAGACAGCTTTTTACGGTAAAACAGAGCACGACTATAGAACTGCCAAAACACTTTCGCATCATTCAAAAATGCACCACTTGTTGATACATGATGAAAAACACGAGCATTTGCAATACCAAAGACACCAAAACGTGCCTGACGGGCTCGCCAACAGAAATCAGCGTCTTCATAATACATAAAAAATCTTTCATCAAATAAGCCTATTTTATGAAATACATTGCTTGTGATTAGCATAGCACAGCCAGTAACATAATCTAATGCCACCATAGAGTCTTTAGAATCTGGCTTAACACGATACGGAATTTTTAGTAGTGCGTGCTCTCTATCCCCAAAGCGCCAAAGAGAACCGTCTTTTATATTATATATAGCAGGTGAGAATATTCCACCATTCTCAATCTGATTTAGAGCTTTTTCCAATTTTATAAGCAGTTCACTTTCTACAATTGTGTCATTATTCAATAAAAGAACGGAACTAGCTTTATTACTTAAAGCTTTCTCTATACCTCTGTTTATCGCATAAGAGTATCCATAATTTGCTTTTAAACTAATCTGTTTTATTTTATCACCAAACATCTCCTCAACCGCATTCACAGAATTGTCAATTGATCCGTTATCAACAACTAATATATGTAATTCTCCGCTTCTATTCATATCTACAACCGATCCTAGACAATCAATTAGGTAATCTTTCAAATTCCAATTTGGAATGATAATCCAACAAGGATACATTTTCATAAATAAATCTTTTCTAAGTTATCTATCATGGAGTCACGGTTAAAAAGGTTAATCGCTCGACGCCTTAACTTCTCAGATATATACGATCTGAATTCTTTATCTTCTATCAACTTGTAAATGGCTGAAAGGTAACTTTCTACACAACCGGGTTTCACCAAGCAGCCAAAGCGTCCCACCACCTCGGCTGTTGCTCCCGACAACGGTGTGACGACGGGCAAGCCGGCAGCCATGGCCTCAGCAACTGGCAGACCAAAGCCCTCTAACCAGGTTGGAAAGATGAACGCATCCGCAGCCGTATAAAAAAGACGCTTTCTCTCTTCATTTACATATCCAAATAAATGTATTAACTTTCTACTCTTTTCGTCAAGACTATTTATAAATTTGTACATATACGATCTATTCCATGGTCCAATGCTAATAAAATGAACAAATTCAGGCATTTTGCTCATAATCGAAGGTATCAGTTCCAAACCCTTTCGTGGGCCGCCGAATCCAACAAACAAGAGGATAAACCAATCCAAACCAAGGCCAAGCCGACGACGCGCATCAGCGCGGGTAATGGGCAGATGGTAAGAATCCACGTCAATACCAGGATATATCACACTCAGTTTATCAGAGATTTCACTATAATCCAACGTAAACTCTCTAAAAGCGCTCCAACTAGAAGCTACTATTTTGCTTGCCCTTTTCGCACAGCTTTTCTCAGCAACGCTGGCAAGCTTATAATATAACATCTTAACTACTTTCTCATACTTAAATGTATAGTATGGACCACCGTAGTAACTAGTCATTCTTTGTCTAAAAGATTGAAAGGCGGATGCTACAAAGCTATATTTATAGTTATACGCAAAGTGCAAATCCAAAAAGTGGACAACATCACACTTTGTCTCTTTCAACTTCTTAGCCACCTGCCAGCCCAAGCCTATCCAGTCTAGACGGCCCACAGGCAAAAACTCAAGGGTCAAATTGTTGGGCAGCTTCAACTCGTCCTCTGCGTATCTGCGGTTGCGCCGGCCGGCCAGCACGGTCACTTGATGCCCCCTCTGAGCCAGCCCGAGTGCCACCTGTTCTCCGTATACACTAAGCCCAGAGACACGATAAGGAGCAAAGCCCAGTGTCACTAAGCATATCTTCATAGCTGTATTCCCTGCAAGCAGCTCTGGAGTTCGCAGGTCAGCACTCTTTTGCTTAGTCTCTGTTCGAACAGCGCTCGTCCTCCCTCGGCTATTAAGTCGCGCTGCTTTGGCGCGTCCGCTAGGACAGCAATGGCCTCAGCCAACGCATCGCTATCACCCAATGGCGTTAAATAGCTGTTAACGCCGTGAGTGAACAGCTCTCGGTTGCCCTCGCCATCGCCAAGAATTGTCGGCTTCTGCATCGCTATAAACTGAAAGGCCTTGGTTGGTATGACCCTCGCAGATTTCGGCAACGCGGCGAAGTGACCTCCTAAACATATATCAGCTCTGGCAATCCAGGCAGGTAGCGCTTGCATCGGGATCCACCCAATAAATTTTACATTCTCTACCTTTCTCTCCAGCGCATACTTTACTATTCTATTAAAGTTTTTACCGCTTCCACCAATTATAAATTTGATATTCTTATTATTTCTACTAATCTTCTCTGCAGCCTGCACTATTACCTCGTTGCCATGTAAGTTCAGAAAAGAATTATAAGTAAAAACCTCTATGGTATCTCCAAATTTATTCGTCTTTATAGGTGTAAATAAACTTTCATCGCAACCAACATATAGTTTTCTAACCTTTTCAGAGTTTAAGTTAAACTTTTTTATAAAGAAATTGGCATTACTTAAAGTATCAGTCACAATCAGATTCGATTTCATTAAGGCAAGTTTCTCAAGATAGTAGATTAAATAAGATGATAGAGAATTACGTTTTACAATCAGCCTATCTTCACACAAAGTGTCATATAAAGAAACATAGGCGTCAAGCACAATGGGGGCCCTTTCAAATCTGGACGCCGCCAAAGCAAGCGCTATTCCTTGCCCTAGAAATCCAGCCCATATCAAAAATTCTTTTAGGTCTAATCTTCTAACAGCATAAAAGCTTTTTAGAGTGTTAAAAGTTATACTACTACTACTATTTAATATCACTTTTACATTGGCAAATTCAATCATTAACTGTAGTACAATTTTATTTCTAATATATTCTGTTTCTCTTCCGGAAGTGAATAATATATTCATTTAGCTATCACAAATAAAGCTAAATGTTGTGGTGACCGTGTTATCATCTTCACTATACAAGGACAAGGTTATTGATTTATCATAAAGCTCTTTATAGATTTTTGTATAATCTTCATTATCAAAACTTATATCCATGTGTATGCAGTCACTTATAATAAAACGATTGTTTTCATGTTTTACATTATTTTTATCTAAAACATGCCAATTTAACAAGAAAGGACGCTTCCATGGTGAGTTTACACTATCCACAACAATCAGTTTGCGCTGCGTGTGGTTAAGCGACAATTGCCTCTCCCACAGGGTCTCATCCCAGCGTATCCGCAGTTGCACGGCGTCAAAGTCATCGCCCGTCCTAAAGCTCTCTATCTCAGCGTAATGAGGCGGGTCCTGAGCCCAGGGACTGCCGATGCCACTGAACACCCTAGCCAGTTTGCTCATCCCTCGATCAAGCAGGGTCACTCCGTTCACCGCCTCACGTGGAATACGCTTGTCACGCACAAGCGACCGACCAGCGGGCAGAACACCCCATCGTTGGACAGAGTCCAACCGGTCCGCCACTGCTAAGTCACGATGAAACACCCCTAGAATAGCGCCCGTGGCCTTATAACGGTGCCAGCCAGAGAATCTTAAGTTGACTAAGACCACAACCGAATCCTCATCCCATCCATCTCTGAGAACGACCTTATCTGGCACCAGCGGAACACGTCGAGTAGCCAGACCGCTGTCTCCAAACATGAGGCAAGACCGGACGCGCGGAGCGAGACCATTTATGAGGATAGAAGGCGGCTGCTCAGCACCTGGCTGCGCAAATACTGGGATGCCCTGCTGCTTAGCCCATTCCGCAGACTTACCTGCAAGCCAAACGAGCTCATTATCTCCCGTAAGCTGAGCACCCAAGTAAAACAGGGGGGCGAGCGAAAAGCGGTACTCACGAGGCAGATTATAACTGACCACATCTCCGTTGGGCAGGGCCTGCAGCTTCAGCCACTCGAACGAAAGCGCCTTGTTCCGATTTGGGGCAGATGGCCGGTAGAGGTCTTGGAAGAAGGCGTTGGTTATCCATTCACGTTGATAAAGCAGGGTATCATCAGTGACGCGAAAGGAAGCTGACCATCCACCCAGATGGTTATTCAGATAGTAGAGATTAGCTGAGGACAACTCAGGGGTAGCAAACTTCCCCCTCTCCAGCAAAGCCAGTAAGCCAGCGCCGACTTCTTGATTATGATACGGCCCTTGCGGCCAACTCCCTGTTGAGACTGCGTACAGCCAATCAACCCATTCAACAGTATGTGTCCGCGCATTAATTCTAGCAAACCAATCTTGGATAATTTTTTTATCACCATCATTAAATAAATTCGGAAACTTCTTAATAACTTCTGAATAAAAATATACCCTAAGCGCAGCAAAATATTGATAAAATTTTATACTACCAGCAGGGTTGGTAAATAGATTATCGCGTGCTTCCGATAAGAGAGCAACACGAAAGCTATCGCCCCATCGTCTCTCTCCAGTAGCCAATGCCAGCATTCCATATTCAGGAGATCGCTTATTTGAATTTTTTAAAACCAAATCTGTTAGTTCATTGAATACCATATTAGAATAAAATTCTTTACCTTCGTTTGGTCCCAGTTCACAAATAAAAGGTGATTCTGAGTTTATATAAAACTTATTATGTTGATAAGATACATAGAAACTCTCTTGATATCTTCTCATAACAAAAAAGGACAAGAATACTATGTATATTAAAGTTAATATATTATATAACTTCAATTTATTTTTATTGTATTTAAACCTAAAAATCAAATAATGTGCTATAAAAAGAATAAGCCAAATCCAAGCTGACAACAGCCCTTGAGCTAAGAGCACGAACTCCTCATCAGAGAAGTCAGTCTCCAAGCCTACAAGACCTGATACTGTTATAGAAATAAAAATTAGTTGTAGTAAGAAAGATAGTAAATTTCTGCTTGCTATACTTAAAATAAAAGCTATCGAATATATTATAGAAAAAGTTAAAATAGATAAAAGATCATTGTTTTTGTATAAAAGAAATGATGAAGTTAAAAACAGATAAATTATTAAACACAAAGTGTATATAGCTCTAAAGTGGTTAAGTTTCAATAAAATAAAAATGAGAATTAATAACTCAAAAAGTACAAACACCAAAACTATATCTATGACAGAGTCAAATAAAAAATTAAAGTTACCAAAAATAAAATTATTAGAAAAAATAGCAACTAGTATCAAGATAAGCAATATGGTATATTTAAATAATAGTCCAACTATTGAGAAGGGGCTATTAGGGACGACAGAAGCTCTCATTAAGGACCAATATGATCACGCGGTCACGTTGATAGACTGGCGTCAAGCCCTTGATTTGATATAAATATGCAGGTGAGAAAAGCTGCCTGACATCCGCGCCCACACGACCCTGACGTTGTCCGGAGAACACATGAGTTATGCCTAATTCACAGATCGTCTGCCGTGCTTCTGGAGCGTTGATAGATTTTTCTTCTATAGTTTTTATCAAGCTAATCAATCTAAGAGAGTAACCATCCTCAATAGATTGTTCATTAAGAATAGCATATTGAGGCGGGATAACATTACTGCGACCTGAAAGCAACGGTAGCCACCATCCCGCATCAGAACCAACTATAGATTGACCGTCATATATAGTATATCCCTGAACAAGGAAGAGTGAATCCGGCGGGGTATTATCTCTCAACCATTCTATAGCACGTATATCAGGATAGGTAACCAACGCAAAATTATTTAAGTTTAAAATATAAAGTTGGTTTAGAAAAAATAACACAGTTGATCCAGTAAAAATTATAATTCTTAAAGCAGATATTAGTCTATCCTTTAGAATACAAACTAACCAAGAGATTATAATACTAAATGGAATATATAGCGCAATAATAGTTGCAAAACTTTGCACTAGATTACTACCGAAAAGCCTGATAAGTCTTAATGCGGGAAGTATAAATAACAAAGCGATCCATAAAAACAAAATCAAGGCAGATCTTTCTTTTCTAACAAGTATCAATATACTAGATATTAGAAATATTATCAGTATTGGTGATGGAATGAATGTATTTATATACAGCCAAGCTTCATAATCTTTTATAACACTTTGGACAAGTAAATTATAATCAAAACTAGCTACCAACTGTGAGTTATATAATAAAGATGAATTAAACATATTAGCATATCTGGGGAATATTATAATTATTCCAGATATAATGCTTAACAATAGAAATAAGAGTTTTAGCACTAAAGTTCTAGTTTTAACAGCTCGTTTTATCTCGATAAGGATAAGAGAGACTATATATGCTGCTATATAGAAAGGCATTCTATAATAATGAAGAGTTGCCCCTCCAATGCAAATACCAACAAGCAAAGCTAAGCTCAAAAATTGTTTAGGGTTCATATTATTACGCTGGTAACCTTCTGTGATGAGAGCCAGCGCGACAGGCAAAACCACCTGGCCGCTTAGCTGCGCATACCGCCCCCAGTTCGTGTAGTATGCCGGCATCGGCAAAACCAGGCCGCCAACCAACATAGCAAAGATGCCAATCCAAGGCGAACGTTGAGGAAACAGAACATCGGCAAGTGCATACAGGGCCAACACTGCCAAGCCATTCATCAGCTGGCCTGATAACATGGTGACAAACGTGCCATCGCTGCTCCCTAATGCCCATCCTAACACAGCAGACACAGCCGAGAAACCAAAGTGAACTGTAAAAGTATTGTAATCAGCATAAGGACGCCATGAACTAAATAAACCACGATTATCTATTATTAGCTGAGTTACCACAGCATGTTGATAAGAATCACCCCACATTGGTGCCGGCAATGGGCGGATGACCAATAAACGATTCAAAAAAATTACAATAATTAATACTAAGAACACAAACAGAGCATCTGATTTATAAATTGAATTTAACTTATACATAAAAGAGCGAAATCGCCATAGATGATAACGATAAACTATTAATATTATACAAATGCTTAGAAGTATAAAAACAAATGCATTACTTAGCTTAATACTAAACAAAGATGACCATAGTACAATTATAGAGTATATAGCCACGCCAAGGCCCGCAGCAAGGCTAATTCGACGCAACCAATTCAAGTTACTTTTATAGAGCCAAGCCAATACTGTGTATCCAGGTAATAATAAAGTAAATAAAGATATTATAGTTACATATAAACCATCTATTATAAACTTAATAATATCACGTATTACCGTTGTCCATTCATAAGTTAATTGAAAGGTGAGTTGATGCGACTGCAGAGGCTGATGATCAATGTAGGCTGAGCCGTTTAAGTACCTATCACCATCTGCGGCCCCAACACCTATCCGTCCATCGGCATTCCATGAAAGAAAGAAATATCGATAGCTTTTCTTAGAGTGTTCATCAACCAGAGGGAATAAAAAATGATAAAAACCTGATTTACTATTTTCATCTATCATTATCTCAGAAACAGCTATATCATTAGTATCTGTCGGATCAGAGCGTAGATGGAGCAAGAGTTTGCCCTTGGGCACGTCTTCAAGCTCAAGCCACACCTTAACCCCATTGAGACCATCATACAGAGGCACAAAGGTTTGCCCTACGGTTTGCCCTCGATGAAGCGCAATGGTATATTCTTCATAGCGATTCACCTGATCTCTATCAACAAATGAGCAGGAGGAAACTGCAAGTAGAGATATAGCTAAGACTGAATATTTAATCAATGAACTAGACATAAGCTAGTAAAAATGCACAATACACCACTAATCTGTCGCGTGCAAGTTCTAACTCCATACCAGTAAGCACGCCTCCAACCACAAACTGCCGCCTTTGTGCATGGAAGAAGTAAGAAGCAACTACAGACTCCCAGAGAGGCCTTTCCGGGGCAGAACGACAGCATAACCGACGAAGCAATAGACGAGGAATGACTCAGAAGGCAAGCATCAAACGGAACGCCTCGCTAGTATAGCATGCGTCATGGAGCATAATCAGCCCTGGAGTATGCTACAGCGAGGGGACAGAACTTACAAGGCGTGGCCCATGGCAGGACTACTCCCCTGCGCGTTGGCCAGCGCTTTATCCCAGCCATCCAGCCCGCCGTTCTTGGCGATGGCCACGCCGAACTCGCTAGATAGCGTCGCTGCGCCCTGCGTCAGGCGCTCGCCGGCTGCGACCGGCACGACCAGCAGGCCGG
>Ga0197142_1001820_pt1 | contig 19198 bp, 16 predicted proteins | sample GBS60_MetaG_FD_148614 | JGI IMG/M metagenome (GOLD analysis project Ga0197142, IMG submission 148614) | Sediment microbial communities from Great Boiling Springs, Gerlach, Nevada, United States - GBS 60_MetaG | ecosystem: Environmental > Aquatic > Thermal springs > Hot (42-90C) > Sediment... | reverse complement strand
CCCTTTATAGCACCCCGGAAGCGTTACGGCATCACCGTGCTTGGCGCTGGAGCCGCGCATCCACGGCCCGCGCCAGTTCCAGGAGTGCGGCGCGCACAACGGGTGTATCTTCATAAACGGTGAGTCGCACCAAACACCGCCCGCGACGGAAGATCAGGCTCGGGCCGTAGCTGCGGCCCTGCTCGCCCAACTCTACGGCTTGACTGCCGAGAGCGCTCTCCGACTCCAGAATCCGCCGGGCCGCCTCCGCGCTGTTCATCAGGTGCACGTCCACGACAGCCTCAGCCCCCTGCGGATGGCGGTAGTCAGCCGTGAGCGTACGCTCGATCCCCGCCGCGAGGTAACGTTCGGCGTCCCCGTTGATGTATCGCCAGAGATCGCTCGCCTGGAACGTGCGGGTTCTCGCTCTTGTCCAGCTCGCGGCCTCGGCGCCGGATGGAAAGGGGTCGAAGGCGGTGCGTTTGCATGCAGTGAGCATGACCAGCAGCGCGCACAACGGAGCAACCCGGCGCCTCACGGCTGCGGCCTCCGCCGCTGCTCGAGCAGGATCTGGTTGGTGCGGGAGCGGCTTTCGCCGACGCTGGTGACGTAGACGGCGGGGCGGTCCCGCACGGGGCATGCATACTCGCAGGCGCCGCAGCCCACGCACAGCTCCGGGTTGACCCACGGCTGTCGCACGTTCACCGGCTTGCCCTCCGGACCGATCACCTCCGCCGGTCGCAAGTAAATCGCCTTGGGCGACGTGGGGCACCACTCCTCGCAAACGATGCATTCGGTGGCCATGGCCCAAGGCAGGCAGCGTCCGCGATCGAAAAAGGCGGTGCCGACGCGGATGGGCCTGCCGGCCGGCTGCCCGTCCGGCGCGCTCCAGCCTTTTTCGCGCGGCGTGATCTCCCAAATCGCTCCCGTCGGGCAGACCTGGCTGCACAGCACGCAACTGGTCTCGCAATACCCGATGCGCGGCACGAGCACGGGCGTCCACAAGCCTTCCAGCCCCGCCTCGGCCAGCGCGGGATGCAAGGCGTTGTTCGGGCAAACCTTCATGCACTGGCCGCAACGAATGCAGCGCGCAAGGAATTGTTCCTCGGACAGGGCTCCGGGAGGACGGATGCGCCGCTCGTCCGTGCCGGTGGTGATGCCGGTCGTGGCGCGCAGCATTGGTACGGCGACGGCGCCGGCGGCCAGGCCGGCCAGCACGTGCCTGCGGGCGAGATCCGGGCGTTCGACAGCGTCGCCCGCCGCGGGGAAAAACCGAAAGCGCAAACCCGCCTCGGGGCAGTCGGCCACGCAGTTGAAGCAGAGGTGGCACTCGGACTTGCGCCAGCGAGCGCCCGGGATGGGATCGTCGCCCCCCTGACAATTGAGAAGGCAACGGTTGCAATCGCCGCAAGCCGAAGCCCGCTTTTCAAGACCGAATATGGCCCAGCGCGAGGCAATGCCCAACAGCGCGCCCAGCGGGCAGAGGGCGCGGCACCACAGGCGCGTGATGCGCAGGTTCAGCGCCAGAATCACCAGCAGGATCAACCCGAGCAGGAACGCCTGCTGGAAGTGCGGCTGCCGGAAGCTGAGCAAAGTGTTGTGGAACAGGAAGCCGAGACCTTCGGCGAACAGTTGCGCGGGCCAGAAGTCGGTGCGGTAGAGCAGTTCCAGAATGCCGTCCAGCGCCCAGTTGAAGGCGGGCAACACAGCGACAGCCATCGAGCGCACCAGCAGGGCGATCGGATCCACCCATCCCACCAGGCCCGAGCCGACCACGGCCGCGGCCAGCGTCGCCAGCAGCACGTAATACTTCCAGCGTTGCCAGCTCTTGTACCGGTTGGACTCGATCCGGCGCTGCCCGCGCTTGCTCTCCGATCTCCGGCTGCTGAAGAAATGATTCAGCGTGCCCAACGGGCAGATCCACCCGCAGAAAAAACGTCCCAGGAAAAAGGTCGGAATCAGGATGACGAGAGACCACAGCAGGCCCTGGTACAAGGAGAAGCCGGCGAGAGCGTTGGTGAGGGCAACGAGCGGATCGGCTTGCAGAAACCAGCTCACCGGATAGGGCAGCCGGATCTCGCCTTGCACGGCGCGGAAGGAGCCGCGGAATTCCGTGCGCACGAGCAGGAACACAAAAAGAGCAAAGAAGAGGATCTGCGACCAGCGCCTGAGTTTGGCCAGAGTCAAGCAGTTCGATTATACGGGGCGCTGCGCGGGCGATTCAACGCGCTCGCCCGCCTCTGGGAGGATCTTGCCCTCGCGGTTGATTTGCAAGCGACGCCCGCGCCACACAACGCGGCTGCCCGTCAATCCCGCCAGCCAGACGAGCACGCCCCACAAATCGCGGGCAGGAATCGCCAGCACATCCGCCGGCCGCAGTCGCATGCCGATGACATGGCTGGCAGCCAGCGCGCCCAGCATGCGCACCGTCAGCAGCGCCGCTCCCGCAAGGGGGCTTCCCGTCAAGGTGAGCAACCCGGCCCAGAGCGTGGCCATGGTCACGGGCATCCCGAGATAGCCGCCTCCGCGGCACACGCGAAGGGTTCGCGCCCAACGGACCTGGTGTCGCCAGGCTTCTCGCCAGCCTTTGTTCGGCAGGTGCGTCGTCACGACCACCGGCGCCAGCACGACGCGCAGGCCCGCCGAGTGAATGCGGCGGCCGAGCTGGTAGTCGTCGGCCAGGTAATCGGCGACGGCCTGGAATCCTCCGATCCGCTCCAGATCCGCCGCGCGCAACGCCATCGTGGCGCCCAGCGCGAATTCGCGAACGCCGAGCAGAGGCGCGACCAGAACGCCGGGAGCGAACTCCGTCGCGATGGCCAGGGCCTCAAAGCGCGCCGCCCAGCTCTGGGCCTGGCCGCGGTACAGACACGTCACCAGGCCTGCGTCGGGTTGCTCGAGCGGCGCCACGATCTGTCGCAGGTAGTCCGGCGGGACCTCGATATCGCTGTCGTTGATCACCAGGACGGGATAGCGCGCGTGACGGGCCAACTCGATCAGCACTCCGACTTTCTGGTTGGGCGCTCGGGTGGACGCCACAACCAGACGGACGGGCCGGCCGGGGAACTCGCGAATGAGCTGACGGATTGGCAGGATCGCCGCATCCTCGGGATCGCTGACTCCGAAGAGGATCTCGTATTCGGGGTAATCCTGCACCACGTGCGAGCGAATGGCTTCATAGAAATGCGGGTCGAGGCCGTGGACGGGTTTGAGAATCGAGACCGGGGGGAGGCGACGGGCCGGCTGCCGAGGGCGATGCGGAAAGCGCAAAGCGGCGAGCGCCGACAGGAGCTGGTACGCGGCGGCAATCGCCCCGGGAACCGCCAGCAGCGTGCTCACAGCCCCAGCAGCACCACGCCGCAGGCGACCAGCCCGGCGCCCGCCCAGCGCCGCCAGTTCACCTTCTCGCCCAGCAGGTATTGCGCCAGCAGGGTCGTGGAGACGTATTCCAGCGCCGTAGCCGGCACGGCGAAGCTCAGGTCCGCGATGGAAAGAAGCGCCAGGAACGCGCCGAAGGAGATCGCCAGCAGGACCAGCGACAGGCCCAGATGCCAGCTTCGGATCAAGCGCCGGAAGGCGTTGCCCAGGGCCGCAGGACGGAAGTCATGGATTTCCCCGTGCAGCTTCATACCCAGAGTCTGGAGGGCGTCGCCCAGACTCGCCGTCAGGGACACCAGGGTCACCAGCAGCCAGCTCACCGTTGCGCCTCCCGAGGTCGGCGGGGCCTGGTCGTACGAATCGCCGTGGTGCGCACCAACAATACGCCCAGGGTGATCAAAAGAATCCCCGCCCAGCGGGTCAGGGAAATGTGTTCACCCAGGAAAAACTTGCCCATCAGGGCGGTCAAGGCGTAGCCGGAGGCGGTCACGGGGACGACCCAGCTCAGGTCCGCCCAGCTCAGCAGAGCCAGACGAAACAGCAGCCAGATCACGAGCAACGAAACGCCCAGCAACACCCACGGCGAAACCAACGCCTGGATCCATCCCGACAGAGACTCCGGCGAGCGGTGCCTCAGTCCCAGGCTGAGGAAGAAGTTTCCGGCGACGCTGGACAGCACCACCACGGTGGCGAACAAACGGGTCTTCCAGCGCAATCCGGCCATCGCTCAATCCCCGGCGGGCTGCGCCTGCACCCGGGCGCCGCCCCGCTGCCGCCGCACGAACTGCTTGCGCCGCGCCCGCAACTGTAAATACTCGCGCGCCTCCTTGAACAGGCGGCGGCGTTCGGCCCCGTCTCGCAGAGCGCCGCGCACGACACGCCAGATCACGCGAGGACGGAAGTAATATTCGCCGTAAAAACGCTCGACCCACTCGACTAACTCCGCACGGTCCAGACCGGGGTAAGTCACGGTGGGCAGTTGGTGGCCGAATTCGTCCGTCATAGGCGCTTCACTCAGCAGTTTCTCGCGGCGCGCCCATTCGTAAAACTCCGTTCCCGGATAAGGATGCGCAATCGAGACCTGAATGGTTTCGCAGTCCAGGCGCTTGGCGAACTCGATCGTACGCCGAATGCTCTCGCGCGTTTCCCCGGGCAAGCCCACGATGAAATCGCCGTGAATCTTCAGGCCCAGTTCCTTGCAGTGACGCGTAAAGCGCAAGGCCATCTCCACGGTGGCGCCCTTTTTGATGTTTTTCAGGATCTGCGGGTCGCCGGACTCGTAGCCGACGATCAGCAAGCGGCAGCCGGCTTCTTTCATGGCCTTGAGCGTTTCATAGTCGGTGGTCACGCGCGAGGTGCAGGACCAGGTGACGCCCAGCGGCCTGAGCTTCTTGCAGATCTCGAGGGTGCGCGCTTTCTGGTAATTGAAGGTATCGTCGTCGAAGAAAACCTCCCTCAGGCCCGGGAAGGTCTCGAAGGCATAACGGACCTCGGCCGCCACATCGTCGGCCGAACGCAAGCGCCAGCGGTGGCCGGAATGCGTTTGCGGCCACAGGCAAAATGTGCACAAAGCCGGGCAGCCGCGCGAAGTATAGAAGGCCACGAAGGGTTTCAGCAGGAAAGGTACGTTATAGCGGTGAATATCCAGGTCGCGCTTGTAAACTTTCGTAACCCAGGGCAAGGCGTCGAGGTTTTCGATCGGGGCGGCTTCGGGGTTGTGAACGATATAGCCGTTGCGGCGGTAACTGGCGCCCTGAATTTCACTCAGGGGCTTGCCGCGGGCGTAATCCGCCACCTGGTAGTCGAACTCGCGACGGATGACAAAGTCAATGGCGGGCGAGGCCTGGAGCGCTTTCTCGGGTTCGACCGTGACGGGCGGGCCGACAAAGGCGATCTTCACCCTGGGGTTGACGTCCTTCATCATTTCAGCGATGCGAACGTCAACCTGGAATCCCGGAGTTGAAGTGAACAGCACCACGAACTCGTAATCGGCAGCCATGGCCGCCGCCTGCTCGATGGAGATTCCGTGGGGCGGGGCGTCCACCACCTTGCTGTCGGGCAACATGCCAGCCGGGTAGCAAAGCCAGACGGGATACCAGTACGATTCAATCTCCCGCGTAGCAGGCCAGCGCGACCCGGCGCCGCCGTCGAACCGTTCAAAAGACGGTGGGTTGAGCAGCAGCGTCCTCACCCGCACACCTCCCTTCGAGGCGACGAACACGGCTTGCCGAGCTGCGTGCCCTCGCCCCCGCCCCCAAGACCGCCGCGCGCTGCGGTTGGGCGGGCGCCGAGCAGCTCAGCGGTTCGTGTACACGGAGCCATTGGCTTCCGCGTGCTCTCCCACCAAAGCCGAAAGTTGCAGGCGGGCCTGTTCACCCGTGACCACCTGGTCATACCAGATCGTGAGACGAACTTTCCCCACCAGTCGCGTGCTGATGTCGCTGAGCACCCGCCGGGGCACCGCGATTTCGTCGCGAATGTAATAGTCCCGCACGAAGTACACGTTTCTCAGGAAGACCGACGGGTTCTTGACCATCTCGCCCCATTCCCGCAACGGCAAGAAAGTGGCCGAGTCAATCCAGAGTTCGCCCTTGAAAAGTCCCAGACGTTTTTGCCTCGGCGTCACCTGAAAGACATAGGCCGTGCGCCCGGCGTAATCGGCCGTGCCCTTGTAGCGGAACTTGTAATTGACCGGCGTGATGGCGATATCCTCGCCGTGTTCGGCCCGCGCCTTTTGCTCGGCCGCCAGGTAACGGGCGATGACATCCTTCTTGACCGTCTCATCGCCTTCGAAGCGCAGGATGCGGTAGGTGATCTGACCGAGCCGCGTGATAAAGCGCAGAGCCTGCAAACGCCCGGTCTTTTTCAGGCGCGGAACCTCGGCGTCAATCTCCACCTGCATGGCCAGCTCGGAAGCCCGGTCTTGCTGGGACCGCACTGCGGAGAGGTAACGACCCAGCAGATCGGGGGGCGGCGTGATTCCGGGATCGGCCAGCAAGAAGCTCGGCGCCGCCGCGAGCGTGAAAACTCTCAACCATCCGATGGCCTTCAAAGTCACAGTCCTCGATGCCGGCCGCCCGCGTAACAAGCGCCTCGCCGCAGCAGCGATCGCTGTGTTGTACGACGGCTCGTATGAACCTGATGTGGGAGCCTCGGGGAGGCTCGTGACAAGTTTACCATTTTGTAGATGCGTGCGCCAAGATCCACGTTACGAGTAGGGGGCTGTATATGGCTCATCGCTATGAGCCATACCCCCGCGTTATCATAGCTCCATGCCGGAGATTCCTCGCGGCGTCCACCGCACCCACGAGCATCTCGTAACCAGCGCATTAGCGATTGATTTTCTGGGACCGGAAGCCGCCCGGGTGCTGTCCACACCCAGTCTCATCGGTCTTTTCGAGATGAGCTGTCGGAATCTGCTGCGGGAGTTCCTCCCCCCAGGCCAGGACAGCGTGGGCGCCCACATCGAGCTGCGTCACCTGGCGCCCACCCCGGTCGGCATGCGCCTGGTTTTGCGGGTGGAGGTGATTGCCGTCGAAGGTCGCCGGGTCCAGTTCCGCCTGGAGGCCGAGGACGAGCGGGAGAAAGTGGCCGAGGGACTCCACGAGCGTTTCCTCATTGACGTCGAGCGGTTTACGGAGCGCGTCCGTCGCAAGCTGGGCCCGGACCACGCGGCAGCCGGCTGAAACTCGCACCGGAGACCGGCAGTCTAACACCGTGGGGAAGCGCCGGGTTCAACCGGGTTCCCCGAATCTGCTCCCGCCCCCGGGATCACGGGGCGCACTATCATAACCCATGAGAAGCGTGCACGGAGGGTAGTCATGCGGAAGCTCATCCTCGCGGGACTCCTTCTCGGATGCATCAGCTTCGCAGCGTCCAACTCGTGCTGGATCCAGGATGCCGCTTCCTCGGGTTCCCTGATCTGGTTACTGTGCCAGCAGGGCGGCTTGATGATCAGTGAAGACGGCGGGGCCAGTTGGCGGCAGGTCGCCTTGCCCGCTGAGGGCAAAATGCGGGCGATCGAGCTGCTGGCCGGCGGCAGGGGCTTCGTCGTGGGTGACGGCGGTACGGTGTTGGTGAGCGAAGATGGCGGCCGGACCTGGAACCGGGCGTCCGTTCCCGCCCGGGAGCACCTGACCGCCATCCATTTCGTGGGCGACCACGGTTGGATTGCCGGTTGGGGCGGCACGATCTTGCACAGCCCGGATGGCGGCAAGACGTGGGTCCGCCAGCTCACCCCGGTTCCCTATTCCCTGGAAGCCGTTTACTTCGTGGACGAGCGGCACGGCTGGGCGGTGGGCTGGACGGGGGCAATCCTGCGTACGGCGGATGGCGGCCAGAACTGGGAGCCGGTGCGAAGCCCGGCAGCCTCCTGGTCGCTGAGTGCGGTCTACTTCCGTGACATCAACGAGGGGTGGGCGGCTGGTTTCGGCGGCCAGATCCTGCACACCAAAGACGGAGGCCGGACGTGGGAAGCGCAGCCGAGCCCCGTGCGCGATTGGCTGACTTCGATCCTGTTCGATCGGGCCGGTCGGGGCTGGATTACGACCTCCAACGGGTTCCTGGTGAGCGAGGATGGCGGCCAGAGCTGGCGCCAGGTGCGGCTCGAGCAGCCGGTTTTTCTGAGCCGGATGATCCAGGTGGGCGACTCGCTGTGGGCGGTCGGCCCCTTCGGGGCACTGCGCCAGGAGCGGGCCACGCTCGCCTGGAGCAGTGTCGAGCTGCGCACGGCGGCGGAAAGCACCGGCAGCCGTGAGGCGGCAAGCTCCTGAGCAACAACGGGAATTCGTCCCGCGGTGTTTATAATGGTTTGACGATTACCTCGGGGCGCCCCGCGCGGATCCTGGAGCGCGCGGGTCCCGGCGGGAACGGCGAGGGAGAAACCGTGGGCAGCACCTACCGTCCGGCGTCGCTTCGCACCGGCAATGCCGTCACTCCCGCCGTGCGCGGCACGGACCGTTATTTCGAACTGAAGTCCGAGATCCATCGCAAGCTGATCGGCGTTCTGAATTACGAGCGGCTGGCCTCGATCCCCAAGGATCGTGTGCGGGCGGAGATCGGGCGCGTGGTCGAACGCCTGCTCGAAGAGGAGCGGGTGCCGATGACCACCGCCGAGCAGAACCGCATCGTCGAGGAGGTGCTCGACGAGGTTCTGGGGCTGGGGCCGCTCGAGCCTCTGCTCAAAGAGCCCTCGATCACGGACATCCTGGTCAACGGCTATAACAAGGTTTACATTGAGCGGAACGGCAAGCTGGCCCTGACCCAGGTCCGCTTCCGCGACAACGCCCACCTGCTGCACATCATCGAAAAGATCGTTTCCCAGGTGGGGCGACGCATTGACGAAGCCCAGCCCATCGTGGACGCTCGCTTGCCGGACGGCTCGCGCGTTAACGCCATCATCCCGCCGCTGGCGCTCGACGGTCCCACGCTCAGCATTCGCCGTTTCGGCCGCCACGTGATCACGGCTGAGGAAATGCTGGCCAACCGCACCATGATGCCGGGCATGTTGCGTTTCCTCGCCGCCTGCGTGCAGGCCAAGGTCACCATCCTGATTTCCGGGGGCACGGGCTCGGGCAAGACCACGATGCTGAACGCGCTGTCGCGGTACATCCCCGAGGACGAGCGCATCATCACCATCGAAGAGATCGCCGAGCTCCAGCTCCAGCAGCGCCATGTCGTCAAGTTCGAAACCCGTCAGCCGGGCCTGAACCGCGAAGGCGGCATCACGCAGCGCGAGCTGGTGCGGACGGCGTTGCGCATGCGCCCGGACCGCATCATCGTGGGCGAGTGCCGCGGCCCGGAGGCGCTCGACATGCTCCAGGCCATGAGTACGGGCGTGGACGGCTCGATGAGCACGGTGCACGCCAACTCGCCCCGCGACGCCTTCTCGCGACTGGTGGCGATGGTGCTGATGGCCGATCTGGAAATGCCCAGCCGCGTCATCATCCAGCAACTGGCCAACGCCATCAAGCTGGTCGTGCAACTCGCCCGCTTGCAGGACGGCACGCGCAGGGTCATGAGCATCGCCGAGGTGCTGGGCGTCCGGGACGAGCAGATCCAGCTTCAGGACATTTTCGTATTCGAACGCGTGGGCGTGACCGATTCGGGCAAGGTCCAGGGCCGCTTCCGGGCCACAGGCGCGATCCCGCGCCTGATGGAGCGCCTGAAAGTCAGCGGCATCGAGTTGCCGGCAACGATCTTCGAGGAAGAGCTGGCGGTGAACTTGTAAGTTCGGGGACTTCGGGAACGAGGAAATTGTAAAGAATGTAAATCATCTTTTTGCATAACGGGCCGTAACTTTTACAACCCTCCCACCCCGCCGGGCGTCAATGTGGTGTTGTGAGCCCGATCGGCCCAGCTCATGGCGCCACGGATCCGGACGCGCAGCTCATGATGCGGGTGGCGGATGGAGACCGCGAGGCGTTCGAGCGCCTGGTCGAGCGACACCGCGTGCCCGTGGTTCATTTCCTTTACCGCACGGTGCAGGACCGGGAAGCCGCCGAAGAGCTGGCCCAGGAAGTTTTCCTGCGCATCTATCGCGCCCGGGACCGTTACCAACCCGCCGCGCGGTTCACGACCTGGCTGTACCGCATCGCCACCAATCTGGCCTTGAACTGGCTTCGACATGAACGCCGCGGCGTGCAGGTATTCAGCCTGGATGGCAGGCGCGACCCGCGTGCGGCGGGCGAGTGGCCCGCCGCCCAGCCGAACACCGAAGAGTTTCTGCTGCGAGAGGCGCTTGCGCAGCGCGTGCGGCGCGCCGTGGCCGCCCTGCCCGCTCGCCAGCGTGCGGTCGTGGTGCTGCACAAATACCACAACATGGACTACGAAGAGATCGCCGCCGCGCTGGGTTGCTCCGTGCAGGCGGTCAAATCCCTGACCTTCCGGGCCTACGCGAATTTGAGGAAGGCGCTGGCCGAGCCGCCCTCAGAGCGCGCGTGCACCGTCCGGGCTCAGCCGCATCTTGCGCTCGTGTTTCAGGGCTAAGTTGGCCAGGTGCGGGCCGGCGACGGCCGCCGCAGCCATCTCCACCGTGCAGTTGGGCGGGCGGCGACTCCGGATGCAATCCAGGAAATTCTGCTGGTGCTCGAGGCCTGTGCTCCGGTCTTCGATGCGGCGGATCAGCGGCAGCGGTTCGGTGAGGTTCCAGGGCGCGGCTTGCAGGCCGGGGTCTTTGTAAATGCGGGCGCCGGTGCGATCCAGCACGAGCGTGGCCTGATCGCCCTGGATCTGAATGGACCAGTCGTTCTCGTAGGAGCTGGCGTAGTTGAGGGTCCAGGTCGCCATGAAGTCGGCATACTCGAAGGCGGCGCAGAAGACGTCGGGGACCTCGGCGCCGATCATCTTCGCCAGGTAGCCGTGGCAGACGGCGGCGCGCGGCGGTCCGGAGTTGGTCATCCACTGGATCACGTCCATCAAATGCGTGCCCTGGTCCGTCATGTTGCCGCCGGAGTAGTCCCAGAAGCCGCGCCACCAACGGAAACGGCGGGGTTCGAGCGGACGGCTGGGCGCCGGGCCGAGGAAGCGCTCCCAATCCAGCTTGCCGGGCAGGGGCGAGTTGTCCAGCGGCTTGGCGAAGTGCCAGTTCCATAGCGCCTTGGCCATCGAGACTCTTCCCAGGATCCGCTCGTCCACCAGTTTCTTGACCTGGATGCAGAACTCCATCGAGCGACGCTGCATTCCCACCTGGACGATCTGTTGGGACTGGCGCACGGCCTCCACCATGCGCGCGCTCTCTTCCAGCGACATGGAAAGCGGCTTTTCCAGATAAACATCCTTGCCCGCCGCCAGCGCGGCCAGCAGATTCGGGCAGTGGTGATGATCGGGCGTGGCGATCACCACAAAGTCGAGGCCGGACTGGGCGAGCAGGTCCCGGTAGTCCACGTAGGTCTTCGCGTCCGCCGGGGATTCTTTGCGCGCCAGTTCGAGGTGCGGCTCGTACGGATCGCACAGAGCCACGCACTGCGCGCCCAGTTTCTGGAAGGCGCGGTTGAGCCACCGTCCGCGATTGCCGGCGCCGATGACGCCGTAGGCGGGGCGGTCATTCGCCCCCCGTGCGCTGCGGGGAAGAATCAGAGGAGCGGCTGCAAGGGCAAGAAATTGTCTGCGGGGACGTTGCATTCGATGGACCTCCGCTGTTAGCTTATCGCAGTGCCGTCTTTGGGAGTACGGAAGGAGATGTCGCGCAGATGACCCGACGAGAGTTCATCGTGACGCCGGCGGTCTTTGCCGCCGGGCAGGCCGACGCGCCCTGGTTCGATCGCCCCATGCGATGGGCGCAATTGACGCTGGCGGAAAACGATCCCGGCCGATTCGACCCCAAGTTCTGGCTGGATTATTTCCGGCGGGTGCACGCCGACGCCGCCTGCCTGAGCGCGGGAGGATGCGTAGCCTATTACCCCACCAGGATCCCCTTTCACCATCGCAGCGCGTGGATGAAAGAGGGCGACGACCCCTTCGGGGAGCTGCTGGCGGGCTGCCGGAAGCTAGGCATGGTGGTGATCGCGCGCGTGGATCCCCACTCCTGCCGCGAGGAAGCCCGGCGCGCCCACCCGGAGTGGGTGGCCGTGGATGCGGAAGGCAAGCCGCGCCCGCACTGGGCCACGCCCGGCCGCTGGGTAACTTGCGCTCTGGGACCTTATAACTTCGAGTTCATGACCGAGGTGATCCGCGAGATCATGACGCTCTATCGCCCGGACGGCATCTTCGCCAACCGCTGGTCGGGCTCCGGCATGTGTTACTGCGACCATTGCCGCAAGAACTTCCGCGACTTTTGCGGGCTGGAGCTGCCCCGCACAACGGACCCGCAGGATCCGGCGCGCCGGCAGTACATCCTCTGGCGCGAGCGACGCCTGTTCGATCTCTGGCGGCTGTGGGACAGCGAGATTCGTCGCATCAATGCGAACGCATGCTTCATCCCCAACACGGGCGGCGGAGCGCTGAGCGATCTGGACATGAAAACCGTGGGTGAACTGGCGCCCACGCTCATGGCCGACCGGCAGGCGCGCCGCGGTTTGATGCCTCCCTGGGCCAACGGCAAGAACGCCAAAGAGTACCGGGCGACGCTGGGCCGCAAGCCGGTGGTGGGCATCTTCAGCGTGGGCGTGGAAGAGCCTTACCGCTGGAAGGACTCCGTGCAGACCGAAGCCGAGATCCGCATCTGGGTGGCCGACGGCGTGGCGCACGGCATGCGGCCCTGGTTCACCAAGTTCTGCGGCGTCATCCACGATCCCCGCTGGCTGAAGGTGGTCGAGGACATCTACGAGTGGCACCGGCGCTCGGAGCGTTACCTGCGGAACGAGGAATCCCTGGCGCGGGTGGCGCTGGTCTATTCGCAGCGGACGGCGGCCTTTTACGGCGGTCCGCGGGCGCAGGAGAAGGTCGAGCAGCACATCCTGGGCGCGTACCACGCTTTGGTGGAAGCGCGCATCCCGTTCGATATGGTGCACGACGGCTTGCTCGATCCCGCACGCATCAAGCGTTACCGCGTGCTGATTCTCCCCAACGTGGCGGCGCTGTCGGACGAGCAATGCCGGCAGATCCGGGCTTACGTCCAGGCCGGGGGAAGCTTGGTGGCCACTTTCGAGACCTCGCTGTACGACGAGTGGGGCGTCCGGCGCAAGGATTTCGGGCTGGCCGAGCTGTTCGGCGCCTCGTTCGACGGACATGTGGAAGGGCCGGTGCGCAACGCCTACCTGCGACTGGAACACCACACTCGCCATCCGTTGCTGCGCGGGCTGGAGGCGGCGCCCCGGATCATTCACGGCGTCTGGCGACTCGGAGTGCGGTCTCACCGGCCGGCGCCGGAGGCCCCGGTCACGCTGATCCCGTCGTACCCCGACCTGCCGATGGAAGAAGTCTACCCGCGCGTCGAGAAGACGGACATTCCCGAGGTCTACCTGCGAGAGTTCGGTCACGGGCGCGTGGCGTACTTCCCCTGGGACATAGACCGTGCTTTCTGGGAAGTCCTGTGCGCCGATCACGGGCGGCTGTTCGCCAACGCCGTGGACTGGGCGGCGAATGAGGAGCGACCGGTGCAGGTGGTGGGGCCGGGCATCCTCGACCTGGCGTACTGGCGGCAACAAGATTCGGTCACTTTGCATCTGGTCAACCTGACCAATCCGATGATGATGAAAGGCCCGTACCGCGAGGTGATCCCGGTGGCCGCGCAGCGCGTGCGCATGCGAGTGCCCGAGGGGAGGCGCGTGCGCGACGTCCGACTGCTGGTGGCGGGGGTGCGTCCGCCGTGGCGGCAGCAGGGCGAGTGGCTGGAGCTGACGGCGCCTGCGATCGGGGTCCACGAGGTGGTGGCGGCGGACCTGTGAGCGCGGCGCGCGCGCAGTCGCACACTTTTTCCTAACCGCGCCGGCCTGCGACGCGTCATAATGCTGAGGTTGTCCCTTTTCGCCGGCAGGCGAGACCGGCGAGCGACCCCGGCGCAGGGACGTAACTTTGCTCTTGCTCTGCGGCGCGTTTCGATACACACTAAATTTCAAAAGGAGATTGCCAAGTTGCGACTGGCTGACAGCACGGCTCTGCGAGAGCCGACCGAGCAGTGGACCACCCTGGACGCGGCGGAGCTTTACGACGTCGCCAGTTGGGGCAAGGGTTACTTCTCGGTCGGCGCCAACGGCAACCTGCACGTCCACCCCACCAAGGATCCCGCCCGCGCCATTGATCTGAAAAAGCTGGTGGACACGCTGGTCCTGCGGGGCATCTCGTTGCCCATCCTGATCCGCTTCGGCGACATCCTGCGTCACCGCCTCAGCGAGATCTACCAGGCGTTCGAAAGCGCGATCGCCGAGCACGGCTACCAGGGCCAGTATTGCTGCGTGTATCCCATCAAGGTGAACCAGCAGCGACAGGTCATCGAAGAGCTGTTGCGTTTCGGGCGCCGACTGCGCTTCGGGCTGGAAGTGGGTTCCAAGCCCGAGCTGCTGGCGGTGCTGGCTCTGGCCGATAACCAGACCCCGATCATTTGCAACGGTTTCAAGGACGACGAGTACATCGAGATGGTGATGCTGGCCCGCAAAATCGGCCGCCTCATCATCCCGGTGGTGGAAAAGTACACCGAACTGGAGATGATCGCCGAGCACGCCCGGCGCATCGGCGTGCGGCCCGTGATCGGTCTGCGGCTCAAGCTGGCCACGCGCGGCTCGGGCCGATGGAAATCCTCCGGCGGCTACCGCTCCAAGTTCGGGCTGACGGTGAGCGAGGCGCGCCGGGCGCTCGAGCGACTCCAGCAACTGGGCATGGCGGACTGCCTCGAGCTGCTCCACTTCCATCTGGGCAGCCAGATCACCAACATCCGCTTCATCAAGGCGGCGGTGATCGAGGCGGCGCGGATCTACGTGGAGCTGGCGCGCGCGGGCGCCGGGTTACGCTACCTGGACGTGGGAGGCGGTCTGGGCATTGACTACGACGGCTCGCAAACCGATTTCGAGTCCAGCGTCAACTACACGCTCCAGGAGTACGCCAACGACGTCGTCTACCACGTCCAGAACGTCTGCGACGAGGCGGGCGTGGCCCATCCCACCATCATTTCCGAAAGCGGCCGCGCCCTGGTGGCCTATCACAGCCTGCTGGTGTTCAACGTGCTCGGCGTCAGCGGACTGGGCGAGGAAGACCTGCCGGCCGAGTTGCCGCCCGACGCCGAGCAGCCCCTGGTGGACTTGCAGGAAACCTACCACTCGCTGAGCGTGAAGAACCTGCTGGAGGCTTTCCACGACGCGCAGCAGGCGCTCGACCAGGCCTTGAACCTTTTCAGCCTCGGTTATCTTCCGCTCGAGCAGCGCTGCCTGGCGGAAAACTACTACTGGGCGATTTGCCGGCGGATCCAGCGCCTGACCCACGAGCTGGAGTACCTGCCCGAGGAGCTGGAAGGCCTCGACGCCATGCTCGCGGACACCTACTTCTGCAATTTCTCGCTCTTTCAGAGCATGCCCGACAGTTGGGCGATCCGCCAGTTATTCCCCATCATGCCCATTCACCGCCTGAACGAGCGCCCCACCCGCCACGCCATTCTGGGCGATATTTCCTGCGATTCCGACGGCAAAATTGATCAATTCATAGACCGCCGCGACGTAAAACGCACTTTGCCCCTGCATCCGTTTAACGGCGAACCTTACTATCTCGGGGCCTTTTTGCTGGGCGCGTACCAGGAAATTCTGGGCGATTTACACAATCTCTTCGGCGACACCAATGCCGTGCACGTCAGCCTGGATGACGGGGGAGAAGTGATTCTGGATAACGTCATCAAGGGCGACACCGTGCGCGAGGTGCTCGAGTACGTGCAGTTCAACAGCGAGGTGCTGCTCGGCCAGTTCCGGCGCGACGTGGAGGCGGCGCTGCGCGAGGGACGCATCGGCTACGAGGAGTCGGGACGACTGCTGCGCTTTTACGAAGAGGGACTGTACGGCTACACTTACCTGGAAGACGGCAGGGCGCGCTGATTTGCCGACCTCTTCTCAGCGCCAGGGGCCGGCCAGCGGGCGCGGCGGATGGGCGATGGACTGAAAGCGCGCCAGGCGCACGCGGTCCCGGTTCCGGAAAGACACCAGCGGCATGTAGCCCATCTCCAGGATCTGCTCCACCGCCTCTTCGGTCAGCAGTAACTCCGCGCAGGGCTTCATCCGGGTTTCGCCCTCTTCCTGGTAGAAATGCGCAGGCAGGTCCTCGATATCCTGCACCATGCCCGGGCGCATTTCCCATCCCCAGTTCTGAAAGGCTCGCCCCAAAAGATATGCGCAGGCGAACGCAGGATTGCCCCACAGATACCACTGGTGTTGCGGCGGCCCGGGCATTTCTTCGAAGTCGAACGATTCGATGGGATCGGTGTGACGGCCATAGGGCAGTCGCAGCAGGAAGCGGGGCAAGGCGAGACCGATCCAGGTGGCTTCGGGCATGGCCCGTAACGCAGCCCACGGGCCGGCGGCGTCGGCCTGCGGCGGTTGAGTACCCGCCTCGGCGAGGAACGGCGCGCCGGCCTGCGAGGCCAGTCTGGCGATCCGGCCAAGCAACTCCGCATCCGCCCTCGTCTGCTCGAAGACGAAGTCGGCTGCCACCACGGACCAGGCCTCGCCGCCGAGCGTGCCCACCGTATGCTCGACGAGCACGCGGTAGAGTCCGCTTTCCACGAGCTCACCCGCGGCAAGATCGGCCGCGAGCTCATCACGAGACAGATCCAGCAGGTAGATGCGAAGCCGCCCGTCGGTTTCCAGCCTCCGGACCAGGAAGAACACGGCGCGCCACGCTGCCTCCAACGCCTGAAATGCGGGCTGGTGGAGCACGGCCCGCATCAGGCCGGCGATGGCCTGGTCAATTTCGGCCAGCAGTTCGACCTGGCGCGGGTGAGGTTTGGGCGCCAGGTATGGCGCGACAATCCGGCGGATGTATTCGGCCAGCGGGTCGGCGGGCGGCCCGGCGGCTTGCGCCTGGGTCGCTGCGACGGCGTACTCGAGCAGGTCGCCCGAGGTCAGCTCGGCCGGCTTGGGCGGCGGGGGCGCGGCGTCGAGCCCCAGTTCGGCGGCGGCGGAGGAAAAAGTAGCGGCGTCGGCCAGCTTCTGCCGCAGCGCCCGCAGGCGGCCGAAAATTTCGAGGGAGTCGTAGAGGCGATCCGGATGGAAATCGTCGAGCTCGTGGAAGGTCAGGCTCAGGTGCGGTCCCAGCCGGATGGAAGGCTGGAGCCGGCCCAACACATCGTCGAAGTTGTCGCGATCCACGGGCAGCACGGGCCTCTGGGCGAGCGCCGGTCCGATCTCGCGCAGGCCGCGGTTGGCGCGCCCGCTTAAATCGCCCAGGATCAGGATGCGAAACGGAGTCTCGGATTCAAGCAACGCGGCCGGTTGGGTTTGCGGTCCGGCCTCCAGCTCGATCTTGCCGAAGTCGAATGGCCTGGGCATGGACGATCCCCGCTTCGCGCCATTATCCAGCAAATCGAGGCGGCAGGCAAGGAAGAAGTGCGCGGGGTCGGAGCTGGTTGACGCCACAGGCCAGTATGGCGCGAGGAAGCCACCCGCTCACTCGTACCGTAAGCACACGACCGGATCCAGCCGCGCCGCCCGGTTCGCAGGATAGTAACCGAAAAACACCCCCACAGCAGCCGAGATACTCACTCCCATGAACATCCAGAAGGGCGAAACCTGCGCGGGAATGGAGGGAACCAGGCGGTTCACCGCATAGGCAATCGCGGCGCCTAGCAGGATGCCAATGACGCCGCCGGTCAGCGCGACCACCACCGCCTCCAGCAGGAACTGCGCCCGGATGTCGGAGCGGCGCGCCCCCACCGCTTTGCGCACGCCGATCTCCTGCGTACGCTCGGTGACCGAGATGAGCATGATGTTCATGACGCCGATGCCGCCCACCAGCAGCCCCACCGAGCTGATGACTGCGGTAAGAATCACCAGAGCGCCCGTGAGCTGGTCCCACAGATTGGTCAGGAAGTCGGGCGAGATGATTTCGAAATCGTTTTCCTCGTGATACGGCACGCGCCGCAACCGGCGCATGGCTTCGATCACCTCGTTGCGGGCCTGCACGGGATTGGCGTCCGGACGAATCGAAAAGGCGATGAAGACCTCGCGCACTTCCGGGTAGTGCTTGCGAAAGTCGCTCAGCGGAATCACCGCGAACTGATCCACCCCCGGTCCGCCGAATAACCCCGGGTCTTTTTCGAAGACGCCGATCACCTCGTAGAGTTTGCCGTTCAGGCGCACCACGCGCCCGACGGGATCCAGGGGACCGAAGAGGGCCGAAGCGATGGCGTCGCCCAAAACCACGACCTGGCGGGAATGTTCCAGATCGTAGCGCGAGATGAACCGCCCCTGGGCCACGCTGAACAGGGGGATCGCGTCGGCATACTCGGGTTCGACGCCGCGCAAAATGACCTGATCCACTCGCTCGCCGCCGTAGCGGATCTCGTTGGGCTCGGCGCGCCGCCCGCCGAAGCCGGCGCCCGGACTGGGCCGCTGCGCAAACGCGGTGGCGAAGGCCAGAGAGGGGACCACCTCTCTCAAGTGGCGCGCGTCAGAAAAGTTCAGATACTTGCGCCGGCGGATCTTCTCGGGCAAGCGCCCGAACTGCGCGGCCGGCAGGCGGCTGATGAAGTACGTCCGCGAGCCGATGCCCTCCACCCGTTCCTGGATGTGGCGATTGAGTCCCTGGATGATGGCGGCGACCGATATCACGCTGGTGACGCCGATGACGATGCCCAGCACGGTGAGGCCGGAGCGCACCTTATGGGCGCGCAGGTTGTCCAGTCCCACCAGCAGGTTTTCGCGAATCTCGGCCGCCGTCATGTTTACTCCGCCCGCAGCGCGGCTACCGGGTCCAGCCGCGCCGCCCGCACCGCCGGATAGATCCCGAAGAACAAGCCGATGCCCGAACTCAACCCCAGTCCCAGCAGCGCCACCCAGGTTTCCACCGAGGCGGGAAACGCCGTCCAGGTGCGCAAGGCCAGGGCGCACACGAAACCGGCCCCCACTCCCAGCGCGCCGCCCGCCACGCATTGCAGCACGCTTTCGGTCAGGAACTGGCGCAGGATGTCTTGCCGGCTGGCGCCCACGGCGCGCCGCACTCCGATCTCCTTGGTTCGCTGCGTGACGCTCACCAGCATGACGTTCATGATCACGATGCCCCCGACCACGGCCGCAATCGAGCTCACCATGACGAAGGTAGCGAAGAAGGCGGAGCTGATCGAGCGCCACAACTCGATGTAGCTTTCCGCTGTGCCGATAAAGAAGTCTTCTTCCCGATTGCCCGTGATGCGGCGCCGGGCGCGCAGCACCAGGCGGGCCTGATCCTGGGCCCGTTCGAACGCCGCGCCACCGCCCGCAGCTTTCACGCT
>Ga0197142_1001819_pt1 | contig 19208 bp, 19 predicted proteins | sample GBS60_MetaG_FD_148614 | JGI IMG/M metagenome (GOLD analysis project Ga0197142, IMG submission 148614) | Sediment microbial communities from Great Boiling Springs, Gerlach, Nevada, United States - GBS 60_MetaG | ecosystem: Environmental > Aquatic > Thermal springs > Hot (42-90C) > Sediment... | reverse complement strand
CGCACTCCAGCCAGCTGATGATGTTGTCCGCCGCGCCGAGAAACCACACCTCATGCACATAGCCCGCGTCCACCAGCTCCTTGAGGGTCAGGAACCGTTTGCGGTCGTTGGGGTCGCGCACGCCGATGCGCTCGGCGAACGCTTCGGTGAAAAAGCCGTCGTAGCTGCCGTTGATGGCTTGGACGGGCACATGCGTTTTGCGCGGGGTCGCGCTGCTGTTCCTGCCGCGAACGCCGTCTGGGTCTTGTAAGTCCACATACCGCCACACGGAGTATTCCAGAAAGCGGGGGGCGCGCGGGTCTTTGTAGCCGTGGTAGCGGCTGCTCTCGTTCAGCGCGGTGATGAGATCCGAGAAGATTCGTTCGGCGCGTCCGGGTTCCAGCCCGTTCACGAAGTTGATACACAGCAGGCGCGGGCGCATCTGGCGGATGCGGTCGTGGTTGCGCGGGATCCATTCGTCGGAGTTGGCGCGGCTGACGGTGTTGGGCCAGAGGGTCAAGTCGCTGGGGTCGCGTAGGGGCTTGGGCGTGCCGTCGGGTTCGAAGTTCTGCTGCCAGCGCAGCGTCTGCTGCAGCGTCTCCTGTTGCAAGCGTTTGTAGTCGCGCATGGTGTGCCTCGTGTTGCGCCTGCTGGCGTGTAAGCCGGGTTCTGTTTGTGGCGGCGATCTCTCTGGGGCGTTCGCTTGCGCGAAGCCTCGCGCGGTCTACCCGGAGGGTCGGCGGAGCGCGTCATCCCCTCCCTATGCGACCTTGCTCCCTGTGGGGCTTGCCCAGCCGTTCGCTCGCGCGAACGCTGGTGCGCTCTTACCGCACCGTTGCACCCTTACCCCCGTGGGGGCGGTCTGCGTTTCTGTGGCGCTTTCCGTCGTCGGGTCGCCCCGACGCCTGGGCGTTACCCAGCACAGCCTCCTGTGGAGCCCGGACTTTCCTCTCCCGTATCGGGAGCCGCCGCCCAGCCAGCAGGCACAGGAATTGTACCCGATGTGCGGTATAATCCTGAGTGGTGGGTACGCACACGCAATCATCGGAGCCGCGCCTGTCGGAGATTTTCGCCCGCACGCTGGACGCGAACGCCGACGGGGTGGTGGTTTTGGGGGAAGTGCTGGACAAGGCAGGCGATCGCGGCTACGGCTTCCTGCTGATTCTGCTGGCGATCCCCGCGTTTATCCCGATTCTGCCGCCGGGCACTTCGGGCGTGCTGGGCGCGCTGATGAGCATCGTCGCGCTGCAGATGCTGTTCGGTCTCAAGCAGCCGTGGTTCCCCAAGCGGTGGCGCGACAAGGTGCTGTCGCCGAAGGTGGTGGAAGCGATTCAGACGCGCGGGGTCGCGATGCTGCGCCAGATCGAGCGCGTTTCGCACCCGCGCGGCAGGCGGTTCACGCGCAACGGGGTGATTCTGCGCCTCAGTGCGCTGGTGGTGATCGCGCTGGCGCTGGTGCTGTCGTCGCCGATGCCGTTTATGAACACGCTGCCCGCGCTGGGCGTGCTGCTGATTGGCGTCGGGCTGGCGAACCACGACCTCTATTTCCTCTCGGCGGGCTGGGGGATTGGCGTCGCCGTCGCGCTGATTGTCGTGCTGGGTATCGAAGCGTTGCTGCGCCTTGCCAGAATCGTGCGCGAGGCTATTGGGATTTAGGGGTGCGTCAGGAGCAGCACTTTTCAGCGAACGCAATCCCAACGGAGGTGAGTGATTAGCCAATCCCTTGCCACACCTGTTCCAGCTGAGTCTGCTGGAGCTTAGTGAGGTCGGTCAGGGGGGGGCGCACGGAAGCGTGTGGGAAGCCCATCAGCGTGAGTGCATACTTAAAGTTCGCAGGTGCAGGGAAAGAGTCGATAGCGTCCGCTGCTGCGTCAATCAGCATCTGTAGCCCGCTGCAGTCCGTGCCCTGTCCGAACGCGCGACAGAGCGCGACCATGCGCGGCAGGTAGACATTTGCCAGTCCGCTGATTGACCCCGCGCCGCCGCTGCGCAAACACAGGAGCAACAACTTCTCCTCGCCGACCCACACGCGCAAGCGCGGCGCATACTTCAAAAACTGACGGATCGAGCGTGCGCTCCCCGCACTGTCTTTGATGCCGTGCAGGTTCGGGTGTTCCAGCAGCGCGTCCACGAGCGCAGGGGTGAGCGTGATGCGCGTGCGCTGCGGGATATTATAGAGAATCACAGGCAATCGGCTGGCATCCAGCACCGTGCGGTAATAGGCAACCAACCCCTCCAAAGTCGCAGGGTAGTAGAATGGCGGGGCAACGAGCAGCGCGTTGCAGCCGACTTTTGCCGCCTGCCGCGTCAGATAGAGCGTCTCATCCAGACTGCACGACAGCACGCCCGCGATTACTTGAAGGCGTCCTTTAGCCTGCGCAGCAAGTGCATACAACTGTACCTTTTCGGGTGCGCTCAGCGAGGCGCCCTCGCCTGTTGTGCCTGCCACCACTACGCCCTGCGCACCCTGCGCCTCGAAGTGCGCCAGCAGGCGTACAAAGAGGGGCATGTCGATAGCGCCCTCCTGTGTGAACGGCGTGATAGCTGCCACATGCACCCCTGCGCGAATAGGTTCACTCATAGGAAGGGGAAGCGCGGTCGAGCGCGCATGAAGCCAAACAACCTGCTCCAGAACTCGGCGCGCGCCCGCTTCTCGGCTGCCTCTGCCTCGAGCTGCGCGATCGCCAGCCCCACCTGCGCGTCCGTTGGCACATCCATCACACGGGCCTCCTGAAGCACCTGTGCCATCTTCTCTAGCTCGGCGTTATCCACCCATACACCCCCACACTGGTCACAGGTATCTAGCTCAATGGTGGAGGTATAAAGGTAATGATACGGACGCAGCGGGTAGCGGCACACAGGGCACAGACGCTCCCAAGGCGGGTCATAGGCGACCACCTGCGGTTGATAGAGCAAGTCGAGGCGGGGTAAGAGGTTTTCGTCGATCTCGTGAAGCCGCGTCAACTCGTCGGCGTCGAACCAGATGCCTGCGCATGCAGGGCAAACATCAATCGTCACGCCGTGATGCACTTGGGGCTTCAGTCCAATTTGGCACACTGGGCATAACCGTTCTCTCATCGTCTTTCCCCAACGGGCTCGCCGTGCAGGGTCAGCACAAAACTGCCCCCTACAGCGCCTGCTCGCATATTAAGTGTACCTCGAATCTTGCGTGTCCAGCCCGACTGCGCATCCACATGCACGGTCATCTCGCCTTGCATTTGGGGCAGCGATTCGGGCATCGGCTCCACCTGCACACGGATGCGGTAGCAGGAGACGCCTTCGAGCGTTTCGATGCCTTCCAGTTGGCAAAGATACTTCACCTCGAGGCTGCCAACGCGCTCCGCGCGCCCCCACCGCGCTCCAAGACGCACGGGTCGGTCGGGATAGGCGTAGGCGCACGCGCCGATGAAGAAGCCCTCTTCATCCAGTGGGCTCTCGCGCCCATCGGGAAACAGCTTCCAGTAGGTCTTGGGCTTGAGAGTGCCAAATGGCGCAGCGCTGGCTTGCAGGCGTCGCAGCGTGTCGGGTGCCATCTGCAGCGTGCGCTCGACCGTCGCACTGCCGTCCGATTCCACCGACTGCACACGGTCGCTGTAGCGCAGCTCCAGTGTGTCTGTCTGTCCGCGCAGTTCACCCTGCAGAGTGAGTGTGTAGCGCCACTGGTCGCCCACACGCAAGGCGCGGCGAATCGTATACTCTGGCTCCCCACAGCCCGCAAGAAGCCACGCCCCAAGCAAAAGCGTAAGAGCTAACTGCTTGTGCATTCGCTTTTCGACATCCGATGAATTGACGCTGATGAGGGCACGACGGTGTGGCACGAAGTTGCAGCAGCAGGCACGATGCGCCCTGGCATGAGTGTGGCTGGGCAGGCGCGTCTGGCTGCCCGCATCCTCAGCCCCCTACACAGCGGATTCGTCCCTCTGCCCTGCACGGCGAGAAAGGGGAGAAGGTGGAGTTCCCCGCGCTCCTGTAGTGGGAGTCAGGGGGAAGGCTTGGTGTTTCCCCCATTCTCGGCAAGGGTCAGAGAGAGAAGTTCGTCGTTGTCGGTGGAAATTCCAGGGCATCGGTGCTTAGAACTGGACGCCAACCGTGAACGAGAAGCCGCTCGCGCGGTCGCGATTCGCTCCGAATCGGTCGGTAATATCGAAGTTCAGCTCGGCGCTGTAGGCGTCGTTGAACCACAGGGTCAGCCCAATTCGCCCGCCGAAAATGTTTTTGCTGGGTCCCGTCGTATCCACGACATAAAGCCCTGCCCCAAGACGCAGTTGGAGCCGTGCGTCGCTGTCGCCCACAGGCTGCTCGTACACTTGCGTCACCAAGAGGCTGGTGATCGTACCGCGGGAGCCACCTGTCTGGTGGGTAAACAGGTCGGCGCTCAGCTCGGTCGCGCTACTTCCCAGCAACGGGACGCCCTCTGAGGCTACAGTCACACCTACAGCGAACCATGTCTTATTGAACGCCTGCAGATCGCTGTCCGACGGGAAGTAGGCGCCAAAGCGCAGGCGCGCCGCAGCGGTCTCCAGCTGCGCCGACGCAACCGCAAGCATCATCGTCATTAGCGCACCCAGCGCGCTCCAACGAATCCAACGAGTCGTCATCATTCAATCAACCTCCGTGTTCTGTCGGGGGAATCCCATTTGGGTAGGTTCGCGCCTGTACTTGGATTTCCTGCCACTTCCGACGGCGATTTGTGGGTATCATGAGGGTATGCAGACCGAGACGACGGTAGCGGTCGGTGGCGAGGCGACTGTCGCGCTGGCGCCTGCTCCACAGGCGACGCAAACGATGACGCCAGCGCCGTGCCCCATCTGTGCGCAGGTGAACCCGCCGGGTGAAATTTACTGTATCGAGTGCGGCTTTCTGCTGAGCAGCGCTGCGCCGGCAGAGCCTGCGCCTACAAGCGTGTACCCCAAGTTGCGCGATGCCACAGGGCGCGAGTTCCTGCTCAAGGCGGGTGAGAACATCGTCGGTCGCGACCCCAGCAGCGATGTGCTGATTGGCGACGGAACGGTCAGCCGACGCCACGCTTGCATTGTCATCGAGGAGAACCACGCCTATATTCAAGATTTGGGCAGCACCAACGGCACGCAGCTCAACGGACAGCCCGTCGGCACGGAGCGCACGCCACTGCCCCCGAACGCTCAGGTGCAGTTCGGCAGCGTGCGAATGACGCTGGAGTTGCCCGAAGGCTTCGAGACACCTACTATCGCCGCCGAGACTGCCCCGCCCCTGGCGTACTTGGTAAGCCTAACCGACCCCAGCCTGCGATTCCCGCTCTACGCTCGCCTACAACGCATCGGACGACGCGCAGACAACGACCTCGTGATTCCCGACGCCTATGTGTCGGGGCGACACGCCCAGATCGAAATCGTCGGCGCAGATGTGCGCATCACAGACCTTGGCAGCACGAACGGCACTTTCATAGGTGAGACGAAAATCGCGCCGAACATGCCGACCACAGTGCCCGCCAACGCAACGCTGACGCTTGGCAAAACGCAATTCCGCATTGAGTGGGCAGCCCCCACTGAGCCGACCGAAGCGTCCGACGCAACTGACGCAGAAGCCGATGCCGAAACACAGGCGCACAACGCAGCGCACAGCGAGGCATAATATGAACGAAGCGCGCCGCGTGCAGGGGATGCTGGGCGTCCTCTTCGTGGCGATTGCTGCCTTAGCAATCGCAGCAGGCGTGTGGCTGCGCCTCACACCTGCCCCGCCACCTGAGCCACCTGCCCCGCCCCGCGAAGCGCGCATCTACATCCCTAAAGTGAATCCTCAGGGCGAGCTGACCTACGAGAGCAAAACCGTCGCCGTTCAGAACCCCCACGCAGCGTATCGGGAGGTCTTCGAGAAACTCGTCCGCGAGGCGGGCGTGTTCCCCAAAGGCGCGCGGCTCCTGAGCGCAACCGTGCAAAATGGCACCCTACAACTCAACTTCTCTCCTGAGCTAACCCAGAACTTCGAGGGCGGCTCAGACGACGAAGCCGCGCTCATTAACGCCATCACCAGCACGGCGGGTAGTTTCCCGACCGTCGAGCGTGTACAGATTCTGGTAAACAATAAGCCCATCGAGAGCCTTGGCGGGCATATTGACCTCTCGCAGGCGCTGCCTGTGAGCCGCTAAGGAGCGTAAGGCGCAGCCATACAGCGCTCAGCGCACACCTCTTCCGCTATGATGCCTGCTGAATGTCTTCGGCAGTGAGGATCTCTGGATCTTTGCGCTGCCTCACAGTCTCTTCGGTAATGACCACGCGCTTGATATTTGGGTTAGAGGGCACTTCGTACATCACATTCAGCATGACCTCTTCCAAGATCGCCCGCAACGCGCGGGCGCCAGTGCCGCGTCGGATGGCTTCTTGGGCAATCGCGCGCAGCGCATCCTCCTGCACAACCAGCTCCACGCCATCCAGTTCGAAGAACTTCTGATACTGGCGCACTAGCGCATTTTTAGGCTCAACCAGAATCCGTGTGAGGGTCGCCTCATCCAGGGCGTCCAGCGTCGCCACAACAGGCAGTCGCCCAACGAATTCGGGAATAAGCCCAAACTTAAGGAGGTCTTCGGGCATGACATGGTGGAGCAGTTCACCGATGTTGCGTTTTTTGCGCGATTCGGGATTTGCACGAAAGCCGACCGACTGAGTTGTGAACCGCCGCTCGATGATCTGTTCCAACCCATCGAATGCTCCCCCACAGATGAACAGGATGTTGGAGGTGTCGATCTGGATGAACTCTTGGTGGGGGTGTTTGCGTCCGCCTTGCGGGGGCACATTTGCGATGGTTCCTTCCAAGATTTTGAGTAGCGCCTGCTGCACGCCCTCACCAGACACATCGCGCGTGATGGAGGGATTGTCTGCTTTGCGGGCAATTTTGTCGATTTCGTCGATGTAGATGATTCCCCGTTCGGCTGCTTTGATGTCCATGTCCGCGGCTTGGATGAGGCGCAGCAGGATATTCTCCACATCCTCGCCCACATAGCCCGCTTCAGTGAGAGCCGTTGCATCAGCGATGGCAAACGGTACATTCAAAATTCGCGCCAGTGTTTGCGCCAAGAGCGTCTTCCCGCTCCCCGTTGGACCGATGAGCAGGATGTTGCTCTTTTGGAGTTCGACCTCGCTGCCGACACCTGCTTTGATGCGCTTGTAGTGATTGTAGACGGCGACGCACAGCACGCGCTTGGCGCGGTCTTGCCCCACGACATATTGGTTCAGCACGCGATAAATATCTTTCGGCTTGGGAATCGTGTCGACCGAGCCGATAGGTTGCGCGGAGGCGGTCGTGCTCGACTCGTTGCGCAGGATGTCATGCGCCAGCTTCACGCAGTCGGAACACACACCTCCGTACATTCCCAAAATCAGCTTGCGTACCTGATCGCGCGCCTTACCGCATAGCACACACCGATCGGTCAAGCGGGTATCGTTCGTTCGTGCCACAATCGCCTCCTCTTAGCGACCGCTGCGGTCTAACACATGGTCGATTATGCCATACTCTTTGGCTTCCTGCGCCGACATAAAGTAGTCGCGTGCCGTGTCTTGTTCCACACGCTCGATTGGCTGCCCTGTGTGCTTGTGCAGGATATTGTTCAGGATGTCCTTGTAGCGCAGTACCTCGCGTGCTTGGATTTCGATATCGATCGCCGTTCCTTGAAAGCCTGCGTGCACTTGGTGAATCATAATACGCGCGTGGGGGAGGGCGTAGCGTTTGTTGGGTGCGCCGCCTGCCAATAGCACAGCGCCCATGCTTGCCGCTTGCCCGATGCAAATTGTAGCAACATCGGGACGAATCATCTGCATCGTATCGTAGATAGCCAGCCCTGCGCTCACGACCCCGCCAGGTGAGTTGATGTACATATCGATATCCTTGTCGGGATCCTCTTTCTCCAGAAACAGCAGGGACGCAACCACCAGATTGGCGATTTCGTCGGTAATGGGTGTACCGACAAACACGATACGGTCTTTGAGCAGGCGCGAATAGATGTCGTAGGCGCGCTCGCCACGCGCTGTCTGCTCCACCACCATCGGTATCAACTGGTTTCTCGGGTAAATCATCGTCTCAGGCTCCTTGCTCTCTATTTTGGACGATTTCGAGGAGTTTCTGCAGGGCGCGATGGATGCGAATCTCCTGGGCGACGCGCTGGCGCAGTTCGGGATTGTCCTTCATGCGTGCGAGCGCAATCGCATCGACACCCTCGAAAGCGTCTTCAGCAATTGAGTCAAGCTCAGCGTCGGTGACCTCGATGTTCTCCTTGTCAGCAATTGCCAGAAGCAGGAAAGTGTTTTGCAGGCGTGTGATAGCGCGTTGGCGCAGTTCTTCGGTCAGTTGCTCGCGAGTCATTCCCGACTCCCGCAGGAAGATGTCGATAGTTACGCCGAGATCTTGAACCATCTTGGCGAACTCTTCCGCTTCCTCGCGCAGTTGCTCGTCGATAAGCGCGTCGGGTAGGTGAACGATGCTGCGTTCGCGCAGGATTGCCAACGCTTGGGTGCGTGCCTGGTCTTGTAGATACTCCAGTTTCTGCTGGGTGAGGCGTTCGCGGATACCCTCGCGCAGGGCGTTCAGGGTATCGTAGCCATGCTTCTGTGCAAATTCGTCGTTGAGTTCGGGATAGACAGGCGCGTGAATCCGCTCGAGGGTGACCGACACTGTGAGCGTTTTGCCTGCTAGCTCAGGGTCGTCGAAGTTTTTAGGGAAGGTGAGCGTTGCCTCTTTCGTTTCACCCTCGCGCATGCCCACCAACAGGTTGTCTAGGGCACCGAAAGTCTCGCCCAGAGTAATCATGTATCGATGGCGCGTTGCGTTTATCTCCTCCAGCGACTGAATTGCAACAACGAGTCGATCGTCGGGTTGCGCGGGGCGCTCGGAGGCGCGTTGTAGGCGCATCTGCTGTTTACGGAGCGATTCTATCGCCTGCGCGACCTCCTCATCGCTGGTTTCCTGCGGCGGGATGGGGAAACGCAGGTCATGATACTCACCAAGCCGTTCCACAACAGGGCGCAGTGGTACTGTGAGTTTGAAGCGAAACGGCTCACCCTCTTGCAAGCGCTCGATATCTACTCGTGGCGGGCGGTATGGCTCGAGCTGTTCCTGCTTCAGCACTTTCGGCACGAACTCTTCCATCATCAGGTCGCCCGCGGCGCGCCGCAACTCCTCCTCCGGAATAATGCGCCGAATCATGCTCGCAGGCGCTTGCCCAGGACGAAAGCCCGGCACACGCACATGCTTGCCCAGCAAGCGAACTGTGCGCTCGAACATGCGCTGGGTCGTGGAAGCGTCGACCTCCACTGCCAACACTATCGTGGCAGGCGACGGCTCCTCTCGGCTAAGGATTTGAAACGGAAGGGTGGATTGTGTCTGCATCGCAATGCCTCTGGGATAGAATGGAGCGGGAGACGGGACTCGAACCCGCGACCCTCTCGTTGGCAACGAGATGCTCTTCCACTGAGCTACTCCCGCACATCGATTATAGTATACCCGCTGTGGTGGGCGAGGGGAGACTCGAACTCCCACGGGCAATGCCCACCAGATCCTAAGTCTGGCGTGTCTACCATTTCCACCACTCGCCCGCGTGGTGGTGCCGAGGGGCGGATTCGAACCGCCGACACCCGGATTTTCAGTCCAGTGCTCTACCCCTGAGCTACCTCGGCGCATGGCGGGGCTGACGGGACTTGAACCCGCGACCTCTAGCGTGACAGGCTAGCGCTCTGACCTGGCTGAGCTACAGCCCCATCGGCGCGTCGCTCGCTGGTGGGCGAAGCAGGACTCGAACCTGCGACCTCTTCCTTGTAAGGGAAGCGCTCTCCCAGCTGAGCTATTCGCCCGATTCCTCAGGCGAACGGAATTATACCACACCTCACAACGATTTGTCAAGAGGTCGAGGCGCGCTAACATGTTGCTCACTGCCGTTTGCCCCCACCTAACCAAGTAACACTGCCATCTCTGTCACAGGGCGATTTGAAGATATACCGCCATGCATCCTCGAGGGACTACAGGAACTGGGTCGGCTCGTTTTTCACGACGCCCAGCGTGCGCCGCTCTAAGTAGGCGTCCGTGCGCAGGATATAAAACAGCACGCTGTCTTCGGCGGGGTCGATAATCTTGCGCAGGCTGCTGATGAGACGCGCCAACTTTGCTTCGGTGATTTCGCCCTCAAAGACGGAGTTCTGCACCCAAGTCAGGTAGCGTCGCCCCGTCTTGAGGACTTTCTGCACCCGCGCGGTGTTCACATCGTAGACCATAATCACATACATCGCGTTTCCCCCGTTAGCGCATCTTGAACGGTTCGTAGGGCTTCTCGCCCATCAGGTGCTTCTCCAGCTTGTAGAGGTCTAATCGGATGGCAGTGCGATACGAGACATGGCGTTTGAGCGTGCGGTGTTCGAAGGTGCTTTGGAGCCGCTCTTCCCATGCGGAGAGGAAGACCTTGCGCCCGTCGTCGTTGAGGTAGATGCCTTGCGTGGCTTCGGCGAAATGGTCGGGGCGTATCTGGCGTTTGTGGATTAGCGTCAGGATGGTGCGATCGACCAGCACGGGCTTGAACACTTCGGCGATGTCGAGGTTGAGCGTGAAGCGTCGGAAGTTGGTCGTGTGCAGGTAGCCGATGCGCGGGTCAAGGTGCGTCTGGTAGATTTCGGACAGGGCGGCGGTGTAGAGCAGGCTGTTGCCGAACGACAGGAGCGCGTTGAGGCGGTTGCGCGGTGGACGGCGCGTGCGCTTTTCGAAGGCGAAGTCGGGATGCTCCAGCACACGGTCAAACAGTGTGTAGTACGCCTCGCGCGCCTTGCCCTCCAGTTGCATCAGGTTCTCGATGGTGTCGCACGCGCCGAGAGCGTCGTGGTGGGTTTGGAGCGTCTGCAGCGTTTCGCCCAGCTCGACGCCGCGCTGGTGATAATAGCGGGCGATGTGCATCAGGTTCGCCAACGCGCCGCGCACGAACCGACGCGCCAGCTCCAGCCGACGCGACTCGTCCAAGTAATGCTCCACCTGCTTCAAAATCATGTAGCCTGAGTTGAAGTGTTCGCGCGGGTAGTAAGTGCCTGTGTAGTAGCCGTAGTAGTTGTAGAAATGCACCAGCACTTGGTTCTGGCTCAGAAACTCCAGCACGCGCTTATTGAGGTCTACTTCGCCGAAGATGTGCAGTTCGCGCACGCCTTCGATGGGCAGGTAGCGTTTCGTACCGTCTTCCAGTTCCAGCAGCAAGGTGTTCTGGTCGCGTTGCAGGGTGCAGTGGCTGTTGATGTAGAGGCTTCGTTTCATCGGGTTTCCTCCTCGCACCAGCAGAGTTCCTGATAGGCGCAGCGGCGGCAGATGGTCATCGGGCGTTCGACGGTGGGCGGCAGCGGTTGCTCGCGCAGGCGTTGGACGGCGGCGAGGGCGCGTTGGAGTTCCGCCTCGCCCGCGGCGTCCAGCTCGACAATCTCGCGCCGTCGCTGCTTGGGATAGTGCAGCACGCCTTTGACCGATAGCCCGCGCGCGCGCAGCAGGTGCAGGTAATACAGCAGTTGCAGGCGGTGGGCGGCGTGCATGCGCGGGCTGTGCTTGACCTCGTAGACCAGCTCGCCTGCGAGCTTATCGAGGCGGGCGATGTCCTCGACGGGGATGTCGGTAAGGGCGTCGGGTTCGCGTTGGGCGCGCTCTTGCGACTCTTGGTGGAGCATCCGTCCGAGTTCGACATAGGGCGAGTGTGCCTCCATCATCAGGTGGCGTTGCAGCAGCCAGCACTTGCGCGGGCACACCGCCCATGCGTTGAGTTCGTAGGGGCGGATAGGAGCCGTACCGACATCCATCGTCTGGTCAGTATCGTCGTAATCGTCCCGTCGTTCCATCGTTCAAGTTCGGTACTGGCGAGTCAGAGCTACTGAGTACTGACTATACACCAATCGATATCTATCGCGCCTGTATCCAGACCTTGCTCTTCAGTGTATAGAGCATCTACTTTGAGAACTCCATTCGCTTGTACGAGTCGCCCTTCGTTCTTCAGCTTCCAGTATGTGCCCAATGGAACGGGAACTAAAAGCTGGTTTGCTAAAAGATACTGTTTACTTCGGCGATATTTCTCATATTCGTCATACAAACACATTGGTAGAACCTCTGCGCCACTGAAAAGTCCGTAAAACTCCTCTTCACCCTTTGAAGCGCATTGAAGCGGACGCAGCGATTCGATCACATGCCGAAAAGCCTTGCTCGCACTTTCAAATTGTTTTCGCTCCTTTTCTGTCCAGCCACCTCGATAGGTCTGGTAAACCCAGTCCTTGCAAGCAGACACCACCAAGGGAGTTCCACTCAGAGGAGCAGAGCGTAGAGTTTCTTTGATTCGCTCCAAGTCATAAACCCTCTGCAGGCTTTTATCGTCGTACTGGAAGGCGACATGCACATCCACGCCTTGAGCATGTTCCCCATATCGGTTCACGCGCCCGAAGCGCTGGAGGAGGTCGTCTACAGGAGCCACTTCCGTGAAGATAGTATCGAAGCTGACATCCAGCGAAACCTCCACGACCTGCGTTGCAACCAGCACTCGCAGGGGAAGGTCGTGTTCCCCGCGCAGCGTGCCGATAATGTCCTGCTCTTTGGAGACGCGGTCACGCCGCGTGAACCGACTGTGTAGTAGGTGTACGCCTTCGCCAAGTCGCTCGCGCAACTCCCGAAAAATCTTCTGCGCTTGTGCCACGCGATTAGCCACTACAAGAACACGCTTCCCCTCTTCTGCAGCCTGCATGATTTGGGGAATGAGCTGCTCCAAGTATGCTTCGTGCCACTGTAGGCGATGCCGAGCGGTAGACAGGAACTGCCTTGACCAATCATCGGCGGGTTCAAGCGTAAACAGCTTTGCCTGTACGCTCAAGGCGTCCTGCAGCAGTTGGCGCAGGAATGGGGGGAAGGTTGCGCTCATGAACAGGAATCGCCCCCCTAACTGCTTCAGCACTCTGACCATTTCAACAATCAGAGCAGATGTGTGCGCGTCGTAGGCGTGAATTTCATCGAAGATGAACAACCCACCGACCATCTCACTGACACCAATCTCCCAGCGTGGGATTCCAAATAGCCACTTGAGCAGTTGGAAAGGCGTCGCGACCTTGATGGGTTTATGCACAAGGCGGTTGAGATTAGCTTCTGCAGTCGCTTGGCTGGCGGCAGCCTCGTATTCGCCCAGCCGTTCGAAATACTCGCGGAAGGCGTAGTCGATGGCGCGTGCGTGTAGCACGGCTATATCATCAGCACCGAAAAAGCCTTCCAGCGTTTTTGCCATCGCCTCTATGCTGGCTTGATAGGGGAGTAGGTAAAAGATACGCTCACCCGCGAGGCGGTTCTGAAGCGCCCAACGGATGGCGGCGATGGTTTTGCCTGCGCCTGTGGGAATCTCCAAAAAGGCGTCGCCCTTATGTGAGCCTACCTGCTCTTGGAAGCGTCGCAACGACGGCAGCGAAGGCTCTGGAAGGCTTGCTCTGAACTCTGATACACCAGCACTCGCCGCATGATCGGACGCCATGAGCCATCCACGCGCCAGCGTATACGCCGCCGCTTCGTTCGATATTTCCAGGGCTTTATCGTTCGTTTTCACAAGAGAGAGCGATTCTATTTCTAGCCCCTTCAAAAATTCGCCTGGCGGCAGAATCTCGGAAGGCATACTTGGAAGCTGGAGGCTCTGAAGCTCTGAGTGCTGGGCGCAAAAATCCCGCAACCACTGCCAGTAAGTATGTAGCTCGCTTGCTTTTCCTTTAAATTTCTGTTGGACAATTTGTAGAATATCTGGTTCGCGTAAAGAAGGCAGTGCTGAGTCGCGCTGTAGCTGGTCGTCGTCTAAATGACGGTGGTGCGTAAGGACGGCAGCCGCCGTTAGCCGTACTATGGGATCGCTGGAGTCGGCGGCAGTCAATAGCAACGCCGTTGAAAGCACTTCATGGCGGAACTCCCACTGATACTGGCGATTGCAAAGCGACTTCTGGAAGCCCTCGGCGGCTTTACCCAGGTCGTGCGCTAAAGCTGCCAGCACAAGCGCCTGCTCTACGCACTCTGCCCATTCTTTGCCAAGCAAGTGTTCCCAGTGTGGTCGGTAGGCGCGTGCGACCGCGCGAGCATAGTCGGCTACCTGACATAGATGGTCTTTCAGCAGTACCGCGTTTGCGCCAACCGATTTAGCCAGAGGTTCGTTGCAGGACATTTCGTATCCACTCCCAACGGTATATAGGCACGGTGTGGTTCTGTGCGTGGTCGTGCGCCAGCCAATCTGGGGCGTTCACTTGCGAGGGGCGTTGGTGGGCGTCCAATACACCAAAAATGTGCTTTCCCAGAGGGCGACGGGGCGCTCCATCCGAGAAGGCGATAGGTAGGCTCTGTAGCCATGCGTGTACACGCCCCTGCTGGTTCTGAATCACTTCCCATGGAAGCAGCACACCGCTAAGCATTCCATCGGCGACGGGCTGAAGTTGGGCAGGTTCTATCGACTCTACACACGCAACATCCTGTGTCCGCCCCAAGAGTAAACTGTAGCGAGGGCGGCGGAAAGGCTGCTCCCAACTGCTCGGCAAATAGAGTGTCAGGCGCGGGTTAGTGAGAAATTCACGCTTGATTACATTCCGTCCTGCAAAAGTAGGCGTGTCGTCAGGTCTCCTTCGCTCGAAGGTGATAATCGCTTCCAAGTCCGTTGCCTTGCCTTCGTACACAAACCGATAGGCAAGCCATTCCACCTCATTGGGCGCAACCCACCGCCCTGCCGCCGCCGAAAGCAATCCATAGATCGCCGACAGCGGCGGCACAGGCAGGGTCAGCTGATACCCCAGCATTCCTGGGGCACAGAACGACGCCGAGTACGCGGTAATCACAACCCGAATACCCTCAAGCATGCCTACCCTTCCAAAGACTCCATTATGCTTTCTACGGCTTTCGCGGCAGCCTCCAGCGCGTCCTTCGGCGTGCCTGACACAGCGAGAATATTTCGAAACGCCTCACTCTGAAAGGCTTCTAGCGCCTCAGCTTCGTTGGCTAACACGGTCGGGCGATAGCCAAAGTAGAGCGAAGCGCCGTTTTTCTGGAGCAAGCGGTCGCGGTAGTCGTTTAGCACGGACTGAAGGCGAGTTAGGTTCAGCCGCACGCGCTCGTTGTTCTCGTCGGGCTCGAACAAGCGCTGAAAAGGCGCGTTGCCCCCGTCCAGAAAGCCGACCAGCACGGCGACGGGAGTGACATCTGACAGATTGCGAGCAAGCCGTGCGCCGCCGCGCAAACGCGCCAGCGCATTGACGGTATCTTGTACGCGCTTAACACGATCCTGCAGCGGTAGCTGATAAACCCGCTCTCTGATTGATTGCAGTGCGGATGGGTGAGTTTTCAGTAGCTCATCAGAAATATCACGCATTTCTCCAACCTCGAAGCGCCCTACATCAGCCAGTGAGATCGTGAACGCACCTTGAAGGAAGGTCGTATAGTGTTCTGCTTCAAAGGGGATAATGTCTGTGTCTGGAGGGAGATTACGGGAGAAATGCCCGAAATCGCTGGTGATGACATTGGGCAGCACAGAGATAAGCAGACTGTTTTTAAGGGGGGAGACGCGACGGTAAGTGCCTGATGCGCCCTGCTTTGTGGTACTATCCTCTTCCTCTTCTTTCTTTTCCTTGCGACCACCGCCAGAGCGCTTTCGTGCTGCCATGTAGCCGAAGAGGTCATCTTCCTCGTAGGTAATCGGGTCGCCCTTTGTGTAGGCGCTCTTTTGCTCCCGTATTACCTCACTCGGCGTCCACCCAAAGTCTTCGTAAAGTACCTCTCGCCACCATCGGCGCCACGCCTGACCCGAAATATACGGGTAGCGAAGGCGTCCCACACGAATCTGCTTGACAACAATTGCGTTATCCGCGCGCACTCCCTCGTCTTGTCCTGCGTTGTTGAGAGCGGCTCCGTTCGCTTCCACCAGTATCGCCCCTGTGAGTACTGGATACGCCATGCTTATTCACCTCCAATGTCTGTTTCAGCTTCCGAACCAACGGTAACCAGTTCCTCTTCGGGCAGTTCATTCCTTGCCCGCTCAAAGAGAAACGCCAACAGGTAATCGCGCAGCAACCAAACGCGCCGCTTGTCGCCCAGAGGCGCAAGGAAGATAAACTCAGCAAATCCCATAGCGCCACTCCGAACAGCGCTAAGGTATGCCCTGCGAATCCCGTCAGTGCTGCGCGCTGTCTGCAGTTGCCCTATCCAACGGGACAGGTTTGGCAGTTTCTGGCAAAGCTGCTCGCCGACCTCTTGGATACGCTTTAGGGTCTCGTCAGGCGTCAGCGCAATCGTTCCCACTTGAGGGGGAAATGGTTTGCCCTGACTTTGGCAGAACTCCCACTCGTAAGCGATTGCCAACAGGATGTCGCGCACCTCACTGGACGCACTGTAATCGTTCGGCGGCAGCAGGGTGTAAAACTCGTCGTGCTTCAGCCAACCTTCACGCACATATCGCAACAGTATGCCGTACAGCTCGTTGGGGCGCGCGCCCCGCAGTTCATTAATACGCTTTTTGGCATCGCTGCTTTGGGCGATTCGGATGCCCAATTGTTCCAGAATGGTTAACTTGCCTTGTGACATGCCGAGTACCTCCGATAAGTAAAGCCTATGTGCCTCCCAGCCACCTAGCAACTGAGGTGTTTCGGGATCCAAGCACGCACCGGTGATTTGCTCTGTGCGTAGCATGCGATTTGCCACCACCTGCACGAAACGAGTGCGGATCTTAAGCTGCTCTTTTGACAGGCTCTTAGGCACTTTCAGCAGGTCATGCCAAAATCTTTCGAACGACGAAGTCGAGCGGGCTTGCAGCTTTGCGAAAAACCTAAGAAGCTCGTTCGGAATGGGCAACGCCTGTACATAGCTACTGCGGTTGTCGTTGGAGAACAGGTAAGCGGTTGTAGGAGTTGGACCTTGGTAAATGCTTCTTAGCTGATGACCGAAATTACTCAGCAGATCGCATAGCAGATACAGCACCGTACCTGCATCGCCGAAGGTTTCCCAATCGCCGTAAAAGTCCAGACCTGTATGTTGAGCGATACACTGGTCAAAGTGATGCCACCCGTATTTCCGCGCGATTTCTGTCGCAACAGGCAGCAACTGGGTATGCAGAAACCAGAGGCGCTTATAACCGCTTGTCCGCAGTACTGCCATTGGCAGGAACCTGAGCGCAAAGGCGCACAAGCCGCAGATGAGCATCCCCGCACTCAAGGCAGGATAGAAGTTCACTCCGCCTACCAATAGCGGAACCTTATCTTTACGCACAACGAGAACTGACTGAGCGGGACATTGGTTCCCACAAATGCCACAAAGCTCGCTTCCTCCGGCTTGCAGACACGCTTTAGCACGCTGAAGGTCTGAATCAATAGCCTGCGCATACTTTTGGCGTACACTCTGAGCTTTCAGCTCAGGCGTTCCTCCCTTCCAGTTTGACGGGTTGACCAGTTCGCTATTAGGAAAGAGCTGCGACAGCGCGCTCTTAGCAAAAGACTTCTCCACTCCAACGCCCAGCGATTGATCGCTTAGTAGCACACGCTTCAACTCTTTAGCCGCCTGCTTCAGATGCAACGGTGTGAGCTGCGCCAAGTCTTGAACCTTGGCAACAGCTGCGATAGCCGCCAATCCAGCGTCCACAAACGGATGCCCTGTCCAACTTACGACTCTACCCATCTGCTACTCCTCCTTCTCCCGTCTATTATACCTACTTCTTCATGCCGAATTAAGTTCCCGCACACTGCTTTTAGTGTACGGTCTGGGTGTGTAGACCTCCACGCAGCCGAAGCCGCCGGAGTTGCGCTCGCCCAGCCCCGCGTCCAGCGCCATCTGAAAGTATTCGCGCGGCGCACGGAACCGATACAGCCCCGTCCACCCCTTGACCCAAGTGCCCTTGTAGTTCGCCATATGAAAGTTCTTCGCCTCGTTCACAGCGTAAGGTATGCAGAAGGCATCGCCTGGCTCTACACTACGCCCATACCAGATGAGCACCTTCTCCGCGAGGTTGGCGATAATCCGTGCGCTGAACTCTGGCTCGGTGGGGGCGTAATAGTAGGTAGTGCGTTTCCCATCGCATTGCTGCAAGGTCTCGCGTATGGTGATCGGCGAGAGTGCCCTGAGAATGACTTCTTCCTGATATTCGGGCATCGGCAACGCCTCTATCCTGAAGATGGGGATAACGCTGTTGTGGATTGTCAGTTCCCCTATTGTTAGGAGGTGCATCAGCAGCGACTCCAGAAACGCCATATTCGGCGAGGCGATGTAGAGCGTCGCGCCCTTCGGGAAGACCAGGTCGTCGCCTGCCTGCTGGAAATCCCCGATAAGCCGCGAGAAGGTGAAGAACTTGAACCGCTTCGCACCGTCGCCGAAGCCCACATCGTGCAGCTGCGTCGCCAGATGCTCATCCAAGTAGCGGTAGATGAGCGACTGGAGCGGGTAGTTGTAGTGGCGTGGCACTCGGAATGGCTCCCCGCGCTTGCCTAAGACTAATCTCAGTCGCATGGAACCTCCCAGCTTCAGGCAGATTATACTCGAAAAATGTCAACAGCCAATCGTTCTGTGCGGGGTAAATCTGTGCATTCGTGGTGGGGCGCCCTGCTGAAGCGGGGGAGAAGCGCAGGTTTACCCCTCGCTGTCGGGCTGCACTTGGTACGCCAGCAGGATGGCTTCAGCGACCTCGGCGAGCGGTTTGCCCGTCTGCTCGGCGGTCTGCTGCAGGCGGCGAAACGCCTCCTCTTCGGAAAGCCCAAGATGCTGCATCAGCACGCGCTTGGCGCGTCCGATGCGCCGCCGTGCCTGTATCTCTTGCGCGAGGTTCAGGTTCTGCGCCTCCAGCGCACGCAGTTCGCGATAGCGGCTAATCGCCACCTGAATCGCGGGCGCAAGATCCGCCTCGCGGAACGGCTTGACCAAGTAGCCCAGCACGCCCGCGCGATCCGCGCCTGCCACCATCTCTGGTTCGCTGTACGCCGTGAGGATAAGCACGGGCGCGATGCGTTCCTTCGCCAGCCGCCGCGAGAGTTCAATCCCGTCCATTTCGGGCATCATGATGTCGGCGATCACGAGGTCGGGCTGCAGCGTGCGCGCCAGTTGCAGCGCGTCGACGCCGTTGTCCGCCTCGCCGACCACCTCGTGCCCCATCGCCTCCAGCATCGTGCGCAAGTCCAAGCGAATCACCGGCTCGTCGTCCACAATCAGCACGCGATAGGTTTTCATCCGTCGCTTCCCTCCACGAAGACCTCCACATTGCGCGGGGCGAGGTACTCGCG
>Ga0197142_1001818_pt1 | contig 19216 bp, 19 predicted proteins | sample GBS60_MetaG_FD_148614 | JGI IMG/M metagenome (GOLD analysis project Ga0197142, IMG submission 148614) | Sediment microbial communities from Great Boiling Springs, Gerlach, Nevada, United States - GBS 60_MetaG | ecosystem: Environmental > Aquatic > Thermal springs > Hot (42-90C) > Sediment... | reverse complement strand
TTGCCCATTGGCTCAATCGGGTTGTTCCCTGCCTCAACATGTAAAATTTTGTTTAGGGATTCAACACTTGTGATCCGGCAGTTTTGCAGAGCTGGGAAGAATGAAATCAAACAGATAGTAAAGAACTCTTTAATTACTTCTTTAATTACTTAATTTATTTTATACTTATCAATTTGCTGACACAGTTAGTTGGCTAAGGAGTGCCACGGTACCCCTTCATCTCTCTAGAGGCTGTACGATTAACCTAAATGAGACTGATAAAGTTTGAGCGCGGCGCCCGGCGGGTCGTATTGCCATCGCATGTATGAGGGAGTATTATTTGTAATATAGACATTTTTTTTAGCAAGTTGCAACCTGCCCTCAAGTTGGGAGTTTTTCTATGACGACTGACCCGCCAACCATTATTATTATTGATGATGACAGTCAACTGCGGTTCCTCACGAAAGAGTACTTGGAGGCGGAAGGGGGGTATCGGGTTTTGACCGCAGCCAATGGGCAGGAGGGTTGGGATTTATTAAGTCAAGTACATCCAAGTTTAATTGTTTGTGATGTGATGATGCCGGTAATGGACGGCTATGAGTTTGTGCAAAAATTGCGCCAAAATCCCCGTTTGCGTTCGATTCCTCTAATTTTTCTCTCAGCCAAGGGGGATGTGAGTGACCGGATTGTGGGGTTAAATGCGGGCGGAGATGTGTATTTGGTAAAACCTTTTGAGCCGGAGGAGTTGTTGGCGCAAATCCGGGCTTCCCTGGCACGATTGGGATTCACAGCGGCAGAAGCTGTGGCCCAGTTGCCCCCCGATGTCTATCTCACGCCGACCGAGCGGCGAGTTTTGCGGTTGGTGGCCCAGGGGTTGACCAATCAACAGGTGGCGGACGAACTCAAGGTATCCCGCCGCACGGTCGAAAGCCACGTCAGCAACATGTTGAATAAACTCGGCCTGGCAAACCGCACGGAATTGGCCCGCTGGGCAATCAGCCACTTAGGAGTCTGAATCAGTCCCGTCAACCGGGATTGGTAGTGCTATTTTGGGAAGAAGCAGCAGGGGTGCCCATAAGATAGAGCTTGGTGGGAACGAACGACCGAGAACTTAGAGCGCCTATCGTCGGGACAAAGGTATGGCTTTAATTGTAATAAAATTGTAATAATAAACTGGATAGCACGACCCCCTTGACAAACCCACCGCCCCCGAAACCATGACGGCCATTCCCCTATACCACATTGACGCCTTTACCCACCGGTTATTTCGGGGCAATCCTGCTGCCGTCTGTCCGCTGGCAACGCCCTTGCCCCCGTCGCTTTGCCAGGCCATTGCCCAGGAAAACCAACTCTCGGAAACCGCCTTTTTCTGGCCGGATGGGACAGGCGGCTATCATATCCGCTGGTTTACCCCGACCCAGGAAGTGGATTTGTGCGGCCATGCAACCCTCGCGGCGGCCTATGTGGTGGGCAGGTTTGTGGCCCCTGGCTGTACCGAGGTCCGGTTTCGGAGTCGGCAGGAATGCCTCACCGTCCGCAAACAGGGGGAACTGTGGGAATTGGACCTGCCCCGTTGGCCCCTGAACCCCGCGGCACCACCCCCGGATTTAATCGCGGGTTTAGGTTGTTCTCCCCAGGAAGTCTGGCGTACCCCCCGCGACCTCCTCGCCGTGCTGCACGACCCCCAACAGGTGCACACCCTGCAGCCCGATTACACCCGACTGGCCCGCCTGGACAGTTTCGGCGTCATTGTCACCGCGCCCGGCCAGAGCGTAGATTTTGTCTCCCGGTTTTTCGCCCCCCGCGCAGGCATCCCCGAAGACCCCGTCACCGGTTCCGCCCATTGTGCCCTTGTGCCCTACTGGAGCCAGCGCCTTGGGAAAACCGAACTCCACGCCCAGCAACTTTCCCCGCGCGGCGGCGAATTGTGGGGTACCCTGACTGCCGACCGTGTCCTCCTGCGCGGTCATGCCGTCTGCTACCTCACCGGCCAGATTCACCTTCAAGAAGCCCCCCCCTGAGAAGGTACGACAATTTTGCCGCGAAAGACCACGTAATTGTAAATGTTATAGCCCAAAACAATCGGGATCAAAAATCCCACAAACGTCAACATAAATACCAAAGAACTGGGCGATGCGGCTGCCTCATAAATCGTGACACTAGGGGGAATGATCTTCGGGAAAATCAGAAATCCCAACCCAATAAACGAAAGCGCAAAAATCAAAAACGTATAGACCAGGGGTGCAACTTCCTGCCGGAGTTGTAAGCTACGCAGCAGGGCAATGATAAGCAGCAGCCCCAGCACAGGGATCGCCGCAAAAACATACACCAACGGGCGACTAAACAATAACTCCCGCGCATTTTCCCACAAAATAGGCGTCGTGACCGTGATAAACACTGCCCCGGCCAACGTCGTCCACGTGGCAATCGTCGCCGTCCGATAGTACGTGTTTTGCAACTCGCCGGTGGTCTTGAGAATTAAATAGGTCGAACCAATCAACACATACCCCTGGATTAACGTCAACGCCACAATCACCGAATGCCAGGTCAACCAATCCCAAATACCCCCGGCAAAGTGACCCGCTGCATCCACCTTAATCCCCTCAAACACCGTACCCAAAGCGAAGCCTTGCCCCAACGCCGCGATAAAACTCCCGACGCCAAAGGTGATATTCCAGACCATTTTACGCTCCGCATTTTCCCGAAATTCAAAGGAAACGGCGCGCAAAATTAACCCCACCACCATGATGACCAAAGGCACATACAGGGCATTCAAGATGGTGGCATAGGCCAACGGAAAAGCCCCAAACAAGGACCCCCCCATCAACACCAGCCATGTCTCATTGGCATCCCAAACATTCCCCAAACTGGTCATCAAAATCGTGCGTCGTTCCTCGCCCTTGGCCGTCAGGGAAAGAATCCCCACCCCCAAATCAAAACCATCGAGCAGAACGTACAAAAACAGAAACAAACCGAGGATAAAAAACCAAACCTGCGGCAAGAAATATTGCAGTGGTTCCAGCGATGACATAGACCCTCCTTGCTCCCCTACCATGCAGGCAATTCCTACTAAGGTTGGCTAGCTTCCACAGGCCGCCGATCCGGAAGATGCTGCGCTGGTTCTGTAACCAATGTGGGCTGTAGGGCCGTGCGTGGAGCAGGCAAGGTTAAATTGGGTCCTTTTTGGATGATTTTCCGCCCAAAATGCAAGGCCACAACAAAGAAAATGGCATACATCACCATCAGCCCCGACAGGGAAAATAAAACCACCTCAGGCGGCAAAGCCGATGCCGATTCTACGGTGCGCAATTGCCCATACACAATCCAAGGTTGACGCCCCACACACCGCACCATCCAACCGCATTCCACCGCGATATACCCCAACGGCCCCGCAAACACCCAAGAGCGCAGTAACCATTGATTGGGGTTTTGTGCCAGCGTTGCAGGCGTTAATTGGCCCCGCCCCCATTCCACCAGGGTTATCCCCATGAGCACCACAAAAAATAGCCCAATTGCAACCATGATGCGGAAGGAATAATAGACCATACCTACCATTTGGGGACGATCCTGGGGCGCCCAATGCTTCAACCCTAGAATGGGCGTATCCAGTGCCGGTTTAAACTCCAGCAAATAACTCAAAAGCCCCGGTATTTTCAACTCCCACGTATTGGTTTCCAACTGATTGTTGGGTAAGGCCAACAAACTCCAATCTGCCGGAGTATTGGCCGGAATGGTTTCCCAGAGGGCTTCCATTGCTGCCAACTTTGTAGGCTGGTAGTGATAGACCTGATCTGCACTCAAATGCCCCAAAAACACTTGCAGAGGTGCCACCACTATCAAGGTTACCAAAACAATCTTAAAAGAGCGGCTAAAAAACTCCGTATGCCGTTTTTGCAGCAGATACCAAGCGCTAATCCCACCAATCACAAATAAAGCCGTTTCCAACGTCGCAAAAAACATATGCAGGAAACTGTTGAGCATAAAGGGATTCCCAATGGCTTGGAAGTAGTCCTGGACAATGAATTTTCCATTGGCAAAAATACCACCTGCCGGAGTTTGCAACCAGGAGTTGGCCGTGAGAATCCAAAACGTAGATAAATTCGCCCCAACTGCCACCAAGACAGTTGATAGAAAATGCACCACCGGCGGCACCCGCTCCCAGCCAAACACCATGATCCCCAAAAAGCTGGCTTCGAGCATAAAGGCCATCGTGCCCTCAAACCCCAAAAGTGTTCCCAATAAATCCCCGACCGCTTCGGAAAAAGGCGCCCAATTCAAGCCAAATTGAAAGGCCATCGGCAGCCCACTGGCCACCCCCAGACCGAAATTCAAAACGTACAATTTTGTCCAAAAGCGGGCGTGATGATAGTAGGTGATATTGCGCGTTTTCAACCACAGTGCTTCTACGATGACCAGATAGATCGCCATACCGGTGGTCAAAACCGGCCAGAGCATATGAAAAATCGCAGTCAACGCAAATTGTAAACGGGAAAGCGTCACTGTATCTGAAAACACATCCAGCATAAATACCCAGATTTTTAAGGAACACTCCCGTTATACCAAGGGCACAGCGAGCGGCTGAGCAAGTTACAGATTTTCTTTAGGTTGTTCGGGCCATCGCTCGGCGCTGGGTAATTCCCCGAAATTGCACTCGTAAGTTTTCGGATAGGTAATGGGCTTACCACGATAGCACCTGTAGGAGTTTTGGCAGGTTTCAGAACCGGTCAGAATGCCAATTTTCACCCTTGGTCCTGATGGGGTAGGGCAGGGGTATGCTCAAAAACAATGAGGTGATGATCTGCCACCATTGCGTTCATCCATGGCAACCCCGCGGATGTTGTCCCCCAACCCCCAGGTCACGCTGGTCACCGGGCCGAGTCGCTCCGGCAAAAGCCGCTGGGCCGAATATCTGGCGCACCATTCCCAACGGCCCGTGATCTACGTTGCCACCAGCGTTTCCAGCTCCGACGACCCAGAATGGCAACAGCGGATTCGCCAACACCAACAGCGCCGACCTGCCCATTGGCGCACCCTCGAACCCCCCCTGGACCTGGTGGCCCTCTGCCAAAATCCCCCGCCTGCTAGCTGTCTGCTGGTGGACTCCCTCGGCGCCTGGGTCGCCCAATTCCTGGGCTGCGACGCCGCCGCCTGGCTCCTGATGCAAACCCAGTTCCTTACTGCCTTAGCAACCATCCCCACCCCCACCATTCTGGTTGCCGAAGAAGTAGGCTGGGGCGTTGTCCCGGCCTACCCCAGCGGGCGTTTATTTCGGGACCGGCTGGGCGAATTGGTGCAGGAACTAGGCCGCCTGGCCCAAACCGTGTACCTGGTCACCGGTGGCTGGGCACTCAACCTCACCCAACTCGGCCAACCCGTGCCTAGGACGGCGATTCGGGATTCTGTACCCCCCGCATAATCCGCGACAGTTCCGTTTTTTCATCCACCATCACCCGGGTCGGCGAACCGCTAATGATCCGTTCCAAATTGCGGAATGAATCCCGAATATCCGGCCCCTTATCGGTAATCACATATTCCCGAATCCCCTTGTCATGCCAAGAACCCCGCATTTTGAACACATTGATCGCCCGGGAAATTTCGCCGCGAATCTCCACATACTGCAACAACAAAATCGTATCCGTAATTGTGGAAATGTGAGACTCGGTAATCGAATGGGAACCCAAAAACTGGTCCAATGTATTCGTAAAAAAGCCGGTGATTTCCTGTTGCTTGGCAAACCCCGTCACCCCAATCACAAACTGGCGAAACGCATTGTTGCTCACCCCCCGGGCCAACGCCGACAGGGAATCAATCGCAAAACAGGACGGGCGAAAACTGGCAATTTCCGAACGCACAATTTGCATATGGTCCTCTAACCCCGTGGACTCCGGGTAGGCGCAGATAATTTTCAACAACCCCTGCCGTTCAAACCGCTCAAAATCCACCCCCCAGGAAGAGGCATTGCGGGACAACTGCGCGCGCGATTCCTCATAGGCAAACAACAGCGCCCGTTCCCCCCGTTGACAGGCATGTTCCAAAAACCGGCTCACCAACAGGGTTTTGCCCGTCCCTGTTGCCCCCGTCGCCAAAATAATCGAATCCTTGAAAAAGCCCCCACCACACATTTCATCCAATTTGGGAATCCCCGACGAGATGCGCACATTGGAAGAACGCTGGGTCAACTGCATCGCCCCCAACGGAAAGATATTGATCCCATCTTTGCTAATGGTAAAGGGATATTCCCCCTTCATGTGGGTTGTCCCCCGCAATTTGAGAATTTCGATGGTGCGGTGACGGCGTTCCATCTCCAACACATTCCGCAAAATCACCACATTATCCGAGACGAATTCTTCCACATCAAACCGGGCAATGGGGCCGTATTCATCAATCCGCTCCGTAGTCATAACCGTAGTGACCTGCAACTTTTTCAGCCGCGCCACTAGGATGAACAATTGATTGCGGATCATGGATATACCGTTGTTGCCGCTGTACTGCTGGAAAATGGCCGTTACCGAGTCAATAGAGACCCGTTTGGCTTTGAATTTTTCCACCGCATACTCGATCCGGGCAATCAGCGCCGAGAGGTCAAATTCCCCGATAATCTGCTGCCCCTCTGGCTCTGGGGAAGCATCCAAAATAAAGAGCTTGCCCTGGTCAATGAGGGCTTGCAAATTCCAGCCAAAACTGAGGGCATTTTTGATAATATCTTCGGGGGATTCCTCAAAGGTGACAAAAATCCCCGGTTCATCAAAATGGATGATGCCATTGTATAAAAACTGCATGGCAAAGATGGTCTTACCGGTGCCGGAAGTGCCACTGACAATCGTGCATCGGCCTGCCGGTAGCCCCCCATGACTCACCTCATCAAAGCCTTCGATCAAGGTGCGAATTTTTTGCACACCCGTTGCCGTTTCACCCGACATAGCTATCCCAACGTCGCATCCTCTTCCTCCAATTCATCATACAAGAGGTCTAGGCCAATCAATACCTTTTCCCGGTCCGACAGGTCACCAATAATCCGCCGCACCGGTGGGGGCAAAATCCGCGACAGGGTGGGCGTTGCCAGAATTTTATCCTCTTCTGCCAAGCGGGGATTGGCCAAAATATCAATCACTTTCAGGGTATAGACCCCCTTGAACTCCCGCGCCAAAATATCCCGCAAGGTGGCCAATGCCCGCACCGAATTGGGGGTGTTGCCCGCCACGTAGAGTTTGAGAATATACACTTTTTTGGTGGCGCGACTCATGGCTCTTCCCCCGTCTTTTCGACCATAGCACGGCGATAGCGTTCGCACAAATGGGCAATTACGTCAATCAAGGTTAAGCGGTAATCCAACACTAATTCTTCACTGCGGCCTTCCAATTTTAACTGTTTGGTAATTTCGTCCATAAACTGCACATGGATGCCCAATATCTCCGAAATGGGTACGTTGAGGCGATAGGCGACGTAGGTGAAACGGGCAATCCGTTCGTGGACGTGGGGGGCATTGCGAAAATAAAGCAGGATAATTTCGTAGTATAGTTTTTGTAATTGCTGTAGCCATTTTTGCTGTTCTTCCAGGGTTAATTTTGCCCAACCCTGTTGGGGAATCTCCTCGCACGTGGGGGGGGCAGTCATCGCCTGGGGCACCGGGACCAAATCCGAACCATCCATAGATTAAAGGTAGCATTCCAAACGGGGATCAACCAAAACGATATGCGGCTTGAGGGCCATTTCCCCCACCTGTTGCCCAATTCCCAAAAAACGTCCTTGCGCATCATACACCCGCCACCAAGGGGCTGGTGGGGCGCACCACCTTTGGGTTTGGCCTTGACACCAGGCGCGGGCTTGGGGCGCTGTTAGGGAGGCGACGGGGAGATGGGATAAAACCTGGTCGGGGGGCTGCAGCATTTGGCTGGGGGTGGCTGCGTCCAATTCGGCCAAGGGAATGCTGTGACGCAGGTCCATACCGCCGCTGTGGGTGCGTTCGAGGGCGCTGAGGGTGGCGGGAATCGCTAAGGTTTGCCCGATATCCCGCGCCAGGGCACGGATGTAGGTTCCGGGGCCGCAGTGGACAGATAGGGTGAGCTCCGGGAAGGGGCCGGGCTGCCAATGTTCAACCTCTAGGGCAAAAATCTCCACCTGGCGGGGGGATAGGATGACCGTTTCCCCGCGACGGGCTAGGTCGTAGGCGCGTTGGCCCTGCACGTGGACGGCGCTAAAAGCGGGTGGGGTTTGGGCAATTACGCCGATAAATTGGACCAGGACGCGCTCCACTTGGGCAAGGGTCAAATCCGGGACCGGCGTTTGCCTTTCGATTTCCCCGTCGAGGTCATCGGTGCGGGTTTGCACGCCAAAGCGAATGGTGGCGCGATAGCGTTTGGTGGGGGGCAAAAAGGGCAACAAACGGGTCGCCCGCCCGACGGCAATGGGCAAAACACCCGTAGCCGCTGGGTCGAGCGTGCCGCCATGCCCGACCCGTTTGCACCGTAACCGGCGCCGTACCTGGGCAACACAGTCATGGGAGGTCATCCCCAAGGGTTTATTCAGGTTGAGAAAACCATCCATGCGGGCTGCCAGCGTTATGGGCAGGTTGCTCAGGCGGTGAAGGTTGGGGTCTGCCCTTGCAACGGCAAAATTAGCGGCGACCCATCACCCGCCTGCACCCTTGATTGTTCATTGTACGTTACGGTTGCCTGGTGTTTGATAGGCTGAATTTGGCCGTCGGGACGGGTGCCAACCGATGGCTGGGGCATAGTTCGGGATGGAAAAGTCGGCCCCTTTCCTAACCGGAAAACCGCCTTTGCGTTTGCGGCGAGGGGACGATAGCCCGATGGGGTCGCGCTTGGCCTAGGAGGGAATTGCGCCGTCTGCCTGCTAGAGTAGTAGGTGAGCGAGAAATGCGGACAACCTATGTTTTGCGGGCATGATTTCCCTTCCCTGGCGCCAAGGTGCACCGCTGATTTTGGTTGTGGATGATGAACGGGCCATCCGCGAGGTATTGCAGCAGGAAATGGAGCGGGAGGGGTATCGCACGCTGACGGCGACCAATGGGGCGGAGGCGTTGGAACTATGTCACAAACATTTGCCGGATATGGTGTTGTTGGATGCGGTGATGCCGACGTTGGACGGGTTTCGCTGTTGTGCCGAAATTCGCCGCCGGCCGGAATGTCAGGATTTGCCGGTGTTGATGATTACCAGTTTGGACGATGAGGAGTCGGTGGCCGAGGCCTTTGCCGCAGGGGCTACAGACTACATCATCAAGCCGTCGAAGCAGATTCACTGGGGGGTGTTGCGGCAACGGGTGCGGCGTTTGCTCCAGGCCTATGCGGCGATGCGGGAGTTGCACCAGCGCAGTGCTCAGGAGCGCAAGTTGACCCAGATTACGGCGCAGGTGCGGCGGTCGTTGGATTTGGCGACCATTTTGCAGACGACGGTGCAGGAGGTGCAGGACCTGTTGCAGGTGGAACAGGTGGCGATCTGCGAGGTGAGGGAGACGGCCCACTTTACGGTCGAGGCAACCAGCGCGGGCTGGCCGTCGGTGTTGCATCTGGCGGTTGGGTTGCCCCAGGCGGTGGTTCAGGAACCCCAGCAGGGGTTGGTGCAGGTGAGCGATGGGGAGGCGGTGCCCACGGATTCCTGGTATGGGGCGTTGATGCGGCAATTTGGCATGCAGGCGTTTTTGGCCGTGCCGGTGGTGTTGGGGGAGCGGCTGTGGGGGTTGCTGACGGCGCACCACTATTCCACGCCCCGCACCTGGTCGCCCCACGAGGTGAATATGTTGCAACAGTTGACGATGCAGTTGGCCAGTGCGATTCAACAGGCGCAGTTGTACCAACAGTTGGAGATTGCCAATGGGGAGTTGCGCCGCTTGGCGGCGTCGGATGGCCTGACCCAGTTGTCCAACCGCCGCCGTTTTGATGAGTACCTCGCGGAGACATGGCAGCGGCTGCTGCAAAAGCCGGCACCCCTGTCGCTGATCCTGGCGGATATTGATTTTTTCAAAAGCTACAATGATACCTACGGTCATGTGGCCGGGGATGAATGCCTGCAACGGGTGGCCCAAGCGATTCGCCAGGTGGTCACGGGGGCGACCGGACTGGTGGCGCGCTACGGGGGGGAAGAGTTTGGGGTCATTTTGCCCGATACGCCGTTGGCGCCCGCAATGACGGTGGCCGAGCAGATTCGGGTGAAGGTGGCGCAGTTGCGGATTCCCCACGCCAATTCCCCGGTGCATGAGTATGTCACCCTGAGTTTGGGGGTGTCGAGTATTCTGCCCAGTCCCCAGACGGCGCCGGCGCAACTGGTGGCAGCGGCGGATCAGGCCCTGTACCAGGCCAAACAACAGGGGCGCAATTGTGTGGTTCCCTATTGAGGTGACGACGGATGCGATGGCGGTGGTGGCGACCCCGGTGTATTGCCCGGATTGAAATCAATGGACTTATTAATGGGGCGATGCGCAAGCGGGTGTTGAGCGCCCTGCAGGTGGTCAAAACGAAGCGGTTTCCGGCGCTGCTGGTGCGGATTGACAGCCCCGGCGGCACGGTGGGGGATTCCCAGGAAATTTACGGTGCGCTGCGGGATTTGCAGTCCCAGATGCCGATTGTGGCCAGTTTTGGCAGCATTGCGGCGTCGGGGGGGGTGTACGTGGGCCTGGGCGCGCCCTACATCGTGGCCAATCCCGGCACGGTGACCGGCAGTATTGGCGTGATTTTGCGGGGGAATAATTTGGAGGAATTGCTCAAGAAAATTGGGGTTTCCTTCAAGGTGGTCAAGTCCGGGCCATATAAGGATATTCTGGCGTTTGACCGGGAATTGACCCCGGAAGAGCAAGGGATTTTACAGCAATTGATCGATGTGAGTTATCAGCAATTTGTGCATACGGTGGCCACCGCCCGCCATTTGCCTGTCGAGCAGGTGCGCACCTTTGCCGATGGGCGGATTTTTACGGGGGAGCAGGCGCTGGCGCTGGGGGTGGTAGACCGTCTGGGCACCGAGGAGGACGCCCGCCGCTGGGCTGCGGAATTGGCCGGACTGGACCCGGAACGGACGCCCGTGCGCACCATCCCAGGCCGTCCCCGTTCGCCCTTGGCCCGCCTGAGCGGCGCCAGTTTGCCCTGGGAATATGCGGGGATTCCGCTGTGGCTCTACAGCCCCTAGCCATGAAAAAACCAGCCCTGAGGGCTGGCCCTGACTGCTGTGTTGAGAGGAGAAAAGATCAAGGACTCCTGACCTTTGCTCTGTAAACAAATGTAAAGGGATGGGGGGGCAAATGCAAGTCCTAGGGGGAGCGGCGTTGCATGGCCTGCCACACCAGGCGGTCGAGGGCAGGGAGGAAACGGTCATCGGCGCTATAGGCCGGGTCGTCGCCAAAGACCACCAGGATGTAGGCCAAGCGGCCATCACTGCGGGTGACGATCACCCCATCGTGGCGGGTGGCGCTGGTTTGTCCCTCCTTGCCCATGACGAAAGCATCGCCGGGCAAAGCGGCACCCAAAAAACCCGCCCAATGCTGGGCGCGACCTTGGGGGGGGCGTTCCATCAACTCTTGCATTTGGTGGCTCATGGCGGGGGAGACGGCCTGCAGGCTGTAGATTTCGTAGAGCAAGCGGGCGGTTTGCCAGGTAGAAAGCAGGTTGCGGCTGGGTTGGCTGTCGCCCCCCCGCAGTTGTTGCTCCCGTCCCTGGGGTTCTTCTTGTCCTAGGCTGTAGATGGGGAAATTTTTGTGTTGTAGGTTGAGATAGCCGTACCCTGCCGCGCGAAAAAAGTCGCTCAGTTGGGCCCGCTGTTGGCGCCATTGGAGAAGTTGCTCCGGGGGTAGGGCATCCCCCGAGGTCGTACCGGTGATGGCATCCACCACCGCACTGGCAGCATCGTTGCTGGACTGTTGCATCATGGCCGCCAGGTCAACCTGGGCCGCCGTCTCGGCAGTCACCAGCCCCGCCTGTCGGTAGGCCAAAAAGGTCACCAGCCAAAACAACTTCACCACACTGGCCGGATAGCGCAACTGCTGTTGCTGATAGCCAGCAATCTGCAGGTCGTCCGGGCGGGTGACATCCATCAAGGTAATCGAGAGGGCCGCCAGGGGCAGACCCTGACCCTGCACCCAGGCCACCATCCGGTTCACAATTGCCTGGAGTTCGGGGCTGTAACGGGTGGGGGGGGCAGTCCGAACGTTATAGACCAGGGGTGCCGCCGTCGGCTCGGCAGGGGTAAGGCCGTCATCCCTGGAGGAGGTAGCTGAGGGCAGCGACGGTTGCGACCAGCGCCAGGCCAACCACCCCCCCGCCAGAAACCCGCCACTCCCAGCCGCCCCAAACACCAATAAACCCAGCCACGGCCAAGACCAGTGCCACTTGTAGGGTCTGCGCCCGCTTAATCCCACCTCACGCCCACCATACCACGCCTATCCAGTATAGCTGGGCATGCCGCTGCACTCCCCCCAAGCCAAAAAATACCCCACCCTAGGCGGGGCCACTTGGCTAGGTTCACCCAGCAAGACGTCAAGCCGGGGTAATGCTGGCGATCCGCCCCCCCTGCCGTTGAATTTGCTGCATCCGCAGCGAGAGTTGCTCGTAGGGCACCAACAGGGTTTGGGTACTGCGCCGCACCCGCGCCCCCGTCACCCCCGTCACCTCCACCCGGTACACCCGACTGCTGTCGCCGACCAAAGCCCCCTGCCGCGCTGGCCCGGTCTGATTGGGGGTCGGTCGAAACGCCCAGGCATCATTCACCCCCGAAGGCGCAATCACCGTGTTGGCCCGATTGCGCGCCAAATCCCAAATCAGCCGCGGGTTGCGCTGCTCCACTTGCGCCCGGTCGCTGTTGGCATAGCCCCGGTACAGCCGGAACATCCGGGTAAAGCCCACCGTTTTTTGGCCCCGTTGCGACCAAAAACCCCGATAGTAGGGCACGATGTACTCGCCAAAATTCTCCTGGTACTCCGGGCTATCAATATAGCTGTCAATTTCCGCCTCGTAGCCCTGGTTGACGTAAATATCGTTGTGCAGGCTAATTTCCCGCTCGTCATAGGGGGCGCGCCCGAGCAAATGTTTGTAATTCAACTCGATAAACCGCACCTGGGGATGGGGATAGAAAAATTTGTTTTTATACAACTCAGATTTGGCCAACGCCCGCACAAATTCCCGCACGGTGATATTGCCATTGCGCAACTGCGACTCGGCAAACTTCAACCGCTCCGACCCCATAACGTAATCATTGCCAAGCACCTGGCGGTAGGCCGCCCGGATCACCCGCTCGTAATCTTGGGCTGTGGCTTGGCTACGCAGCTCAACCCGACTGTCCCGGTCAAACTCACTAATACCTAAATTCTGCGCCGAAGTGGATGTGGTCATGGCGTTTCTCCCCAAAGTAACAAACTGGCTCCCAAAAACAAACCCGGCAAGAACCACCCCCAAGGCGATTCCCACCGGGTTGGCGCCCCCAAGCCTAGCTCAGGGCGTTGATGGCGTAGTCAATGTAGTTGTTGGCTTCCGTGGCCGCCTGACCGGTCAGCCCATGATTGGCCTTGATGCTCTTGAGGGCTTCCACGTACCAACTGGGAGACAGATTGAAAGCGCTGTTAATTTCATCCAAACCGGCGAGCAAATACTCATCCATCGGCCCGGTGCCACCCACGATCAGGCAATAGGTGATCATCCGCAGGTAGTAGCCGATGTCCCGCGCACACTTGGCCTTGCCCCGCTCATCGTAGGCATACTCGTTGCCCTGCATTTGGGTCGTGTAGGGGAACTTGCTGTACACCGCCTGCGCCGCTTGGTTGATGAGCTGATCCGCTTTTGCCGTCAACTCCTTGGCCGCCTGCAAACCCGCCTGCGCCCGGCCAAACCGACCAAACGCCGCCTGCAATTCGGTGTTGCTCAAGAAACGACCTTCGCTATCGGCTGCCGCAATAATTTCCGTCAAAGGGGTCTTCATGATTCAGTCACTCCTAAAAAAACAACTCAACACAACCAGTCAGAGCACCAGCCCACTACACCACCGCTGCCGCCGCCCGGTCAAAGTAGCTGGCGATCTCGGAGATGATTTGGCTGCAATCCCCACGCGTAATGCCGTTGGGGTCGTTGACAATGGCAATCGCCGCTTCCTTCATCTTTTGAATGCCCACCGCCACCGACGCCCCCGGCACCCCCAGGGCTTGGTAGGTTTCCCGCAACCCATTCAAACACCGGTCATCCAACACACTGGCATCCCCGGCCAACACCGCATAGGTCACATAGCGCAGGATGATTTCCATATCCCGCAGACAGGCCGCCATCCGCCGACTGGTGTAAGCGTTGCCACCCGGTTGGATCAATTGGGGCTGTTCCGCAAACAGGCTGCGCGCCGCATTGGTGACAATGGCCGCCGCATTGGAAGTCATACGGTTGACGGCATCTAAACGCTTGTTGCTTTCGGCCACCATCGCCGACAGGGCATCAATCTGGGCAGCACTGATGAATTCCCCCCGCATGTCCGCTTGGGCAACAACTTTGGCAAATGCGTCCAACATGGATGTGAATCTCCTTAAAACGGAATCTGCATTAAACAGTTTTCATGGTGGAAGATGCAGCCGGCCCCCTCACCCCCTCGAACCATTCTCAAAAACCCACGGTTTCTCAGAATCGCCCCAAGAGGTGCAGAACCAAGCCCGCGGCCTAAACCGCACATCCTCCAAAAACCTTTATAACTGAAGATTAGAGCCAACTTTTTTAAGAATCATTGCAGAGCACTGCCGCCAGACCACGCGCCGATCAACCACCGCCAACCCATACCACAAAGGTATTACCCGTGTTCCATCCCCAAACCCCGGCCCGTCCGTTCGCCAAACTTTGTAACACAAATTAACATTAGTTTATTATTTCTGCAGATTAGGGCGGTTGGGGCGGGCCAATGGCGGCATTTTATTTATATTTCTTAATAAATTTGCCAAAACTCCTTAACATTCTCACAAAAGCGGGGGATGGCCGTCATAGTATCATCAGAAGTCAGGGTGCAAGCGAGCGGACGGCCCCAAGCATTCTAGATTGTGGAGACAGACCAATGGCGTTACCTTTGCTCAGTTACAAGCCGACCAGTCAGAATCAGCGGGTGGTGGGTTATGAGGTGCCAGGCGACGAGCAACCCCGGATGTTTACGACGGAAAATTTGCTCTCGCCCGGTGATATGGATGGGCTGATTTGGGCGGCCTACCGGCAGATTTTCAGCGAGCATCAGTTCATTAAGGCCAACCGGCAGACCATTTTGGAATCGCAGCTGCGCTACGGCCAGATTACGGTGCGGGATTTCATCCGGGGGCTGTTGCTCTCGGAGGCCTTCCGCCGGTACAACTACGATGTCAACGACAACTACCGTTTTGTGGAATTGGTGGTGCAGCGGGTGCTGGGGCGGGATGTCTACGGCCAGCCGGAAAAAATTGCCTGGTCCATTGTGTTGGCAACCAAGGGGATCAAGGGGTTTGTGGATGCCCTGCTCAACAGTGCGGAATATATGGAGAATTTTGGGGAGAATACGGTGCCCTACCAGCGGCGGCGGATTTTGCCCCAGCGGGCCATTGGGGATACGCCCTTTAATCTGAAAACGCCGCGTTATGGGCCTTACTACCGGCAAAAACTGGGCTTCCCGCAACTGGGGGCAGGGCTACCGGCCAAGCGGATTCCCGACCGGGGCCGCAAGGGGGGCGACCCTGCCGATTACCGGGAGTTGGCCCGCCTGATTATTTACGCGGTGAAAACGCCGCCGGCGACGGTCACCATTCCCCAGGACTTTCTGGCGGCTGTGCCCCGCCGCTAGGGGTTCAAAGGCAGTTTCTGCCGGGGGGGTCGGGCGATGGTGGGGAACCGCCAGCCCCGGTCAAACCCCCGTTCCGACATTTTCAGCACCGGGGCCGCCTGAAACCGCTTGAATTCTGCCTGTTGCACCATCTGCATCACCCGTTCCACCAAAGCGGGGTCGTGGCCGGCCTGGGCCATCTGAGCGGGCGTTTGCCGTTCCTGGAGCCAGCGCTGCAGGATGTCATCCAAGACGGGGTAAGGGGGCAAGGTGTCCTGGTCGGTTTGCCCCGGTTTGAGTTCGGCGCTGGGAGCCTTGGTGAGAATGTTTGGCGGGATAACGGCTAGGCCCCGCTGGGCTTGCGTATATTCATTGTACCAACAGGCAAGGGCGTACACCTGGGTTTTGAATAGGTCCCCGATTGGTGCCAGCGCCCCGCACATATCCCCGTAGAGGGTGCAGTATCCCACCGCCAGTTCCGATTTGTTGCCGGTCGCCAGCACCAGGGCACGGAATTTATTGGCCAGCGCCATCAGCAGCGTGCCCCGGATGCGGGCTTGGAGATTTTCTTCGGTGACATCGGCGGCGTAGTGGTGAAACAGGGGCGCCAGGGTCGTGGTGTAGCTGGCCATCAGCCCATGGATGGGAATTTTCTCCGTGGCGATGCCCAAATTGGCCGCCAGGGCCAGCGCATCGGTCACCGAGTGGTCAGAACTATAAGGCGAGGGCATCAGCACCCCCAACACCTGCTCCGGCCCTAGGGCCTGCACCGCCAAGGCCGCCACCACCGCCGAGTCAATGCCGCCGCTAAGTCCCACCAGTACCCGCTGGAAGCCGCTTTTGCGGACGTAGTCCTGAATCCCCAGCACCAGCGCCTGCCAAACCTCCGCCCAGGGGTCCAGGGGGGGATGCACCCGTGTCCCTTGCCATTGCCCCCGGACATGGGTCACCACCTGCACCTCCTGGGTAAACCCCGGCCCCCGATGCACCACCGTCCCCGTGCGGTCAAAAATCAAATTCTGCCCGTCAAATACCAGGGCATCCGTCCCCCCCACCTGATTGACATAAATCAGGGGAATTTGGTACTTGCGGGCGCAGTGGGCCAACAGGGATTCCCGCAGGGCCGGTTTCCCCTGCCAGTAGGGCGAGGCCGACAGATTAATCAACAGGTCAATCCCCCGTTCCACCAGCGGCGGCACGGGATTTTCCGGGTAACGGCGCCCGCTCCAAAATTCCTCGTCGTTCCAAACATCCTCACAAATCGTAATTCCCAAACGCCATTCCTGCCAGCGCAACACATTCACCTGGCGACCGGGCTGGAAATAGCGATGTTCATCAAAGACATCGTAATCCGGGAGCAACTGCTTATAAAACGTATAACGGACGCGCCCATCATACAGCAACGCCGCCCCATTAAAAAGCGGTTTTTCCCCGTTTTTCCACCAGTCGGGATTGGGGAAAATACTCCCCACCAACACCCCGATTTTCGGCGGCAAGCGCAAGGCCAAATGATGCAACACCGTTTGGCAATTTTCCACAAACAGCGGGTCGAGCACCAAATCCTGGGGCGGATAGCCACACAGGGACAACTCCGGCGTAATCAATAGCGAAATCCCCTGAAATGCACAGTTCTTGGCGGCCTGGAGAATTTTTTGACTGTTGCCCAGCAAGTCGCCGACGGTGGGATTTAACTGAGCCAAACCCAAACGCAGTTCACTCATACAAATACCAACGGTTTATCTTTGTAGGGTAAAAAAGCGCGTTCGTCGAAGCGGTATAAACTGGCTGGCCGCCCTGCCCCCCGCCAGACTTTTTTGCCCGTATCCCGCAAAAATCCCAGTTTCAACAGCCGGGCGCGAAAATTGGAATAATCGCTGAAATCTTCCCCCAAGATGATGGTGTAAAGTTGGTAGAGTTCTCCCAGGGTAAACAACTCCGGCAACACCTGAAAGGCAATCGGACTGTATTCCAACTTGTTGCGTAACCGCTGGTAGCCATAGCGGACGATCTGGGCGTGGTCTCCCCACAACGGCGGCAGTTGGTGTACCGACACCCAGCACACCGGTTCCGGTTCGACAAGCAACTGGGTACTGGCATACTGCACCAGGGCAAAATAGGCCACGCAGAGACACCGCTGCCCCTGCTGTTCCCGGTCATCCCGCCCCGGCCCGCCAAAGGTGTAAAGTTGTTCTAAGTACAAATGCTCGACTTTGACCTTGTTTGCCAACACTTGGTAGGCCTGTTCGGCCAGGGTGAGTTCTGGGGCCAGGGGCATCCCCGGCAACCGCGCCGGTTCCCCGCCCACGACCAGCACCAGTAGCCGGTGGGCCTCTATATCTACGGAAAAAATCACGGTGACCACATCCACACTGACGGGGGTCATACGGTAGAGGGGAGAACGACGTCCTGGTAGAGCTGATGTCGGCGAATGTAGTCCAACACGCCGGGGCTGAGTTCATCCAGGCGTTGCCCTTCGCGAAAGGCCCGCGAGGACCAATCCGGCACGGTAATCGGGGCGATGCTCACCCGGGGGCTAAGCTGTTTTAACCAATCCAAGGCCGCCGGGGCCAAGGTATAGCCGGTGCGGGGGATGATCACCACTTCCACCTGGGGGAACAATTCTTCCGCCTGATGCCAGCGGGGCAATTGGGGCAACAAATCCGCCCCCAACGCCAGGGTCAACCGCGCTTCCGGCCATTGGCTTTGCGCCCGTGCCACACTCACGCGGGTAAACCGATGGCTCAATTCCGGACACAAACGCACCTTGGGTTCCCCCAATTCCTGCACCAGACAGTCCAGCATGGCCATCCGATGCACCAAGGGGGTTTGCCCCTCCTTCATGGGGTTGTCCGCCGCCCACACCAGCACCAGGTCAAACGCCTGCGCCAGCCACTGAATAATCTGCCGGTGCGCCAATGTCGGAGGGTCCGCACTGGTGCCAAAGAGAGCCAAGCGTTGGGGAGCCGCCATCGTTGCCTCGGTAACAGTAAAATTATAGTGATTTTAACCAAAAATGAGGGATTGTGCCAAAACTAGGGTTGGGCAGCGCGATGCCCCAGATGTTCATCTCTACCTGCTGGGGGGTTGGGGCATTTCTATTACCTGATGTGCAGATGCATCTGTGAGTGAATTAAACGATGTGGAGAGAAAAAAGGGGGTGCCAAGGATTTGAGGATGGGAAATTAAATCAGAAAAAGCCCATGTTAAATTTCCGGCTCCCATTAGCGACGATAGATGCAAGACAAAGAAAGAGTAATACAGGTCAGGAACCCACAGACATAATTCTTGCCCTGCAACACATTGATGGGCACTATTGATGATGAACTCAAATTTCAGACAGATGACTGTATCTCGCTTATGGAATTTCTCGGATTGGGTGTTCAAGACTGAATTTCTAATGCTATAGCTAGGTAGGTTAAGGTTGTTGCCTGAAGATTCATGGCTACGCCTAGCGACCCATAGCATGTCAACCTTTGCCTGCTTAGCTATA
>Ga0197142_1001817_pt1 | contig 19216 bp, 15 predicted proteins | sample GBS60_MetaG_FD_148614 | JGI IMG/M metagenome (GOLD analysis project Ga0197142, IMG submission 148614) | Sediment microbial communities from Great Boiling Springs, Gerlach, Nevada, United States - GBS 60_MetaG | ecosystem: Environmental > Aquatic > Thermal springs > Hot (42-90C) > Sediment... | reverse complement strand
GAGCAGCTCCAGGGCTTCTGTCCTGGCCTGCTTGGGTTTTCTGGGCTTGGCCTGCCGCCGCAGGGGCTTGGCTCGGCACGGCGGTGGATGCGGCAGGGGGTGTGGCGCATCTTGTGGGGTTGATGATGCGCCCGATCGTCGAGACGCTGGGAAGCGGGATACCTTGCTGGGCGCACCAGGGGGCAAGCAACACGTGGAGCTTGGCTTTGCCCAGGTTGGGGTGGAGCGTGCGTAGCCGCCGGATTTCGCTCACCAGGCGGGGGTCGGTGTTGGGGGTTCTTCGCCTCTTGGGGGCACAAGATCTGGTGGCCAGGGGCGCCGGGTTGCCGCCCGCGGCTTTGAGGACGGCCTGCCAGCGGTAGAGGGTGCGGCGCAAGACGCCGAAAGCGTCACGGGTTGCCGCCAGGCCGTGCTTGTGGAAGAAACGAAGATTGTCAAGGCGTCGTGGGGCGCCTTTGCGGGTCATCTCCCAAAGATGCCCCAAGCCGGCTACCCGGTAAAACCCCCGGATGCGGGAGCCGATGCGTTGCATTCCCATGGCATGCCTCCTGGTTCACAGGAGTGCCAAAGGTTTCTGAGCTTAAGCATGGTGGGTTGTGTTACACGCCGGGTGGCGGCTCTTCTTCGAGAGGCTCAGCTCCTGGAAGCGGCGGGGCAAGGGTGCCGGACCCTAGATGCACTTCCAGGAAGCCATCGGTGAGCCGGACGTCCTCCACCGTCACGTCGACACCGGCGGGAAGCAGTCGCCGCAGGTCCAGAACGAGCACCCGGTCCTGGGGATCCCAGCTAGCCTCCACAGGCAAACGACGAAAAAGCATGCCCAAAAGGACCGAAGGGACGCCGATGCCTAAGGGACCCCGCAGGGACACTAAGCGGCTGCCAAAAAAGCCAGCTTTAAGGCGCAACTCCTCTACTTCCAACGCTGCATGGAGTCGGATGCCGCCCAGCCGGAGAACCAGATTTAGCTTTAACCTGTCCCCCCGGCCGGAAAGGGCTAGGTCCTCAAGCTGCGGGGCTTTGGCCGCGGCCATCCGCCGGAGAAAAGTGACCAGCACCTCTTTGTCGAGCCGCAGGACGAACGGCTCCCAACTGGCCAAAGGACGCATCGCTAAGTTGCTCGGCATCATTTTCAGTATACGGCAAGATACTGCCAGCGAGGAAGTGGGTTCCAAAGGCGGGGGAGTTAGGACGGGCATTTTTCCTGGCTTGGCGAAAGCGCTTGGCGTTTTCTCCACAAGCCGCCGGCGAAAGTGGTGTAGGCTAGGTCTCGGGGATGGCAATCCTGGGGTGTTAGACTGACGATGCGCCGAGAGGGCTGCTTCTGAACGCTCGGTGACGTCTTTTTTCCATGGCAGTAAGGCCATGGCAGAGGAAGACGAGCAACAACCTCGCGGCGCGCTTGCTGGAGGAGCGTGGAGGCCGGAGAACGGGAGGGAACCGCCGATGGCGCTGCAGCTGTATTCCGTAACCCCACATCCGATCGAGACCTTGCTCACCTGGGTAAAGTCCGGGGAGATCGCAATTCCCGAAATTCAAAGACCGTTCGTTTGGGACGGCCCCAAGGTTCGCAACCTTCTCGATTCGCTCTATCGAGGGTTCCCCATCGGCTACCTGATTACTTGGCGCAACCCCACGGTGAAATTGAAGGACGGTACTCCCTCCGCCGGGAAGAGGATTTTGATCGATGGCCAACAGCGGGTCACCGCGCTCATGGCCGCCATTTTGGGAAGGGAGGTCGTCACTAAGGATTACGATACAGTTCGCATGAGGATCGCCTTTCACCCGTTAGACGAGCGCTTCGAGGTGAGAGATGCGGCAATCGCGAAAGATCCTTCGTGGCTCGACGATATAAGCGAGGTCTTTTCGCCATCCGCAAGCCTATTCCAGCTGGTGACAAATTATTTTCGGAGAAACGGAGGAATCTCCCAGGACCTTTTATTCGAGCGGATAGAAAAGCTCCGGAACATTCTCAACAATCACGTTGGCGTTATCGAGCTAGCTGAGGATTTGGATATCGAGACAGTCACTGAGATCTTCATCCGTGTGAACTCTGCTGGCGTGGAACTGTCCCAAGCAGATTTCGCCATGTCGAAAATCGCGGTGAACGAAAAGTATGGCGGCAATCTTCTGCGTAAGGCCATCGATTATTTTTGCCACCTGGCAGTAGCGCCGGAGTTTGCCTGGAAAATCGAAAAAAACGACCCCGAGTTCGCCCGGTCAGAGTTTTGGCCCGCCATGCGCTGGCTTGCGGACGCCAAGGACGACCTCTACGACCCCACGTACACCGATATGCTGCGGGTGGCGTTCACGTTCGAGTTCGGTCGGGGTCGCCTCCAGGATCTAGTAGCGCTGCTCTCGGGGAGGAACTTCGAGACCAGGCAGTATGAGGAAAGCATTGCGGAAGAGTCCTTCGCTAAGCTGAAGGTCGGTGTCCTCGCCTTCATGAACAAGACCAACTTTGAGCGCTTCACGATGATCCTGCGGTCCGCTGGCTTCGTCACCAGCGCCTTGATTACCTCGAGCAACGCTGTGAACTTCGCCTACGTCGTCTACCTCCGCGGTCGGCGCGAGGGAATACCGGCGGATGAGCTGGAGCGGCTGGTGCGGCGCTGGTTTGCCATGGCAGTGCTCACGGGTCGGTATAGGGGCGATATGGATTTCGACGCAGACATCCGTCGCATTGAGGCCCAGGGTTTAAAAGCTTACGCCGAAACCGTGTTGTCCACGGAGCTGGCGGAAAGTTTTTGGACTGGGATGTTGCCGCGGCTTTTGGATACCTCTTCGGTTTCTTCCCCTTATTTCACAGTGTTCCTGGCAGCGCAGGCCAAGCTGGGGGATAGAGGTTTTCTTTCGCGGGACATCACGGTACGCGATTTGTTGCTCAACCGCGGAGATCGCCATCACATTTACCCTCGGCGCTACCTCCAACGTCTGGGCATGGGCCGAGGACGTTACAACCAGATTGCTAATTTCGTGATGGCACAAAGCGAAGTCAATATTGCCATCGGGGATAAGCCGCCGGAAATTTACTTCAGAGAGCTTCTGGAGCAGGTCAACGGAGGACCGAAACGCTACGGCGGCATCACCGACCCGGAAACCTTGCGCCAGAACTTCCTAGAAAACTGCATTCCGCTTTCGATGCTTACCGGTGAGGTGCCCGATTTCCACTTGTTCCTCGAGGAGCGACGCCGGCTCATGGCGCTGCGAATGAAGCGATGGTTCGAGGCCCTCTAGGGCTAAGCCCAACGCCACTCCGGTCTTTGCTCGTCGCCTCCAGGGGCGGGAAAGCAGTGCCTGGGCAGGTGGGGCTGCGCTGGGACCGGGTGGGGTCCGCGGACCCCTTGACAACCGCGGCGGGGGGAATAAAATGAACATTCTGTTCGGTCGTTCAGGCCGAACCAGAAGGCTCACCAGGCAAGCATTGGGAGAAAGGCTCGCAGTGGCGAGGGCAGAAAAGAATGACACGGGAGAGGATCCTTGATGAGGCGCTCCAGCTGCTTTTGAGCTCCGGGATGCGACGCTTTCGGGTGAGTGAGCTAGCGGAGCGGCTTGGGGTGGTGAAAAGCGCTGTGTACCACCACTTCCCAAGGGGCAAGGGTGAAATCCTGAGTTCACTGTTTGCCCGGGAGGAGACACGGGTGCTTTCGGCCATGGAACAGGCGGTGGCGGCCCCGGGGAGCTGCCGGGAGCGGCTTTTGCGACTGGTGCGGGCCAAGCTCGAGGCAGTGGCCACGCTTGCAAGGCTTTACGACGTACCCCCCGGCGTGGTGGATGAGGTAACGGAGTTTTGCCGCAGCCGCCGGCGAGAGTTCGTGGAGCGGGAGCGAGAGCTGCTCGCTTCGCTCCTGGGCGAGGGCATGGCCCGGGGGGAAGTGCGGGAGCTGGACCTGCGGCTGCTGGTTGCTGGCATACAGGCGGCGCTCTTGGAGATCTCGGAGCAGGTGGCTCGGGAGGCCGGGCTGGCCATCGGCGAGCTCACCGAGCTCATGGTGGATGTGATTTTCGCTGGCATCGGAGGTGCGACGTGCGGAAAGCCTTAGCCGTGTTCGTGCTGTTGGTCCTCGTCCCCAGCCTGGGAGCCGACGAGGGAGTTTTGACGCTGGTGGAAGCCTTGCAGCTCGCGGAGCAAGGCCCCGCCGTAAAGGCGGCCCAAGCGGGCCAGGAGGCGGCAAGTTACCGGGTTGCGGAGGCGCGCAGCTTCCGGTTGCCCCAGGTGGCGCTGGAAGCCCAGGCCCGCACCCTTGCCAAAGACCCGGGGTTTCTCGTGCCTCGGGGTGCCTTCGGCAACCCCGTGACCCTCGCCTTGGTCACCGGCGAGCGGGACGTGCAGTCCGGGAAGATTGGCGCTTCTTACTTGCTTTGGGATTGGGGCAAAACCGCCGGTGCAGCAACCGCGGCTGGGAAAGGGGAGGAGGCGGCGGAAGCCCAAACGAAGGCCACCCGGAGAGCTGTGCTTCGGGCCACGGTGCAAGCGTTCGCCCAAGCGCAGCGGGCCCAGGAGGAGCTCGCAGCGGCAGAGGAAGCGGTAGCTACAGCCCAGGAGACTTTGCGGGTTGTGACGGCAGCGGTGCAGCAGGAGCTGCTGCCAGAGTCGGATCGTTTAGCCGCGGAGTTTTTCGTGGCTCGCCGAAAGGCTGAGGCTGCTGCAGCCCGGGGACAGCTCACCGCGGCTTTGGCGGTGCTTTCGGAGCTCACCGGGGTGCCAGTCCGCTGGGTAGCCCGGGCGCCTTTGCCAGAACCCCCAACCACCTCAGAGGATCCGGCGGAAAAAAGGGAAGAGCTGTGGGCTGTCAGGGCGCAAGGGGAGGCCGCTCGGGCTTTAGCCCAGGCGTTCCGGCGGGAGCCGCTGCCGGTGGTGGCGCTGGCTTTAGGCGTGGAGAACGTTCGCGACCATTTTCTGCTCCATCAAACCAACTCCTACGGGGTGGTGGGTGTGCGGGCCCACCTGTTTGACGGGGGAAGGTCGAGGGCTTTAGCGCGGCAACAGGAAGCGCTGGCTCAGGCGAGCAAATTCCAGGAGGAGCTGCTCCGCCGCCAGGTACAGCGGGAGGTGACCGTGGCTCAGGCCATGGTGGAGGCAGCTCGCCAGCAACTGGCCGCCGCCCAAAAGGCGGAGACGGCTGCTCGGGAGGAGCTGCGGTTGGAAACCAAGCGCCATGAGCAAGGGCTTACCACCACCAGGGACCTTTTGGCTGCCCAAGAGCACCTGGCTCAGGCCAAGGCTGCGGTGGCGGCAGCGCAGGCCGGTCTGCTCCAGGCGGTGGGCGAGCTGGCGACAGCCTTGGGTGAGGATGTTGTGCGTTTTTTTGGAGGGAGACCATGAACGGGATCGGGAAAAAGCTCTTCGTCGTTCTCGGCGTTGCCGTCTTGATCGTGGGCGCAGCCCTTTCGGGGCGCTGGCTTTACTTCCGCTTCACCCACATTTCCACCGAGGCGGCGTACGTGAAGGCGGACATGGCAGAGGTGGCCCCGGAGGTTCCAGGGCAGGTGGTGGAGGTGTTGGTGCATGAAGGGGAACAGGTGCAGCGCGGCCAGCTCCTCCTGCGTTTGGACGTGGAGAACCTGCAGCGCACCAGGGAGCAAGCAGAAAGCCGGGTGAGGCAGCTGGAGGATACGGTGCGGCGCCAGGAGGTCCTGGTGGAAAAGACCCGGAAGCTCGTGGCGGCGGCCGAGGCGGCGGCGCTGGCCGCCGTGGAAGCTGCCAGGGCCCAGCTTGCTAAGGCGCAGGCGCAGCGGGATTACCTCGAGCTCCAGGAAAAGCGTTTTGCTTCCCTGCTGGCGGAAAAGGCGGTACCTCGGGCGCGGTACGACGAGATCCACGCTGCAGCGGTAGCGGCCCGGGCTGACGTCCAGGCGGCCACCCAGGCGTTGGGGGCAGCAGAGGCCAAACTAGCGGAGGCACGCGCGCAGAAACTTTCCCTGCGGGAGGCCGAAGCGGGGCTCGCGGAGGCCCAGGCTGGCCTTGCTGCCGCCCGAGCGGCGCTGGGCCAGGCGCAGTGGGCCGAGGGTAAGGGGGAAATCCGCGCGCCGATTTCCGGCGTGGTGGCGCGGGTCTTCGTGCGCTCCGGAGACTTCGCGGCCCCAGGCCGGCCAGTGCTGGCGGTCTACGATCCGGCCACGCGCTACGTGGAGGCGCGGTTCGAGGAGACCAAGGTGAAAGGCCTCCAGGTGGGTCAAAAAGCGCAGATTAAGGTGGACGCCCTTCGCGGGAAGCTTTTCTCCGGTACCATTCGCCGCATCACACCCGCAGCGGCCCAGGAGTTTGCCTTAATCCCCCGGGACGTCACCGCCGGTGAGTTCACCAAAGTCACCCAGCGGGTGCCGGTGGAGCTTTCCATGGAGGGGATCGAAGAGCACCCAGAGATCGTCCCCGGGCTTTCTGTAGAAGTTTCGGTGCGCAAAGGGAGCTAGCGAGCCATGGCTGAGAACAGGCATGGCGTGAGCAAGTGGGTAGTGGCCCTGCTGGTGTCTGCGGGGATTTTTATTGCCCTTTTAGACACCACCATCGTGGACATCGTTTTGCCCAAGATGATGAGCGAGCTGGAGAGCGACCTTTACGGGATCCAGTGGGTCATCATCGCGTACTTTCTGGGAGCAGCCGTTTCCATGACGGTGGTGGGGTGGATGGCGGAAGCCTTCGGCCACCGCAACACCTACACCTTAGGGGTGGCGCTTTTTGCCCTGACCTCGGCTGCCTGCGGTATGGCCTCCAACCTGGAGCTCATGCTGGCAGCACGCTTCATCCAGGGTGTGGCGGAAGGGATGATGCTCCCGGTGGGGGCGCTGATCCTCACTGACGCCTTCCCCCCGGAAGAGCGGGGCCTTGCCCTGGGCGTTTACGGCCTGGGTGCTTCCTTTGCGCCGGCAATCGGGCCCTCACTGGGAGGGTTTATCACGGAGCATCTCACCTGGCGGTGGGTCTTTTGGGTCAACGTCCCCATCGGCATCGCCGATGCGCTCTTGGCGTTTTTGCTTCTTGCCAACGTGAAGGGGGAGAAGGTCCGCAAGCTTGACTTTGTGGGGCTGGTACTGCTTGCCACGTCGCTTTCCAGCTTTATCGTGTTTATCTCGAAGGGGCAGGAAAAAGGCTGGCTCGCGAACGATTTTATCCTCCAAATGTTCCTGCTTTTCCTGGTCACCTTTGTGCTCTTCGTCCTTTGGGAAATCTTTGCGCCAAATCCCTTGCTGCCCAGGGACCTTTTCGGCAACCGGGGCGTGGTGCTGTCGCTTCTGGCGATGGCCTTCGTTTCCATGGCGGCGTACGGGGTATTCCTCATGCTCCCGGTCTACCTCCAACGACTCAAAGGGTTTACCACCATGCAGGCGGGGCTCATCATGCTCCCAGGCTCTCTTGCAGCGGCGGTGACCACGATGGCCTCCGGGATCCTCTCGGATAAGCTGCGCCCCAAGTGGGTGGCGGTGTTTTTCCTGGCGGGGATGTTCGTGGCCACCTGGCAATTCCGCACTGGCTTTTATGTCCCTCGCTCGGCAACGGTCTGGGATAACGTTTGGTGGGGGTTGATGATGGGCGGTGTTTTCACCCCGCTTTTCCTCCTACTTTTGGCCTCGGTGCGCCAGGAGGAGTTCGCCGATGCCTCGATGGTGATGAACGTGGTGCGGCTTGTCATGGGATCGGTGGGGACTGCTTTTGCCACTAACGTGTTTACCAACCGATCCGACACCTTTTACGATGCCTTGGCCAGCCGCATGGACCTGGGCTCCCCCTGGGGGCAGGAGCTGCTCGAACGGCTCGGAGCCGTGCCGGATGCCAGCGGGTTCGTACCCCCCGAAGCGCTGGAGCGCGCCCGGGCGCTGGGGGCGGGGCTTTTGCAAGCCATGGCCTCGGGGGAGGCGTTTCAAGCTACCTGGCGCAACCTGGCGCTCTGGGGGCTGTTGGCTCTAGTGGTGGTGCTCGCGATGAAAAACGTCAAAGCCTCCGGCCCCGCCGCCCCGCACTGAGCAAATCGGTAGGCGGTGGACCTGGTGGGGCTGTGGTGGGAGCTCGGCCTTAGGCCTCCGAAGCTCACCGAGCAAGCCCAACCGGCGGGCGGGGAGTTGACAAAGGACGCGGAGAAAGCTACATTAGAGGTGAGCTCGTGAAAGTATTCACGAGCTCAGGGGAGGACCGATGCAGACACTACGGATGGCCGAATCATCCCTGCCCCAGCTGCTGGAAGTGTTGAAGGGCTTCGGCAAGCTCATCGGCCCGGTGGAAAAGGCTCCCGGGGTGTTCACGCTGGAGTTCGTGGAAGACCCCTCCAAGCTCCGACCGGATGCGCTGCGCACGATTCTTCCCATCAAGAAGTTTCTGCTCCGGCCGAAGTTCGCGATGCTCCGGGGAGGCCCAGGCAACGGGGCGGCGCCTAGCCGGGAGAACGAGTACGGGCCCATGGTGTACTTTGGCGCTCACGCTTGCGACATCCACGCCCTGCGGATCCTGGACACGCTGTTCCTCGGGGGCTACCCCGACCCGTACTACGAGGCCAACCGGCGCAACTTGATGGTGGTAGGGTACGGTTGCTTCCCGGACGAAAAGTGCTTTTGCCAGTCCATGGGTTGCGCCACCGCGGATACGGGGTTCGACCTGTTCCTCACGCCTCTGGCGGGGCGCTTCCTGGTGACCGTGGCTTCCGCCAGGGGGGACGACGTGGTGCGGGCGGCACCGCAGCTTTTCCAACCCGCCAGCCGCCGGGATATCCAGGATTACCTGGAGCGGCTGCGGGAGCGGGAAAAAGCTTTCACGCTGCACCTGGACACCTCGGACCTGCCGTACGTGCTGGAGCTCAAGAAGGACGATCCGGTTTGGGACGAGCTGGCGAAGAAGTGCCTCTGCTGCGGTTCCTGCTCCATGGTTTGCCCCACCTGCACCTGCTTCAACGTCCGGGACGAGCTCACCGCCGACGGGGCATGCCGGGTGAGGACCTGGGATGCGTGCCTGTACCGGGACTACGCCTTGGTGGCCGGGGGACACAACTTCCGGGAGCACCGGGCTGATCGGGTGCGCAACCGCTACTACCACAAGCAGGAGGCGTTCGTGCGGCAATACGGTATGCCCTCCTGCGTGGGGTGTGGCCGGTGCATCGAGAACTGCCCCACGGGCATTCACGTGGTGGAGGTGTTCGAGGCGGTTCGCGGGGAACGCCCCGTGGGCGGGCTTCGCCAGCAGGGGCAGGCCCAGGGCAAGGAGGTGCAGCAATGAGCGCAATCATGTACCCAGGGGTTCAACAGCAGCGCTTGGGCGGGCTGGTAACCGGGGAGAACGTCTACCTGCCCCAACCCGCGCGCATCACGCGCATCAGCGAGCTCACTAGCGATGTTCGGCTTTTCGATTTGCGGTTCGTGGACCCCCAGCTTGCCGAGCGCTTTGTCTACAAGCCTGGGCAATTCGTGGAGCTTTCGGTACTGGGCGTGGGGGAAGGGCCGTTTTCTCTCCCCTCGCCCCCGACACGGCGCGGGTTTTTCCAACTGGGGATCCGTCGAGTGGGCACGCTTACCAACTACCTGTTTGACCACATCCGCGAAGGAGACCTGGTGGGGATCCGGGGGCCGCTGGGAAACGGTTTCCCGGTGGAGCTGTTCCGCGGCCAGGACGTGCTGCTTTTGGCAGGAGGGTTGGGGATGGTGCCGCTGCGGGGGCTTTTACTGTACCTCCTGGACCAGCGGGAGCTTTTCGGCCGGGTGATCCTGCTGGCGGGGTTCCGCTCCCCCCAGGTGGTGCTGTTCCGCGACGAGCTGGAGTCCATCGCCCGGCGGGGGGACGCGGAAATTCACCTTTCTGTGGACGACACCCAGGGGTTGCCCTGGAGTGGGGCGGTTTGTGTTGTCACTGAGCTTTTGGATCGGGTCACCGTGGATCCCTGCCGCACTTTTGCGGTGGCGTGCGGCCCGCCGGTGTTCTACAAGTTCATGCTGGAAAAGGTGGTGGCCATGGGGCTGGGGCGGGACCGCATTTACCTTTCCCTGGAGCGCCGCATGGAGTGCGGGGTGGGCAAGTGCGGGCACTGCGGGGTAGGTTACACCTTCACCTGTCTCCACGGGCCGGTGTTTTCCTACTGGGATGCCCTGAACTTGCCCGAGCTGATTTACACCTAGGAGGCCTTTATGGCGGACAAACCCAAAGTTGGCATCTTTGGCCTCACCGGTTGCGCTGGGGATCAGCTCCAAATCCTGAACTGCGAAGATGAGCTGGTGTGGCTCGCGGAAAACCTGGACATCGTGGACTGGGTGATGGCCAAGGGGGAAAACGACCACATTACCCGCCTGGACATCGCCTTCGTGGAGGGGGTGGTGGCCACCCAGCGGGACCTGGACGCCCTCAAGGCCATCCGCGCCCGGGCGAAGATCCTCGTGGGGATCGGGACCTGCGCGGTGTGGGGCGGCTTGCCGGCGATGCAGAACGAGCTTTCCCGGGAGGTGCTCCAACGGGAAGTGTACGGCGCCGATCCTTCGTTCCTGGACTCGGTGGAAGCGTTGCCCCCCTCCAAGTTCGTGCCTTTCGAGCTGTTGATCCCTGGCTGCCCCATCGAGAAGCACGAGTTCCTCCAAGCGGTACGGGCGCTCCTTTTGGGAACGGTCCCCGAACTTCCCAAGGTGCCGGTGTGCTGGGAGTGCAAGACCAGAGAAAACCTCTGCCGGGTGGTGTACTTCGGGGAGGTTTGCTGCGGCGCCATGACCCGGGGCGGCTGCGGGGCCCGGTGCCCCTCCCACGGCGTAGCCTGCGCCGGGTGCCGCGGGCCGGTGGAGGAGCCGAACTACGACTCCAACATCATCATGTTCGCGGACCGAGGGATTTCTTGGGTGGACATTGCCCAGAAGATGAAGAACTTTTCGGCGCCAGTTTGGCTTGCCAAAGGGCTTGCGAAGGAGGTAGGCCATGAGCGGTAGAACGGTGGTGATTCCCCACCTGGGCCGCGTGGAAGGCCACGGCGGCATCTTCGTGCGCATCGAGGGAAACCGGGTGACTCAAGTTGAGATGGATATCTTCGAGGGGAGCCGCTACTACGAGGCGCTCCTCAAGGGGAAGCACTTCCAGGAAGTGCAGGGGATTATCACGCGAATTTGCGCGATCTGCTCCGCGTCCCACACGGTCACCGCGCTTCAGGCTTTGGAAGAGGCTTTGGGGGTTAAGGTCTCCGAGCGGGTCCACGACCTGCGGGGCCTTTTGCTCCTGGGGGCCACCATCGAATCTCACGCGCTTCACGTCTTTGCCCTGGCGCTGCCGGACTTTCTCGGCTACGAGTCGGTGCTGGCCATGGCCAGCCAGTACCGGGAGGAGGTGGTCCAGGCGCTGCGCCTCAAGCAGTTGGGGAACAAAATTCAGGACCTCATTGGGGGACGGGCAGTGCACCCAGTGAACACCCTGGTGGGCGGTTTTGGGAAGCTGCCGAGGCACCGGGAGCTGGAAGCCTTGGCGGCGGAGTTGGAGCAGGCCCTTCCGGTGCTGGACCGCTTCGTGGACCTCGCAGCTTCCATCCCGCTGCCCCAGGTGAAGCCTGGGCCCACGGTGTACGTGGCGTTGCGGCCTTACGTGGAGGCTTTCCGTTTCCGGGGGGTATCACTTTGCACCTCCCGGGGGGAGGAGTACCCGCTTTCCGCGTACCGGGAGGTGATTCGGGAGTTTACCGTGGAGCACTCCCACGCCAAGCATGCGGCGTTGGAGGAGGGCACCACCTACATGGTGGGTTCCTTGGCCCGGCTCAAGCTCTGGGGCCACTACCTCACCGGGCGCGCCAAGGCCGCCTTCCAGCGATTGCTCCCGGATCCCAAGGACGATAACCCCTTGCTCAACAACTGGGCGCAGCTGGTGGAATTGGTGCACTCGGTGGAGCGGGCGCTGGAGATCTGTCACGAGCTTCTGGGGCAGCCGGAGGAGCCACGGGATCTGGTGGACTACCAAGTGCGGGCCGGGCGCGGCATCGGCGCCATCGAGGTGCCTCGGGGCACCTTGTTCCACGAGTACGAGTTGGATGAAGCGGGTCGGGTAGTGGCGGCTAACGTGATAACGCCCACGGCACAGAACCTGGCGAACCTGGAGCGGGACCTGCGAGCTGGGGCCGAGGCGGTGCTTGTTGCAGGCAACGGCTTGTCCGACAAGGAGCTGAAGCTGCGGCTGGAGATGGTAGCTCGGGCTTATGACCCTTGCATTTCCTGCTCGGTCCACCTGGTGCGCAGCTAAGGGTTTTTTTGCCCCGTAAAAAGCCGTCGGTAGGAGTGGGCCTGGAGAAAAGTCTTGCCTGATCGAGCTTTGGTGGTGGGGTTCGGGAACCCCCTCATGGGGGATGATGGGGCAGGGATCGCGGTGTTGGAGGCGCTGCGGTCCCTGGCTTTGCCTCAAACGGTCCGGCTCGTGGACGGGGGCACGGACGCCAGCACCCTGGCACGTCTTTGGGATGGAGAGCCTCTTGTGGTGCTGGTGGACGCCTTGGCCCGGGGGTACGACCCGGGAACCTTGACGGTCCTGGATCGGCTGGCGCTTCGGGAGCTGGCGGTAAACCAGCCCCACGTGCACGCCCTGGCACTTCCGGCGTGTGTGGAATGGGTCTTCCTGGCAGAGCCCCGGTTGGGGGAGGCGACCGTCGTCCTCGTGGGGATCGAGCCGGCCACGGTGGCCCCAACCCACGCCCTCTCCCCAGCGGTGGCAGCGGCAATCCCTCAAGCGGTTCGGACGGTGCTTGGGTTGCTTGGCCTCCCAAACCAAGCCGGTCAAGAACCGCCTCGCCCGACTAAAACCCAGGATAAACGCTCAAGCTCCGAGCCGGCCTGAGCGGAACCTCCTTCGGTCCTCACCTGGTCCCAAGGATCATCCCCGCAGCCGCAAGACCCAAAGCGCCCCGAGGCCGGTCAGGGCGATGAGGGTTGCAAGCCCCCAGAAGGAAAGCGCGGGGATCGGCTCCGCCAGCTGGAAGGTGGCAGTCACCGAGCAAGGTACCGTAATGGGACCGCTGGTGTAGGTAAGACCGGAAAGCCCGCCGCCGCAGGTGCTGTTGAAGCTTGCAAGAGCGTAACCGGGGTTTACGGTAATCGTGCAGGTGGTGGTGCTGCCGTACGGGACAGGGTTCGGGACGCAAACCACCGAGCCCCCGGCGGGCGGCGACCAGTTCACGTTCACGGGAACCGTGGTGAGGTCAAAAATTGCGGTGCAGGATTTGCTGGCATCGAGGGTAACGACGCCATCGTTGCAATCGGGATCCCCGGTCCAACCCACAAAAACTGAGCCCGCACCTGGGGTTGGAGTGAGGGTAACCACCTGATTGAGGGGGTAGGTTTCGGTGCAGTCCCCGGGGCAGGTGATCCCCCCGGGGCTGCTCACCACTGACCCTGTGCCGGTCCCACCGAGGGCAACGGTGAGGGTGGCCGTGGCGCAAAGCGTGACCTCGGTGAAGCTGAGGTCGGTAAGCGTCACGGTGGGGGAAAGAATTTCGGGGCTGGGCAGCCCGTAGTGGCTTACGGTGCGGATGTCCATGACTAAGAAGCCTGGGTTTGCAGGCACCACCGGGCTAGCACACCCCAGGATGTTGCCGGAGGCATCCAACAACCCAAACAAGAGATCGGTATCACCTCCCGGACCCGTGGCGGTACCCACCACTGAAAAACCGCCGGCGGTGAGGCGGATGGAGGCAAAGGAGGTATCCGAACCTCCAGGGGTGTATGTGAAGCTTCCGGTAACCGAGCCTGTGGAAGAAAGGGTGACGATCCAAGCTTGGCTGGGTGGTGGGGGAAGAGCCCCGGTAGTTCCCACCACCACAAACCCACCCCCGGGAAGCTCCCGGATCGAGTTCAGCTGTTCCTGTTGGCCAAGGTCCAGGACTTGGAGCCAAGCAAGCCCACCCGAAGCGTCGGTTTTGAACACCACCCCGTCCCTGGTGCCGAAAACCTCCGTGTACCCGGCCACGGCAAAACCGCCATCGCTGGTTTCGATCACGCTGAGCCCCCACTCCACCCCAGCACTTCCCAGCACCCGGCCCCAGAGGGGGTTGCCGCTGGCGTCCAGGCGCACAAGCCAAATGTCGTCCTGCCCCAAGTCGTTGGTGGTGGCCCCCACAAAGACGTAGCCGCCGTCGGAGGTTTGGCGCACCGAGTAGGCCCGGTCGGACCCCGACCCCGACTGATTCCCGTAGGCTCTGGCCCACTGAAGGTTGCCCGAGGCATCGAGCTTTACCAGCAACCCATCGTCTTGACCGAGGTTGGGCCAGAGGGAGGAGGTTTGCCCGGCCACAATGAAGCCGTTGTCCGAGGTTTGGCGCAGGTCAAAGGCGAACTCGAAGCGATCATTTCCTGGCGGACCTGGATGTCCCAAGGTTCGGACCCATAGGGGGTTGCCGGTGCTGTCAGTTTTCAGCACCAAGGCATCGCCGAAGAAAGTGTCGCCAGGAAAAGAGCGGGTAAACCCGCAGGCCACAAAGCCGTTGTCCGAGGTTTCCTGGGCACTGAAAAACTGATCAGTTTGGGCCGCCGCCAGCTGCTTGGCGAAGAGCACCGAGCCCAGGGCGTTGAGCTTCACCAGCACCGCGTCTTCGGCTCCTGGGCTCCCTTGGTACGCAGAAACAATGAACCCCCCGTCGCTGGTGGGCTCATGGACAAAGCCGAACTGAGGAATCCCACCTGCGTCCTGAAAGCGCTTAAGCAGTTGCTGGCTCAAACCTACGCCTGGGAAGAGGAGAAACAAAGCTAAAATCGCAACCGTGTTCGTTCTTTTCCTCACAGGCTCCCCCTTTCAAAGCTCGTGAAGTAAAAATAGGACCCAGTTACAACATCGTCAAGGGGGACCCGGGCCCTCCGGGGCTTTTGAGCGATCTGGGCAGCTGCGTTACAGTAACAAGGGTGGAAGCGCGGTTGGCCGAGCTTGGGGTGGACCCGCGGGCGGTGCAGCTGGCCCTGGTGTTGGCCCTTGCTTTCCTTTTGGGGCTGGAGCGGGAGGGGCGAAAGGGGAGGGCAGGGCATTACGTCTTTGGTGGGGTGCGCACGTTTCCCCTCATTGGCTTGTTGGGCTACGCGGTGGCACTTTTGGCCGGGGGGAACTGGGTTGCGGTCATGCTGGGGCTGTTGGCGGTGGCGGCGTTCTTGGTGGTTTCCTACGCCCACAAGGTAGCGGCGGTGGAAGAAGCGGGGGTCACCACGGAGATCACCGGGCTTTTCACCTATGCGGTAGGGGCGCTGGTGGCCAGCGGGTGGTACTGGTTGGCCACGGCCCTGGTGGTGGTGGCGCTGTTGCTTTTAGAGCTGAAAAGCGGCCTGGAGGGCCTGGCGGAGCGAATTCCACCCAGGGAAATCTTGACGCTCACCCAGTTCCTGCTGCTTTCCGCGGTGGCGCTGCCGCTTTTGCCCAACCGAGCTTTTGGACCCTTTGGTATCAATCCCTTCCGGCTGTGGCTGGTGGTGGTGGCGGTGAGTGGCCTTTCGTACCTTTCCTACCTGCTCCAGCTGCGGTTAGGGGAAAGGGCAAGCATGGCGGCCTCGGCGGTACTCGGGGGGCTTTACTCCTCCACCATGGCCACGCTCGTGTTGGCCCGGAGGTCCCGGGAGGTAGATGGGGGAGCGGCCTACGCAGCCGCAGCACTTTTAGCATGCTCGGTGATGTACCTGCGGGTGCTTTTCTTGGTCTGGCTTTTCGCGCCGCCCCTTGCGGAAGCGGTGGCCCTGCCCCTGGCGGGCCTGTTCCTCCTCGGCGGGACACTAGCCAGCCTGTGGCTTGCCCGAAACCTGGGAAACGGCAAGCTCATGTCCTCCCCCCAAGCGCCCCTGAACCCCTTGGAGCTCTCCACCGCGCTGCTCTTTGCCCTGGTTTTTCTTGCCCTCACCGTGGCAAGTCAGCTGGTGGCAGGACGGTGGGGTAGCGAAGGGGTTTACCTCCTGTCCCTGGTGGCTGGGTTTGTGGACGTGGACCCTTACGTGATGAGCTTGGCCCAGCAGGTGGCCCAAAGTGGGGCCCTGGAGGTGGCAAAAAAAGGGCTACTTTTGGCTTTGGCCGGGAACCAGCTGGCCAAGGGAATGTACGGCTTCAGCTTGGGCAGCGCCGGGGCGGGACGCTGGATGCTCATTGCCCTGAGCGGCATGGCTCTAGCCACCACGCTGCCGCTTTTCTGGTTTTGAGGCAATCCAGGCCGTGCCTTTGGCCAGCTCGCGGCAACCCCGCGGCGCAGCCCCTACGCCTCCTGGGCCGGGCAAGGGAAGGGCGAGGAACCCTCGGGAAACCAGGGCAGAAGGTCGCCTCAGTTCCCCGAGGGCAAAGCGCTTCTGCCAAGCTGAAAAGCCTTGCGGTTTAGCTCCAAAAAGCGCGGAGGGATGCGCCGCTCCAGGCAACGCCACCAAACTTCCTCGGGCAAGGGCAAAAGTCGTGAGATGGCACCCAGCAGCACCACGTTGGCAGCCTTCACGTTCCCGGCCTCCTTGGCGAGGGCTTCTCCCGGGACAATGGCCAGCTGCGCGCCCAGCGCCGCCACGACCTTCTGGAGCTCGCCGTTTTCGGGGTAGGGGGTACCGCCTACGGTTACCGTGATGGGCAGGAGCTCCATGTCGTTAACCAGAGCGACGCCGCCGGGCCGCAAGTACTCGGCAAAGCGGAGGGCCTCGAGCTTTTCGAAGGCCAAGAGGATGTCCGCTTCCCCTAACCCCACCATGGGGGAGAAGACCTGTTCCCGGTTCCACCGCACGTGGGAGATCACGCTGCCCCCCCGCTGGGACATGCCGTGAACTTCAGCTTTCTTGACGTCGAAACCAGCCTCCAGCCCCACCTCCGCCAAGATGTCTGAGGCAAGAATCGTCCCTTGGCCTCCTACCCCAACGAGCACAAAGTTGTAAGCGGTTTGCTGGTTCATGCCATCCTCTCCGCAGCCACCTCGTCTCTCGTCGTAATAGCATCGTGGGGACAGAGCTGAGCGCAAACCTCACAGCCGGTACAAAGGTCTGGGGCAATGAGGGCCAGGGGCTTGTGGGTTTCCGGGTCTAATTCGTCACTCTTCAGGAGTGCTGGACAGCCGATGCGGAAGCACACGCCACAGCCGGTGCACTTCTCCTCCAGCACTTCCAGAGGTACCCACCGCTTGCGCTCTTCAGGAAGCAGCGCACAGGCGTGCTGGGCCACCAGCACCGCCGGCTCGTCGGTGGCCATGAGCTCCTTATAAGCGGCTTCCAGCGCTTCGGTGTCGTAGGCTTCCACCGTGACAACCCGCTGGATCCCAAAGGCCCGAGCAATGGCCTCAAAATCCAAAGCCGGAGCTGGCTGACCTTGGAGCGTGACACCGGTCCCTGGGTTGGGCTGGTGGCCGGTCATGCCCGTGGTGCGGTTATCCAGGATGATCGTGAGCACGTTGGAGCGGTTGTACGCAACGTTGGCCAAGGCTGGGAGCCCGGTGTGGAAAAACGTGGAGTCCCCCAGCACCGCCACCATGCGCTCCTTGATGCCGGCTTTCGCGGCGCCATGGGCCACACCGATGGAGGCCCCCATGCACCCGCAGAAGTGCAGGGCTGAAAGGGGCGGTAGGTAACCCAAGGTGTAGCAGCCGATGTCCCCGGAAACCGGCACCTTCTTCTTTGCCAAAAGGGCGAACACGCTGCGGTGCGGGCAGCCAGGGCAGAGCACCGGCGGGCGGGCGGGCAAAGGGGGCTTGGCCAGCTCGGGGCGAGGTACCGGCGGGCGATCCGTGGGCAGCCCCGCGGCCGCCCCCCGCTCCCGCACGACCGTGGGGTCGAGCTCCCCGCAGAGCGGGAAGATGCTCTTCCCCTCGCAGGGGATGCCCAAAAGCTTCACCTGCTCCTCGATGACCGGGTCCAGCTCCTCCAGGACCACCAACCGCTGCACCTGGGAGGCAAACTGCCGCACGAGGTTTTCCGGGATGGGGAAGCTCATGCCTAGCTTGAGGAGCGAGGCCTGGGGGAAGACTTCCCGAGCGTACTGGTAAGCCACGCCGGCAGTGATGATGCCCAACCCCTTTTCACGGAGCTCCACGCGGTTGGGCGCTTCGGGGCTATCCGCCCAGGCACGCAGCTCTTGCACGCGCCGCTCCACCACCGGATGTCTTGCACGGGCGTTTGCCGGGACCATCACGTACTTTGCCGCGTTGCGGGGAAACTTTTCTCGCCTGGGAGGAAGGTCCACCCGGTCTCCTAGCTCCACCACGCTGGACGAGTGGTTAATCCGGGTGGTGGTCCGGACCATCACCGGGGTGTCGAACCGCTCGGAAAGCTCGAAGGCAAGGCGCATGAAGTCCTTGCATTCCTGGCTGGAGCTGGGCTCAAGACAGGGGATGCGAGCAAAAACCGCAAGACGCCGGTTGTCCTGCTCGTTCTGCGAGGAGTGCATAGCCGGGTCGTCAGCTGACACCAGTACGAACCCCGCCTCAAGGCCGGTGTACGAAGCGTACATCAGGGAGTCCAGGGCCACGTTGACGCCCACGTGCTTCATGGCCGCCAAGGCCCGGCGTCCCGCCAGGGCAGCGCCCACCGCTACGTCCACCGCTACTTTTTCGTTGGTGGACCACTCGGCGTAGACCCCGGGGAAGCGGGCAAGCTCCTCCAGAAGCTCAGTGGAAGGGGTGCCGGGGTAGGCAGCGGCTACTTGAACTCCCGCTTCCCAGGCGCCTCGGGCAAGAGCTTCGTTACCGGAAAGGATGCGGCGCATGGTGGTCCTCCCTCCAGGGCCTTGCATGCTAGCAGCTTTGCGGCTGAATGGTATTTTCTTGCTTTCCACTGGGCAAAGAAAAAACCCCGACGGGGAGGGCTTTTTGGCTTTCAGGAGGTCTTGGGGGGAGGACCAACGCCTGGAAGCCCGCGGGGACCCCGTCGGGGGGTCTTAAACTTCTTTGATGTGTGTCAAAGGACAGGTTCAGACACGTACCAGTCTTCACAAACACAGTATATGCCCCACACCGCGTTTTGGCAAGGGGACTGTGTTGCACTCCAGCGGTGTGCGGCTACAATCGGTGAGAACGGAGAGAGCCGATGCTACGAACCCTGGAAGGCAAGCTGGACGCAACAGGACTGAGGTTCGCTCTGGTGGTTGGCCGCTTTAACCACCTGGTGGCCGAAAGGCTCTTGGAAGGGGCATTGGACTGCCTCCGGCGCCACGGCGCCAAGGAAGAGGACCTCACGGTGGTGCGGGTGCCGGGCTCCTGGGAGCTGCCGCTGGCGGTGGACCGCATTGCCGCCTCGGGCCAGTACCACGCGGTGGTGGCCTTGGGGGTGTTGATTCGAGGCGAAACACCCCATTTCGATTACGTGG
>Ga0197142_1001816_pt1 | contig 19220 bp, 17 predicted proteins | sample GBS60_MetaG_FD_148614 | JGI IMG/M metagenome (GOLD analysis project Ga0197142, IMG submission 148614) | Sediment microbial communities from Great Boiling Springs, Gerlach, Nevada, United States - GBS 60_MetaG | ecosystem: Environmental > Aquatic > Thermal springs > Hot (42-90C) > Sediment... | reverse complement strand
TGAGGAGGGCAAATTGGAAGTTAAACGAGCCGGAGCGGCCCTGCAGCACCATTTCCTGCCCCTTGAGGGTGAACTCCGCCGGCACCTCGATGCGCTCTTCAGGCGTGACTCTCAGAGCGCGGGTCAGGAGCAGGCTGCCATCTTCGCTCCTCACCTCCACCTCCTCATCCAGATAGAGGGCGTCGGCGGTGGCGTCGTAGCGGGCACGCTTGGCCCGCCAAGTCATCCGCTCGCTGCTGGCAAAAAAGGGGTCCGGCACCTCTTCCTGGCGGTCGGCGCCATCTCCGTAGAAGTAGCCGTGCGCCCCCTGCTCAAACACCTGTTGCCCAGCTCTCAGCTCCACCTGTTCGGCGATGAGACGCCAACGCTGGTGGCCCCCTCGACGACCCAAGATATCCACCCTGCGGCTGACGGAGAGGGGCTGGTCTGGGGGAGGGGACTCCACCTTTACCTCTTCGATGTCGATGGACAAGGCCCAGGCAACCAGAGCAGCCAAGAGGCCGGTTCCCAAGAGCGCCACCCCCAGGTTGGAATTGAAAAATCGCCGCATCCTGTTCTCGCCGCTGCCTTACGTTGATCCCTAGCCCATGAGCCCCAGCGGGGCCAACACCCAACCCGGCACACTAGGCTGTAGCTTATCGCAATTTGCGGGCCGCCTTGTCGGGATCCCGATCACCTCTGAGGTTCTGGTTTATCCCAGACGGCTGAGGATAAAGCCCAACCCCAGAAACAGCCCCAGCCAAAAGTGGAGGCCGACGGCGATGAACTTAGAATGGATGATCCGCTGCGGCTGGTCGTGGTAAGCCCCCAGCAGGCGGGATAGCCGTACCGCAAAGGGGATCCCGGCTAAACCGAACAACGTCCAAGCCGGAAAAGCCCCCAGCCCGACAAACAGCAGCAGCAGGCCAAAAATGCTGCCGCAGATCCAGGGGATGAGACGGGCGGAGCGCCGAGTGCCCAGGCGAGCCACTGGCGAGCGCTTGCCAGCAGCCAGATCGTCCTCCACCTGATGAAAATGGGAGCAGAACAAAATTAAGCTGGTGACCATCCCCACCACCAGCGAGGCCGCCAGAGCCGGCAGCGACCACGTTTGGCTTTGGCTGTAGTGGGCGGCCAGAACCGCCAGCGGCCCAAAGCTAAAAAAACAGAGGATCTCCCCCAGCCCCTGATAGCCCAGGCGCAGGGGCGGCCCCTGGTAGGCGTAGCCCAGGCCGCAGGCCAGCAGCACCAGCAGCAGCACCGTCGGATCCGATTGCCGCCAGCTCAGCCACAGGATCCCCGCCAACCCCAGGGCCAAAAAGGCGTTGCCCACCCAAAACACCTGCCCCGGCTTGCCCGTCAGGTTGACCAGCGAGTGGAGCTTGTTTTTGTCTACCCCCGTCTGGGCATCGAACACATCGTTGCTGAGGTTGACCCAAGCCAAAAGACAGATGGCTGCTCCCAAAAATACTGCCAAAACTCCCACATCCATCACCCCTGCCTGGGCATAGGCGATGGCGGATCCCACCCAGATGGGCATGATCGCCACGCTGTACATGGGAGGCTTGAGGGCGGCCATCCACAACTGCCGCCGAGAGCGGCCCTCCCAAGTGCCCTTTTCCGCAAGCTGTACCTGGCTGGTCCCTGGATCCCTGCACGTTCTCTTTGACGGTTCCGGCTGTGCGAGCATGTTGGATCTAGCTCTCTCTGGGTTCTGTGTTTGCTCTGTATTTGTTAGGTTAGGGTGCTTCTGTTCCCATTCCCAAGGATGCTAAGAAACCTTGCAATCCGTAAAGAAACGCCTGGGATCCGGCGCTGGCGAGCCTGAGCGGCCGGCTGCTCTCCTAATCTCATATCCTGAAACCCCCTTCTGCAGCTTTCCCTGCCGGTTGCGATGACGCTTGGCCTGTTTTCGGCCAAGGTGGGATCGTTCTCTTTTGCTTGCGCATGACTTCTTCTCTTTTTCCCTGCAATGGTGCGTCCGGACGCACGGAACGGCCCAGAACCTGGCCGCCCATTCACGCCTCTGCTGGGACAGGAGAGGTGGAACACGCTTGGGAGCCCCTGCTAGCTGCCTGCCAAGAGATAGCGCGAGCGCAAGGGATCCCCCAGATCCTCAGCCTATCGCAGCCCATCTCAGGGCTGGATCCGCTGGCAGTGCTGGCCCGGCAGTTGGGCTCGCTCCCCCCCAACCGCTCCCCCGGCTACTGCTATCTCTCCCACCAGACGCAAGGGGCAAGGGTGCGGGTGCTGGGGTGGGGATCCCTGCGGCAGCTCGACCTTTCGGGAGAGGGGAGATTTCAGGCGGCACGGGCCTTTGTGCAAGCCCTACAGCCCCATGTCCACACCGCTCCTGGCGACCCAGAGTCCCCAAGCAGCCGGCAGGAGCGCCCTTTGTGCTTCTGCCGTTTTGGCTTTGCTCCCAGGAGCGGCGGGGGGGCAGCGCTGGTTCTGCCGCGCTGGCAACTGTTGCAGGTGCGGGATCCTTGGGGATCCTCGCTGACGGTGGCGCGGCTCAACCTGGAAATCGACCCCGAAAGCGACCCGGCGGCGTTGGCCGGCCAGCTTGCCGCTTTTTTTGCCCGCATGCAGCGTCTTTCCCAGGCTCCCTTGCCCGGCTGGGAGCTGCAGCCCCCTCTGCCGGTAGCGGTAGCGGAAGCGCCCCTCTTGGCCCGTATTCAAAAAGCCCTGCAAGCGATTCAGGCGGGATCCCTGGAAAAAGTGGTGCTGGCAGAGGCCGTGGATCTGGCGTTGCCCTCCCCTCCCCCGATCCCTTCCCTGTTGGCCTATCTGGAGGCCCATCACCCCGATTGCAGCGTCTTCGCCTTTGCCCTGGGGGAAGGGGAGGATGGGATCCCAGGGGAGCGCCCCCTTCCTTCCCCGGTTTTCTTGGGGGCGAGCCCGGAGCGGCTGCTTTCGGTGTGGCAAGGCCGGGTGCAGATCGATGCGCTGGCCGGCTCCGTCGCCCGCGGCGCCAACGGCCACCAGGATCGGATGTTGGCTGAAAAATTGCTCCGCAGCGCCAAAGACCGCCGCGAACACCAGTGGGTGGTGCGCTCGATCCAGGAGGCTCTGGGCCGGCTGGGGATGGAGCCCCGGATCTCCCCTCAGCCACGGCTGCGCCGTTTGGCCAACATCCAGCATCTGCAAACGGTGATCGAGGCCGAACTCCCTACGGCGGTACATCTGTTCGACCTGTTGGCCCAGCTCCACCCAACCGCAGCGGTGGGAGGCTATCCGCAGCAGGCAGCGCTGCAGTGGCTGGAGCAGTGGGAGCCCTTTGACCGCTCGAGCTATGCCGCCCCGCTGGGCTGGGTGGACTTACAGGGCAATGGCGAATTGGTGGTTGGGATCCGCTCGGCTTTGATCGAGGGGAAGCGGACTCGCCTGTATGCCGGCGCCGGCATCGTGGCCGATTCCAACCCAGAGCAGGAGGTGGCCGAGATCCGCCTCAAGTTGCATTCTCTGGCCCAGGCGCTGGCCCTGCAGCCGTTGCCTGACTAGGCCCTCTCGACCTGGCAGGCGACAGAGCTGCTACAACTGCTTCGCAAACAGTTACAGTTAAAAAGCTGGCCCTTCCGTTGGCCTCGACCTCTCTGCAGCATGGTGACCCTGAATCCCACCCATTCCCCTCGTACGGCCGGATCCCGCGCGCAGGTGGGGCTTTGGCCCGGCCTGATCCAGCACTACCGGGAATGGCTCCCCGTCAGCCCCAGCACCCCCGTAGTTACCCTGCACGAGGGCAACACCCCTCTGGTTCCCTCTCCTGCCCTGAGCCAGCGGCTGGGGCGAGACTGCCAGGTTTACCTGAAGCTAGAGGGCCTCAACCCCACCGGCAGCTTCAAGGACCGGGGCATGACCATGGCAGTGTCCAAAGCCAAAGAGGCAGGGTCAGAAGCAGTCATCTGCGCCAGCACCGGCAACACTTCGGCAGCAGCCGCTGCCTATGCGGCCAAAGGGGGCCTGCGGGCCTACGTGCTGATCCCAGATGGCTACGTGGCCAAGGGCAAGCTGGCCCAAACCCTGATGTACGGGGCGGAGATCATCGCCATTCAGGGCAACTTCGACCAAGCGCTGGCTATGGTGCGGCAGCTTGCCGAAACCTACCCGGTGGCTCTGGTAAACTCCGTCAACCGCTTTCGGCTGGAGGGGCAGAAGACCGCCGCCTTCGAGGTGGTGGATGCCTTGGGGGATGCCCCTGACTGGCTCTGTATCCCCGTAGGCAACGCCGGCAACATCACCGCCTACTGGATGGGGTTTTGTCAGTACCATCAGCAGGGCAAGGCCACTCGCCGCCCACGCCTCTACGGCTTTGAGGCGGCCGGCGCCGCTCCCATCGTCCTGGGCCGGGTGGTGGAACACCCGGAAACGGTGGCTACAGCCATTCGCATCGGCAACCCCGCCAGTTGGGCCAAGGCCAAGGCGGCAGTCCAGGCCAGCGGTGGCCGGGTGGATAGTGTAACCGATGAGGAGATCCTGGCCGCCTATCGTCTGCTGGCGGCGGAGGAAGGGATTTTTTGCGAGCCAGCCAGTGCCGCTGCAGTGGCCGGATTGCTGAAATGGCGAGAGCAGGTGCCTGCCGGCGCCCAGGTGGTGTGCGTGCTCACCGGCAACGGCCTCAAGGATCCGGACACGGCCGCCCAACAGGGATCTGCCGCCATCCACACAGGAGTAGCCCCCGATTTGGCTGCTGTAGCCCGCCTGATGGGCTTTTAGCGCCGCCGCCCGATTTGGGCGCCTATTGGGCTGCCGGAAGCTTAACAAAAATTGATGGGAAAGGTGGGGGATCCCTCCCTACACTGGCAGACGAGCCACTCCCGGAGGCGATATGTCCACCCCACCCCCGCCCGGCATCACTCCCAGGCAAATGAACTTGCTGCGGGCCGTCACCGCCCTGGCCTGGTCCGATGGAGCCCTGGAGGTTGCGGAAGTGGAGCTCTTGGCTCAGCGGCTCTCCCAGCAGTTTGCTGCGGATCCTGGCCAGCGGGCCGATCTGGCGCAAGAGATCCGCCAGTACCTGGTGCAGCGAGTACCCCTGGATGAGGTGCTGGCTCAGGTTGGCGACGAGGCCGAGAAGCGTCTCATTCTCAAGTTGGGCTACCTGGTGATTGCCGCCAGCGCCCGTAGCCCAAAGGAGCCCAGGGTGAATTGGGAAGAGCTAGAGGCCTTTCGGCAGTTGGTGGATAAGCTGCAACTGCCTCCGGAAGTGGTGCGGCAGGTTTCCCAAGAAGCGGAAGCCGAGCTGGGGGATCCCGGCGTTCCCCCCCTGGAAGTCCTGGTGCAGGGGTTTACTCGTCACTGCGGCTAGAAGGCGGCGCGGGCGGCTGATAGTTGCGGATTGCCCGCCTGACCAAAGTGAGAAAGGCATAGGCCCGTTGATCGTTGGGATCCAAGCGCATCACCGTTTGAAAAGCCGCCTCGGCTTGCCGCAGAACCTCGAGATCGATCTGTCCATCGACCTCTGCTTCCAGTTGAGCCTTTTGCAACAGCAAGGCTCCCCGATTGTAGTGGGCTGCAACATGGCCGGGATCCGCCGCCAACACTGCCTCCAGCTCGGCCAGTGCCGGATCCAGATAGCCACTCATACCCAGCACCCAGGCCAGCTTATAACGAGCCTCCGTATGGGTGGGATCCTCGGCAACTGCTCGGCGAAACGCCTGGATGGCAGCCGGAAAATCGCCCGCCTGTACCGCCGCGATGCCTTCTTGGTAACTGTCGCTGGCCATAGGCAAGGTTTGGGTTTGAGCCGAGGGATCCCTGATCTGCAGCTTAGCCCTTTCCAGATGGGATCTCCCAGTTTTCCCACCCCAATGGTGAGAAGCGGTTCAGCGCCTTTTCCCCCCTGGGCCTGCCATCTGCGGCAGGGGAAACTGCCTCAGCAGGAGACCCGAGATTGCGCGAAGCCTGCTCCGGTCAAGCTCTGCCCCTTCCTAGGATGAACATAACCACTGATCGTCAGGTGTGAACTATGAACGCCAAACTGCTCTTCCTGCCGCTGGCTTTGGGGCTGTCGATGGCTCCAGCCACCGCCGTTTTCCCGCAGACGCTGGGCATCTACCCCCCGCTGCAAAGGCTACAACTGGCCGACACTCGCCTGGAAACCGGCACCCGCTCCATCATCGTCAACCCAGTACCTTCCGACTTGCAGGTATATCTGGAGCTGGATCGGCGCGGCTCTAACCCCATCTACCGGCCTGGCGAGCCGATTTCCATTACCTTGAGCACCAATCGCGACGCCTACGTCTACCTGTTCAGCATCCAAGCCGATGGCCGCACTCATCTCATTTTGCCCAACCGCTTCTCGGGTGGAAACGAGTTTCTGCGGGCCGGCGAAGTGCGCACCTTCCCGCCCCCTGGCGCCCGCTACCGCCTGACCATCGCCCCGCCCTTTGGCCAAGCCCAAGTATTGGCGGTGGCCTCCCTCCGTCCCCTCAACTTCCAGGAGATCGCCTCTTTTGAGCAGGGTGGATCCTTTGCCAATGTAAGGGTACGGGGATCCCAACTGGGCGATGCCATCGCTCGCGCCATTGTCGTCGAGGAGATCCCTGCCACCGAGTGGGTGACCACCACGCGCTTCTATCGGGTCGCACCGCGGTGACCCCAGACTTTCCATCCTTCCAGAGCCTGGAGCCGACAGCTATGCAGGCTTGTCTCCGGCCTAGACCGAGCCGAAGCTGAGGCTTAGGAGAAGAACAGCCAGCAAGCTCACCACTAGCATCAGACCAGCAGGCATAAGCCTGCCGGTTTTGCGGTAGCGCAGGGCAAAGAGAAGGGATCCCAGCGCCGCCGTCCCCAAGCCCAGGCCCAGCCCCCAGCGGGAACCTGTTCCCAGTAGCCCATAGCTGACGCCGCTGAGGGCGGCCCCCACCAGGCCGCCGATTAACGACTTGGAGCTTCTGCCTTTCATATAGCCGACGACTCCGCCTACCAAAAGCAGCGCTCCATAGACGAGCAAAGTAATCTGTGCAGCCATCATGGCTGGGAAAAACCCCTCCTCGCTCGGTCTAGTCCACAACAATTTCACGAATCAAGGGCAGGCGGATGCTGATGTAGCGGTTGAGAATCGAGGCATCGACGTTGCTGAGGGCATGTTTTTTTTGGCAGGCACTCAGAAGCAGATTCACCAAGTCATCGTCACGTTGATTGAGCCAATCTGGCCTGCCAATCTCGCTGACCAAAGACCAAAACTGGCGTACCATTTCAGGAGTCATGGCATCCATTGTGTAGGGTAAGGGCTGAACTGCGAAAGTGCAAGAGAAAGAATGGTCTATGCCATCGATCCCATTCTAGGGAAAACACCCTGTCCATGAAGGCAACATTTCAGCTCCGTCACAACTTAGGATAAGATGTCATGCTTTCCCATAAACCTCAGCAAACTCCAACCATCCTGGCTTCAGAAGGCTTTGAACCAGAAGCTTCCAGGGCTAATAACAATAAAGCAATAAAAACAATAACTCTTGCCCAATCTCGACATCGGCATCAAAAGGCTTATAAGCCGACTGGCCAAAACTTCTCAGGGAAGGTGCAGAAGCTTGGCGGGCCTGGACGCTAGTGCAGGGCGTACTGCAACACATAGGCTCCTTCTTCTCCTGGTTTGTGGGTGTTGGCCCGGAGGGTGTAGGTGCCGCTGCGAGGCAAAAAGGCGATCAGCAGGGCGTCGCTTCTGCCGCCTTGGTCGTCATCCCAGGCAATCACGTCGCCACTGGGATCCAGCAGTTGCAAAAAGGCATCGAGATCGGAGCTGGTCATCGAGGCTATTAAGATCTGCCCGGCCCGGGCAGCAATGGGGTGTTCTTCCATCCAACTGCCGTCCTCAGGGTGTTGGGCGGATCCCTTCTGCAGACGGCCCGACACTGTTTGCTGCCAATCGACCTGGGCCAGCCGGTAGGTCAGCCGATAGGTGCCGGTGGATTCTGGCTCGAAGCTCGTGGCCCGCAAGGTGTAGGTGCCTTCCTGCAGCAGCCGCACCGCCAAGAGGGCGCTGACATCCGGGCCGGAGTCGTCGTCAAAGCCGATTACCCGTCCTTGGCCGTCCACCAGCTCCAGGTAGGGGTCAAAGTCTTCGCTCTCCAGGGTGGCGATCAGGATCTGGCCCGCCTTGGCAGCAACAGGGATCCCATCCCAGTAGCTGCCGTACTGGGGGCTGACCTCGTCCCCCGCTTCAAGAGTTCCTGTCAGGGTCTGGCTGCCTCTCCCCAGGGGAGAGCGAGTCAAGGCGGATCCCACTTGTGTGCTCCTCTCTCCCACCAGGTTCAATAGCCGACAGCCGCTGGCCAACCCCAAAGCCACCCAAGCAAGGGCCAGACGGGATCCCCAACGGCGGGAAAACCCAGAACTAAAATACGAGCTCGACATCCAATCAATGAGGATCCCTCGAGGGGGAATGGAGACCACAAATCCAATTCTACCCCTTGGGCGGAGCTCAGCCAGGGACGGCAATTTACAGAGCATCCCAAGCTTGCAAGACGGCCTCTAGGGCCAGCCGCCCGTGGCTGAGATGGGTCCCCCCCTGCAAATAGACGGTGTAGGGCTCCCGCATCGGCCCATCGGCGGAGAGCTCGGCACTGCTGCCGGCAACAAAAGTGCCCGCCGCCATCACCACCGGGTCGGCATAGCCGGGCATCACTTCTGGAACCGGGGTGAGGTAGGAATCCACAGGCGAGCTGCTTTGGATGGCGCGGCAAAAGGCCTGCAACTTCTGCGGGGATCCCAGTTGAATGGCCTGGATGATGTCGGTGCGGGGCACCTGGGGCAGCGGGGAAACAGGATAGCCCAGATCGTGGAACACCTGGGCGGCCAGATGGGCGATCTTGACCGCTTCGGCCACCATCTGCGGGGCCAAAAACAACCCTTGAAATAGAAGCCGGTTGAGATCGAAGGTGGCTCCCCCTTCCGAGCCGATCCCCGGCGCCGTCAGCCGGCAGGCAGCCTGCTCCACCAGCTCGGCCCGCCCCGCCACATAGCCCCCCGCCGGGACGAGGGTGCCGCCTGGATTTTTGATCAGGGAGCCGGCGATGAGATCTGCACCCACGTGGGTGGGCTCTTGGGTTTCCACAAACTCGCCGTAGCAATTGTCCACCAAGACCACCACCTCCGGGTTTTGTGCCTTGACGATCTGGATCATCTCGGCAATCTGGGCGATGGAAAAGCTGGGGCGCCAGTCGTAGCCACAGGAGCGCTGGATGTGAACCAGGCGGGTTTGCGGTTTGAGGGCCGTTTTCAGGGCCTGCCAATCGACGCCGCCCTCCCGCAGATCCAACTGACGGTAGGTGACGCCGAACTCCCGCAGGGATCCCCGGCCTGAGCCGCGCAGGCCGATCACCTCCTCCAGAGTGTCGTAGGGGGGGCCGGTGATGGCCAACAGCTCATCCCCCGGCCGCAGCACGCCAAACAGGGCACAGGCAATGGCATGGGTGCCGGACACCATTTGCAGCCGCACCAGCGCCGCCTCACAGCCCATGATCTGGGCAAACACCCGATCCAAAACCTCTCGCCCCCGGTCGTCGTGCCCATAGCCCGATACGCCGGCGAAGTGATGGGATCCCACCTGCTGGTCGCGAAAGGCCTGCAACACCCGCGCCAGGTTCTCCCTAAGGACGTTATCTATCGTCTGAAACTGATCCTGCAGAGCCGCCTCTGCTCTGTCCAAAAGCTCCGTCGCCTTCAAAGAGATCTCTCTGGCCACCGAGTCCACCCCCTTTTTCCTAAGCAAACTGGCCTTCCCGCTAGCAGGTCGGCCACCGCCCAAGAAGCCAAAAACAGCTTTTCAGACCTGCTCCTGGTAACGATATTTCCGCGGGATCCCTATCTTGATAAAAACCTTAATTTCAGTCAACATCTCTTCATTCTCCCTGTCAGTTTCTGCCTGAGCTGGAAAAGCTCCCTGCCACACCAGCGTTGTATAATAGCGCTAGGGCCTAGGGGGATAAAATGAGGCAATCGAGAGGTGTTTGCCCTAAAAACAGGGGCCAGCTCGGCAGTTGCTGATCTTTTGGGGCTGTATGAGAGTTTTGTCGATCGACGCAGATCCTTCCTCCAGGTCGGGTGAGCGTTGGCGATAGCGAGGGTTCTTGAAAGATTGCCTCCAAAAGCTGTACCCTCAGCCTCCCCGATCTTCAGAGTCGAATTTAAGCTGTAGCAAAAGTATTCTCCCTGAACTCATCTGCACAAGTTGTGCCAGTAGGTTTGCTCGCTCCAGGCAATCTTCACACCTTACTCCACTGGAATTGGGAGTTCCAAAGTGAGGGGATCCCTCCTTGCTAGAGAAGTGGCTCTGGCTCGCAAGTCGTTAAAAATTAAGACAGCCTAAATTTATTCTTAACCCCTGAGCTGGATCCCTGGGAGAGATGTTAACTTGGATTTAACCCAAGAGGTTAGTGCCGCTGCCAGAGCCGATCTTCGTCATCTTGGGTAGCCCTTTTCGCCAGTTGCCGGGCTGAGATCATGCCTGAGCTAGGGCTGCTTTCTAGGGATCCTTTGCGAGGGTGAGGCGCTAACTTTAGGCATAAACTGACACAACTGGGAGAGTACCCATGACTAAGCTTGTGATCCAAGGGAAAAACGTCGAGATTACCGACGCCATCCGCAGCTACGTTCAAGAAAAAATCGAGCGGGCTGTCAGCCATTTTGCCCAGATCACCAGTGAAGTGGATGTCAATCTATCGGTAGCCCGTAACCCCCGCATCAGTGCCAACCAATCTGCCGAAGTTACCGTCTACGCCAATGGCACCGTCATCCGGGCGGAGGAAAGCAGCGAGAACCTCTACGCCAGCATCGACCGTGTTGCCGACAAGCTGGCCCGCAAGCTGCGCAAATACAAAGAACGCAACGGCGTTCACCGCATCCGCCATTCTCCCAAGACCTCGGTGGCAGTGGCCCAGCAGCCCCTCACCGATCCTCTGAATACAGAACGGCAAGCAGAGCTGCCCCCCGAGGTGGTGCGCACCAAGTATTTCGCCATGCCTCCCATGACAGTTCAGGAGGCACTGCACCAGTTGGAGCTGGTGGATCATGATTTTTACGTGTTCCGCAACATCGAAAACGGCGAGATCAACGTCATCTATGTCCGCAACCACGGTGGCTACGGCCTGATCCGCCCACATCCCTAGAGGCAGTTGCCCCATGCCCGACCAGCCCGTCGCTCAACCCGCTCCTCTAGGCCCTGCCAGCGCCTTCTACCTGCTGCTGCAGCTCACCGATTCTGCCCTGCCGATTGGCGCCTATTCCCACTCCTGGGGCTTGGAAGCGGCTGTGCAAGCGGAGCAGCTGCGGGATCGGGCGGGGGTACAGGGGTACTTGTTGGGGGTTCTGCACCTGAGCTTGGCTCCCTTGGAGGGGAGAGCCTGCGGCTTGGCCCACGGTCTGGCGCAAGGGGGATCCCCGGCGGGAATGGGCAAGCTACAGCAGCAACTGCAGGCATCCCGTTGGGCAGCAGAACCGCGCCAAGCCAGCCTGGATCTGGGGAAGCGCTTGGCACAACTGGCAGAGCGCACCTGGGGGATATCCGTTCCCAGGGCTGAGGGAGAGCCGCTGCACTATCCCCTAGCCTTTGGCTGGATCTGCGCCCAGGCCGGCATTGGGCTAGAGGATACCCTGCGGGCCTTCTTGTTTGCCTCCCTCACGGGGTGGGTCTCAGCGGCGGTGCGCTTGGTGCCTCTGGGGCATAGCGAGGGACAGCGCCTGCTGGCCCAGTTGTATGAGCCGATTGAGACCGTGGTGCAGCAGGAAATCCTGCCGGTTGTGAAGCGAGACCCGGCCCTGGCTTGGCCAGCCCTGAGCAGCTTCGCCCCCCTCAACGAACGGGATTGCCAAGCTCACCAGCAGCTTTATTCCCGCCTTTTTCAATCCTGAAAGCTGCCTTCTCCCACAGGGGGAGAGGGGAGCTATGGATCAAGGCAACGAACAGAGCGAACAGTTTGCTCGCTATTCGGATAGGGCTACAGGGTCAAGAGCCCCCTCCCCTGGGAAAAACCCAGAGAGGGGCCTAGCTCAAAGGTCGAGATTGACGGAGGTAGGCCTCAGCGGCGGAGAGGCTCCCCAACGGCCAGTACCTCCTGCAGGAACCGATCTTGCTGCTGGCGCAAAATGCCCAGGTCGGGGCCGTGGTTGAGCAGGATGAAGTGGGTACCATCGGGCAACTGCCCCACCATCATCAGCCGATCGGGGGCGGAGCCCACCTGGGCGGTCGTGCCGGAGGGCAGGGTGCGCAACCCCAGAGTGCTGTGGCCGATGCCTGCTCTGGGCAAGATCCGGGTCGGATCCCCGCCTGTGGCCTCAAGCAGATGTTCCCACAGATGGGCCAGGGCGCGGGGGGAGAGGTACAGCTCTTGTCCGCCTGGGCCAAGGCGAATTTCCGACTTGGCAGGGGCCAGTTTGGGATCCAGATAGGCAACCGGCTGAGCCACCAACCGCTGCTGCAGGTACTCCAGCAGGGCTGTTCTGCCTCCCAGCTCCGCTAACAGGGCTTCTACCATGGCCCGATCGTTGCTGCCGTTGAGGATTTGCAGCAGGGATCCCAGGCGCAGCGAGGTGTAGCCGGCCAGGCAATGGATCTCCTCGGGCAGCTCCCTTAGCGTTGACCCGGAGCCGCCGATGGCCACAGGATGGGGCCCCTGGGGATCCCGGAGGAGCTCGGCAAGCCGGCGGGCGCTGGCCAGAGAGTCAGGCTGACCCAGCAAGCGGAAGGGGGGCACCACCTTCACCTCGCCGTCGATCTGGCGAATGCCGAGGTTGTGCAGCTGGCGGGCCAGCTCGGCCACATTGGCCTCCCGGAAATAGGGATCCCCGCCGCCCACCACGACCAAGTCTCCCGTCAAGCGCTCGCCGGAGCGATGGCCGGTGGTGTAAAAGCGAGTTTGGAAGCGATACTCATAGCCCCACTTCTCCAGCGCCATCAGGCTGAGGGCCAATTGATCCAAAGCCCCCACTGGCAAAGACCGATCCAGCAGGTGCTCCGCCAGCAGCTCGCCTTCGGCTGTCCAGAGCAGGATCCCCTGCTGGGAGAGGGCCCCGCCTTGGGCGGCCAACCCCTGCAAAAAGCCGGACAAGGCCAAGGCGTAGGGGGAATCCTGCCACTGCGGCGATTGCCCACGGGGCCACCAGGGGGGAAGGCCGGGCGTGCCACTGGGGGAAGGCAGCGGCGGCGGCGGGGTGGGGATGGGGGGGAAGGGGTTTTGCGCCGGTGCTGCAACCTCAGCCTGGACACCCTGGGTTGGAGAAGGGGTTTCGGCACTGCTGCGGTTGTTCCAGCAGGCCCCCAGGGCTAGAGAACAAGCCAACGGGATCCCTGCCCAGAGGAAACGGCGCTGGGAGCGCAACCCCTGTGGGATAGACAACATGCTGACCTCCCGAAAGACATTGGCAAAGAGAACGGGCTGGCAAGACTTGAAGCTACTCTAGTGCCATCTCAATGGCTCTGGCAAATCTCTGCCCTTGCCCAATAGCCCCCTTTTGCCGGGGCGACCCCAGATGTCTCAGGCAAATCGGCATTTTCTCCCTTCCTAGGAGTCCGGCAGAAGAGGGGGATCCCTGTCGTGCCAAGCTTAATTTGGGCCCTAGCTGATGCTGCTGGGAAAAGCTGCAGTTGGCCGGAGATTCGCCACTCGCCCAACCCTTTACCGTAACTTTTGTTGTAAAGCCTGTAACGCCTTTGTAACGGATGATGAGCTACTTTTGGCCGCTCTTTTAATAGAAGGTTAAGATGGAGCAATTTAGGCTCTAAGCATTCTCAGCCACCCATGGGGAACCCTCAAACCGGCGCGATGGCTCAATCGGAGAAACAAGCCTTCCTGGAGCGATGGCGCGATATTCTGGCCCCCTATTCTCTGGGCTATCGCCTTCGGCTGCTGTCGCAATTGGTGCGGCGGAAATTTCAGGCCTACCTGGAGCCCTTCGGCCTGACCCCCTCCCACTGGGTGGTGCTCTGCTGCCTCTGGGAAGAAGACGGGATCCCCACCTCCACTATCTGTGAGCGCCTGCAGCAGTTGGGGGGCACCATGACCGGTGTTTTGGACGGCATGGAGAAACGGGAGTTGATCCGGCGGCAGCGGGATCCCAAGGATCGGCGGATCTGGCGGGTTTACCTCACCCCTGCCGGAGAGAAGTTGAAAGAGATTTTGCCCCCTCTCATTTGGGAGTTGCGGGAGCAGACCTACGGCTGTCTCAGCCTAGAAGAACGGGCAACCCTGTCGCGGCTGGTGGATCGGCTGATTGCCCACTTGTCGGAGGAGTCGGATGCCGCGGTGGTGGCAGAGCCGAACCGATAGCTTGTCCTAGTGTTCACCCAATCCATATCCTTGCTATGGGTTGACGGTTGAGCCGATGGGGATCCCTGCGGTGTTGCTCCTGGATTGTTCTCCCTTAAGTCTTTCCCCGGCTGAGGCGCGGGAGAAATTGCTGTATTTGCTGGCCCAACTGGCCTACCGCGAGGGATCCTTTACCCTCACCTCCGGGCAGCAGAGCACCTACTACATCAACTGCAAGCCGGTTACCCTCCACCCCCAGGGAGCCTACCTGGTGGGATCCCTGCTGCATCGGCTACTGCCCCCTGAGACTGAGGCAGTTGCCGGCATGACCTTGGGGGCGGATCCCTTGGTCACGGCAGTGAGTTTGGCGTCTCTGCAGGCTGAGCCGGCCAACCTGGCGGCCCTGATCGTCCGCAAGGAGCCTAAGGGACATGGCACACAAGCCTGGATCGAAGGGCCAGAACTGCCAGCGGGCAGCCGGGTTTGGATCTTGGAAGATGTGGTCACCACTGGCGGCTCCGCCCTCAAAGCTGTAGAGCGGGTGCGGGCAGCGGGCTATCGGGCAGAAGGGATCCTGGCTTTGGTGGATCGACTGGAAGGGGCAGAGGCCCGTTACCGCGAAATGGGGATCCCCTTTCGCCGCCTGTTTACCCTTGCAGAGGTGCGTGCCTGCCATCAGAGTCTCCGCCAGGGCCTGGTGGGCTGACCGGTTTTGGGAGGTGAGGGGGGTTCCCAAGCCTGCTCTTGAGCGGCTCCCAGCCCCCAATCTCTCCTCCGCCCGCAAGAGCTGGCCAAGCCAAAAAGGCCGTTGGTGCTTTTGCCCTTTGGTCTTGGTTTTGTCGATTGGTAGCTGTCCATCGGGCTGCAAAAGTGACAGGATAGGCGGTGAAATAGGGCGAAAAGGGTTTAGCCATGCGCATGGGCAGACTCAGTGGGATCCTCCTCCATCCGACCTCTTTGCCAGGGCCATTTGGCATCGGCGACCTGGGGCCGGCTGCTTACCGTTTTGTGGATTTTCTGGTGGAGAGCGGCCAGCGCCTCTGGCAGGTGCTGCCCCTTGGCCCCACTGGCTGGGGCAACTCCCCCTACATGAGCTTTTCCGCCATTGCCGGCAACCCACTCCTCATCAGCCCAGAGCTGCTGGTGAAAGCCGGCTGGCTGGAACCCAACGGCTGGCAGGATCTGCCCCAATGGCCGACCATCCAGACAGGGAATGCTGAGCGGGTGGACTACGAAACCGTGATCCCCTTCAAGCTGGGCTTGTTGCGCCGCGCCTGGGCCACCTTCAAAGAAAAGGCCACCGCCGCTGACTGGGAAGCCTTTCAAGCCTACTGTGCTGACGAGGCCGATTGGCTGCCCGACTATGCCCTGTTTATGACCCTCAAAGAGGTGTACAGCGACCAGGAGTGGACCCAATGGGATCCAGCCTTGGCACAACGGGATCCCTTGGCTTTGCAAGAGGCCCGCGACCGCTATGCCGATGCCATTACCCAACAGATGTTTTGGCAATACCTATTTGCCCAACAGTGGGGATCCCTGCGGGAGTATGCCCATCGGCATCAGGTGCGGCTGATCGGCGACTTGCCCATCTACGTTGCCCCCAACAGCGCCGATGTGTGGGCCAACCGCGAGCTGTTTCACCTGGACGAGCAGGGGCGGCCCCTGCGGGTAGCCGGTGTGCCCCCCGACTATTTCAGCCCCACCGGGCAGCGCTGGGGCAACCCCCTCTACAACTGGGAGGCGCTCAAGGCCCGCGGCTACGACTGGTGGATCCGGCGCATCCAGGCCATTCTCAAGCAGGTGGATTGCGTCCGCATCGACCACTTCCGCGGCTTCGAGAGCTACTGGGCCATCCCTGGCGATGCGGAAACAGCAGTAGAAGGCGAGTGGCAGAAAGGGCCGGGGGCCGACTTCTTTCAGGCGTTGGCCGACCGGCTGGGGGAAATTCCGGTGATCGCCGAAGATCTGGGGGAGATTACGCCGGAGGTGTTGCAACTGCGGGATCAATTTGGCTTGCCCGGCATGAAGGTGTTGCTCTTTGCCTTTGGCTCGGGGCCCGATAACCCCTATCTGCCTCACAGCTACGAGCGCAACTTCGTCGTCTACACCGGCACCCACGACAACAACACCGTGGTGGGTTGGTTTGATGACCCGGAGCGCTCCGAGCAGGAGAAACAAAACCTGTTGCGCTACTTGGGCTGCCAGGGATCCGACGGCATCCACTGGGATCTGATTCGCTTGGCCCTTTCTTCCGTGGCCGACCTGGCCATCATTCCCCTGCAGGATGTGATCGGCCTGGGTGCAGAGGCGCGCATGAACTTCCCCGGCAGGGCCGAGAACAACTGGGCCTGGCGCTACCGCGAGGACATGCTGCGGCCAGAGCTGGCCCAGCGGCTGGCCGAGATGAGCGTGACCTATGGGCGTATCTCCCCGCAAGAGTTGGAGCAACGGCGGGCAGCCCTGGCCCAAGAACGAGCGGCCGCTTCTCCGGCAACCTCAAGCCTCCCCTAGAAAAATCCTGGCCTCTTCCCTCAACAGGCGCAGCCGTTCTTCGCTGGAAGCTCTATAGCTCAGCAGCCTCATGGATGCCGAAAGGCAGCCAACGAACCGGATCCCTTCGCAAGCTCCCTGCCGTTGGGAGAGAACCTCACCGGGCTCTCTGGGTCTCGTCACCCACTGAGAATAGCTCTACCGGCTGCGGGGACAGGGTGAGGCACAATTACATGAAACGGCCCGTCACGTGGATCCCGATCTCCCCTCTCCCAGCGGGACAGGGGTGAGGGATAGGGAGAGTCGAGAATTTAATGGGGAGTGTGGTTCCCCGTCTGAATCGAAATGCCTATAGACCCAATCAGCTTCAAGCAAGAAGCCTAGCCCCCCTAGTCAAGCGCTTTCACCTGGGCCAGGAACTCTGCCACCGTCAGGGATCCCAAGTCTTGCCCGTGGCGCTGGCGCACGCTCACTGTGCCGGTTGCCTGTTCTTTTTCCCCCACAATGAGCATGAAGGGAACCTTGGCCTTCTCGGCGTTGCGGATCTTTTTGGGCAGGCGGTCGCTGTCGGCATCGACGTGGACGCGGATCCCCTGTTCCCGCAGTTGATCCCGCACCTGGGTGGCGTAGCCCAAGTATTGCTCAGAAACGGGCAAAATGCGCACCTGTTCCGGTGCCAGCCAGAAAGGAAAATCCCCAGCATATTCCTCGATGAGGATCCCAATGAGCCGCTCCAGCGAGCCAAAGGGAGCGCGGTGGATCATCACCGGCCGCTGCCGGGATCCGTCTTCGGCTACATAGTACAAATCAAAGCGCTGCGGGTTTTGATAATCCACCTGCACCGTGCCCAACTGCCACTCCCGATCCAGCGCGTCGCGGAAAATAAAGTCCAGCTTTGGCCCGTAGAAAGCCGCCTCCCCAATCCCCTCAAAATGCGGCATTGATAGTTTCTCCACCGCTCGCCGAATGGCATTCTCTGCCATGTCCCACTCTTCCGGGGATCCCAGATATTTATCTGACTTGGGATCGCGGAAGCTGAGGCGGGCGCGAAAATCTTTGAGTTTGAGCTTGTCGAAAACTACCAGAATGAGATCGACAACCTTAAGAAACTCTTCTTCCAACTGATCGGGACGAACGAACAAGTGGGCGTCATCCACCGTGAAGCCGCGAACGCGGGTCAAGCCTCCCAATTCCCCCGATTGCTCATAGCGATAGACGGTGCCGAATTCGGCATAGCGCAGCGGCAAGTCGCGGTAGGATCTCAGCTCCGATTTATAGATTTGGATGTGAAAAGGGCAGTTCATCGGCTTCATGACAAAGCCCTGTTCAGCCGCACGCGCCTCCTCGCTCTCGGCCATCATGGGAAACATGTCTTCCCGGTACTTTTGCCAGTGGCCGGAGATCTTGAACAGATCCACGCGGGCGATGTGGGGCGTCACCACCGGCAGATAGCCCCGCTTGAGCTGCTCCTGCCTGAGAAAATCCTCCAGCACCCAGCGCAGAGTAGTTCCTTTGGGGGTCCAGAGGGGCAGGCCCGGCCCCACTTCATCGGCAAACAAGAAAAGGCCCAGCTCCTTGCCCAGCTTGCGGTGGTCCCGCCGTTTGGCCTCTTCCAGCCGCCGCTTGTATTCCTTTAGCTCCTCCGGAGTCTCCCAGGCGGTGCCGTAGATGCGTTGGAGCTGGGGCTTGGTCTCATCCCCCCGCCAATAGGCGCCGGCCACGCTGAGCAGGTCAAAAGCTTTGGGGTTGATCTCCTTAGTGTTTTCCACGTGGGGGCCGGCACAGAGATCCCACCACTCGTCCCCCAGATGGTAGATGGTGATTGGCTCGCCTTCGGGGATGCTGTCTAGGATCTCCAATTTGTAAGGTTCGCCGAGGGCTTCGATGCGGCGCCTGGCTTCTTCCCGGCTCACCTCCTCGCGGATCACCGGCAAGCCTTTCTTGATGATGGCCTGCATCTCTTTTTTGATGCGCTCCAGATCTTCCGGCGTGAAGGGCTCGGGATGGTCAAAGTCGTAGTAGAAGCCGTAGTCGGTCGTCGGGCCGATGGTCACCTGGGCTTTGGGAAACAGCCTTTGCACCGCCATCGCCAGGACGTGAGAAGTGGTGTGGCGGATGCGCTCCAGTCGGGGAGACTCGTGGGTACGCAGCAGCTTGAGAGGGCTGTTGGCCTGTTGAGGCGATTCGGCTGGTTGAGACATCGGAACCCGCTTGACGACAAAAAAACGACTATCCGTGTCCCTATCTTAGGCCGAGCCCAGAGCAGGCGGGATCCCAGGCAAGGGGAATTGCCCCCTTGAACCTCAGCCCACAACCCGGCCAGGAAAAAGGGGGGAAAGCACACAGTATTCTAGAAGTGTCGGAACCCATTTGATTCATGATCTCTTCGCTCGCCAACATCGCCGAACGCTCTGCCACCTCCCCCCCTGACGCCTCTGAACCGAAACCGGTCTCCCCTTCTGAATCTGGAGTTGCTCCGGTTATCGCCGCCATCGATGTGGGCAGCAA
>Ga0197142_1001815_pt1 | contig 19221 bp, 17 predicted proteins | sample GBS60_MetaG_FD_148614 | JGI IMG/M metagenome (GOLD analysis project Ga0197142, IMG submission 148614) | Sediment microbial communities from Great Boiling Springs, Gerlach, Nevada, United States - GBS 60_MetaG | ecosystem: Environmental > Aquatic > Thermal springs > Hot (42-90C) > Sediment... | reverse complement strand
CTTCATCGCCTCTTCGTAAGGAAGACCGAAGGCCACCGCCATCGCTGCCTGGTAAGGAAGGTTGCGCGCAAACGAGGTCGAAAAACTGGCGAAAGCGAACTTCACTCCCGCACGATGCAGCTCCGCCGGCAGGGTGTAGGCCTTGTCGTAAGGATCGTCCTCCTCCAGCGGCAGCGCCAGCGTGGGACCGAGAATCACCGGAATGTTTTTCTGCTTGATCAAATCCGCCACCTTCCAGGCTTCGCGGGCCTCGGCCAGCACCAGCCGGATCTTCTGGCTTTCCGCGAACGCGATCGCCTCCCGGATGGCGCGCTCTCTCACGGCGTGGACGAGCACGGGCAACTTGCCCTCGAGCACAGGCAGCATGGCCTCCATGCGGGCGTCCGTCCGGAAGTCAGGGCTTGCCGCCAATTTTGCTTTCTGGTATCGCCGAGCCTGTTCGAAGAATTCGCGCAGTTGCTGAAGCCGCCGCTCGTAGTCCCGCTTGGCCTCGCTGAACGGGCGAGCGCCGCGCACGCCGGGACGCTCCTGGCGCGTCTGGATCACGGGAAACTGAAGCACCATGCACACGGGCGCTTGCACCTGCATCTGCTCCCACGTCCAGCCGTCCAGGTGGATGAGCGCCCCCTGACCTGAAATGATCCCGCCGCCCGGCAACGTCACCGCGGCGGTGATGCCGTTGGCGCGCGTCACCGGAATGTGCTCGCTGGCCGGATGCACGGCGATGATGGCGCGCAGTTGCGGATTGAAATCCCCGATCTCCGTAGTGTCCACAGTTTCGCGGACGGAGCTGATTTCCGCCAGACCGAGTTGCGTGCCCGAATCAATCAGTCCGGGATACACGTGCAACCCGCGGGCCTCGATGACGCGCACGCCCCGGGGAACGGCCACCTTCGTACCGACTTCGGCGATGATCCCGTCCTTGACCAGCAGCATGCCGTCGCGAATTTCCGGCCCGCTGACAGGATGAATGGTCGCGCCGCGCAGCAAAAACGTATTCTCGGCGGCCGCCAGCGACGCTGCACAAACCAGGCAGACAAACAGCTCTCTCATAACGGCCTCCTTCGCGCGGGCGCCTGTTTTTTCTCGCGCTCGCGCGCCCGTTCGAGCAACGCTTTCTTGCGCGCCTCCAGCTCGGCGCGCCGGCTCATATCGCGGTCGCGGTCGAAGTAAATTTCGCCTTCGATCATCACACGCAGCACCTTGGCGTAATTGGAGAGCGGGTGCTTGTCGAAGAAAACCAGGTCGGCGTCCTTGCCCGGCTCGATGGACCCCACGCGCTCGTCCACGCCGAGCTGCCGAGCCGCGTTGATGGTGATCAGGGACAGCGCCTCGTCCTCGGAGAGGCCTCCGTACTTGATGGTCTTGGCCGCCTCCTGATTCATGTGGCGCATCAGCTCGGCCGAATCGGAGTTCAGCGAGACGAGCACGCCCTTGCGGAGCATCAGCGCCGCGTTGTACGGGATGGCGTCGTAGGCTTCCACCTTGTAAGCCCACCAGTCGGTGAAGGTGGATGCGCCCGCACCCGCCGCCGCAATCTCGCGCGCCACCTTGTAGCCCTCGAGCACGTGAATCAGAGCGGGGATTTTAAAGTTGAATTCCTGCGACAGTCGCAGTACGGCCAGGATCTCATCCGCCCGGTAGCAGTGCACATGGGCCAGCCTTCGCCCCTCGAGCACCTCGACCAGCGGTTCCAGTCGCAGGTCGCGCCGCGGCGGAATGGCCGGTTCGCCCCGCCGCCGCTTCTCCTCGTAGCGACGCCACTCGTCCCGGTACGCGCGGGCTTCGAGGAATGCCTGCCGCATCACATCCTCCACGCCCATGCGCGTGGCCGGGTAGCGCGGCTCCACGGTCACGCCGGGCAGCAACGATGGCAGACTCCCGCGGCGCTTGGGATTCTCGCCCATGGCGAACTTCAGGATGGGCGGGGCGCCTTCGAACAGCAGCCCGCGCGCATCCCGACCCCAACGCAGCTTGATCACGGTGCACTGGCCGCCCACGGCGTTGGCGCTGCCGTGCATGACGGCGATCGTCGTGACGCCGCCGGCCAGCGCGCGATAAATGGCGATGTCCTCCGGATCGAGAACGTCCTCGATCGAGACCATGGAGGACACCGAAATGCTGCCTTCGTTGGTGCTCTCCGAGGCGATGTGGGAGTGCGGATCAATGATGCCCGGCATCACGTACTGGCCGCCCGCCTCGATGACCTGCGCATCGGCGGGAATCGTGACCTTGGGGCCCGCCTCGACGATCTTCCCGTCGCGCACCAGGATCGAGCCCTGGAAGCGGCCCTTGGTCACGGTCAGAACGTTGGCGTTGCGGATCACGATGGGCGGCGCGGCCAGCGCCCACGTGGCCAGCAAGCAAAGCGCGTATCGCTTCATTGCACCACCTCCTCGGAAGGTTCCGCGCGACCGGCCTCTTCCGGCGGCGCCTCCGGCAAGGGCTCGTACTTGCGCCCGTCAATGAACACGTATCTCACCCGCGTCTTCTCCTGAAACAGCTCGCCATCGGTCACGATCAGGTTCGCGATCTTGCCTTTCTCGATGCTGCCCAGCCGGTCGGCGACCCCGTAGATCTCGGCGGCGCTCAAGGTGAACGCGCGCACGGCGTCCTGTTGCGACAGACCCGCTTCCAGCGCCCGCCGCACGGCCCGCACCAGCTCCCGCTGGCTCCACAAGCCATCCGCGTAAAACGCGAACCGGACCGCTTCTTTGGCCAGCGCCGCCGGCGTGGACGGCGCCATCTCGCGAAACTCGAGCACACGGAGGCTCTCTACCTGATCGGGATCTGCGTCCCGGCTGCGCTCCGGCCACCGCAGGCTCACCAGCACGGGCACGCCCGATTTCTTGAGCAGCCCGGCTACGCGGTGGGCCTCGTGCCCGCCGTAGAGAACGGCGTTGAGCTTCAGCTCGGCCGCGAAGCGCAACATGCGATCAATTTCGATCGCGCGCGAGGCAGGCAGCAGCGCCCGGGGCGCTTCCAGCACGCCTTCGAGCGCCCTGTCGTAGGCCGGGCGTGTAGCGTTTCCGGGATGGCGCGCGTAAAATTCCCGGGCCAGGCGGTAATGTTCGGCGTCGAGATACACCTGGCGGATGTACGCCAGCACGCCCATCAGCGATCCCGGGAAACTGGTGAAGCCGGCCGTGGTGAGCGTCAAGCAAAGCCCCGCCGGGGCAGCGATCACCATCTCACCGGCGCGTTCGCCGGCGAGCGCGATCACAGCGCCCTGGCCGGCAAAAATGCCGCGTTGTGGAAACGTCACGGCCGCGGTGAACCCGGCGCTGCGCGCCGTCTCGAGGCGGTTGTCGCCGGGCGTGATGAGGTCCGCCGCCCGCAGCCAGCTCGTGTTGGACGGCCTGTCCTCGGGGCCCTGCGCGGGCTTTGCTTCCGGCGTTTGCGGCGCCGGTTGCTGCGAACGGCCTGGCGCTCGCACGGCCCCCGCGGCCGGCGCCGCCTCAGGCATTCCCAGCGAGCTCAACGCGTCAATCAGCCCGGGATAAACCGTGAGACCCTCGGCCTCGATGACCCAGGCATCGGCAGGAATCGAGACCGAGGCGCCCACATCCGCGATGAGGCCGTTCCGGATCAACACTGTGCCTTTCTCGATCAGCGGACCGCTCACCGTCACCACCCGCGCGCCGCGGATGGCGTACACTGAAGGCGGCGCGGCCCGCACACCCACGCCGGCCGCGACAAGCACGATTGCCCAGCGAAAGACTGGTCTCATACGTCCTATCCCGTGAAAGTTCTGATCGTAATGCGAGGCACAGGCTCGGGGCAACTGCTCGAACCCGGCCCCCGCCCTCAACGTGGCGACGATCCCGTGACCAGCGGGTTCTCCGGATACCGAATCCATTCCGAGATGGAGCCGTCGTAGAGCGCCGCCTCGTAGCCCAGGTAACGCGCCAGGAAGTAAACCAGTGACGCCTGCACTCCAGAGCCGCAGTACGTGACGATGCGGTGGCCGCGTCGCGCGCCCGAGGCCTCGAACCACTGCCGCAACTGCGCCGCGGGCTTGAAAGCCGGAATTTCCCGGCTCGTCAGCGCATCCGGCCAGTACAGATTCACCGCGCCCGGAATATGACCGGCGCGCGGCGGGTCGCCCACGGGCTTCTCGCCGCGATACTCCTGCGGGGGCCGCGTATCCAGCAGCAGCACGTTCGGATCGGGAACTTCCACCAGACGACGTATGCGCGCCGGCGTTTCCACCGCTTGGGATCTCAGGCGTACGGTCAGCTTGCCCGGCGCCGGCGGCGACGGCCCCTGTTGGGACAAGGGACGGCCTTCGGCCCGCCATTTCTCCAGCCCGCCATCGAGCAGCGCCGCATGTTCCCCGTGCCCCAGATAATCCAAAGTGAACCATGCGCGAGCGGCGACCAATCCCGGAGGGTCCCCGTAGAGAATCACGCGCGTGCCGTCTCCGATGCCCAGCCGCGAAAAGCGCTCCGCCAGCACTTCGGGCGGCGGCAGCTCATTGGGCACACCGTCGCGCACCGTCGTGAACTGATCCCAGGTGAGAAGGCGAGCACCCGGGATGTGGCCGCGCGCATACGTTGAAGGATCCCGCGTGACGTGCAACACGATCACGCCGGGCCGCTCCAGATTCGCGGCCAGCCATTCCGTGGAGACCAGCAGATGCGAGCGTACGTTCTGCGCCGACACAAGGCCTGCCCACCAGAACGCAGCCATCCAGGCGAGGCGCACAGGACCCAGTGTACCGCCATTTCCGGACCTCCGCCGCTTGCAGCGCACGACCCGCTTTGCTAAACTCAGGGAACGGAAGCGCGCGGCTTGCTCACCGTCAATCCAACGTCCGGAGTCAACAAAACCGTCTAATGAGCTTCACCATCTATCTCGGCAACCTTCCCACTTGGGTGACCGCAGACGACATTCGGAGCTGGCTCACCGCCGAAGGCCTGGTCGCCGATTCGATCAAGGTAATTCGGAACCCCGAAACTCAGGAGTCCAAAGGTTTCGCCTTCATTGAGGCGCCCAACCAGGAGGAGATGGAGGCGATCATTCGCCGCTTTGATCGCGCCCCCCTGGAGGGCCGGCTGCTGCGAGCCAATCCCGCGCAGCCGCCGAGACCCAAGGGACAGCCGAAGGGAGAAGCCCGGGCGCGCCCGGAAGGCAAGCGTTCGAAGGGAAAACGGGAGGAGCCCAAAAGCGCCTTTGCCGCACAACTGGCCAAGGTCCTCTGAGGGTGACAGCAAGGGCGTGCCGCCCCGCCCGCTGGCGGACGTCTGTGTCTGGCGCCGGGGTGGAAGTCTTGAGACTTCCGTCCCGTCTTTGCTAGAAAAGATACCTTGGCTCTGTGGCTCCGCCACTGTCCCCGTCGGCCCAATCGCAGGGCCGGCCCGGGTTGTCCGGCTGTCCCGACAAGGCCGCTGCACAGGGAGTCCGAACCATGGCCGCGAGGAAATCATCCGAGCGCACCAAGGCGCCCCTGGAACCTGACGCCGCGGGAACTGCGCTTCCGCCCGGCGGCGATGGGAAAGCGGCCGCTCCGCCGGCGGGTGTGCCGGATGCAAGCGAGCAGAGCCGGTTGTTCGAGGAAGGCGTACGGCTCTTTCTGGGACAGCAGTTCCTGGAAGCCCGCGCTCGTTTCGAAGCCGCCGCCAGGGGGCCCGTGACCGAAGTGGCTCACGCCGCACGCCAGCGCGTGCGCATGTGCGAACAGCGCCTGCTCCAGCAGGAGCCGAGCCTGCATACGGCGGAGGATCGTTACAACTACGCCGTCGTGCTGCTGAACCAGCGCCGCTGGGAGGAAGCCGAAGCCCACCTGACGAAGGCCCTGGAAGAAAACCCCAAAGGCGATCACCTGTACTACGCCCTCGCGTTATGCCGATGCTGGCGCGGGGACATGGTGGGCGCCTTCCAGTGCATGCGGCGCGCCATCGAGATCCAGCCCAATAATCGGATCGCAGCCCGCAACGATCCGGACTTCGCTCCCTTCGTGAACCAGCCACCGCTTGCGGATCTGCTTCGGGCGGACCGGAATCCCGCAGGCGAGTGAATGCCGTTGTCCGGGGATTGATATGAACGCACCCGATCGCCCGGACGCCATCCTTCACAGCGCCGCCGAAGCCTACCGTGTCGTGGCCATGGGCGGCGGTACGGGCCTCAGCGCGCTCCTGCACGGCCTCAAACGCTATGCGCCGCGCCGCCCGGGCAGCGACCGGCTGCTGGAGGATCACGAGGGTCCCTGGGTGGATATCACCGCCGTGGTGACGGTGACCGACGATGGCGGCAGCTCCGGCCGCCTGCGGCGCGAATTCTCCGTGCTCCCGCCGGGCGACATCCGCAACTGTATGGTCGCGCTTTCCGAAGACGAAGCGCTACTGTCGCGGCTGTTTCAGTATCGCTTCGCGCGGGGCCGCGGACTGAAAGGTCACAGCTTCGGAAATCTCTTCCTGACCGCGCTTACCGATGTCACTGGCGACTTTCCGCAAGCCGTCCGGGTTTCCTCCGACGTGCTGGCCATCGCCGGGCGCATTTACCCTTCCACGACCCAGAACGTCACCCTGGTGGCGCGCCTGGAGGACGGCACGCGCGTGGAAGGGGAAACGCGCATCAGTCGAAGCCGCTCGCGCATCCGCCGCATCAGTTTGCGCCCGCGTCGGGCGAGGCCGCTTCCGGAAACCTTGCAGGCCATCGCGGAGGCGGACCTGATCGCGCTCGGGCCGGGTTCGCTGTTTACCAGCGTAATCCCCAACCTGCTGGTGGAGGGCATTCCGGAAGCGCTGCGGGCTTCCCCCGCCGTGAAAGCTTATTTCGTCAATTTGATGTGGCAGCCGGGTGAGACCATGCATTTCACCGCGGCCGATCACGTGGCGGCCATCTACGAGCACGCCGGCGAGGGCTGGCTGGATTATGTCATCGTCAACACCCGGCCTGTGAGCGAACCGTTGCGGGCCCGGTACGCCCGGCGCCGCGCCCAGCCCGTGGAAGTCGACTTCCATCGGCTGGAGCGTCTGGGCGTCAAGGTCGTCGCCCGCGATCTTTTGCAGGAAGGCGAAAAAGTCCGGCATGATCCCGTGGCCGCCGCGCAGGTTGCGCTGGAGCTCGCCGCCGAGGGACGCCGCCGGGCTTGTGCCAGGAGGTGATCCGTGCAAGCTGCCGTCAACGTCGTCATTCTGGCTGCGGGTTTGGGCACGCGCATGAAGTCGCGCCGCGCCAAAGTCCTGCACGAGGCAGGCGGGCTGCCCTTGATCGAGCACGTAGTGCGGACCGCCCTTGCCGCGGCCCCGCCCGAGCGCATCTTCGTCGTCGTGGGATGCCAGGCCGAGCAGGTTCAGGCAGCCGTCAGCCGCTACGGCGTCGGTTTCATCGAGCAGGCCGAGCCGCGAGGCACCGCCCATGCCCTCCTGGTGGGGCGCGAGCAACTGGAGCCGCCGGGCGGCCTGTTGACGGTGCTTTACGGCGACTGTCCCCTGCTGACGCCCGCCACGCTGCTCCGGCTGATCGCCGAACAACAGGCCTCCGAGGCGGCGGCCACCGTGATCACCACGCGCCTGGACGATCCCTCCGGCTACGGCCGCGTGATTCGTGACGAGCAGGGCGCCATCCTCGCCATCGTCGAGCAGAAAGCCGCCGGCCCCGCGGAACTCGCCGTCAACGAAATCAATTCCGGCATTTATTGTTTCCGCTCCGATCTGCTCTGGCGCTACCTTCCCGAGATCCGGCCGGATAACCCGGCGGGCGAATACTATCTCACCGACATCATCGGCATCCTGCGTCGCCAGGGTCACAAGGTTCAGGCTCTGTTGCTCGAAGACTCGACCGAAGTCCTGGGCGTCAACACCCGCGTGGACTTGGCCCGGGCCGATTCCCTGCTGCGCGCCCGCAAGACGCAGGAGCTGATGCTCGAGGGCGTCACCATCCGCCGGCCGGAAACCGTGACGGTGGATTGCGACGTGCGCGTGGGCGCCGATACCGTGATCGAGCCCTTCGTGCAAATTCTCGGGCGCAGCGTCATCGGGCGCGATTGCCGCATCGGAACGGGATCCATTCTCAAGGATGTCGAGCTGGGCGAGCGCGTGGACGTCCGCCCCTACACGCTGATCGAGCAGGCGCGCCTCGACGATGATTCGCGCGCTGGCCCGTTTGCGCGGATCCGTCCGGCGACTCATCTGGGACCGGGAGCCCACGTGGGCAACTTCGTCGAGTTGAAGAACGCCCGCCTGGGTGCTCGATCCAAAGCCAATCACCTGGCCTACCTGGGCGACGCCGACATCGGCGCCGACTGCAACATCGGCGCGGGAACCATCACCTGCAACTACGACGGCGAGCGCAAGCATCCCACGCGCATTGGCAATCGGGTCTTCGTGGGCAGCAACGCCACGCTCGTGGCCCCCATCGAGCTGGCCGATGATTGCTACGTGGGCGCGGGTTCGGTGATCACGGAACCCGTGCCTTCGGAAGCGCTCGCCCTGGGCCGTGCCCGCCAGGTGATCAAAGAGGGCTGGGTCCGCGCCCGGCGCGCGGTCACAAAACCATGATGGGGTGATACAGGTTCGGCAGGCGCGCCTCGCCGATGGCGATGAGATCGCCGTCCTGGGTGACGGCCTTGACGTAGCGCGAGCCCGGGCGCACGTGGAACGGCGAGACGCGGAAGTCGCGCCCGTGACGGATGTGGCCGGCGGTCACCGAGTCCACGATTTCGGAAGGGAATTCGGGCAGGAGCCGGGCCATGGGGATGACAGCCTCCTTCAGCCGACCCTGGCGCGCCAGCTCTTCCAGCTCCTCGATCGCATAAGCTCTCTCGATCGTGAACTCCCCGGTGGCCGTACGCCGCAGCGTCTTCAGGTGGGCGCCGCAGCCCATGGCGACGCCCAGATCGTGGGCGACGGTGCGCAGGTAGGTGCCCGCCGAGCAGTGCACCAGGATGCGCGCTTCCGGCCCGTTGACGTCCACCAGTTCGATGGTGTAGATGCTGACCTCGACCGGTTTCAACTCGACGGCGATATTCTTGCGCGCCAGCCGGTAGGCCGGCACGCCGCCGACTTTCTTGGCCGAAATCGGCGGCGGCATCTGCCGGATGGTTCCCCGGAACCGGACCAGCTCCTGCTCGAGCCGCTCACGATCAATCTCGGGCTCCGTGATCGGGGTAGTGGGCTGTCCTTCGGAATCGTATGTATCTGTCGCGTAGCCGAAGCGAATGATGGCGTCGTAAACCTTGTCGCTGCGCAAATAGAATTGGGCCAGCCGGGTGGCGCGTCCCACCACCAGCGGCAGCACGCCCGTGGCGATGGGATCGAGCGTTCCCAGGTGCCCGACGCGGCGCGTGCCCGCCAGCTTGCGCACCCTAGCCACGGCGTCGTGCGACGTCCAACCTACAGGCTTGTCCAGAACAATGACTCCGTCCACAAATTTTCAATCTAGCAGAGCGGCCGAGGCGGGCGGTCGTGGGGCGCTCGCATCCGACTTTGTTAGATTGGTCTAAGTGGACGAGGAGGTACTGGGCAAAGCCTATGACGGGCGCCTGATGCGGCGCCTGCTCTCGTATCTGCGGCCCTACCGGGGTGCGGTTGCGCTGGCCCTGGTCTCGATGCTGGCCCTCTCCGGCTTGCAAGTCGTGGGGCCGCTGCTCACCAGGGCCGCGGTGGACTGGTACCTGGCGCCCGTCGCCCAACCGCCGGCGCCCTGGGATGCGTGGCTGGCCTCCGATCCGTACCTCGGCGTGGCCCAGATCGCCCTGGTCTATCTGCTGGTCATCGCGGCCACGTTCGCGCTGGGCTTCGCCGAAGCCTACCTGATGCAATGGACGGGGCAGCGCGCCATGTACGACCTGCGGCGCCAGCTCATGGATCACTTGCATCGCGCCGATCTGGCTTTCTATGACCGCAATCCCGTGGGCCGGCTGGTCACGCGCGTCACCACCGACGTGGACGCGCTCAACGAGCTGCTGGCCTCGGGGCTGGTCACCATCCTGGGTGATCTGCTCTCGCTCAGCCTGGTCCTCATCGTCATGCTGCGGCTCAGCCCGGGGCTGACGCTGGCGTTGCTGGCGGTCATGCCGCTCATCGTCGGCGTGACGCTGCTGTTCCGCCGGCGCGTCATGGCCAGCTACCGCCGCATCCGCGCCGCCATCGCGCGCATCAATGCCTACCTGCAAGAGCACATCACGGGGATGAGCGTGGTGCAGTTGTTCAACCGCGAGGCGCGCAGCCTCGAAGGCTTCCGCAAGATCAACCGCGAACACATGCTCGCGTACAAGGAAGCCATCACCGCCTACGGCTGGTTCTATCCGGCGGTGGAATTTCTGGCCGTGCTCTCGCTGGCCCTCGTGCTGGCCTACGGCGGCTTTCGCGTGCATTCGGGCGAACTCACGCTGGGCGTGCTGGTGGCGTTCTTCCAGTACGGCATGCGCTTTTTCCGCCCCATCCAGGACCTGAGCGAAAAGTACAACCTGCTGCAAGCCGCCATGGCGGCCAGCGAGCGCATCTTCGCCCTGCTCGACACGCCGATCACGATCCGCCCCCCGGCTGCGCCCCGGCCCGTGCCCCAGGGACCGGTCCCCATCGAGTTCGACGGCGTCTGGTTCGCGTACCAGAACGAAGACTGGGTGCTGCGCGATGTCAGTTTCCGCATCGAACCGGGACAGACGGTGGCCGTAGTGGGCCACACCGGGGCGGGCAAGACCACGCTGGTCAGCCTGCTGCTGCGTTTTTATGACGTGCAGCGCGGCGCCATCCGCATCGGCGGCGTGGACATCCGCGAGTTCGATCCGCGCGAGCTGCGCCGCCAGTTCGGCGTCGTGCTCCAGGATCCGCATCTGTTCTCGGGGACCATCGGCGACAACATTCGTCTGGGCACGCCGACGATCACCGAAGAAGACCTGTTGCGCGCGGCCGAGCAGGTCAATCTGCTGGATTTCATCCACTCCCTGCCTCAGGGTCTCGCGCAACCGCTGCGCGAGCGCGGCGACGGCCTCTCCACCGGCCAGAAACAGCTCGTCAGCTTCGCGCGGGCTCTGGCCCACAACCCGCGCTTCCTGATCCTGGACGAAGCCACCTCCAGCGTGGACACCGAAACCGAGTACCGGGTGCGCGAGGCGCTGGCCCGCCTGACCGAGGGCCGGACCTCGATCATCATCGCCCACCGGCTCTCCACCATTCAGCGCGCCGATTGCATCCTCGTGCTGCATAAAGGCCGGCTGCGCGAGCAAGGGACCCACCAGCAACTGCTGGCCCAGCGCGGCATCTACTGGCGGCTCTACCTGCTTCAATACAAGGAGCAGGAAGCCCGGCTCCCGGTCGCCTCCGATCGCCCGTCCTGACAGTCCCGAGACGCTCCCGCGGCTCTGCTATGATTCCAGCGATGGCGGACTATTCGATCGGTGTGGATCTGGGCGGAACCAACCTGCGCGCGGCCGCCATTGACGGCGAAGGCCGCATCCTGAAGAAGATTTCCACCCCTACCAACCTGGCCGCCGGGCCGGATGCCGTCGTCGCCGATATGGTCGCGGCGATCCGGCAACTCCGCGACCGGCTCGGCGTAAAGGATCTGATCGGCGTCGGCATCGGCGCGGCAGGGTTCATCCTCATGGAAAAGGGCGTCATCACCAGCTCGCCCAACCTGCCCGGCTTCGACGACTACCCGTTGCGCGACAAGGTCGAGCAGCAGCTTGAGATCCCTGTCATCCTGGAAAACGACGCCAACGCCGCGGCCTTGGGCGAAAAATGGATGGGCGCCGGGCGCGACGTGGATGACCTGGTGCTGCTCACGCTGGGCACCGGCATCGGCGGCGGCGTGATCATTGGGGGCCGCGTCTTGCACGGCTGCGTCGGCATGGCCGGCGAACTGGGACACATGACCGTGGTGCCCACCGGCAACCCGTGCGGGTGCGGCAACACCGGCTGTCTGGAAAAACACGCCTCGGCGACGGCGGTGAGCGCGATGGCCAAACTGATGGGTCTGGGGGACGACCTGACCTCCGAGCAGGTCTACCGGCTGGCGGCCGAGGGCAACGAGAAAGCGCGCGTGGTGTTCCGCATGATGGGGCAGGCGCTGGGGACGGCTCTGGCGAACCTCGTAAATACCTTTAACTTTCCCTTGTATCTGTTGAGCGGCGGCATGCTTCCGGCTTGGGACCTCTTCGCCCCCGCCATGTTCGAAGAAGTCCGTCGCCGCTCCTACGTCTACCGGCACTCCCCCACACGGATCGAGCAGGCCATCCTGGGTAACGAAGCCGGCCTCTACGGGGCGGCTTACCTGCCCTTCCAGGCCCGCACGCCGGGTCGCGGCTCCTGAAACCCCACGAATCGGCATCCCTAAGCATTCGACTGAGGAGGACGAGTCATGTACTGGTTGGGTCTGGATATCGGCACGGGCGGCAGCCGGGCGCTGCTGGTGGACGAGCGCGGGCGCGTCTGCGCGGGCTTTACGGCGCCGCACGAAGACATGCGAATGGACCGCCCGCTGTGGGCCGAGCAGCGGCCGGAAAACTGGTGGGACGCCGCGCAGCAAGCCATTCGGGGCGTGCTTGCGCAGGCCGGCATCGGCGGCGATCAGGTCCGCGGCGTCGGTCTTTCCGGGCAGATGCACGGCCTGGTAATGCTGGATGAGGCCGGCGAGGTGATCCGTCCTTCGCTGATCTGGTGCGACCAGCGCAGCCAAGCCCAGGTGGACTGGGTCAATCAGACGCTGGGCCGCGAGGCCGTTCTGCGCTACACGGCCAACCCGGTCCTCACCGGATTTACCTTGCCCAAGCTGCTCTGGGTGCGCGACAACGAACCTCACCATTTCGCGCGCCTGAAAAAGATGCTGCTGCCCAAGGACTACGTGCGCTACAAGCTCACCGGCGAGTACGCCACCGAGGTGTCGGACGCCTCCGGGACCTCGTTGTTCGACGTGGTGCATCGCTGCTGGGCCTACGAGATGGCCGAACGGCTGGGCCTGGACCGCAGCATCCTTCCGGCGGTTTACGAATCGAGCGACGTGACCGGCACAGTGACGCCGCAGGCGGCGGAAGCCACCGGCCTGAAAGCGGGAACGCCGGTGGTGGGTGGCGGCGGCGACCAGGCTTCCAGCGCCGTGGGCAACGGCATCGTGGAGCCGGGCATCGTCTCCTGTACGTTGGGCACTTCGGGCGTGGTCTTCGCGCACATGGACCAGCCGGCCTACGATCCCGAGGGCCGCGTTCATACCTTCTGCCACGCCGTGCGCGGCGCCTGGCACGTGATGGGCGTCACGCAGGGCGCCGGCCTGAGCCTGCAATGGTTCCGCAACCAGCTTGCTCCCGGGACGGATTACGACCGGTTGACCGCCGAAGCCGCCACCGCGCCGCCCGGCGCGCACGGCCTGTTTTGGCTGCCCTATCTGATGGGCGAACGGACGCCGCATCTGGACGCCTCGGCGCGCGGCGGCTGGATCGGGCTCACGGCGAAACATAGTCGTGCCGATTTGATTCGGTCGCTGCTGGAAGGCGTCAGCTACAGCCAGAAGGACTGCCTGGATCTGATCGAGCAGTTGGGGGTCCGCGTCACCTCGGTGCGTCTGTCGGGCGGCGGCGCGCGCAGCGCGTTCTGGCGGCAGTTGCTCGCGGACGTCTTCGCTCGCCGCGTCGTGGTGCTGGAAACGCAGGAAGGATCGGCCTACGGCGCGGCATTGCTGGCGCTGGTGGGAACCGGCGTTTACGAGAGCGTTCCCGAGGTCTGCCGGGTCGCGATCCGCGAGGTGGAATCGCTCGATCCCCGCCCGTCCGAGGCTGAGTTCTACGCACGCGGGCACGCCGTCTACCGCGCGCTCTACCCGGCCCTGAAAGACATCTATCGCCGGATCGAAGCTCTCTAGGGGCGTGTCGGGACAGCGCCCTGGGGTAACGTCAGTGGCTTTGTTGCTCGGCCTGTTCTACGTCGCCATCATGCTGGCGTTGCTGTCCTGCCGGCAGCAGGCCGCGCTGCGCCGGAGGCTGGGGCTGCAACCGGCCCTCCTGTTTCTGGCCCCTTTGCTTCTGTGGTGCGTTTTCCTGGGCGTGCTGGCGGTGGCCGGGGCTGTGACCGCCGGCTTTGCCTTCGTGCTGGCTGCCTACCTGGCCGCGCCGACTGTCCTCGTTTACGCCACCCGTCAACGGGGCAGGCGGCTGGCCGGGCGCGATCTGGCCGCGGTCTTGCTGCTCTGGTTACCCGTGGAGTTCACGCTCGGCAAGTCTCTGGTTCCCGTGCACGCTCACGGCATCGCCAACGAGGCGGCGCAGGGCACGGCGACGGTGCTGGCCCTTGGGCTGTTCGTCGTTTTCCGCGACTGGCCCGACCACAAGTACCGCTGGCCGAGACGGGGTCGCGATTTCCTCAATGCTCTGGCAGGTTTTGCTGCGCTGGCGATCCCTCTGGCCCTGCTGGGTCGCGGGCTCGGCTTTCTCGGTCCGTTCCGGCTTCCGGTGCGACCCGATCCGGTCGGCTTCCTCCGCCGGTTCGTCCTCACGCTGTTGGGAGTGGCGATCCCCGAGGAGCTGCTCTTCCGTTCGTTGATCCAGAACTGGCTGATGCGGCGGCTGGGCGACCCTGTGCGGGGCTTGCTCGCGGCGGCGCTGGTGTTCGGGGCTGCTCATCTGAACAATGGCCCCGGACCGCTGCCCAACTGGCGTTACATGATCCTGGCTACGATAGCGGGCTTCGGCTACGGGCTGGTTTTCCAACGCTCTTCGAGCGTGCTGGCATCCGCTTCGCTGCATGCGCTTGTCAACACCGTGCGCCACACGTTATTCCGGTGAGCCGATGCGGCAAGAGCGGGAATCGCCGGACCGCGCCGCTCTCATCGAAGCATTGAGCGTCTTCGGGTTGATCCTGCTGTACATCTGGCGCGTTCGCCTTTTTCATCCCTGGCGCTGGCTCTGGATTGCGGCGATTGTGGGCCTCTCGCACTGGGTGAGGCAGGAGAGTCCGGTCGCGCTGGGGCTGGGCTTGCGGCAGGCTCGCGCGGCGCTGCGCCCGGTGGCGCCGTGGGTGTTGCTGCTGGCCATCCTCCTGGTGGCGGGCGGGGCCTGGTTCGACACCATCAACCCTGTGGTGCTCCGGCGCACGCCGGGTTCTCTGGCGGTATATCTGGTGTGGGGCGTGGTCCAGCAGTGGATGCTCAACGCGTATTTTCTGAACCGACTGCAACAGGCCGGCTGCGGCCGGAGCGCGCCCGCCTGGGCCACGGGGCTCTTCGTGCTCGCGCATTTGCCCAACTGGTTCCTGATGGCGGTGACGCTGCCCGGCGGCCTGGTGGCGACGCGCCTGTACGCACGCTACCGCAGCCTCTGGGTGCTGGGATGTGCGCACGGCCTGGTCGGCTTCCTGCTGAATCTTGTCGTCCCCGACGAAATCAGCGGTCGCTTCCTCGTCGGCCCGCGTTATATCCTGCACCGCTACGGCACATACCCGGAAGCGTTGCTGTGAGCGCGGCGTCGTATACTGATTCACATGCGACGGCAGTGGTTCATCCTGTTCATTTCGACCGGCTTGTTGTGGGCCCAGGTCAAGCTCACCCAGGCGCCTGATCGCATCGAGGTCGAAATAGACGGCAAGCCGTTCACCACCTTTTTCATCGGGCCGGAGGCGCCCAAGCCCTACTTGCATCCGCTGCGTTCGGCCTCGGGCAAGGTGGTTACCCGTTACTATCCCATGGAGTCGCGCGACGGCGAGCGCCGGGATCACCCGCACCACCGCGGCCTCTGGTTCACCCACGGCGACGTCAACGGCTGGGATTTCTGGGCCAACGAACCGACCCAGAGGGGCGTCGGCAAAGGCAAGGGCAAAGTGGTCCTCAAGGAAGTTATCGGGGTCAAGAGCGGCCCCAGGCAGGGTTCCATCGAGGCTTCCTTCGATTGGATGGACGGCGCCGGCACAGTGCTCCTCAACGAGCGCCGCACGATGGTGTTCCATTCCCATCCTGAATTGCGCATCGTGGATTTCGACATCACGCTCACCGCGCGCGAAAAAGTGAAATTCGGCGACACCAAAGAGGGAACCTTTGCGCTGCGGCTTGCCCCCTCATTGGAGGAACCGGCTCGCGGCGCTCCCGAATCCCCGGCGCGCACGGGCAAGATGGTCAACGCCGAGGGTCTGGAAGGCGAGCGCCAGGTCTGGGGCAAGCGCTCGGCGTGGGTGGATTACTTCGGCGAGGTCGAGGGGGAGAAACTCGGGGTTGCCATCTTTGACCACCCCGAGAATCCGAAGCACCCGACTTTCTGGCACTCGCGCAGCTACGGTCTGTTCGCCGCCAATATTTTCGGCGAGCACGACTTCATGGCCGACAAGACGCGCGACGGCAGCATCACGCTGGAGCCTGGCGGCACGCTGCGCTTCCGTTACCGCGTGGTGATCCACCCCGGCGACTACCGCAGCGCCGGCATCGCGGAGCTCTACCGCCAGTACGCAGCGGGAAAGTAAAGCGCCGGCCGGCGGCGCACCGATGGCGATGGGGTGGATGGGGCTGGCAGGCGCGGCCCTCGCGCTGGGTTTGTGCGGGGCCGGTGTCATCGTTTGGCGGAAGTGGCGGCGCCCGCTCAGCGCAGCGGAACGCGAGCGTCGGCGGCGGAGGCGCATCCAAGCCGAAGGCCGGGTCTGCGACGGGGTCCTGGTCGAGTTCCGAGATCCGGTGATCTATTACCGCTACCACGTCGGCGGCAGCGAATATGTGGCTTCGCAGGATCTGAGCGGGTTACTGGATCGCCTGCCGGCGCAGTTAGCGGGCCTGACCGGGCACGTCAGCGTCAAGTATCTGCCGGCCAATCCGGCCAACTCGATCGTGGTCTCGGAAGACTGGTGCGGTTTGCATCGCGCAACCAGTCCAACCGGGCGGGCGGGCGACACCCCTGCCCCGACCCGACCCGAATAGAAACCAGGGGTTCCGCCGGCACGCGCCGGCGGGATCCGCTTTCAGGAGGTTTTCTGGACGTTCTCCGCTTGCAGCCCCTTGGGCCCGTGCTTGACCTCAAACTCGACTTCGACGCCGCTGTCCAGAGTCCGGTAACCGGGCATCTGGATGGCGGAATAATGCACAAACACGTCTTCGCCGGTAGAGCGCTGGATAAACCCGTAGCCCTTGGCGGCGTTGAACCACTTGACGACGCCTCTTTCTCGTGCCACGTTTCTATCTCCTGAACACACCTGTGGCCGGTTCGCCAGTTGCGCGGGGCCGGCAAGCGGGCCTGAAACGGAAAAGGTCACGGCGCCTGGAGCCCGTGACCCGTCCTGCTCGACTGCGAAACTGCGCACCACACCACTACCGAAACTACAACTTCCCGTATTTTGTACGGAGCGCCGCGCGGTCGTCAAGCAGCAGCCGCGGCGAATCATGCGGCGCCGGTTCCGCGCTCGAACCCGGCGGCGCTTCCTGCGCAGCCTTGCCGGTCTGGTATTCTTGTTTTACGCCACTGTCTGGAGGAATTGGAAACATGGAGCGCCGAACCTTTCTGATGGCCGCAGCAGCGACCGCCGCCCGCAAGTTGCCCGCTCTGAATTCGCCCAACGACACCATTCGCGTGGCCGTGCTGGGGGTCAACGCCCGCGGCCGCGACCACATTGCCGGATTCCAGAAACTGCCCAACGTGGAAGTGGCCGTTCTGTGCGATCCGGACCGCCAGGTCGCCGCCGCCCGCGCCGCGGAATTCGAGAAGCGCTACGGACGCAGCGTGCGCACCGAGACCGATCTGCGCCGCGTTTTCGAAGACCGCACCATTGACGCCGTCTCCATCGCCACGCCCAACCACTGGCACGCGCTCGCCACCATCTGGGCCTGCCAGGCCGGCAAAGACGTGTACGTGGAGAAGCCCGGCTCGCACAACATCTTCGAGGGTCGCAAGATGGTGGAGGCGGCCGCCAAATACAACCGCATCGTACAGCACGGCGTGCAGCTTCGCAGCTCGCCCGCCATCCAGGAGGCCGTAGCCAAACTGCGCCAGGGAGTCATCGGCAAGGTCTACATGGCGCGCGCCATTATTTACCGCTGGCGGCCTTCCATTGGACGCCGCGGTTTCGAGCCTGCGCCCGATTACCTGGATTACAACCTCTGGCTGGGGCCGGCGTCGGAACGGCCGTTCTCCCGCCGCTGGGTCCATTACAACTGGCACTGGCACTGGGATTTCGGCAACGGCGAGATCGGCAACCAGGGCGTGCACGAAACCGACATGTGTCTGTGGGGACTGGACGTGGGCCTGCCTCGCTATATTACTGCCGCCGGCGGCAAGTTCCTTTTCGACGACGACAAAGAGACTCCCGAAATTCTTACCGCGACCTTTCACTATCCCGAACAGAACAAGTTCATTGAGGTCGCCGTCCGCCACTGGTGCACCAACGACGAGATGGGCGTCACCGTGGGCAACATTTTCTACGGCTCCGAAGGTATTCTCGTCGTCAAAGGTTATAACCGCTACGAGATTTATTTCGGCCAGAAGCGCGAGCCCGGACCCAGCCGAAGCGAAGGCGGCGATCACTACGCCAACTTTATCGAAGCCGTGCGTAGCCGCGATCCGGCGAAGTTGAACGGGCCGGTGGAAACCGGCCACTTGAGTTCGGCCCTGGCTCACCTGGGCAACATCGCCTACCGGTTGGGTCGCCGTCTGGAATTCGATCCCCGGCGCGAGAAGTTCGTAGGCGACGAGGAAGCCAATCGCATGCTCACGCGCGACTACCGCAAGCCGTTCGTGGTCCCCGAGAGAGTCTGAGCAAGGCGGCGCCGGCGTGTTATCCTGAGGAATGCAGATCCTCGCCGGCGCGGGTGCACGCCTTGAAGGTCGGCTTCATCAGCCTCGGTTGCCCCAAGAATCTTGTGGATAGCGAGGTGATGATGGGGCTCCTCGCAGCGCGCGGGCACTGCATCGTCAACCAGCCCGGCCAGGCCGACGTGCTGGTGGTCAACACCTGCGCGTTCATCGAGCCCTCGTGCCAGGAATCGGTGAACACGATCCTGGAGATGGCCGAGTACAAGCGGAGCGGAAGCGCCCGTCGTCTCATCGTCACCGGCTGCCTCGTCGAGCGCTACCGCGACGAGATTCGCCGTCACATTCCCGAAGTGGACGCGGTGCTCGACACCAATCAAATCGGGCAAATCGTGGCCGCCTGCGAGGGCCAACCGGTGCGGTCCGCGCGCGGCAGCTACCTTTACGACGAGCGCGCGCCGCGCCTTCAGGCCACGCCCCCGCATTTTGCTTACATCAAGATCGCCGAGGGCTGCGATCACACCTGTTCGTTCTGCATCATTCCGCAACTGCGCGGCCGCTTCCGCAGC
>Ga0197142_1001812_pt1 | contig 19233 bp, 19 predicted proteins | sample GBS60_MetaG_FD_148614 | JGI IMG/M metagenome (GOLD analysis project Ga0197142, IMG submission 148614) | Sediment microbial communities from Great Boiling Springs, Gerlach, Nevada, United States - GBS 60_MetaG | ecosystem: Environmental > Aquatic > Thermal springs > Hot (42-90C) > Sediment... | reverse complement strand
CCTTCCTGGGCCCGGAGGCCACCTTCTCGCATCTGGCCGCCCTGAAGAAATTCGGCCACGCCACCCGTTACAAGCCCATGGCCACCATCCGGGAGGTTTTCAGCGAGGTGAGCAAGGAGAAGTATCACTACGGGGTGGTGCCCATTGAAAATTCCACCGAGGGCGTGGTGAATGAGACCCTGGACCTGTTTGCGGAGAACTCCCTGCGCATCTGCGGGGAGATTTATCTGGAGATCAGCCATGACCTCCTCTCCCGGTCCGGCCAGCTTCAGGATGTGGAGGTGATTTACAGCCATCCTCAGGCCTTCGGGCAGTGCCGCCGCTGGCTGGCCACCCACCTGCCGGACATCCCGGTGCTGGAGGTGGCCTCCACCGGGGTGGCGGCCCAGAAAGCCGCCAAAAACCCCAATTCGGCGGCCATTGCCAGCGCCTTTGCCGCGCCCCTTTATGATCTTCGGGTCATTGAGAAGCGCATTGAGGACCAGCCCGGGAATGTCACCCACTTTTTCGTCATCGGTCCGGATGCGCCCGGGCCCACCGGCGCGGACAAGACCTCCATCATCTTTGCGGTGGATGACGTGCCCGGGGCCCTGTATCATACCCTGCGGCCGCTGGCGGAACGGGAGATCAACATGAGCCGCATCGTCTCCCGCCCCATGAAGACCGAAGCCTGGCGCTACCTCTTTTTCGTGGACCTGGACGGCCATCAGGCCGACCCCCAGGTGGGATCGGCCCTGGAGGAGATCCGGCAGCTGAGCGCCTGGTTCAAGCTTCTGGGTTCCTTCCCCAAGGCCCCGGGGGTGGAGCGCCTGAGTTGAGAAGCGAAAAGGATCATGCCTGGGAGGAGGGGGCCTCCCCGCTCCTGCCCCTGACTCCCTTTCTCCGAACCTCAGAAGCGGGGGGAGGGGGCGGGGTCCGACAGGAGAAGAAGGGAGGCCAGAAGGCCCTGGAGGCCAAGGGGCCGGCCGGGGCGCCGCCCGTGCGGCTGTGTGTGCCGGTGGTGGAGGAGTCGGCCCGGCGGGCCCGGGGGGTGTATCTCAGGGCGGCCCGGAAGAAGTGCTGGGCGGAGCTGCGCCTGGATTACCTGGAGCAGGTGGATCTGCGCCGGCTATTGGGGACGCAGCCCGGGCCGGTGGTGGTGACCAACCGGCATCCGGCGGAGGGTGGCCGCTGGCGGGGGGAGGAGGCGGCGCGACTCAAGGTGCTGGAGGAGGCCCTGGCCTTCCGGCCCACCTGTGTGGATGTGGAGTGGCGCACCGAGGCGGGCTGGCGCCGGGAGCTGGCGGCGGCCAAGGGCCCCTCCCGGCTCATCCTCTCCTGGCATGATTTTTCCGGCACGCCGGAGGAGTCGCTCCTGCTGGCGCAATGGGAGGCCATGCTGGCGGCGGAGGCGGACATCCTCAAGATGGTCACCCTGGCCCGGACCCCGGAGGACAACCTCCGGGTCCTGGGACTCATTCCCCGGACCCGGGCGGCGGGCCGGGAGATCATCGCCTTCTGCATGGGGCCGGCGGGGAGCTGGTCCCGGGTGGCGGCAGCGTTTCTGGGGTCATACCTCACCTATGCGCCCTTCCACCGCAAGGGGGCCTCGGCGCCGGGGCAGCTCACGGTGAATGAGGTGAGGCGGATATGGCGGCTGCTCAGGTGGTGATCGACGGGCGCACCCGGGTGTATGGCATTCTGGGGCGGCCGGTGGGGCACTCCTTAAGCCCGGCCATGCACAACGCCGCCTTTGCCCATCTGGGCCTCAACGCGGTGTATGTGGCCTTTGAGGTGGCGGATCTGCCGCAGGCGGTGGCGGGCCTCAGGGGCTTGCAGATCGGCGGGGTGAGCGTCACCATTCCCTTCAAGGAGGAGATCATCCCCCTGCTGGATGAGGTGGCGGAACCGGCGGCCCGTATGGGGGCGGTGAACACGGTGGTGAACCAGGACGGCCGCCTCGTGGGTCACAATACCGACTGGCTGGGGGCGGTGGCGGCCCTGAAGGAGCACATCGTCCTTGAGGACCGGCGGGTTCTGATTCTGGGGGCCGGCGGGGCGGCCCGGGCCATTGTCTATGGCCTCCGGGCGGAAAAGGCGAGGGTGAGCCTCACCGATGTGGAGTGGCCCAAGGCCGAAAGGCTGGCCCGGGAGCTGGGGGCGGAGGCCTTGACCCCCAAGGAGGCGGAGGACTGCCCGGCGGAAATCCTTATCAACGCCACCCCGGTGGGGATGGAGCCCCGGACCGGGGAGATACCCTTCCCCCCGGGGGCCCTGGGGAGGTTCCGCCTGGTGATGGACATCGTCTATCGGCCGCTGGAGACCCGGCTGCTTCGGGAGGCGCGGGCCCGGTGCTGCCGGGTGGTGGACGGGCTGAGGATGCTCATTCACCAGGGCGCGGCCCAGTTCAGTCTCTGGACCGGGCAGCCGGCGCCGGTGGAGGTGATGGCCCGGGCGGCCTACGGAGCGCTGGCCGAGGGCGGATAACGGGGGCTGGAGGGCAAGTGCCTGCTTCCCTTTCCAGGTCGAAAATCCGGGGCGTTAAGGTCTCCGGTCATCATTTTCCGCCCTAAGGCGGCAAAGGGCCCTTTTTCCCTGTCCCATGGCGGTGACCGGGATTTTCTGATACCATGCCAAAGCATCATGAGCGCCAAGCCCCCGCCCAGCAGCCTGACGGTGCCCAATTTCATCACCCTGGTTCGCATCCTCCTTACCCCCCTTTTTGTCATTCTCCTCATTCAGGGGCGTTACGGTCCGGCTTTGGGCGTCTTTCTGCTGGCCAGCCTCAGCGATTTCATTGACGGGCTTATCGCCCGGCATTGGCAGCAGCGCTCGCCTCTGGGCACCATCCTGGACCCCTTGGCGGACAAGCTGCTTTTGATGAGCAGCTTCATCCTCTTGAGTCTCTACCGCTTCATCCCCCCCTGGCTGGCGGTGGTGGTCCTCAGCCGGGACTTCATCCTGGTGGCGGGCATTCTGATCCTCAAGCTGTTTGATTATCCGGTGGCGGTGCGTCCCACCCGGGCAGGGAAATTCACCGCCGCGGCCCAGATGATCACGGTGTTTGTGGTGCTTTTCAGCCGGCAGGTGCCGCTTCCCGGGACTTTCCTGCAGGCCTGGTTTCTCCTGACCGGGGCGCTGAGCGCCGTCTCCGGCATCCAGTATCTGGCCCGGGGGCTGGAGCTGGGGGAGCAGGGAAAAGAGACGTCGGCGGATGAGGGCCGTCATGGCTGAACTGGTGGATCTGGAACGCTTCCGGCGCAAGCTCATGGCGGACAAGGGTTTCAGCACCTGGCTGCGCCGCTTTCAGGAGCAGTTCGGGCCGGAGACCCGCCTCCGGGACCTCAGCCCCACCACCCTGCTCTATCTGGCCTCTCCGGGGGAGGAGAACCTCTACGCCCTTTTTGACCTGGTGATGGGGGCCATGGGTTTGGGGGGCTCGGTGCGCTTCCGCCTGGATGATCTGGAATCCGGGGTGAAGCTGAAGATCTTGGACACCGCCTTCGCCCTCATGGACCGGATTCGCTATGAGGTGATGCGGCGTCTGGGGTGGGTGGAGGAGGTGCCGGACGAGGACACTCCCATCATTGCCCTGGTGCAGGAAGCCTGGCGGGGGGAGGCGGAGTTCTCCCGGGCAGCCCCTGCCTTGAGCCCCGGCCACCCGGACTTTCCCGCCTATGCCAAACTCACCCCTCTGGACCGGCGGGTCTTTCTGCGCCGGCTCATCCCCCAGGCGGTGGCCGCCTACCGGCGGCAGGTGGAGGAAGCCTGAGGCCGGGGGCAACTCTCCTCCCGCCCCGATACCGCCTCAGCCTGAGGTCCTTTCCACATAGAGGCGGGCCACGCCCTGCCGGACGATGCCCAGTTTCCGGGCCGCGGCCCAGGAGAGGTCCAGGGTGCGGCCGGGGATGAAGGGGCCCCGGTCGGTGACCGCCACCTCCACGGTGCGGCCGTTTTGGGGGTTGGTGACCTTGAGGCGGGTGCCCAGAGGCAGAGTGCGGTGGGCGGCGGTGTCGGCGTACATGTCGAAGGGCCGGCCGTTGGCCATGGGCCGGCCGTGATGCCGGGGACCGTACCACGAGGCTACCACCAGGCTTTTGCCCCCGGAGCGGGCATTTCCGGGCCGGGGCGGGGAGGGCGAGGGGGAACCCGTCGCCTCCGGCTTCGCCGGCAAAGTCAGAATCTGCCCCGGCCGAAGCAGGTCCGGGTCCGCCAGACCGTTGGCCCGGGCCAGTGTCTGAGGATCGCCATACCCCAGTTTTCTGGCAATGGCGGTCAGGGTGTCTCCCGGCTGCACCTGATAGGTGGCCGGGGGCGGAGAGGCGGCCGGCGGGGGCGCGAGGGAGGCCAAAACCCGGGAAAAACTCTCCGCCGGTTGGCCGGAGGCCGCCGGCTGCGAGTACTTCGCGGTCTGGTCCAGGGCGGGAATCAGGGCAATCATGCGCACCTCCGGCCACCCGTTTTGCAAACCTCATGCCGGGGCCTGAGGACGGCGGAGCGGGTCAGCCCTGCGGCGGGGGCGGCCCGACGGCAGGGGGGCCTCCCCGGGAGGCGGCATTATTTTCTTGCAAAGGCAGGTAACTTTTCCCACAATTTTTGGGTCTGAGCACCCAGGAGGCACCGGCGAGGATGAGGGAAGGCTTCCTTCCTCCGACCCGTTACCTCTTCCGGGGCTCCCCTCCCCGGCGGTCCAGGCCGGCCTGGGGAAGAGGCCTTTCGGCCCCGCCAGGCCCTTCGGCCAAAGGAGCCGGGGAATTTTTCTGCAGGATGGATTCATGACCAAATTTGCAATCCTGGGACTCATCCTTCTGGATGTGCTGCTCAATGTGGCGGGACAGTTGTCCCTGAAATTCGGTATGTCGAAGATGGGCAACTTCTCCCTGGCCGCCGCCGAGCTAGCCGGGGTCTTCTTCCGGGCGGCCTTCAACCCCTACGTCCTGGCAGGGCTTTTCTGCTACGGCACCGGCTTCCTGGTGTGGCTCATCGTCCTGGCCAAGGCCGAGGTGAGCTATGCCTATCCCATGATCTCCCTGGGCTACGTTCTCACCGCAGTGCTGGCCTGGCAGCTTTTTGGGGAAAACGTCACCCTGACCCGCCTGGCCGGCATCCTCATCACCTGCCTGGGAGTCTTCATCATCGCCCGGAGCTGAAAACTCAGGACGAGGGTATGAGGAGGCGGGTTCGCTTCCCCCCCGTTCGCCTGGGGATTCCGGGGGACAGCTGAGGGGCAGGACGGAGAACGGGCGGCGGCCGCCTGGCTCTTTCCCCACGCCGCCTTCCTGTCCTCTCTGTCCAGGGTTCCCCAATTCCCCGGGCGACGCCGCCCCGGTCCGGGTCAGCGGTAATTCTGCCGGATCCGGCCGGCCACCTCCCGGGCTTTCGCCAGGGTTTCCTCCAGATCAAAGGCCAGCAGGCGCCGCCCCTGCACCAGCAGGCGGCCGTCCACCATGACGGTGTCCACATCGGAGCCCATGGCGGCATAGACCACCTGGGAGAAGGGGTCATAGAGGGGGGTGAGGTGGGGCTGGTCCAGATTGAGGACGATGAGATCGGCCTTGCGTCCCGGGGTGAGGCGGCCCACCAGGTCCCCCAACCCCAGGATCCGGGCCCCTGAATCAGTAGCCAGGGAGAGGGCCTGAGGGGCCGGCAGGGCGGTGGGGTCCAGGAGGTGCACCTTCTGGAGCTTGGCGGCGGTATCCATCTCCTGGAAGAGGTCCAGGTTGTTGTTGCTGGCGCAGCCGTCGGTGCCCAGCCCCACGGGGATTTTCCGGCGGAGCATGTCCGTCACCGGGGCCACGCCGCTGGCCAGTTTCATGTTGGACTCGGGGCAGTGGGCCACCCCGGCGCCGGTGCCGGCCAGCAGCTCCAGGTCGGCCTCGCTTAACACCACGCAATGGTCCGCTACCAGGCGGGGGCCCAAAAGCCCCAAACGGTGGAGATGGGCCACCGGGGTGAGGCCGAAGGCGGTCTGGCTGTAGGCCACCTCCCGGGCGGTTTCGGCGAGGTGGGTGACGAGCAGGGTGTCCAGGCGGGCGGCCAGCTCCCCGGCCTCGGCATAGAGATCCGGGGAGCAGGTGTAGACGGCGTGGGGCATGATGGCCACCCGGACCCGGGGGTGCCCCGCATAGGAGCGGGCCAGGGTTTCGCTGAAGCGCAGGCCCTCGGCAGGGGGGCCGTAATTGGGGGAGGGGAAGTCGTAGAGCACCTCGCCCACCACCGCCCGGATGCCGGTTTCGGCCACGGCCCGGGCCACGGCGTCGGCGAAGAGGTACATGTCGCAAAAACAGGTGGTGCCGGAAAGGAGCATCTCCGCCACCGCCAGTCTGGTCCCCCAGTAGACCACCTCCCGGTCCAGATGGCGTTCGGCAGGGAAGATGTGGCTGTTGAGCCAGTCCTCCAGGGGGAGGTCGTCGGCCAGGCCCCGGAAGAGGGACATGGCGGCGTGGGTGTGGGCGTTGATGAGTCCGGGCAGGATCAGGCCCTGGGGGAAATCCAGGACCCGGGCCGCCCGGACGGCCCCCGCCACCTCCGGCGCCGGGCCCACGGCCACCAGGGTGTCGCCCCGGATCGCCACCGCGCCAGGGGCAAACACCCGGCGGGCCTCATCCATGGTGAGGACAAAGGCGGCGGTAAGAAGGAAATCGGCAGTCTGAGGACAGGTCTGGGTCATTGCTCTTCTGGCGTCCCACCGGGCGGGGGCCCGGGGGTCCTGACCCCACCGGTCACCGCCCGGAAAATCCCGGGAATTATACCAGGGGGGCGGGCCAACCGGAAGGCCGGCCTTCCCCCGCAGAAGGGGGCGGAACCGGCGAGGCTCCCTCCCTCCCCCGCCTGACTGATTGCGCAGTCACTCCGGCATTGGCTCTTCTTCCCCTTTGCTATGGGAACCGTGGGGTTGGCCGCGGCCAGCCGGGCATCCTCATCTTTTCCGGGGGGGCCGGGCGTTTTTCGCCGGAGCCGGGGGTTTCTCCGGCGGGCCTGCGGCGGCCGGCGGTGCGGGCAGGCCCCGGGCGGCGGCCTCCAGGAAGGTGTCCCGCCGCCCCGGGGGGACCCGCAGCCGATAAACCCCCGCCGGCAGGGTGTGGCCCTTGATCCAGGGGTTGAGATGCTTGAAGGCCCGGTAATAGGTGCCTGCGGCCTCCGCCAGGCCGCGCACGGTGACCGCCTGGGAGGTATTCAGGATCACCTCCTCCGCCGCCAGGGGCGGGTAAAGATCCTCCGGGGGAATCTCATAGCCGTAGAAGGGGGCATTTTCCAGCACCACCTTGGCGGCCAGGATGCGATAGACGTAGCGCTCCGTCTCCTCCGGGAGGGCCAGGCGCCAGTAGTCATTGACGCCCTGGAGGGCCATCTCCCGCTGGAGGCGGCCCTCCCCCACATTATAGGCGGCCAGGGCCAGGGGCCAGTCGCCGAACTGCTGGTACAGGGTCTTGAGATAGGCCAGGGCGGCATCGGTGGCCAGGCTCAAATCCAGGCGCTCATCGATGTGCTCGGTGGCCTTGAGCTGAAAGCGCTGGGCGGTGGGGGCCATGAACTGCCAGGGCCCGGAGGCGCCGGCGGGGGAGCGGGCATTGAGGCGCAGATCGCTCTCCACCAGGACCACATATTTCAGGTCCTCCGGCAGGTGCTGGGCCCGGATCTTCTGCTGGATTTCCGGAAAATAGCGGTGGGCCCGTTTGAGCCACATGAGGGTCTGGGCCCGGCTCCAGACCACGATGGTGAATTCCCGGTCCAGGGCCTCCCGGACCACCGGGTCCTCCAGGGGCACCGGCACGCCGCACAGGGTGAGGGAGGCGGGAAGCTGATAGTACGGGAGCTTTACTTCGGGAAGCGGCGGCAGCGACGGCGGCAGGCGCCCCGGCGGCAGCTCGGCGAAGGGACCGGCGGGCCACAGCCACAAGAGCAGCACCGCGAGGACAATGACACCCATGACCTCCCCCGGCTGGAAAATTGGTTAGCATGTACCCGCCCACCGGGATTTTGTCAATTGCTGCGCCGGGGGCCGCAATTCCCCCCTCAAGGGATTTTCCTTGATTTTTCTCAGAGAACTCCTACCATGAAACAAGAAATTAAGGAAGAGAAGATTTTCACATGGCCTTTCCACGGCTGCGGCCGGGGCTTTCCCGGAGCGGGTTTCCGGCGGGAATCCCGGAGGCGGCCTGGAGCCCGGGGTGCCCCCCCCCCGGGGGAGGGCTGGCGTGACTTTTCCTTCAGGAAGGAGACAGGAGTCTGGTGATGGGTGAGATCCGGGTGGACTGCCGGGGGCTGGCCTGTCCCAACCCGGTGCTCAGGACCAAGGAAGCCCTGGACGCCGGTCTGGTGGAGGCCATCACCGTACTGGTGGACAATCCTGCGGCGAAGGAGAATGTGGCCCGGTTTCTCAAGCAGGCCGGGTTTCAGGTGGAGGCGGTGGAAAGCCCCGGGGGCTGGGCGGTCCGGGGACGCAAGGGGGCGGAGCCCGGCGGGGAAGAGATCCCGGTGGAGGCTCCTGCCGGGCAGAGGATCCTGATCCTGGTGGGCTGTGACCGCCTGGGCCGGGGCGACGAGGAGCTGGGGGCCAGACTCATGGGCAATTTCCTGGCCACCCTGCCGGAGATGGGGGGCAACCTGTGGGCCCTGGTTCTGGTGAATGCCGGAGTGAAGCTGGCGGTCCGGGGTTCCCCGGTGCTGGAGAGCCTCACCCGGCTGGCGGCCGCCGGAGTCATGATCCTGGTGTGCGGCACCTGCCTGAATCACTTCGGCCTGCTGGAAGCGAAGGCGGTGGGTGAGACCACCAATATGCTGGATATCGTGACGCACCTGCAGGTGGCCGACAAGGTCATCACCCTGACCTGAGGAGCGAGGCATGAGCAGTCTGCAATGGACGGCCGTCGTGGTGGGAAGTGCCCTGTTTGGGGCCCTGGGAACCTTGTGGGTTCTGGGGCGGCGGGCGGTGGGACGCTGGCAGCGGGAACGGAAGGCGCAGAGTCATCCGCCTCCGGTGCCGCAGAAGACCCCGCCGCCGGAATTCTGAGATCCTCCCCCAAGCGGCCGGGGTTTTTCCCCTCTCCCCGGATTCTGTTTCACCCTTGCGGCCTTTACGGCGGGAAGGCTGGCGAATTTCCCCCGCCTGGGATATCCTTACCCCAAAACCCTTTTCAGTGGCATCCATATGTGGCGAGACGACGTGCGTCTGTATCTGCGGCTGCTGGGGTATGTCCGGCCCTACTGGCTGCGCTTCGCCCTGGCCATCGCCGCCATGCTGGGGGTCTCCGGCCTGACGGCGCTCCTGGCCTGGCTGGTGAAGCCGGTCCTGGACGAGGTCTTTTTCCACCGGCAGCTGCATATGCTCTATATCCTGCCACCGGCGGTGGTGCTGCTGTATGTGGCCAAAGGGGCTTTGGGGTTCTTCCACACCTATCAGATGAATTTCATCGGGTATACCACCACGGCCCGCATCCGGGAGGAGATTTTTGCGCATCTGCAGCGCCAGCCCCATGCCTTCTTCGATCGCCAGTCCACCGGCACCCTGATGAGCCGCATCAGTTTCGATGTCATGCTCCTGCAGGAGTCGGTGACCAAGGTGGTGACCACCTTGTTCAAGGACAGCTTCACGGTGGTGGGGCTGGTGGGGGTCATCTTTTACCGGGAGTGGCGCCTGGCCCTGTTCGCCATTGCGGTCCTGCCCCTGGCGGGCCTCATCATTTATCACATCAGTCGGCGGCTGCGGAAGCTGGCCACCGCGTCGCAGCAGTCCATGGGCGACCTTAAGTCCCTGATGCAGGAGAATTTTTCCGGTCAGAGGGTGGTGAAGGCCTTTGCCCGGGAGGAGTATGAGACGGCGCGCTTCATCCGGGCCAACCAGAAGTTTCTCCGCATCCGCCTGAAACAGGCGGTGATGCGGAATCTGTCGCCCCCCCTCATGGATTCCCTGGCCTCCCTGAGTATGGCGGCCATCATCTTTTACGGGGGCTACAATGTCATTCAGGGGTATTCCACCCCGGGGACCTTTTTCTCCTTTCTGGCGGCGTTGCTGATGCTCTACCAGCCCATCAAGGGGCTGACCAATGTGCACAACAGCCTGCAGGAAGGGCTGTCTGCGGCGCAGCGGGTCTTCAGCCTGCTGGATCTGCCCCCTGCCATTCAGGATCGGCCCGGGGCCCGGGAGCTGCCGCCCCTGTCCCGGGAGATCCGCTTCGAGGGGGTCAGCTTTGCCTATGACGGCGAGGCTCCGGTGCTGCACGACATCACCCTGACGGTGCGCAAGGGGGAGATGGTGGCCCTGGTGGGGCCCAGCGGTGCCGGCAAGACCACCCTTCTCAGCCTGCTGCCCCGGTTTTATGAGGTGAGCCAGGGGGCCATCCGCATCGACGGGGTGGACATCCGGGAGGTCACGTTGGCGAGTCTGCGGCGGCAGATCGGGGTGGTAACCCAGCAGACTTTCCTGTTCAACGAGACGGTGCGGTTCAATGTGGCCTACGGCCGTCCGGAGGCCGGCGAGGCGGAGATCATTGCGGCGCTCAGGCATGCCAACGCCTGGGATTTTGTCCGGGCGCTCCCCCAGGGGCTGGACACGGTGATTGGCGAGCGGGGGGTGCGGCTCTCTGGCGGGGAACAGCAGCGCCTGGCCATCGCCCGGGCCATCCTGAAGGATCCGCCCATCCTCATCCTGGATGAGGCCACCTCGTCTCTGGATTCGGAATCCGAGCGGCTGGTCCAGGAGGCCCTGGACCGCCTGGTGGTGGGGCGTACCACCCTGGTCATCGCCCACCGGCTTTCCACCGTCAGGGGGGCCAGCCGCATTGTGGTGCTGGAGGCCGGCCGCATCGTGGAGGTGGGCACCCATGCCGAGCTCCTGCAGCGGGGCGGCCTGTACCGGCGCCTCTGTGAGATGCAGTTCGGCGGTCTGGAGCTCCCCTCTCCCTCCCGGGCGGCTTATTCCCGCCGGGCCCGGAGCTGAGCCGCCTGCCCGCCATGGTTTTCCGGCCGGCATCGCCCCCGTTCCCTCCCGGTGGCACCCCAGAGAGCGCGGTGGGCTGGCCCCTGGCCCGTTATCTGGGGTGGCGGCCGTCCCCCTGGCTGGTGGCGGCGGCCCGGGTGGCGGCCCGGATCTACGGGCTGGGGGCAGGGGTCCGCCGGGCCTGGTTTCAGGGCGGGTGGGGTCGGGTGCGGCGGCTGCCGGCCCCGGTGGTGAGCGTGGGGAACCTGACGGCAGGGGGGACCGGCAAGACCCCCCTGGTGGCCCACCTGGCCCGGGAGTTCCAGCGCCGGGGCCTGAAGGTGGTGATCCTCAGCCGGGGCTATGGCGGCCGGGCCTCCGGGACGGCCTGCATCTCGGATGGGGAGCGCCTGCTCCTCACGCCGCCGGAGGCGGGGGATGAAGCCTGCCTTCTGGCCCGGGAGCTTCCGGGGGTGCCGGTGTATACCGGCAGATCCCGTTACGCCGCGGGAATGAGGGCCTGGCGCCGGCATGGGCCGGACCTCTTCCTTCTGGACGACGGTTTTCAGCATTTTCCGCTTCACCGGGACCTGGACCTGGTGCTCCTGGATGCCCGGGCGCCGTTGGCCAACGGCTGGCTGCTCCCGGCAGGGCCGCTCAGGGAGGCCCCGGCGGTTCTCGCCCAAGCGGATTTCCTTGTGCTGACCCGGTTTGAGGCGGAGCGGCATCAGGCCTCCCTGGCCTACATAAATTCCCGGTTTCCGGACCAGGAGGTGCTCACCGCCACGATCCGGCCGGTGGGACTGAAGCGCTATCCCGGAGGGGAGAGCCTGCCTTTGGCGTCCCTGGCGGAGATCCCCTGTCTGGCCTTTGCCGGTCTGGCCCGACCGGAGGTCTTTGGGGAGACGCTTTGGGAGCTGGGGGCGGATCTGACCGGCTGGCGGACCTTTCCGGACCATCACCCTTATGCCGCCCAGGATATCCGTGATTTGATGGCGGACGCCCAGGCGGGGGGAGCCCGGGCCCTCCTCACCACCGCCAAAGACTGGGCCCGATTGGGAGGGGAATGGGAGGGACCCCTGCCCCTTCTGGTGCTGGAGGTGGCGGCCCATCTGGAGCCCTGGGAGGCCCTGTGGCCCCGGGTGGCGGAACTGGTGGGGGTGAGGGGCAGGGTGTCTTTGTCCCCGCCCTCCCCGGAGAAAGGTGCGGCTGAGAGGAGCCTGCCGGCGGTGCCGCCGGCGGTGCGCCGGCTCTGGGAGGGGCTCAGGGTGCGGGGGCAGGCCCCCCAGGCGCGGGAAGTGCGCCGGATCCTGGTGCGGGCCCCCAATTGGCTGGGGGATGCGGTGATGAGCCTGCCCACGGTGGCGGCCCTGAAGCGGCGCTTCCCCCAGGCCACCCTCACCATCCTGGCGGTCCCCCGGGTGGCGCCCCTTTTTCTCCATCAGCCTCCGGTGGCGGAGGTGCTGGTGCTGCCTGCCGGGGGGAGGCGCTGGCCCTTTCTTTGGCGCCTGCGGGGCCGGTTCGATCTGGGGCTGGCACTGCCCAATTCCCTGGAGGCGGCCCTGGGTTTGTGGGGGGCGGGGGTGAAGCACCGGGCCGGTTATGCCACGGACGGCCGGGCGGCTCTCCTGACCCTGGCGGTGAGGGGGTGGGAGGCGCTCAAGGAGGTGCACCTGGTGTATTATTACCTGGGTCTCCTTAGGGCCTTCGGGGAGGTGGAGGAGAGGGAGCTGCTCCCTCCCCGGCTCCATCTCACCCTGGAGGAACAGCGCCAGGGGGAGGCCCTGCTGGAGGCCGGCCTGCCGGGGTCGGGGCCCTGGGTGGGGCTGGCGTCGGGCGCGGCCTATGGTCCGGCCAAACGCTGGCCCGCCGAGCGGTTTGCCCGGGCGGCCCGGGAGCTCACGGAGGCCGGGGCCCGGGTGGTGCTCCTGGGGAGCCCCGGGGAGAGGGAGACGGCCGCTGAGGTGGCCGCCCGGTCGGGGGTGCCGGTCCTTGATCTCACCGGGAGAACCGACCTGCGCCAGGCCCTGGGGGTGCTCTCGCGGCTTTCGGTACTCCTCTGCAACGATTCGGGGCTGATGCACGCCGCCGCGGCCTTAGGGGTGCCGGTGGTAGCGGTCTTTGGCTCCACCAACCCCCGGGTCACCGCCCCCTTCAGCCCCCGGGCCACCATCCTGCAGCGTCCCCTGGAGTGCAGCCCCTGCCTTAAGCGTACCTGCGAGAAGGATTACCCCTGTCTCACCGGGGTGAGCGTCGAGGAGGCCGTGGGTGCGGTGCGACGATGGCTGGCGGCGGCCCCGCCCGGCCGCAGGGAAAGATCACCATGACCCGGAACCAAAAAATGGCCGTCTTTCTGGACCGGGACGGCACCATCAACGAAGAGATGGGATATATCAACCATCTCAGCCGCTTCCGGCTGCTGCCCCGGGCGGCGGCGGGCATCGCCCGGCTGAACCGGGCCGGGGTCAAGGTGCTGGTGGTCACCAACCAGTCCGGGGTGGCCCGGGGCTACTTTCCCCCGCGCCTGGTGGAGGAGGTGCATGCCCGGCTGACCGACCTCCTGGCGGCGGAGGGGGCTTGGGTGGACGGGATCTATGTCTGCCTGCACGGGCCGCAGGAGGGCTGCACCTGCCGCAAGCCACAGCCGGGTCTGCTCCTCAGGGCGGCGGCGGAGCACGGCCTGGACCTGGGGCGCTGCTACCTGGTGGGGGACCGCCACAATGACCTTCTGACCGCCGCCGGGGTGGGGGTGAAGGGGATTCTGGTCCTCACCGGCTACGGCCTGGGGGAATGGGAACTCTTCGGCGACACCTGGGAGGTCAAACCCTGGGCGGTGGCGGCGGATCTGGAGGAAGCGGCGCGTCTCATTCTCCGGGACCTGGGCCTTCCCTGCGAGCCATGACTCCCGCCCCCCGGACCCGCATCCTCATCATCAAACTCAGCTCCTTCGGGGACGTGATCCATGCCCTCCCCACCCTGGAGGCCCTGCGGGAGGCCTATCCCCGGGCAGTGATCACCTGGCTGGTGGAGGAAGCCTTTGCCCCCCTCCTCCTGGGGCACCCGGCGCTGGATCGGGTGTGGGCCGTGCCCCGGCTCAGGCTCCGGGCGGGGGCCACCCGGGAGTTGGCCATCCTCCTGGGGGCGGTCCGCCGGCTGCGGCGGGAGGTCTTCGACCTGGTGGTGGATCTTCAGGGCCTTTTGAAGAGCGCCTTCTGGACCGCCTTGGCCCGAAGCTCCCGGAAGGTGGGGTATGACGGCACCCGGGAGCTGAGTTATCTGCCCCTGACGGAGCGTCTCCCCCCTTATGATCCGGAGGCCCATGCCGTCCGGCGTTACCTGGAGGTGGCCCGGCATCTGGGGGCCACCCCCGGGGAGCCCCGTTTCCGCCTGGGGCATCTGGTGCAGGAGCCCCGGGGGCTGGGGGAGAAGGGCGGCCCGCTGGTGGTCCTCCACCCCGGGGCCCGGTGGCCCAGCAAGCACTGGCCGGTGGAGCACTGGGCGGCCCTGGCGGCGGCCCTGGGCCACGAGGGGTTCAGGGTGGCCCTGACGGGAAGCGACGCGGATCGAGGGCTCACCCAGGCCATTGCCTCCCGGGTGGTGGATGAGGTCCTGGACCTGGCCGGCCGCACCGACCTGGGGGAGCTGGCCTGGGTGCTTCAGCGGGCGCGTCTGATGGTGAGCGTGGACACCGGCCCCATGCACCTGGCCGCAGCCCTGGGCACCCCGGTGGTGGCCCTGTTCGGCCCCACCGCGCCCTGGCGCACCGGCCCTTTCGGCCCCGGCCATGAGGTGGTGCGGCTCGGACTTCCCTGCAGCCCCTGCCTTAAGCGGCGCTGCCCTGAGCCCCGCTGTCTGGCGGAGCTGCCGGTGGCGCGGGTGCTCCTGGGGGTGCGGAAGCTCTTGAGCCCCCTCCCGGGAACCTGATAGTATGAAACTGAGGGGAGGCGTGCGGCTCTGCCGCGGGATCCGCCCCCTGCATTTCCGGGCCGGAGGCAGCCATGGCCATCAGCAGGGAACTCCTGGAAATCCTGGTCTGTCCGCAATGCCGGGGGGATCTGCGGCTCACCCCCCAGGAGGACGGCCTCATCTGTGACCGCTGCCGCCTCCTCTATGAGATCCGGGATGACATTCCGGTGATGCTGGTGGAGGAGGCCAAGCCGCTGCCGGAGTGAAAGGGAGGTTCATCCGGCTCCCCGGCGGCTGCCTTTGAGCCCGTCCGTCTGCTCATGCCCCGGCTCTCCGTCATTGTCATTGCCCTGAACCAGGAAGCCCACATTGCCGCCTGCCTGGAGACGGTGCGTTTCGCCGACGACCTCGTGGTGGTGGACACCGGCAGCACGGATGGGACGGTTCAGGTGGCCCGGTCCTTCACCGACCGGGTCCTCACCACCCCGTGGCGGGGGTTTGGGGCCACCAAGAATTTTGCCCTGGACCAGGCCCGGGGCCGCTGGGTCTTCAGCCTGGACACGGACGAGCGGGTGCCGCCGGCACTGGCGGCGGAAATCCAGGGGGTGGTGGCCGCGGACGGGCCGCTCATGGGCTACCGGGTGCCCCGGAAGAATTACTTCGGCGACCGCTGGGTGCGCTGGGGTGGCTGGTATCCGGATCTCACCCTGCGGCTGTTCCGACGGGAGGCGGGCCGCTTCGTGGAGCGGGAGGTGCACGAGGAGGTGCGCGTCCAGGGGCCGGTGGGCCGCCTGCGCACCCCCCTGGTGCATTACACCTACACCGGGGTGCGGGATTATGTGGCCCGCATGGACCGCTACGCCCGGCTGGCGGCGGCGGAAATGCTCAAGCAGGGCCGGCGGCCCCGCCCCGGTGAGGCCATCTGGCGGCCCTGGGGGGCCTTCCTGAAAAGCTACCTGTTGCGGCTGGGGTTCCTGGAGGGCTCATTGGGCTTCACCCTGGCCCGGCTGGCGGCGGTATACACCTTTCTGAAATACGCCTATCTTAAGGAACTGCTCCGGGAGAGCGGCGGGGGCTGATTTTCCGGAGGACAGGGAAGAGGGACCTCTTCCATCACCGGGGGACACCGGGGTTTTCTCAGGCAGGTTAGCAGGAAAGGGAATTTCAGGGTCAAAATCAGGGGAGCTCTGGGGGAAGGGCCTCCGGGAGGTCCCGCGGGGAGAGGAAATGGCCATTGATCCCACGGCCCGGGTGGCCCCGGGGGTGGAACTGGGGGAAGGGGTGGAGGTGGGGCCGGGCGTCATCATTGAGGGTCCCAGCCGCATCGGGGCCGGGACCCGCATCCTGGCCCATGCCTATATCGGGCCCTTTACCACCATCGGGGCCCGCTGCCACATCGGCTTCGGGGCGGTGGTGGGGCATGAGCCCCAGGACTACGCCTTCCGGGGGGAGGAGAGTTACACCGTCATCGGGGATGACACCATCATCCGGGAATACGTCACCATCCACCGGGGGACCAGGCCGGGGAGCGCCACCCGGGTGGGGAACCGGTGTTTTCTCATGGCCTTGAGCCATGTGGCCCACAACGCCCAGCTGGGGGACGAGGTCATCGTGGTGAACGGCTCCCTGGTGGGGGGGTATGTGGAGGTGGCGGACCGGGCGTATATTTCCGGGCTGTGCGTCATCCATCAGTTCTGCCGGGTGGGAACCCTGGCCCTGATGCGGGGAGGCTCCCGCACCTCCCGGGATGTGCCGCCCTATTGCATCATGGACTGGGTGCATACGGTGCGGGCCCTCAATCTGGTGGGGCTGAAGCGGGCGGGGTTCACTACCGAGCAGATCGCACCCCTGCGCCGGGCCTTTCGGATCCTGTTTCTCCGGCGCCGGAATCTCAAGGAGGCCATGCGCCAGGTGGAGGCCGAGGTGCCCCTGACGCCGGAGGTGCAGCATCTCTTGGAGTTCATGCGCACCTCCCGCCGGGGGGTGGCCATGGGTCCCGGGGGTCCGGGGGGTGAGGGTGAGCTATAAACGGGTTCTGATCATCAACCTGAAGCAGGCGGGGGATTTGCTGGTGAGCAGCCCGGTCATCGCCGCGGTCCACGAGGCCTGGCCCGGGGCGGAGGTGCACATGCTGGTGGCCCGGGGGACGGAAGACATGGTGCGGGGCCACCCGGGGGTGAGGCGGGTATATACGCTGGACCGGCGCCGCGGCTCCTGGCGGCAGACGCTTCCTTTGATCCGGGAGCTCAGGCGGCACCGGTTTGACCTGGGCGTGGAGCTGTCCGCCGGGGACCGGGGGGCCTTTCTGGCCTGGGCCAGCGGCGCGCCGGAACGGGTGGGGTTCGCCCGGCCGCGGCAGCCCTTCTGGCAACGCCGGGGCATCTTCACCCGTCTGGTGCCCCGGCCGCCGGTCAGGATGCATATGGTGGAGCACTTTCTGGAGGCCCTCCGGGCCCTGGGGGCGGACCCCCGCCATCCCCGGCTGGCCTTTTACTGGGATGAAGAGGCCGGGAAGCGGGCGGCGGACCGGCTGGCCGAGCTGGGGCTGGCAGACCGGCCTTATGCGGTGGTCCACCCCGGAGCCGGCTGGCGGTTCAAATGCTGGACTCCGGCAGGCTATGCCCGGGTCATCGAGGCCCTTGAAGCAGAGCGGGGGCTGCCGGTGGTGCTGACGGGCGCTCCCCTGGACCGGGAGCTGGCGGAGGAGATCCTGGCCCGCTGCCGGGTGCGGCCCCGGGTGCTGGTGGGACAGACCTCCCTCATGGACCTGGGGGTCATCATCGCCCGGGCCCGGCTTTTTTTCGGGGTGGACAGCGCGCCCATGCACCTGGCGGCGGCGGTGGGGACGCCGGCCGCGGCCCTTTTCGGCCCCAGCGGGGACTTCAACTGGGGCCCCTGGGGGGAAGGCCATCTGGTGATCAAGAAGGGCTGGGACTGCCAGCCCTGCGGCCGGGACGGCTGTGAAGGGAGCAAAATCTGCCGCTGTCTCACGGAGCTGACTCCGGAGGAGGTGCTGGCGGCCATGGAGGGTTGGCCGGCGTAATGCGCATTGCCGTGCTCCGGCAGCGGCTGACGGGCGGGGGCGGGGCGGAGACCACCCTCGTCCATCTGGTCCGGGGTCTGGTGGCCGCCGGGCATGAGGTGCTGGTGCTGGCCAGCGGGCCGCCGGAGAGCGGCCGCCGCCTGCTGGGGGAGGGGGTGACCTGCGTGGCCGTGCCGGTATGGGGCGGCAAGGCGGGGAGGTCGTTGAGCTATGCCCTGAACGCCCGGCGGGCGGTGCGGGAGCTGAGGCCGGAGGTGGTCTTCAGCCTGGAGCGCACCCTCAGCCCGCATGTCTATCGGGCCGGGGACGGCTGCCACCGGGAGTGGCTGGCCCGGCGGCGGCAGACCCTGGGAGCGGGGGGCCGGCTGGGACAGCACCTCAGGCCCCTTAATCGGGTGCTTCTTTATCTGGAGCGGCGGTTGTTCCACGCCCCGGAGCTCCGGCGGGTGATGGCCAACTCCCGTCTGGTCAAGAGTGACATCCTCCGGCACTACCGGGTGGCGGCGGAAAAGATCTGCATCATTTACAACGGGGTGGACCGGAGCCGCTTCTTTCCGGCGGGGAGGGGGAGGCGGCAGGAGCTGCGCCGGGCCCTGGGGGTCGAGGAGGGGGAAAGGATTATCCTTTTTGCGGGTTCCGGCTTTGCCCGCAAGGGGCTGGCCTTTCTCCTCACCGCCCTGGGCCCCCTGGAGCAGGACTCCGTCCGCCTCTGGGTGGCGGGGCACGGCTCTGTGGGCCTGTATCAAAGGCTGGCCCGGCGGCTGGGGGTGGAGGACAGGGTCAGGTTCCTGGGGGCCGTCCGGGAGACCGCCCCGTATTATCAGGCGGCGGACCTCCTGGCCCTGCCCACGCTGTATGATCCCTGCAGCAACGTGGTGCTGGAGGCCCTGGCCTGCGGCTGTCCGGTGGTGACCACCATGGCGAACGGCGCGGCGGAGTTCCTCACCCCGGGGGTGAACGGCGAGGTGGTGGCGGAGGCGACGGACACCGGGGGTCTGGCCCGGGCGGTGAGGGAGGTTCTGGCCCGGGGCCGGGTGCCCGAGGTGGAGGAGGCGGCCACCGCGGCGGTGGCCCACCTCTCCTGGGAGGAGACCGTGCGGCGCACCCTGGCGGTGCTGGAGGAGGCCCGGGAGGTCTGAAAAGTCTGATCATGCGGGCCCTGTACTTTGACGGCGAACTCCGCCTCCGGGAGCTCCCGGAGCCCCGGCCGGCCCCGGGGGAGGCCCTCATCCGGGTGCAGCTGGCGGGGGTCTGCCGCACCGACCTGGAGGTGCTGCAGGGCTATCACGGGTTCACCGGGGTGCCGGGGCATGAATTTGTGGGCGAGGTGGCGGAGGCGCCGGATCCCGCCTGGAGGGGCCGGCGGGTGGTGGGGAAGATCAATGTC
>Ga0197142_1001811_pt1 | contig 19235 bp, 15 predicted proteins | sample GBS60_MetaG_FD_148614 | JGI IMG/M metagenome (GOLD analysis project Ga0197142, IMG submission 148614) | Sediment microbial communities from Great Boiling Springs, Gerlach, Nevada, United States - GBS 60_MetaG | ecosystem: Environmental > Aquatic > Thermal springs > Hot (42-90C) > Sediment... | reverse complement strand
TAGCAGAGCAGGAAGTTGACCGGCATACCAAAGATGCCAGCCGCCAGGTGCGTGATGCCCAGCACGTTGAACGACGGATCGACATAGTTGCTGTACATGTAGAAGAGCGTTACCGACAGACCGCCGACCATACCGGCGATCGCGCCAGGACCGTTGCAGCGTTTCCAGAAGATGCCAAGCAGCACCACCGGGAAGAACGACGATGCCGCCATCGAGAACGCCCACGCCACCATCTGCGCGATCAGCGCCAGGCGTGGCAGCGCGAGCAGTGCCGCAATCACGGCTGCCACCACGAGCATCGTCTTGCCGAGCCAGATGCGGGTGTTCATGCTGGCTTTCGGATTGATGATGCGGTAGTAGAAGTCGTGCGCAATAGCGGACGAAATGACCACCAGCAGACCGTCGGCAGTGGAGAGCGCCGCTGCCAGACCGCCAGCTGCGATCAGTGCGGCGACCGTGTACGGCAGACCGGCGATTTCCGGCGTCGCCAGCACGATTGTATCCGGGTCGATGTTCAGTTCGCTGAACTGCAGGATGCCGTCAACGCTGGTCTTGGTGATTGCCGTACCCGACAGTTCGCCGAACACGCCGATCTTCTTGCCATCGACTTCGGTTTCGCTGAAGGTCGCGCCAGCCACATCGATCTTGCCGTTGCCATTGGCGTCGGTGATCACCAGCGCGCCGCTCTTCACCTGCGGTGCAGCCCAGGCAGGCAGTTTATCAATGTCGCGCCCATTGAGGACGGTATAGTCGCGCTGCGTGATCAGACCCAGGCGGCTCCAGTTCTGCGTCCACTCCGGCAATGAACTGATCTCCTTGCCGACCACGTTTTGCAGAATCTCCCAGCGCGCGAATGCGGCATATGCGGGCGCCGTGAAGTAGAGCAGGAAGATAAAGAACAACGCCCAACCGACGCTCAGGCGGCTTTCACGCACACTTGGCACCGTGTAGAAACGGATGAGGATGTGCGGCAGACCGGCAGTGCCCACCATCAGACAGAAGGTGAGCGCCAGGAAGTTCCACGGCGTCCCGCGCCAGTCGGGCTGGATTTCCTCAGCCGGTTTGCTGGTATCGGGGATCGACTGCGCCTTCGGCGGCGTAATGTTGACGCCGAAGTAGGTATTGATCTGATTGATCGCCGTCACAGCGGCTGCGTTGTTCAGGCCCTCGTTGTATGCGGGCACATATCCGCCCTGAATAACGCGCCCGGTGCCATCGCGCGCCTTCGACTCCGTAGCGATCTTGAGCTCACTCTCCAGGCGGGTGATATTCTGCAGCGCCTGACCGTAGCTCAACTGCGGGATTGGGAAGCCAGTCAGTTTGAGCGAAAGGAAGGTCACCGGGATCATATAGGCGATGATCAGAATGATATACTGCGCCACCTGCGTCCAGGTCACCGCCTTCATCCCGCCCAGGAATGAACAGACCAGCACGCCGGAGAGACCGATCACCACGCCCCATTCATACGGCACGCCGATGAAGCGCGACATAATAATGCCAACGCCGACCACCTGCGCCGTCACATAGGTCAGGCTGACGATGATGGCGCAGATCGCCGCCACCAGGCGGGGCCAGCGCCCGCCATAACGCGCGCCGACAAAGTCGGGAATGGTATACTGACCGAACTTGCGAATGTAGGGTGCGAACAGGAGCGCCAGCAGCACATAGCCGCCGGTCCATCCCATAATGTATGCCAGCGCATCATATCCCAGCGCATAGAGCGTACCGGCCATCGAGATGAACGACGCCGCGCTCATCCAGTCGGCGCCGGTCGCCATGCCGTTGAAAATCGCTGGCACATTTCGCCCGGCAACGTAGTACTCATCGAGGATCTTGGTGCGGCTCATGATGCCGATGAAGGCGTACATCCCCATCGTCAACATCAGGAACGTCCACCCGATCCAGGCTTTAGGCATACCTGCGCCGAGTTCCAGCGCACCCATGATCAGGGCGAAAACGATCAGACCAACGGTGAACATGCCATAGTACTGCGCCAGACGATTGTTGCGCAGTTTGATTGCTTCATTCACTGCCATAGTAGTCGCTCCCTCCGCTGTTACTTATCCCGGTCTTTCAGGTGGTACTTCGCGTCCAGTTTGTTCATGGCGTATGCGTAGTAGAAGATCAAGATCACGAACACGACCAGCGAGAACTGGCTGCCGAAATAGTAGCCAAGCGGGAAGCCAGCAATCACGATCTGGTTCAACTGATTGACGAACAGCGGCGGAATGTAGGCGACCGAGAACCAGATGATCAGCAGGATCGCAATCAACCGGTTGTTCTCTTTCCAGTAGGCGTTGATCCGTTCCTGACGACTCATGTTGGCAATGTCTGACATAGCGCCTCCTTGCTCTCATGTTTCAGGCGTCGTTGCTCAAGAGGTCGATGGGTTATCGCCTTCGCGTTCAACCAGAGACAAACCTGGGAGTTCCACCTCCTTCAGAGTCAAACCCTGGGATTTCCACCTCCTTTCGTGGTGAGGAAGCGCACTGTTGAACAGCCGGGCAGTGCTACCAGGCGGCCTGACACAGGTAGCACAAGGCATCCGCAGTCGGGGCGGCGCCCGGCGGTCAACAGACAATTGCGGCAAACAAACATTGTTTGCGCGGAGAGAGCTTCCTCGACTTTGGTTAAGTGGCGGTAATCAGGAATGGTGCGATTATAGTACGCAGTCTTTTTCAGCGTATGATAAATCTTCTGTAAAGTTTCTGTAAAATATGTGATGTTCGATAGTTGTGATCTACAACCCGCACACCTCAGCATACACGGCGCGCGCTCGCGCATACACGTGATCCCATGTCAGGCTGCGCAGCGTCTTTTCGCGCCCGGCGGCGCCCAACCGGCGGGCAAGCGCGCGGTCGTCGAGGATCGACCGAATTGCCTGCGCCAGCCCGGCAACATCGCCGAAACGCACCAGCAGACCGTCAGAGCCGTCGGTGATGACGTCGGGAATGCCGCCAGCGCGCGCTCCGATCACTGGTACGCCGTAACACCACGCTTCCAGAAAGACGATGCCGAATGAGTCGGTGCGGGATGGCAGGGCAAACACATCCGCCGCCGCCAGTGCGTCGCGCTTGACCGACTCAGGCGCGTAGGGCAGAAATCGAATGCGTGCGCGATCTGATTGGGGAAGGCGCGCATAGAATGCTTCGAAGTGCGCCAGCGGCGCGCCGATGAGCACCAGCGTTCCCGGATGCCCTGCGCGCCACAAACGCTGCATCGCTTTGATCAGGTGGATGGCACCTTTATCGTATGCCAGCGCGCCGATGAAGAGCACAAGCGGTGCGTCGATACGCTGTTCGGTGCGAAAACGGTCGCCGTCGCCTCCCTGAAGGTCTTCCGGCGCCACGCCAACCCCCACCACCCGGAGTCGTTCATGCGGCACACCGCGCGCCGCCAGAAAATCGCGTTCCAGTCCGGTCATCGTGATGACCCGTTCGCTGCGGCGGAGCAGGTCGATCTGATGACGCATGCTGTAGTACCGCACAATGGCGCGACTCCCCGGCTCTCCCAGGTGGATGAACGGCGTGCAGAGGAACGGGATGCGCTGGCGTTGCGCACAGGCAAATACCGGCAGAAGGGCAAAATCAAGCGTAATGTTCGTTGCATGCACCAGGTCGAAGGGTCCGTACTGCTCGAAGAACGTCTCAACGCCGGGCCAGCGCGGCGTCCAGGTTGCAAGACGTTGCAGCAGCGGCGTTGTGTTGGGCAGGCGCGAGATTTCTGTCATCAACCGGCGTATCACCGGGTAGATCAGGGGTGGTCCTGGTCGGCGAACGATGGGCAAACGCACGATCTGTACGCCGTTGAACCATTCGGTTGCGGTTTCAACCCGTCGGCGTCCCGGCATCCAGATGTGTTCGAGATCGTGGGCGTCGGTGGCAAGAACGGTCACCCGATGCCCTTCGGCTGCCAGGCGCTCGCCAATCGCGCGAAAATAGCGCCCCGCGCCGCTGGCAACCGGGTGGTAGAGCTGGACGACATGGAGGAAATGCACTACTTTCCCCAACTCAACCCGGAGTCGGCGTCAGCGCGCAGCCCCATGCTCACCTGTCGCGGTGAAGTCGCCTGAATGCTGTCGCCGATGATACGGATGTCTGCCACCCACAGATCGAACCCGGTCTCGCCTGGAGCGACTGCCAGGAATGCAATCCGCCTTCCATCCGGTGAGAAAGCGGGTGCGCGCGCGGTTCCCAGAGCGGTCAGACGCACGATGGTTCCGCCCGCAGCCGGAACGACAAAGATGTCGGTGCGGTCGCCATCGCGCCCGGCGAACGCCAGCCAGCGTCCATCGGGCGAAAACGCCGGATCGTAACTTCCTGAAGGAACATCGGGTTGGGGCGCTACCGTGCCGGTAGTGCGGTCGTAGCGCATGATCTGCGATGAACCGCCAGCATACGCCGCTTCGAGCGTAAACACGATTGCTGAGCCATCAGGGGCATGCGTCACCCGTCCGACGTGACCGGACTCATCGGCGTAGATCAGACGGCGTGCACCGCCGGGTTGCGCCGGTATGGTAAACAATGCCAGGTGATATTCCGCTGCTGGCGAACCGGAAGGCGGCGCATACTGCGACGCATATGCAATGGTTTGACCGTCGGGCGCGAATGAGGGATAGAATGCCCATACGCTGTCGGAGATACGCTCGAAACTGCCGGGGGGATGCCGCGAGCCATTGTCGGTCAAACGCAGCGGTTCGCCGCCGTCCAGCGGCGCGATCATCAGATCGCTCGAACTCTGATCGCGTTGAATATATGCAATGGCGCTCCCATCCGGCGCCCAGACCGGCTGAACCGCCTGATCGTCCCCGATCAACGGGCGCCCGGTCTGATCCTGCCACATCCAGATCGTACCGTCGCGAACGAAGAGCAACCGTCCAGAGAGACGCGCACCAGCGGCGACAACCGTCGGTTGGGGTGCGCCGGGTTCTGGTAGCGGGGCGGTGGCAGGCAGGAGCGCCGGTGCGGGTGTGGGGTTGGGCGCTGACGATGCGCATGCAGTCACGAGCATGATCACCAGACAGATCACCGGGAAGCGCATAGTCATACCTGATGCGGCGGAGTCGGCGCGCCGCGCCGCCTGGGAGCGCCCGACAATGCCATACGGCGGGCGAACCAGCCAATCACGCGTTGCCACATGCGGCGTCGGTGGGGCGGCGCGGCGCGCAGCAGATCGTCGGCTGGCGGCGTTTGCGGCAGCAGCGCATACAATGCGCCGGGTGCAACACTGAAGGTCATGGGAGTCGAGCCGGACTGATCGCCATCGACCTGAACCGGCAGCGCGCCGCGGGTGTCGATGTGAACGACGCGCGCGCGGTGGTACTCGATCCGCGGATCCAGGTTGTACCGCTGACGCAGGATGGAGAAGAGGCGCAACGGCGCTTCCGCCAGGCTGTCGCCTTTGATGATGCACACATCGAGCAGTCCATCGTCAATGCAGGCGCGCGCTGTGATCTTGAAGACGCCGCCGTACAACTGACTGTTGCCGATCACCACCAGCAGCACACGCCCACGAATGATGCGCCCATCGAGCGCGATGCGCGCGCGCCGCCCCCGATAGCGCAACGCCAGGTCGAAGGCGCGCACCACGTATGCCAGCGCCCCCAGGCGTCGCTTTTCGTCGCTGCGCACTTCGTTGACAACCGCAGCATCGAAGCCGATGCCTGCCATCAGCAAAAAGTATCGGTCGCCCGCGCGCCCGAGATCGATGCGATGACGACGGGCGTGCAGCAGCGCTGCTGCTGCGGCGCGTGGTTCGAGCGGGAAGCCGAGTTCGCGCACCCAGACATTGACCGTGCCGATCGGTAATGCCGCCAGCGCAGTGCGCGTTCCCGCCAGACCGTTGATGACCTCGTTGATCGTACCGTCACCGCCAGCTGCCGCCACGACGTCGTACCCCTGATCCGCCGCTTCACGCGCCAGGCGGACGCCATCGCCAGGTTGGTGCGTCGTTTCTACATCGACCGTCCAGCCATGCGCCAGCCAGACGTTGCGCGCCTCCTCCACATTCTGACGCAGGGAGGAGGCCTGTCCGGCATACGGGTTCAGAACGATCAGCGCCCGCGCATCACGCGGCAATCCATCGCTGCCGTCGAGCGAGGTCGGCGCTGCTTGATCCAGAGCAGTGAAACGATCCAGGTTACTCATCCTCATCATCCTCAGTATCGGAGGATGGCGGTCCGCTACGGATCGTGCCAGGCGCTTCGATCCAGCCGCGGCGCAGCGCGTAGAGCACGGCCTGCGTCCGATCGTTCAGCGAGAGTTTGCGCAGGATCGACGAAATATGGTTCTTGACCGTCTGTGTGCTGATATGGAGCGCTTCGGCGATCTCGCGATTGCTGCCGCCGGCTGCGATGCGTTCGAGCACCTCAATCTCCCGGTCGCTGAGCGGCGTAAAGAGCGGAAACTCAACCTCCGGCAGATTCGTCAGGTCTTGCGGGAGGTTACGGAACTGCGACAGTACCCGCCCGGCGACTTTCGGGTCGTCGAGCACCACATCGTTGATGACATACTCGCCGCGCGCCACACGCCGTAGCACCTGGGCAAGTTCGGCGGGGTTGACATCCTTCGAGCGGTACGCCGACGCACCGGCGCGGAGGGCATTGAACGCCTGCTCATCGCTTTCGTACACGCTCAGGACCACGATGCCCACACCAGGGTAATTGAGCCGCAACTGACGGGTCAGTTCCAGACCGTTCATCCCTGGCAGGTTCAGATCAACAACCACCGTGTTTGGTTCCTGGTTGGGTGGGGCGGCATTCATCCACGCCAGCGCCTCCTCGCCGGAAGATGCCTCTCCGACAACCAGAATGTCCTGATAGGTGGAGAGCGCCGCACGCACTCCCTGGCGGAAGAGCGGGTGGTCGTCGACGATCAGCAATTTTACGGGAGGGTTGACGGACACGACGGAGTCTCCTTTCCCTGATCACGCAACCAGCGCCGATATCCTTCGACTGGATCACGCAAACCGCGAATGCCAGCCGCGCTGAGGATGCGGTAGGTTTCGACCAGCGGCAGACCGACAACACAGGTATAACTGCCGGTCACCGCGTGCACCAGTCGACCGCCCAAACCCTGGATGCCGTAGGCGCCGGCTTTGTCGAGCGGTTCGCCGGTTGCGACGTAGGCATCGATATCGGCATCGCTCAGCGGAGCGATGCTTACCTGGCTGGCGACCAGATCGAGCAACGGCGATGCGTCTGCGCGCCGGGCATCAATGACTGCCAGACCGGTATAGACCGTATGCGTTTTTCCCGCAAGGCGGCGCAGCATGCGACGTGCGTCATCAGGATCGACCGGTTTATTGAGCACCGTGCCTTCAAGCGCCACAATCGTATCAGCGCCGATGATAACACTATCGGGCGCTGATGCGCAAGCGGCATGGGCTTTGCGCCAGGCGCGCAACGTCGGATGGTCGAACAACGGCAACGCCAGTGGCGGCAGCGCAGCGACAATCTCCGCTGGCGGGTCGTGTTCGTGCTCCTCGGCATCCGTGGCGATGATCCTGAACGGCACGCCCAGATACGCGAGCAACTCGCGTCGGCGCGGCGAGGCGGATGCCAGAACCAGGGGTGGAGATGATAGAGTGGTGTCAGGGGTTGTCATGGTCGGGTTGCACCGGCAGTCTGTTGGTGACGGAACGCCTGCAATTCGGCGAGTCGCGCCTGACTCATCGCGTCGAGGGCGCGTTGCCAGTCGTCGCGGTAAGGTCGCAGGGTTTCAACCAGCACCTCGCTGATCGCCAGGTCGCGGTACCATTTCCGGTTCGCCGGGATGATATACCATGGCGCATACTCCGTGCTACAGCGGGTCAGCGCCTCTTCATACGCCGCCATATACTCGTCCCAGCGTTCCCGCTCACGCCAGTCGCCAGCCGAGAGTTTCCAGGCTTTTGTCACGTCCTGCTCCCGCGCCAGGAGTCGCTTTTCCTGCTCATCCTTGCTGATGTGCAAAAAACATTTGACGATAATCGTGCCGGTATCGGTCAGCAGGCGCTCGAACGCATTGATCTGATCGTAGCGCGCGCGCCAGACGTGTTCGGGAACGAGCGAATGGACGCGCACGACCAGAACATCTTCATAGTGCGAACGATTGAAGACGCCGACCATCCCTTTGCGCGGCACGACTTTATGCACGCGCCACAGGAAATCGTGGGCAAGTTCTTCTTCGGTAGGAACCTTGAACGACTCGACCCGACACCCCTGGGGGTTGAGGTTGTGCATGACGTTCCGAATAGCGCCATCCTTGCCAGCCGTATCCATTCCCTGCAGAATGAGGAGCAGCGCGTGGACGCCAGCAGCGTATAGTTCTTCCTGCATGGCATCGAGGGTGGCGTTGAAGCTGGCGAATCGCTCCCGCCCTTCGTCCTTCGTCAACCCGCCGCTGGCGTCGGGATCGATGTCGTGCAGGCGCACCTGCGTGCCTGGAATGACGGTATGGGCATAGTGCATATGACGCTCCGTTACGTTCCACTCACGCCGTTGCTGTAATCGTTGTCAGCGGCACGTCAGTCGTTAGCGGCAGATCGACGCGACCGCGACGTCGGCTCGACTCATAGGTGGCGAAGATCAACTCTGTCGCCTGCAGTGCGCGCCGCGCCGATACTTCCGGCTCGCGCCCGCTCTTCAGCGCATCGATGAGATCCAGGATCGCGCGCGTATGACAGGCTTCGTCGTGCAACCCTTCACCCACGTCGATGTTCTGCCATCCTGATGCGCTGCGATTCCAGAGGCGCAACGGTGTATCGTTGCTCTGCCCGATCTCGATCAGTCCCTCATCGCCGTACAACCGGATGATGAGCGGAGGAATGGCACTGTCGCCTGTCAGCAGCATGCCGGTGACCCCGTTGCGAAAGCGGAATTGGCTGATCCCCTGACTCTCGACGGTCACACCAAAAATGGTTTGCGGTTTGCGCGTATCGATCTGACCAATGACCCATTCGACCGGAGTTTCATCGTTGAAGAAGAACAGCATATCGAACCAGTGCGTTCCCCAGTCGAACAGATTGTCGCACGTCGCTTCCATGCGCTGCAATGTGCCGATCGCGCCAGCGCGCAGCAGATCGCGCGCCGCCCGAAATGGCGCGCCGAAGCGTCGCTGGTGGTTGAAGGTCAACTGTGTGCCGCTGGCTTCGCACACCGCGACCATCCGCTTTGCCTCCTCAAAGGATGGCGCCATTGGTTTTTCGCAGTGAACGGCGCGCACACCGGCTTCTGCGCAGGCAATGACCATTTCGGCGTGGAGGTGGGGCCAGGTGCAGATGCTGACAATATCGAGACGTTCCTTTGCCAGCATCTCACGGTAGTTCTGATACACAGCATCGCCGCCGTGTTGCTCCTGAAACGCCCGTGCATGATCGAGGTTCAGGTCTGCCAGGGCTACCAGGTGCGCATCAGGAGCGGCGCGATACCCGCGCGCGTGCATATGCGCCATGCCAAACCCGGTTGCGCCAGCGGAACGCCAGGGTTTACCGGTGCCGATAATACCAACCCGATACATTGTTGTGGTGCTCCCCTGATCTCAAGAATTGCGAGGTCGGCGGCGACGACGCTGCCGCTGCGACGTGGATGGTTGCGACGCAGCGTCTGGTGCGGATGGCGTGTTCTCGTTCGTGCGCGCCCCGGAATCGTGATGCTGTCCGGTGGATTTCTTTGGCGATGGCGGAGCAGCCAAACGCTTCGATGATTGGGGAACGATGGGCAGATCGTCAGACAGCATATCGAGGTCTTCCTCTTCGAGCAGTTCGAGCGGCGGATCACCGGCGCCTTTTTCGAGCCAGGCCAGCGCCTCGAGCACGTCTGGATTATCGATCGAGTCGCGCAACAGCCGCTTTTCGCCCCGCCGTTCCTGCTCGGCGCGACGTTCTGAGCGGTTCAATCTGGCAGCTGGCGTGATCCCCTCGGCATTGCGACTGCGCGCAATCTCGCCGACCTGACGGATAGCTTCCTGAATCTGCGTCGGTGAAAATTCTTCCTGCATCCCGGTGCTGGCAAGCGCAACGATCACCGTCTCACGCAGCACGTTGACCCCCACTACCTCACCCGGCCCATCCGGCGTCTGCACCCATGTGCCTTTGCGCGGCATTCGGCTCTTGACGCTCACGTACTGATCATGTTCGTAGGAAAGGCAGCAGAGCAGGCGTCCACACACTCCGCTGATCTTCGTCGGGTTCAGCGGGAGGTCCTGATCCTTCGCCATTTTAATCGACACGCGCGCGTAGTCGGGAAGGAATGTGGCGCAGCAGAGCAGGCGACCACATGGACCGATGCCGCCCAGGAGTTTTGCCTCGTCGCGCGGACCGATCTGGCGGAGTTCGATGCGGGTGCGAAACGCGCGCGCCAGATCGCGCACCAGGGCGCGGAAATCGACGCGTTTTTCAGCGGTGAAGTAGAAGGTCAATCGCGAGCCGTCGAACGAATACTCGGCTTTGACCAGGCGCATCGGCAGTCCATGTTCCTGGATTTTTTCGGCGCAGCGGGCGAGCAATTCGTCCTGATGACTGTTCAACTGGCGCAGACGCTCGAAATCGATCGGTTCTGCGCGGCGGAGGACCGGTTTCAGTTCACCGACGATCTCTTCTGGATCGACCAGTCGCGGTGGATAGGCGACCTTTGCAAGTTCCGGGCCGCGTACCGTTTCGACAATCACGTGGTCGCCCTGGGATAATGCTTCAATGCCATTGGGATCGAAATAGTAGGTCTTTCCTGAGTCCTTAAAACGAATACCGACCACAACGGGCATAACAACCTCATGTTCTTTCTGCTAAACTCATGTGCAATGGCGCTTTGGAGATGCTGATTTTACCCTCGTTCCCGCTCCAATTATACGCCACTGCCAGCGACCCGGATCAGCGCGTCTCACGGCGCGTTCATCGAACCGATCGCGCGGGTTCGGCGCGCCGGTGCGCGACCGATCACTTTGTACGTGTGGACGAGTTGCGCTTTGCCTTTCAACTGGTAATCCCCCATCTCCTGCAGAATGAACGCATCGCCGATGGCATTGCGTGTCGCTTCGGAGATCAGCACCGAATTGAGATCGGCGCGACTTTCGAGCCGCGCCGCAGTGTTGACGGTATCACCGATCACGGTGTACTCCAGGCGCTGACGGGTGCCGAAGAAGCCGGCGTAGACCGGACCGGTGTTGATGCCGATGCGAAAGTCGAACGCTTTGGATGGATCGAGTTTTTCGATCAGGCGACGGTGCGCTTCGATCATGTCAAGTGCGGCATCGACCGCTTCGATGGCGGTGGTATGATAATCCTGGTATTCGTTCACCTGCGGCGCGCCGAAGATCGCCATTATCCCGTCGCCGATATACTTATCGAGCGTGCCGTTGTGCCGGAAAATAACCTCGGTCATTTCATGGAGATACTCGTTGAGCAGGTCCTGCACTTCGCGCGGCGAGAGACGCTCGGAGAGGGATGAAAATCCCTTGACATCGGCGAAAAGAACGCTCACGATCAACTCCTGTGGTTCACGAAGGCGACCGTGTTCGGAGAAGTAACTGGCGACGTCACGCGCCACGCTGGGGGAGACAAAGCGCTCGAACAACTGGCGACTGGCCTCCTGTTTTCGCAGTTCTTCCGTCAGCCTGGCGCGCTCAATCGTGACCGCCGCCTGATTGGCAATCGCCGCCAGCAGGTCGCGCTCACGTGAACCGAACCGGTCGCGTCCGGGGGAGTCCAGGTAGATCAGCCCGATTGCGCCCTGTTCCACCAGGAGGGGGGCGCACAGCGCCGAGCGAATGTTCGCGCTGATAATGCTTTCGGTGCCGCCAATTTCGAGGCGTGCGTCGCGGGTGAGCACCACTTCGCCTGCTTCGAGCGCTTTGCGAACGATAGTCGAACTGATGACAACCTCCTGGCGCGACGGCGGATAGATGACCCGCGGCACGAGTTCGTTCTCGCGCTTCAACAGCAGCAGGGCGCGCTGCGCCGGGATCAGACGGAGCACCTCTTCGACGATTGCGTCGAGCAACTCGCCCATGTTGATGATCAGGTTGAGGCGCCTGGCGATGCGGAAGAACTCGCGCAGGTCGATGTTCAGTTCCGGTACGACGACGCCGCTTGCCTCAGATGCAACCGGGAAGTAGCGACTATCATCGAGAACGACGTTCTGTGCTGCGCGTTCCTCGAAGCGCAATTCGAACGGACCGATCTGAACCACGTCGCCGTCGCGCAGTTGCTCTTCTTTGATCCGCAACCGGTTGACGAAGACGCCGTTGCGACTGTTGGTGTCACGCACCCATACATCGCGCCCATTCACGACGATTTCTGCATGGTAGCGCGACACAATCGCGTGGTTGAGCACAATATCGTTCTCCAGCGCACGCCCGATGCGTAACCCGCGCGCTTCGATCGGGTAGGTCTTGTGCTCGCCGTTGATGTCGAGAGTGATCAGCGCCATGGTACGGTCTCCTGCGTTCCGAACGGCGCCGGAACGAGCATTGCCCTGTACGCGCCTGTCCTGTTAGTATAACAGACGCCATGGCGTGCGGCAATAAATATTATATTATGATGAGGCGTAGGGGTGCAGCACCGCTGCGCCCCTACGGTGTCGCACGTCGCGCGATCAGAACGCCACCCGCCAGCAAGATCATGCCCAGCACCGCCATCCACGGCGCCTCGTTCGATGCGCCGGTAGCCGGAAGCGTCGCAGGCGGCGGCACAGGCGCAGCATCCCCTGATGGTTCTGGCGCGGCCACTCGTGCCGGACTGCGAAATGCCAGGTCCTGTCGGGCAGTCTCGCCTTCCGGCAGGGTGATCGGGATCGCCCCCTGGACGGATGTTCCGCGCTCTGGAGGGACGATCAGTTCCACGACATACGTTCCCGGCATCAAGTTCTCGCGCCCGTAATTTCCGTTTGTGTCGGTCAGCAGTTCCTGGTCATTGATGCGCACGGTCATCCCCGCGACAGGTGCGCCGGTCGTCAGGTCGATGACGGTTCCGACGATCCGCCCCAGACGCGGTTCACGACGAGGCTCTTCCGAAGCGACAACCGGCGTCAGCGTCGGGCGGGGCGGCAATTCCTGCGCCTGCACCGGGCGCGACGCGATGACGATCGATCCGATGCTCCACAGGAGCAACCATCCTCCGGCAATCATCGATATGGCGGTTATGAGTTGCCTGGCGTTCATATGTGTTTTACCTTTATGTATCAACGTTCAATCTTCCCGCCCGGTCGTGCATACGCCGGTCGATCCGGCAGGAGCGACGAGTGCGCTGGTCCGGCAAGATACGATGGCGTCCATGGCGGCGCTGGCGGATTGGTTCCGCTGACGATCAGACCGTCGCGTATGCCGCGATTGTTCGTTTCGTCAGACTCGAATACCGCGCCGCTCACGCCGACCGTGTTCCAGCTATCCGCCAGGGCATAGATCGTCGTTGTGCCATTTGCCAGCCAGCCGAGCCAGTATGTGCGGAGCGCATCATAGCCGCCGCTCGTGCTGAGGGTGATCTGCTCACCCGGTTGCAATGCCTGCGTGACCCCCCATGCAACGCCGAAACAGGGTTGCAGTGCGCAGCGGTCGTGCCAGAGATCATTCACCCGTGGCGGACGATCCGGGTTGAGGTACAGATCGACCCAGAATGGTCCAGATGGCGCAGAGCCGACATTCTTCACCGTCACCCGAATCTCGACCGGTTGCCCGGCAGCGAACATTGTCTGGTTGGGAATGATCTCGATGCTGGCGATGATCAGGTCAGGCTGCCCTGGTCGCATGATCAACGGCAGATATGCCTGCTGAAGCGACGGAGTCGCAGCCGTAACAACGCCGCTGATCGGAAACCGGAACGGACTCTCATCGGCGTCGCCGTTGACGAAGGAGAGCGTACCGCTGAAGGTTCCGGCAGTCGCAGCCGTCAGTTGCACCGTAAACGTGACCGTCGCGCCGGGAGCGACTGGTCCTCCGGGAAAAGCGCCGACGACCACAAAACCGGCAGGAAGGGTCAGTGCGCCGAGGGTCAGCGGCGCGGTACCGGCGTTGCGGATGGTGAAGACGCGCGCGACCGGTGCGCCGACGGTGGTCGTTCCGAAGGAGACCGCCGTCGCCTGATTGTTCGTCAGTTCCGGGCTGCTGGCGTCAGGACCGTCGTACACCGCGATTTCAGGCGCAGGTACCGCCTCAAATGCGCCAATATCGCAGGCGCTGCCCTGTGGTCGAGAAACGCCGCGCTGATCGGTCGTCACGCTGCATGCACTCGCCGGAATCTGATCCAGAGCTGGCGAACCTCCCGTCAGCGCGTGGGTTGGCGTCGGAGCGCCATTGCTGGCGAGCGACGCAAGCAACGGATTGATCGGTGTTGACGACTCAATTGCGCCGGTGTTCGGTGTAGTGGTTCCGACAGGATCGCCGTACTGATCGCCAGTGGTGTTCGCGGCGAAATCATAGTTGCCGACATTCCCGATGAGATTGTATCCGTTGCTGGAAAGAGAGCCAGCGATGTCGGGATAGTTCTCGCCCCCGCCCGGCGACGTGTCGGCATTGCCGGCGATCAGAGAACCGCGCAGCGTGGCAGTGCCGTACAGCGCGCCGTTGCCGCCGGTTTGCGTCCCGGTCATCGTCACATGTTCAAGTTGAGCTCCCATATCAGAAAACAGCGCGCCGCCGTTGTCACCAGCCTGATTGCCGCTGAAGGTGCTGTTGCTGACAGTAACGTCGTGGTATGCCGCGATTGCCCCGCCTTCGCCCGTCGTCTGGTTGCCGCTGAAGGTTGTGCCGGTCACCGTTGCGGGATCGACGAAGCCATCAGTACGGAACGTGATAGCGCCACCGCTCCGCTCCGACCGGTTGTTGCGAAAGATGCTGTCGGTAATGGTCGTGGTTGCATTAACCGTGTAGAGTGCTCCACCTTCGGCGCTGCCAGCAGTCAATGCGCGGTTGTTCTCGAACAGGGCGCGGTTGAGCGTCAGTTCAGAGTTGCGCGCAACGACGGCGCCGCCGTCAAACGTCGCCTGGTTGTTCTCGAAGGCGACGCGGTTGAGGGTCAGTCGGGCGTTGCGCGCCAGAATTGCGCCCCCCTCGTCGTTGTCTGTATCGCCGTTGCGGAAGGTCAGGTCATTGATCGTCACCACAACGGTGTTTACGAAGGTTTGATCGCGAAGATACAGGAATCGAAACGGCGGGCTTCCAGCCGCGCGCTCAATCGTTGCGCCATTCCCGTTGATTGTCAGGCTGTTTGTCGAAGAGCTATCAACAATAATGACCGGCAATCCGTTTGCTGATCCACCAAACGTATTGTCAACCGTCGCCAGCGAGTAGGTGCATCCGGCGGCAAGTTCGATGGTGTCGGGCTGATTATTGCTGTTAGCGGTGTTAATGGCTGTGATGAGCGCCGAAACGTCGCTGCACGGAATGGTGAACGTTGCAGCGCGGCTGACGGGTATGGCGAGGAACCAGCCGGTGGCGAGGGTCATCACAAGGAGCAACACCACGAGAGAAAAACGTCTGGATGGGCGCATGTTACACTCCTGGCTGCAATGTCTGATTGTTCGGTCGGCGGGGGATCATGCTCAATAACTGGCGACACATGACGCTTCGGATCGTCCATCCTGGATCACTCCAGGAGCGTGTGCGCCGATGCGTCAACCGGAAGCGGTGCGCTGCATGCGCCTGAGGAGCGTCGCTGGATGCGGATTGTAGCGAAATCTGCGCCATTATATACAATGTTCGCGGTGCGGGTCAAGCATGCGTCAACGATCCAGTATAAAACTCCTGGCGTTGTGCTATAATTCTGGCAACGTATTCTTAATGACATTATCCGATTGACGCTTTCATCTCCGCTGCACCGATGCCGGTTCGCTCCAATGTTCGTTTCGCCAGATGCGCGCAGTGACGCCGACCGGCGAGCGCGCCAGCGCAGCGGAAGCGGTTCCGCACCTTTATGACAGGCTGTCCTTTCCTGTCTTGTGACGCGCTGTTGTTGAACGATGCAAGCCGGACGCGCTATGAACCAAGGGATAGCAGTTGATCTGCGCAATGTCGTCAAGCGATTCGCAGATGTCTGCGCCGTCGATCACGTCTCCATGCAGATCCGCGACGGTGAATTCTTCTCGATGCTCGGTCCCTCCGGTTGCGGCAAAACCACTACCCTGCGGATGATTGCCGGTTTCGAGTTTCCCACGTCGGGCGATATCCTGCTCCACGGCAGATCGGTCGGAACCACGCCACCCTTCCGGCGCAATGTGAATACCGTCTTTCAGTCGTATGCGCTGTTTCCGCATATGACGGTGGCGGAGAATGTCGCCTTCGGTTTGCGCATGAAGAAGGTTCCGCAATCCGAAATTGCGCGGCGGGTGACCGAGGCGCTCGATATGGTGCGCCTGGGTGATTTTGCCGCCCGCCGTCCCCGTCAACTCTCCGGCGGTCAACAGCAGCGAGTGGCGCTGGCGCGTGCGCTCGTCAACCATCCCGAAGTGCTGCTGCTCGATGAGCCGCTCGGTGCGCTCGACCTGAAACTGCGCAAAGAGATGCAACTCGAACTGAAAAGCCTGCAAGAACGGGTCGGCATAACCTTCATCTATGTCACCCACGATCAGGAAGAAGCCCTGACGATGAGCGACCGGATCGCAGTGATGAGCGCCGGGAAGGTGTTGCAGATCGGCACGCCGACCGAAATCTATGAGCGCCCGGTCTGCCGTTTTGTCGCCGATTTCATCGGCGAGACCAACTTCATCGAAGGAAAGGTCGAAGCGGTTGAGCGCGATGGAATCGCCTCCATCCTCTCCGATGACGGGTTGACGCTGCGAGGGCAGACCATCCGCCCGGTTGCGTCGGGAGCGCACGTCACCCTCTCGATCCGTCCAGAGAAGGCGTTCCTTTCAGTGCAGGCGCCGCCGCCCGGCACGCCGAACTGCTATCAGGTGCGGGTGGAACGGGTGGCGTATATCGGGAGTGATACGCGCATCGATGTGCGCCTGGGATCGCGATTGTTCGATCTCTGGGAACAGAACAGTCGCTCGACGCTCGACCGCGACGCCTACTGGCAACCCGGCGAAACAGGGTATCTCTGGTGGCCCGCCGAAAATGCGATTATTCTGACCGAGTGACCACGACCGCGCGAGGTGACGATGGCTGCTGATACGCTTGCTTCCGACTCTCAACCGCGCGAGGGGCGCATTGTCGCCATCCTGCGCCGTAACGAGCGACTTCAACTCGGTCTGCTGCTGTTCCCCGGTCTCTTCTGGCTTGTCATGTTCTTCGCACTGCCGCTCATTGTGGTGGTGTTCTACAGTTTCGCCGTCAATGGTCCTGGCGGGCGGATCGAGTGGACGTTCACACTGGAGAATTACCGCATCCTGTTTACGGAAAGCCTGTACGTCAACGCCTACTGGCGCTCGATCTGGGCGGGCGTGTGGACGACGCTTATCTGTCTCCTTCTGGGCTATCCTCTCGCGTACTACATCGTCCGCAGCCCGCCGCGCTGGCGCACCGTGTTGCTCTTTTTGATCCTGATCCCGTTCTGGACCAACTTTCTGGTGCGCACCTACGCCTGGATGCTTCTTCTATCAAACAACGGCATCATCAACAGCGCCATTCAGGCGCTGGGGCTGCCGCGTGTGGCGCTCTACCCGTCCGAAGGGGCGGTGCTGGTTGGTCTGATCTACGGCAGCCTGCCCTTTATGGTGCTGCCGATCTACGCCTCGCTGTCACGCTTCGATTTTACGCTGATGGAAGCAGCCGCCGATCTGGGCGCCAGCCAGGTGCGCGCGTTTCTGAGGGTGATGCTGCCGCTGACGATGCCGGGCGTGGCTGCCGGCTCGGTTCTGGTCTTCATTCCGACGGTCGGGCAGTTTGTGGTTTCCGACCTGCTCGGCGGGGCGAAAGTCGATTACCTGGGGAATCTGCTGCAACGCCTGTTTACCCGCTCGAACCCGCCGAACTGGCCCCTGGGATCGGCGATGGCGATTGTCTTTATGGTTGTGTTGACCGTGGCGATTATCATCTATTTCCGCGTGACGACCGAGGAGGATCGGTGAAGGTTGAAGGTTGAAGGTTTGGAAGGTTGAAGGTTGCGCTGGCGTCGTGTGTATTCGTCAGGGCGTTTGTTTATTCGCCAGCGGAACCACGGAGACGCCGGAGGGCAGCGTGCGTTATTGATTTGCGCATTCGCGCATTCGCTGGGGACGTTCGTTTCCCTGCTGTTGGGAGTCTGACCATGGTTGATGTTCAAATGTCGCAATCGGTGCGTGTCGCAGGATCTGAACGTCGCCGTTCGCTCGGATCGCTGGCGCTCAGTGCGCATACTGCGTTGACCCTGGCGTTTCTCTATGCGCCGATCGTGGTGCTGGTGCTCTTCTCGTTCACGCGCGACAGTTTCGGCGTGCGATGGACGGGTTTCACCTTCGACTGGTATGTGCGTCTGCTCGCCGATCAGCGCCTGCTCAACGCTGCAATGAACACGCTCATCGTTGCGCTGATCTCCACCGTGGTTTCGACGGTCATCGGCACAATGACGGCGCTGGCGATGGAACGCTACCGTTTTCGCGGACGCACTGGCTTCGATGCCCTGCTCTACCTGCCGATCGTCATCCCTGAAATCGTCATGGCGCTGGCGCTGCTCGCCTTCTTTGCCTTCTCCTTTGGCCTGCTCGAATCGCTGTTCGGCGTTCGTTTCCAGTTCGGGCTGGCAACGGTGACGATTGCGCACATCGCCTTCACGATCTCGTTCGTGGTCGTTGTGGTGCGCGCCAGCCTCAAGGGGTTCGACATGCGCCTGGAAGAAGCAGCGCAGGACCTCGGCGCGAACGAGTGGCAGACGTTCCGCTACATTACGCTGCCCCTCATCATGCCAGGCGTCATCGGCGGAGCGCTGCTCGCATTCACTCTCTCACTCGACGATTTCGTAATCACCTTCTTCACCACCGGTTCCGGCGTATCGTTGCTGCCGGTCGAAGTGTATGGGCAGGTCAAACGCGCCATTACGCCAAAGATCAACGCAATCTCGACGCTGATGCTGCTGGTGTCGATCACGCTTGTGTTTCTCTCACAGTTTGTGCAGCGCAGACGGGAGTGACGGGCGACGTCGCTTCTCGGACGCAGATTAAAGCGATCGCAACGCTAGAAAGGCAGGAAGATGCTGAAAAGACGAATGAGATTGGGTACACTGCTGCTCGTGGTGCTGCTGGCGCTGGCAGCGTGCGGCGGACAGCCGACCGGAAGCCCCGGCAATGAGTACGGCAGCGGCGGCGGCGCCACGACCGAGCCGACCACAGCGCCCGGCGCAACGCAACCGCCAGC
>Ga0197142_1001809_pt1 | contig 19246 bp, 14 predicted proteins | sample GBS60_MetaG_FD_148614 | JGI IMG/M metagenome (GOLD analysis project Ga0197142, IMG submission 148614) | Sediment microbial communities from Great Boiling Springs, Gerlach, Nevada, United States - GBS 60_MetaG | ecosystem: Environmental > Aquatic > Thermal springs > Hot (42-90C) > Sediment... | reverse complement strand
TTAAATGAAAAAAGTAATTTAATTTTATGAAAAATTAATAACCCTAATTTTAAACAAATGGTAATTTTTTAGATACTCTATTTTATATAAATGATTAATAAATAATAAATCTCATTATTTTTTTAATTATTAAAAGCCAAAAGAATTTTTACAAATTATTTATTGCCGATTTTCTTTTGATATTTTTTAGGCACTAAATTTTTTGTTTTATAGATTAATAGATTATGTGATCAAGGTGTAAAAATCTTTGTCGAGTGAAAAAAGATTTATTGATTTTTTTTAAAAAATATATTATAATTAATTTTTAAAGGTATGAAAAATAAGGTTTTATCAATCATTTTCGTCCTTTTTATTCTTATTACCCGCATCTAATGTGGCGGGAGGATGAAGTGATTGATAAAACTAAAAATTTAAAAACTCCCGCCGACTTAGGCGGATTTTTTTGTTTGGAGAAAAGTTAGAAGTTAGTTAATAAAAATAAGATGTCTGAATCATTAAACTTATTAAATTTACCAAAAGGAGAAGATTTATTACCACCTGAAAATATAGGTCGATATTTTGAGATAATAAATCCAGAAGGAATTAAAACTGTGGTTGTTGATATCGGTCAACCAAGAATATCAAGTACTGCTCGAGCCGCTTTAGCAGCAAGTTTAGGTTATTTTGATGAAGTTCATTTTCAACCATGGAAATATGTTCAAAGATATGCATTACCTTTAGAAATACAAGGCTTAAATCCGCAAGTTTTCATAAATAAGCAAGGAAAAGAAGAAGCAAAAATTTTATTGAAAGAAACTCCAGGTGGACCAAATGATATAAGAGAAAATTTTGATCCGGTGGCTATTCTTTTAGAGAGAGGCTTAAAACCAGATCAAATAAGGGTAATGCTTGGAATAAGAGAACCATTTGCTCAATTTGTTTCATGGATAAAGTTTGACAAATCAAGACAACCAACAATTTTTTTAGAAGGACAAAGATATATATTATATCTTTTAGATAATTACTATAATAAAAATATATTATGTGTGCCTTTTGTTTTTGAGTTATTTTATCCAAATCCTCAAGAGTACTTAAATTATCTTTATCAACAATTAGGTTTGGACATTGTTTTTCCACAAGGTTTAAATTTTGTAAATAATCCTCCAGTAATTTGGCATGAAGCTGATCCTCAACTTGATCAGATTTCCGGTTTAAACGCCGATGTTGGTAGTTCTTATTTTGATAAAGTAGTCAGGCCAGTTTTAAATAAGGGAAGATATGAAGTTCCGCAACTAAAAATACCAGATCGAGAATTAATATTAAAATATCAACCTCTTATGGAAGCAGCAATAATTTATATTAAAAAAGCCGAGGATTTCTATAATCAATCATTGAGAAATGGTTTCTCTTCTAACAAAGACTTTGAAGTTTTTTTGAATGATTATCAAAATATGTTAAAAATTCAATAAAAAAATGACTGAAAATCCAAAATCTATTTCACAAAGACTTTTAGAGATAAATTTTAGATTACCCGGAAGAGAAAACCATATTCCTTTATTAGTGCAACCTTATTCAATTAGACAAAATCAATGGAATAAATATGTAGGGTTGATGCCTTATTTAGTTTCCGCAGTGGAAAAAGCATATAATTTATTTAGGCAGGATACAGGTTTGAATCCAATTGAAGATTATTCACAATATCCTTTTATTTGGCGGTTTGATTTTTTAACAACACCAATTAGCTCAAATCAACATCATGAACATAAGATGTTGGAGCTAAATGCGACTCGACCTGGAGGAATATGGTTATTACTCAAGGCTCATGAAGCTTATGAGAAAGTATTTGGTATAAATGGCTCAAGCCTATTAACTCCTTCTTTAGATTTGGTGGGTAGTTTTTTTAGAAGATTAAGCCAAAGGGTTAAAGACGGTGAAGGAAGAGTGGGTTTGGCTTATACTTCTGGTTATGTGGCTGAAATTGAGATGCCAAGGTTGGCTGAAATGTTAAATATATGGGCGGAAGAGAGGGGTTATCCTATTAAATTTATTTCAGCTGATCGTGATAATTTTTCTCAATATGAGGGAGCAATCTTAGATCAATCTGGCAAGCCTTTGACGGTTTTTTATGAAAACGCTGCTCCGCAACAGAAATCAGATGGTCAAGTAAGAAAATTTAATTTTAGTGGTAATTATTATAGAACCGTGATTGTTAACCACCCAGAAATTGCTGGTATAGATAATAAATTAATTTTAGCTTATTTAAGAGATTCAAGATTGCCCTTATCTTTGCAAGAGACTGAAGCGGTTAGATACCTTTTACCTGATACATATTTAATAAGAAACAAAAGAGAATTAGAAAAATTTTTAGCTTCAAATCTACAACAAGATTTCTTTTTTAAAATTAGCGATGGATTAAGAGCTAGTTCTGGAAAAGGAGTATTTGATGGTAGAGATTGTCACTTAGAAGAGATAGAAGATCTACTTAATCAAGGGAATCAATTTGTTATTCAAAGGCGAATTCCTCCAGATAAACCTTGGTATACTTCATTAAAGATAGACGATGGTGAGTTGATGAATGAACAAGTTTTTTTAGATTTTAATCCCTATGTTTTTTCTGATGGTCGAGAAACTGTGGTAAATGGGGTTTTAGTAAGAGCAAAAGATAGTCATCCAATAAATGTTTCTCAAGGAGGGGCTTTAGGGTGTGTTAAAGTTAATAATTAGTTAATTTTTTTTAAATATAAAAACATGATCAATGATTATATTAAAAAAAATCGTCGTTATTTTATTGAAGAATTGAGTGATTTTATTAGTATAAGAAGTATTGCTACTGAAAAAGAAAAAATAAAATTAATTGTAAAAAAATTAGTTAATAAGTTTGAAAAGCTCAATTTTAAGACTAAAATTGTAAATATAAATAATTCAAATCCATTTATTTTGGCAGAAAGCGGTGAGGGAGAAAGAACTCTTTTGATCTATGATCATTATGATGTGATGTCGGAGGGAGATATAAAATATTGGAAAACGCCCCCATTTCAGCTAATAAAAAAAAATGGTTATTGGTATGGTAGAGGATTAGCTGATAACAAGGGGCATTTAGTTTTGAGATTACAAGCAATAGAATCAGTTTTAAAAATTTTTAAAAAGTTACCAATAAAAATTAAGTTTCTAATTGAAGGCGAGGAAGAAATTGGTAGTCCTCACATTCATAAATTTTCTGAAAAATTTGCTGATTTTTTAAGAAGATCTGATTTATGTCTTTGGGAATCAGGAGATATTGGCGAAAATGGGGCTCCTCAAATGTTTTTAGGAATGAAAGGAATTGCTTATTTCTTACTTTCTTGTACTCTAGGAAAAAAAGATCTTCACTCAGGTTACGCTTCTTTAGTTGATAGTGCGGCTTGGCGTTTAATTTATGCTTTATCGACAATAAGAGATACAAAAGGGAATATTTTAATTGATAAGTTAAATAAAGAAAAAGTTTACCCAGAAGATTTTGAATTAAATTTAATAAAAAAACAGAAGATTTCATTAAAAGAATTATTAAACTCTTTGGGTCATAAAAGATTTTTAGGACAGAGAAAATTAAAGACAGAAGTTTTAATTAATCATTATTTTGGACTTACTTGTAACATTTGTGGAATATGGTCAGGTACAGTAAATAAAAATGAAATTAAGACAATTTTACCTCATAAAGCTTTTGCGAAAATTGATTTCAGACTGGTAAAAAATATTGACAGTAAAAAAGTATTTTCTTATTTAAAAAATCATTTTTCAAAAAATGGTTTTTTTGATATTGAAATTAAAGAATTAATTTCAGAACCAGTAGCCTATACTGACTATAAAAATGTTGTGTTTCAAAAAGCAGTAAAAATCATAAGTCAATCTTATGGTAAGGAAGTTGAAATTTCTCCTTACGCCAAAGGTTCAGGTCCGATGTACTATGTTGCTAGTCAATTTGGTATCCCTTGTATTCAATTGGGCGCTCAAAGAATTTCTTCAAATATTCATGGACCAAATGAGAATATAAAAGAATCAGATTATTTTAAAGCATTAAAAGCAATGACTGATTTAGTTGTTAATCTTTAAAATTAATTAAAAAAATTTATTTATTATTTTAAAAATTATAGCTCAATTCATATTACTTCTTATAAATATTTAACTTCTGGAAAAATACCTATCTTTTTTAGAGCAATACCAAGAGGTATAATTTTATCTCTTGTTTTTGATGGTCATATTACAGGCGATGGTGTAAGATACAATGAAATTTTGCAACAAGTTTTTCCTAAACTTTTTGGAGTAAGCCATTATCCTATTGCTTTTATGAATTTGATTGTTCCTAATTGATAACTTAAGGGGGTGTTTAATTATAGAAGTGCAACTCTTAAAAAGAAAAAAGTAAATTTTTAGAACAGGCAGAAAAAGCAGTAAGAGAGGTAAGAGTGTTGCTTGTTGATTTACGTTTGTCTATAGGAGATTGAGATGAAGCAAGAAGAATTATTGGAAATACAGTTATTAATCATAATTTTTTAATGAATACACGAGTAGATTTATCACAAGTTTGTAGAATTAATTCTTAAATTTTTTAAAACCTATGAAAAAAATAGATGTTTTAGCTTTTGGATCTCATTCTGATGATGTTGAGGCGTGTGCTGGAGGGTTTTTAATTAAAGCAAAAAATAATGGCTTAAAGACAGGTATAGTTGATTTAATAAGATGGGAAGCATTAGATTTTGGGACAGTAAAGGAGATAAATAAAGAAGTTAAAGAGACAGAATAAATTTTAAAAATGGATTTTAGAACCAATTTCAACATTCCATATGAACATATTATTAATTAGGAATAAAATGTTAAAAAAATAGTAAGATTAATTAGGCAGTTGAGACTAAATGTATTTTTTACCTTACTTTAATGATATTCATCCAGATTATACAATAACAGTCATAATTAGTAAAAAAAGCTATTTTTTTTCGAAAATTAAAAATTATTCTTCAATAATGAAACTTTAAGCCTCATCAATTATGTATATAGTTTTGTTTTATATGTTTAATAAAAGAAATCCAATGCATGGTTTTAGTATTTATAATAAAAGAGAGTTTAAGTAGTATATTTCATATATTGAATCATGAATACTAGGTGATGAAGTGGAAATATTATATAATGGAAGAAAAACATTATTTATTGTACAAAAGTAAATAATGAAATCTAATCCGGTTGTTTTTCCATTTGTGGAATTTCAAGATTTGTCAAATAAAAAAATTATAAAAAATTTTTTAAAGCCAAAAATTATCGGCTGGGATGAAATAAAAAACATATTAAATAATATAAAAAAACCCTGCTTAAATTTACCGAAAAAAGCCACAATTGAAGAAAAAATTTTTAATATTTTTTTAGATGATAATTTTTTATTCGGAAAAAAAGAGTATGTTTTAGATTATAAAAAATATTGGATTGAAAAATTAAATTATTTTACTAAAAATGAGAAACCTATCAAATTTACACTTTTAGGTTTTCCTTTTAAAGTGCCTCTGATTTTAAAAACAATAAGAACTGTGCCTGATATGGGAGATGTTTTAGTATTAAATCAATTAAAAGATTTTGTTTTGGCGATAAAAGAAATTTATAGTCCTGGGGCAATTGTTTACGTAATTACCGAAGGTTGTTTTGGTAAGTTTACTGGTGTATCAAGAGTTAACATCGAAAAATATCACCATTTTCTTAAGAAAATTATAAAAAAACTTAATTTTGAAAGTTTTTTAAAAATTATTCCTCTTGATAAACTAGAAACTTATGATGATTTTAAAAGAGTATATAAAGAACAAATTAGAAATTTTAATAAAAAATATATAGAAAGAGATAAGGATTTCATCAAGAGGTATAATCAAGCATTTCCATCGATATTTCACATCATTAATCCTAAAACAAAAGATATTTTATTTCTAATGGATATTTATAACAATAATTTAAAAACTAAATATCAAAAAATAAATAAGAAAAAAAAGGAAATAGAGGAAAAAACTCATAAAGCAGTTATTAATTATTTTGCTTACTTAAAAACAAGAGATATCCTTAATTTCCTAGAAAAAGAAATACCAAATGCATTGTCGCTTTCTGTGTCTCCAAAACCAGGAAGAATTGGTCTTCTACCAATAAATAAGGAAATTAATAAATTACCTCATCATGCAATGACTGTCTTTTACGAAAAAGAAAAAAAATTCCTTTTGCATTATTACATAGATATTCTAAGAATGAGCTTAAAATTTCAACCTGTTTATTTGATAAATGATACGGAGAAAAAACCTTTCTTTTTTATCGCTTATGAGTAATAATTATTATCTAGCCTTTGATTTTGGTGGTACTAAAATTGATGTTGTTATATATGATAAGAATTATAAGATAATCTACAAATTTAAAGAAAAATCTTCTTTTTTAAATAATGACTTTAATAAATTAATTTTATTTATAGAAAAAATAAAAAAGTTGGTTAATAATTTTCACTTTAAAAAAATTGGAATAGCTTTAAATGGTTGGGTAAAAGAAGGAAAAATTTTAAGATGGCGACAGTTTAAAAAATTTTCCTACACGATTTTTAATCAGACTTTAAAGACATTTAACACCGAAGAAATTATTTTTAAAAATGATGTTATTGCCGCAGCAGAAGCAGAAAATAAATTTGGTTTTGGAATAAAATATAGTAGTTTTCTTTTTGTAAATTTGGGCACCGGTTTAAGAGTGATTTATATCGAAAATAATCAATTGGTTAAAGGTTATAATTTTTTAGCTGGTGAAATTGGTTTAGACAATTTTTTTTGTGAGAATAAAGAAATTGAAATTGAAGAGATTTTTTCTGGTAGAGTAATTAATAAGCTATTGGAAAAATCCAAAAATCAACTAACACCAGAAGATTTTTTTAAATCAGATCAATTTAATAGTTTTAAAGAAAAATTTGAAAAATACTTAGCAAAAACAATCTTTAGAAGTTTGATTTATTATAATCCTAAAGCAGTGATATTTTCTGGTTCAATTATTAAGTCAAAGAAATATTGGATGAATGGTTTTTTAAAAAACATAAGAGATTATAATTATTATGAATTATTTAAACCAGAAACTTTTTTATTTTCAAAAATTAAATATGCTCAATGTCTTGGTTGTTTGATTTGATTTTTTTATGATAAATAAGATGATATTTTTTTAACCAAAATTCTCTTGCATATAACCATAAAAAATTAAATAAGTTTTAAGATTTAATTTTTAAAGAAGTTATTATTTGAATCTAAAAATATCTAAAATTTTTTTAATATCTTCTTAATTATTAACGAAAATAAAATTTATTTTCAGATTGTATTAAAATGAATTTATTGGCTACATTTTTTATGTTTATTACATTGCTCTTATTTTTGTTTTAATTGAATTTTTAAAAAGTTTATGATCTCTTTTTTAATTATTTCTTTATCGTTTGGTAGTAATTTGCTAAAACGAATTGGCTTTTTTGGAAGATTTAAAATTTCTTGGTTAATTTTAAGATTTTTGATTTTATTTTTAAAAAATTTTATTATCTTAAAATCATCTTTTTCTTCTTTTCCAAAAATAGCTTGATATACTGATTGAGGAAATTTATACCAGGCAGCAGTGGAGGTAATGATGGCAGGATTATTTTCTTGATTATTTTTTTTATATTTTTCATAAACATTTAAAGCTACTGCAGTGTGAGGATCAATAAGTATCTTTTTTTTTAAAAAAATTTTTTTTATTGTTTCTTTAGTTTCTTTTTCTGTTGAAAAATCAGCGAAAAAAATATTTTTAATTTTTTGTGCAATTTTTGATGGTAGAGTTATTTTCTTTGTTTTTAAAAAATTTTCCATTAGTTGATTAATTTCTGAAGAGTTAGGATTAAGATGAAAAAGAAGTCTTTCAAAATTGCTTGCTACCAAAATATCAATAGAAGGAGAAATAGTTTTTTTTAAAGTTTTATTTTTTATTTCATAAACTCCTTTTTTTAAAGCAAAAGTTAATGCGTTATTAATGTTATTTGCACAGATTAATTTGTTTATTGGAAGACCCATCATTTTTGCATAAAAAGCAGCTAAAATATTGCCAAAGTTACCTGTTGGGATAACATAGTCAATTTTTATGCCAAAGTTTATTTTTCCCAATTTGATAAGATTAAAATAAGCCTTAAAATGATAAATAACTTGAGGAATAAGACGACCTAAATTAATTGAGTTAGCCGATGATAAAACAGTTTGATATTTTTCTTTTAAAAATTGATTAAATATTTTATCTTTGAATATTTCTTTAACTATCTTTTGAATATCATCAAAATTACCTTCTACTTCGAAGACAGATAAATTTTTTCCCTCAAAGGTTGTCATTGATAATTTTTGAATTGATGATACGCCATTTTTAGGGAAAAAAACGATAATTTTTATATTTTTTTTATCTTTATAACCAGCCAAAGCAGCTGAACCAGTATCACCGGATGTAGCTACCAATATTAAGTGATTTAAGTAATTTTTGTTTTTTTTCAAAGCATAAGAAAATAATAAGGGTTTGATTTGAAGAGATAAATCTTTAAAAGAAGATGTTGGGCCGTGCCAAAGTTCGTTTAAATAAACATTATTTTCAAGTGTTGATATTTTGATTATTTCTTCAGTGTCAAAATTTTTTCTGTAAGCAAAATTGATTATTTTTTTAATTTCTTTATCTTCTATATCTAAACCAAAAAGTTTCAATAATTTAAAAGTTAACTGTTGATAAGAGAGTAAAGATAATTCTTTTAGTTCTTTGATAGATAGTTGAGGAATTTTTTCTGGAACATAAAGTCCACCGCTTTCATCAGTGGTTTTCAAAATAGCTTGAGAAAATGAATGCTTTTTTTTAAAAAAAGTTCTTGTGCCAATGTATTTAATCATTTTTTTTAAAATTTTTAATAATTTTATTTAAAAAAAAGTCAGTATTTTTTTCTCTTAATTCAAAGCTAGATAAGACAATATGAGCGAATTTTCTATAAATTTGTTGACGGTATCTAAGAAGTTTTGGGTATTGTTCTTTAATTTGTTGTATTGGATCTTTATTTTTTTCTTGTTTAAAAAATTTACCCCAAATTAATGGTTTTGGGTTTTTGAAATATAGTTTTATCATTTGATCTATTTCTTGATTATTTATCTTAAGATAAATAAGAGTTGCTATAGAAGATAATTTTTTAAGATATTTTGAATGAAGGTGAACAATACTTCCTGTAGTATCAATCACTAATTTTTTTTTGTGGTTGTTTTTAATAATTTGAATTGCTTTTTTTATCGATTCTTCTTCGTAATTAAGATAGATTTGACTATTTTTTTGATATTTTTCTTCATAAGGAAAACCAAGCCAAAGATTAAGATCGTTAATTGAGGAAAGATTTAATTTTTTTTGAATATAATCATCACAACTAAAATAGTAATAATTTTTTTCTTCTTTTAACTTTTTTGACCAATAAGTTTTGCCACTATTGGACATTCCAATTAGCACTAATGCCATTTTTATCATTTTGGAATTTTTGTTATTTTTTATGATATGATTATTTTTAAATTATAAATTTTTTAATAAATAAAATCAATCAATGAGAATTTTAATGAGTTTGCCAATCGAGTATCAAATTTTGTGGGAGATTAATCCTTGGATGGATAAAAATAACAAGGTTAATGAAGAACTAAGCTGGCAGCAGTGGTATAAGGTTTATGACACTTTTCAATCGCTTGGTATTTACGTTTCCTTAATTAAGCCAGGAAAAAAATTTGCTGATATGGTATTTACGGCCAATGCTGGTTTTAGTTTGGGTAGACGGTTTATCTTATCAAATTTTCGTTATCCAGAAAGGAAAGTTGAGGAAGTTTTATTTAAGAATTGGTTTAAAAATGAGGGATTTGAAGTTTTTGAAATGCCAAAAAATATCTTTTTTGAAGGACAAGGAGAGCTTTTACCTGTTGGTAATCAGTATCTTCTTTTTGGTTATGGTTTTAGAAGTGATATAAAAGCTTATGATTATTTAAAAAAATATCTAAAAACTGACAGACACATTATTCCTTTAAGACTAGTTGATGACCGTTTTTATCATCTTGATACTTGTCTTTTTTACATTGGTATTTTAGATACCATTGTCTATTATCCTAAAGCTTTTGATGAAGAAAGTTTAAAAAGAATAAGTAAGTTGAAATCAAAAAAACTTGAAGTTTCTGAGGAGGAGGCTTTAAATTTTTCTTTAAATAGTTTTTCTTATAAAGATAAGATTATTTTAACTGATAATGAAAATTTAAGAAATAAAGTTAGTTTAATTGAAGAATACGCAAAAAGCCATCATTTACAAGTAATTAAATTAAATATGTCAGAGTTTTTAAAGTCAGGAGGAGGGGTAAAGTGTATAAGTTTTATCTTTTATTGAAAAATTATATAAATTTATAAAGCTTTTGAAATTGATTTGTGGAAAATTATGCTTTTTATAAAAAATAAATTAAAAAAGAAAATGGAAATTTATATCTTATTTTGTTCTATATTTTTATTAATTTTTTAAGTTTTTAATTTATTATAAAAAATTAATATTTTAATTTTGCTTTGTTATATTTTCTATAAGTTAATAAATAATAGATTAAAAATCATAAAAAATAAGCAAAATATTTATTTTTTTTATCTTATAGTAGTTTAAAAATATAATTGAAATTCAAGATTTTGAAGATTAATTATTTAAAGTAAAAAAGATTTAAAATAATTTTATTTATTTCACTAAATAAACATTATTAAATGCTTAATTAAATGCTTAATAAGGTTTTGAAACCCACAATCTTATATAAGAAACTTTTATTTTTTATAAAAAATAAATATGTTTTAGTTTTTAATTTTAAAAATTTTATTAAAAATCATCTAGATAATCTTAGACATTTATTAGATAATAAAAATAAATCTTGCAAAGATTATTTTATTCTTGATTTTTTGTTTTTAAAAAGTAATCATTATATTAATGATAAAAAAAATTGATTTTTTGAAAAAAATTCGGGAATTTATATATAAAAATCGTAAAAAAAGAATATTAAAAGATCAAATTATAAGAAATAGAGATTTTTATTTTTTAAATAAATCTAATTTTAACCCTATTATTGTTCCAAAAGAAGAAAATGGATGGGAAGCTTGGCAGACTTTTAACCCCGCAGCAATTGTTTTAGAGGATAAGGTTCATTTTTTATATCGTGCTATTGGTTTTGATGGAGTTTCACGTCTTGGTTATGCTAGATCAGATGATGGTTTTAAAATCAGAGAAAGATTAGATTATCCAGTTTTTGAACATCAATCTAAAATTTTTTTTAATTATCACTCTTTTTTTTCTGGAGGTAGTTTTTATGGAGCAGAGGATCCAAGAATTGTAAGAGTGGATAATGAAGATTGTCTTTATTTAACTTACACTGCTTGTGATGGTGGATTGGGCGTTGGTTTGTCTTCAATTAAGGTCAATGATTTTTTATCTAAAAGATGGCGTTGGCGAAAGCCTCAAATTATTTCTCCTCCCAATGAAATTCATAAAAACTGGGTAATTTTTCCGGAGAAAATAAACGGTTATTACGCTATTCTTCATAGTATAAGTCCTAGGATATTAATAACTTTTAGAGATTCATTAGAATTTAAAGAAGGGGATTATATTAAAAGTTACTATAGTGGAAGAAATTGGAAGAATGCTTCGTGGGAGTTTTATGTAAGAGGTGTTGGACCCCCACCAATTAAAACTCGTTTGGGATGGTTAATTTTTTATCACGCGGTAGAAAAATTTGATTGGTGGAAGTATAAAGTAGGACTGATGATACTAGATATAAAAAACCCAGAAAAAATGATTTATAAAACAAAAGAACCAGTTTTACAACCAGATAAAGAATATGAGAATAATGGATTTAAGCCTGGAATTATTTATGTTTCTGCTGTAGTAATAAAAAATGGCAAGATTTTAGTTTACTATGGAGCGGCTGATAGTTATGTTGGTGTAGCTTATGCTAATTTTGATCAATTTTTAAAGCAAATTGAAAAAGATAATAAGCCAGAATTCTTAATAACAAGTTTGAAAAAAAAACACAATGATAGTTAATCGATATCATAAAAATCCAATATTAACTCCAGATCAAAATCAACCATGGCAAGAAATGGCAGTTTTTAATGGTTGTCCAATTGAAAAAGATGAAAAAATTTTTCTTTTATATCGAGCAATGTCGTATCCTCATTATCATGACTTTGCTAAAATATCTTTATCAATTTCAGAAATTGGTATTGCGGAAAGTAGTGATGGGTTAAACTTTAAAAATCAAAAAGAATTTATTATTTCTGAGTATCAATGGGAAAGATATGGTTGTGAAGATCCAAGAGTAACAAAATTAGATAATGAGTTTTTTATTTTTTATACTGCTATATCAAAATATCCTTTTTCTTATGATGGAATTAAAGTGGCAGTAGCGATAACTGAGGATTTAGAAAAAATAAAAGAAAAACATCTAGTCACTCCTTTTAATGCTAAGGCAATGGCGCTTTTTCCAAGAAAAATTAATGGTAAAATTTGGGGTTTATTAACAGTTCATACTGATAAGCCTCCAGCAAAAATATGTTTTGTTTCCTTTGAAAAAAAAGAAGATATTTGGTCGCCTGATTTTTGGTTTGACTGGTATAAGTATTTTGAAGATTATAGTTTGCCTTTACAAAGATCTTCACTTGATCACTTGGAATTAGGTAGTCCTCCAATTGAAACTTGTTATGGTTGGTTGGTGTTTTATTCTTACATAAGAAACTATTTTGCAGAAAATCGTCTTTTTGGAATTGAAGCTTTTCTTTTGGATAAAAATGATCCTAAAAAAGTTATTGCAAAAACAGATTATCCTCTTTTAACACCTGAGTATTATTATGAAAAAGAAGGTCAAGTAAAAGATGTAGTTTTTCCCTCGGGGGCTATCATAAAAAATAATGTTGTTTTTCTTTACTATGGAGCAGCAGACACTTTTTGTTGTTTAGCCACATTTAATCTTTCATCTCTTTTAAATTCTATGTTTAAAAAAAAATTATTTTCTTTTTCGCGCTGTGAGAAAAATCCAATTTTAACACCTAATAAAGATAATGCTTGGGAGGTAAAAGCAGTTTTTAATCCAGCTGTTATTTATCTTGAAAATAATTTTCATATTATTTATCGCGCAATGTCGAAAGACAATACTTCGGTTTTTGGTTATGCCAGAAGTCGTGATGGAAAAAATATTGACTTTCGTTCGCCAAAGCCAGTTTATGTTCCTCGTGAGTCTTTTGAACAAAAAAAAGTTCATGGTAATAATTCGGGTTGCGAAGATCCAAGATTAACTTTAATTGGTGATAAAATTTATATGTGTTATACCGCTTTTGATGGCTTAAATAATCCTCAAGTTGCTTTTACTTCAATTAATGTAAATGACTTTTTGTCTAATAATTGGCAATGGGATAAAGCGGTGCTTATCTCACCGCCTAATTTTTCAGATAAAGATGCTTTTCTTTTTCCAGAAAAGATAGGTAATTATTATATGTTTATTCATCGAATAAATGATTGTATTAATTATGCTTTTGTTTCAAAATTAGATTTTAATGGTGATATTTTTCTTGAAGAAAATCGCTGGATAAAGCCAAGACCAGGTTTTTGGGATAGTAAAAAAGTTGGTGCAGCTGCGCCTCCAGTAAAAACTAAAAAAGGATGGCTTCTTTTTTATCATGGCATATCAGACGATGGAATATATCGAGTAGGCGCTTTGCTTTTAGACAAAGAAAATCCAATCAAAGTTTTAGATAGAACATATCACTTTATTTTTGAACCAGAAGAAGATTATGAAACTTATGGTCAAGTGAACAATGTTGTTTTTCCTTGTGGAGTAGTTTTAATTAAAGATTTGATTTACATTTACTATGGTGCTTCTGATACTGTTTGTGGTTTATCAACAGTTAAATTAGATGAAGTATTGAGTTTTTTTTAATCATAAATTTTTAGTTTTTAAATAACATTTAGATTAATCAATTTAATTTATTTTTTTAATCTATTAATTAAAAATCATGAAAAAAACAGATATAATTATGTTTTTTTCTAATTTTATAAGTATTCAATCGGTATCAACCGATAGAAATCGTTTTTCAGAAATTAAAAGAGTGGTTTCTTTTTTGAAAGATTTTCTTTTAAAATTTGGTTTGTCGGTTGATATCTTAGAAAAAGAAAGTTCTCCACCTCTAATATTAGCCACCTTAATTGTTAATGAAAACAGTAAGACAATTGGTATCTATGGGCATTATGATATTCAGCCTGAAGATCCAGTTTCTGAATGGCACACACAACCTTTTTTACTAACGCAAAAAAAGGGTAAATTTTACGGTCGTGGGGTAGCTGATAATAAAGGTCATATTGTCCAAAATCTTTTTGCTATTAAGAGTTTGATTGAAGAAAAAAAGCTAAAAAACAATATTGTTTTTATTTTAGAAGGCGAGGAGGAAACAGGTAGTATTAATTTTGAAGATTACGTAAAAGATGCAGAAGATGTTTTGTCAAAAATTGATGTTTTTTATCTAATTGATACTGGAATGCATCAAAAAAACGTACCGCAAATTTTTTATGGACTTCGGGGTATTATCTATTTTGAATTGAAGATAAAAATAGGTGAACGTGATTTACATTCTGGTATTTATGGTAATCGAGTTTATAATCCAATTAACATTTTATCCGATTTAATAGCAAAAATCAAGGATGTGAAAGCTGGTAAAATCTTAATTCCAAATTTTTATGAAAAAGTAAGAAAAATTAAAAAAAGTGAAATTTTCCTTTTGAAAAAAACTTTAAAATCAGACGAGAAAGAAAAAAAAGAAGCGTCTGTTTTTGGATTAACTGAAGTTGATGGTTTTGGTAGTTTATCATCTAAAATTTTTCCTTCCTTTGATTGTCATGGAGTAATTTCTGGATTTACTCAAGAAGGACAAAAAACAGTTATTCCTAAAGAAGCAAAGGTAAAGTTTTCTTTTCGTTTGGTTGAACATCAAAACCCAAATGAGATTGAAAAGTTAGTTTTTGATTTTGTTAAAAAAAATCTACCAAAAGATGTCTATTGGGAACTAAAATGTTTGTCGAAATCAGCGCCATTTTATACTGACATTAATAATTTATGGGTAAAAAAGACAGCTTCAATTTTAAAAGAAGTTTTTGGTAATGAGGTAATTTTTAATCGCAGTGGTGGCTCAATTCCGGCCGCCGAGATTCTTCAACGACTTTTTAAAAAACCAATTATTTTAACCGGTTTTACCTTACCAGATGACAATATTCATGCTCCCAATGAAAATTTTGATGAAGAGATGTTTTTTTTGGGGATTGAAGCGCTTAAAAGGATTTATTCTATAGATCATTAGCATAATCTAAATTTAAAAAAGTAATTATTTTTACCAATGTTTTTTCTATTTTTTATTCGAATTAAAAATTAAGATTAATAAAAAGGCTTTTTGATTAATATGTTTTTATAAAAATGCGTATAAGTTTTAAATAAATAGGTTTTTTAAAAACTTGATTTTATTTCAACGGGAATAATTTCTTCTTCTTTTTTTTGAATCACAAAATAAATTTAACTAATAAAGATATCCGCTTGCGCCAGAAATTAATTTTTTTAATGGTTTATAATCTTTTTCTAATATATTTAAAACAAAATTTTTCAAGATAACTCCTTTATCTTGAAGAATAAAAAAGAAGTAAAATTTTTTATTAAAATATTTTAAGAACGCCTAAATCATAAAAATAAACTTTTTGCTTTTAATCATTTCTTTTTTTGACTAAAAAAAAGGGCGGATAATTTTAATCATAAATTTTTTTCCAAATAATAAAGATAATTATCCACAAGTTTTTAACGATTGTAGCCAATTAACTAAGAAAGATAATCTTTATTGACGATCTCTAATAAAGAGGAGGCTAAAATAAAAACTATTTTTGAGAAAGGAGTCTTATCTTTTACATTCAAAAATCCTCGAATATCTTTTTCGATATATGAGCATTAAATCTCTTTCAAATATTAATTTTTTTATTAATCTTTTAAAACAATTGTTGGTTAACCGCCATACTGTATATAGTCATCATATACTCATCAATACATAATTTAATTTTTTTTAAATTAAATATTTTTTGATGGTTGAAATAGTCAAAGATCCGGTTTTTTAAAAGTTAAAAATTCTTAAAGGTTTAAAGGATAAAGATAAAAAACTTTTTTCTTCCGGTTAAAGGTTTAAAAATCTTGCTTTTTATTTCCAATGATGATTAGCTAGAAACGATGAGTTTATAGTTTAATTGGGAGTCAAATACTTTTTTAATATAAAACACATACTTTAATAACCGTTTAATCTTATCGATAAGAACATATATTTTTTTTCAATTGTTTTTTCAAAAAATCAATAAAATGTTTTTGATCAAAAAGTTCTGATTTATGAGAAAAAATATATAAAATTAAAAAAGAAAAATTTCTTTTTTATCAGTAATATATTTTTTATTATTTTTCAGATGGTTGTTTTTATACTAGCTTTTTTGTGTCTAAAATAAAAATAATTTATCATTTTCAAGATTATTTTTTTATCTTTTAAAACAATTTTTCTTTTAATAAGTGCATTTTGAATATATCAATAAAATGCGTATCATAAAAAGTAAATTTTTTTAAGAAGTTATTTAGCTTTTTATTAAATTGACAGTCATAAACAAATAATATACCAATTTTTTTTAACCGAGGCGGTTGGAAAAGTTTTTGGTCTTAGTTGTTTAATGAAATGATTTTTTTATTTATAAATGGAGTTTATTGATGACCTCAATAATTCTTTTTGTGTCAGCCTTTGTTTTTAAAGTTTTAACACATACACCAATTAAGGCTTTTGGATTTTTTTGCCACAAATCTTGGTTTTTTTCAATAATTTTTTGAATTTCATGTTTTAATTCTTCATTCGTTAAGGGTTTTGGTAGGTAGGGGAGAATGATATTTAATTCTTCAGTGGCTTTTTGTTCAAGATCATTTCTTTTAGCTTTAATTGCAGCTTCTCTCGTCTCCTCCAGTTCCTGTTTTAGTTTTTGAAGGATGAAAATTACTTCTTCATCTGTTAAATCTTTTTGTTTATTAATTTCCTCTTTTTGGATTTTGGAAAGAGCAAAGCGAAGGATTGAGACTTTTTTCTCTTTTTTTTCTTTTAAAGCAGAAAGTAAGTCATTTTTCAGTTGATTTTTAAGCATATAAAAGATTATATCATTTTTTTAATTTTTTGGGATTTTTGATAAATTTTTATCTTTATATTATATGATAATATACAATTGAAGAAAAAAGATATTTTTTTGATTTTAGAAATAGCAAAAGGATTTGGTTGGGATGAAAGAAATATTAAAAAAAGCTTATTAAAACATCGATTAATCAATCATGAAAGCTAAGAATTTTTTTCAACAAAAATTTAATAATTAATTTTGACGAAGAACATTATATAGAGACAGAAAAACGATTCAAGCTTTAGTAAAAACTTTTAGTGAAAGAAAAATTTTTGTTGTTTTTACATTAATAAATAATTAAAATTATGATTATATCTTAAAGGGATCAAAAATAAAAAAGAAAGGAGGTTTTATTCAAGACACAAAACTTATAATCATCACGAAATTTAAAAATGAAGATAAAAAAAGAATTTTGGTTAGTGAATGGCTCAATCGCATATGTTGGTTGGAAAAAACAATAAAAATCCTATTTTTCTTAATCTAAAACCTTTAACAAAAACAATCTCATTAAGACTATACCCCTTTTTTCTTTGAATTATTAAAAAGATAACAAAAGCAAAAGATCTTCCTTATCAGCCGTTGATAAAATTTTTTTAACGAAAAAGATAAAAGAAAGATTGCTAGTCAGTTTAAATTTTATTTTACTGTCACACTTTTGGCTAAGTTTCTTGGTTTGTCAGGGTCAAAACCACGGGCTAAAGTAAGATAATATCCTAAAAGTTGGGCAAAAACAACATTGGGGATAGCGGTAGCATCATCACAGTTTTCAATTTGAAAAAATTCTTTATAAACAGGGTTATTTTTTGAAGATATACCAATTACATAAGCACCACGAGCAGAAACTTCATAGGCTGATGATAATGTATCTTCATAAGTTTCATCTTCTGGATTGTAGACAATTACCGGTGTTCCTTTTTCAATCAACGCAATGACTCCGTGTTTTAATTCTCCTCCAGGAAAACCCTCAGCGTGAATATATGATGATTCTTTAATTTTTAAAGCCGACTCTAAAGCGGCAGGGTACGAAACACCACGGCCTAAAATAAAAATATGCTCTTTGTTTTTCAGAAGGGCAGCTAACTTCTTAATTTTTTCACGCTCGTTTATTATTTTTTCAATCTCTTTGATTGCTTTTTTTAAATTCTCCTTTCCTTTTTTAAAAGTGTTATTTAATATATGAGCTAAAAGATATAAAAAGGAAAGCTTTGCCGTAAATGATTTAGTTGCTAAGACACATTTTTCAGGACCTGCCAAAAGCAAAAGTTTTTCGTCGGCTTGTCGATACAAAGTGGAACCCAGAACATTGGTTATGGCTAAAATTTTTGCTTTTTTTTCTTTGGCTTTTTTGACTGATGAGATAATATCAATTGTTTCTCCAGATTGGGAGAGGGGGATAACTAAAGATGTTTCTTTTAAAAAATCAACCAAATAAGAAAATTCTGAGGCAACGGCGGCGTTGATATGGCGCTTGGCGATTTTTGAAAAGAAATAAGTCCCCACCAAACAAGCATAATAAGCGCTACCACAACCAATAAGATAACTCCCATATGAATTTTTAATTAAATTTGCCGCTTTTTTAAGATTTTTTTCTTGAGTGTCAACAATTGTTTTTAAGACCTTGGGTTGTTCGCTTATTTCTTTAATCATAAAATGTTGATAGCGGCCAAGAAGTGTATCTTCGACTTTATAATTGAGGTTAATAAAGTTAACTTTTTTTGGTTTTCCATTTTTATCAAAAAGAAAAAGATTTTTATTTTTGATAAGTAAGATTTCTTCATCTTCAAGAAAATAGACTTTTTGGGTATGGGGGGCCAACGCTGAAGCATCAGATGCTAAAAATACTCCATCATTATTTTTTCCCAAAACGATCGGTGAGCTATTTTTAAAGGCATAAAATTCACTGTCGTTTATAAAATATAAAATAACGGCATTTAAACCTTGGATTTTTTTAATAATTTCTTTGACTATTTCTAAACGGTCGTTTATTTTTTT
>Ga0197142_1001808_pt1 | contig 19248 bp, 14 predicted proteins | sample GBS60_MetaG_FD_148614 | JGI IMG/M metagenome (GOLD analysis project Ga0197142, IMG submission 148614) | Sediment microbial communities from Great Boiling Springs, Gerlach, Nevada, United States - GBS 60_MetaG | ecosystem: Environmental > Aquatic > Thermal springs > Hot (42-90C) > Sediment... | reverse complement strand
ATCCTCAGCCATCTGCATCCCCTGACCGCTGATGGGAAAGCCAAAGGTGCTCAGACCACCGTTTCGCTCCCAGTAACGCAGAATCGGTCCGGAGATGCAATAACCGGTTTCGCGGAAGCAACGCTCCCGTTCAGCAAAAACCGCCTGTGGCATCAGAATAGCGATCAGGCAGAGGAAGGCAATCAGTGCAAGGCGTTTCATAGCACCCCTCTCGGGTTGTGTGACAGGCAGGAAACGTAGAGCGGAGCGTGCGTGTCAGCATGATTCTACCACGAACAGAGGTAAAACAGTGGTATCATCTGACCCTGATCGTGTCGAGGCGCTCTTCCAGATCGGTTGCCTGCCGCGTCAAACGGTCGATTTCCTCGCGCAGGCGCATCAGGTCTTCGATATCGTGCTGGCGACGCAGCGCCTGGCGTTCGCGTTCGCGCTCCAGGTGATGCAGTTGTTCTCGGATCAGGTTCGTCGCAACGCCGAGTTCCTTGTGGAGCGCGGCAAATGACGCCCCAACGATACTGGCAACGTGGAGGTCGAGTTGATTGCTGGACAACCAGTGATCGATCTCCTGCAGCGCAGCGGTAGCCAACGCCTGGCGAAAGCGTATGGGCAGCATTTGGCGCCGCAGTGTGCGGTTGATGCTGTTCTCGTGTGCGGGAATTGCCAGACAATCCTGGATAGGACGGGATTGAAGGGCGCTTCCAATCCACGTACACGGTACTGTCTGACCGAGTCGTAGCAGGTCGCCGTCAAGGACAACCTGAGCGATGTCGGTGCCGGAAGGGGGATCGCGCAATTGCGAGAGACAGTCCGGCAGGTGCAGGTTGGTTTCGGCGTTGCCGGAGCGGCGCCTGGTGAACGCCAGAACGTAGCCGAACGTCACGACAAATGGGTGCAACGCCCGAATCACTGGTGCGAGGATATCGCCGACCTCTGCGCCGATCTGCTTCAGGGCAACGCCGATGATTGCGCGCGACGCCATTTCGATCTGAGACCTGAGTCGCACGACAACTGCGGCATATTGACTTTCCAGTTCCTCGCCGGTACAACCGATAGCGTTGATTTCCTGCGCGATGCGCGCTTTGAGGGTGGTTGCCAGTTGCCCCAAATGTCTGGCAATGATCGCGCGCGCCTGATCGTGCGCATTGGCGATGCGATGCAGTTCTTGATCGCAGAGATGCAGCAACGCATTGAGCAACGCAGCGGAGAGCGCGTCGCTATCGGATTGCCTGGCGCACATCGTCGTGATGCGCGCATCCAGTTGTTCAGCGAGCAACGTCGTGATGCTGCGGATCTGTGCAATGCGACGGCGCAGCGCCAGCCCTTCGCTTTCATGGGTCAGAAACCGATCGAGCGCCTCAAGAAACTCTTTGAAACCACACTCCGCTTCCAGCGCCGCATTGTTCGACTGGCGCGCTTGAAGTGCTTGTCGCCCGGAGATTCCAAACACGAGCGGATCGCCGAACCGGAAGGGTTGACCAGCATTGCCATTGCCGGTGGTTTGCGCAGCATACCCTTCCATTCGCTCACGCACCCGCTGCGCAACAAAGTTCAGCACAGCCGGTCGATCCTCCGGCTCGAGCCGATCAAGCGCCGTGACCACGAAGAGCATTCGGCTGAACCCCAACGCCAGCAGGCGCTCAAGGAACTCTCCCTCAGAGTCGCCAAAAGGCGAGTCCGCCAGCACCATCATGATCACGCCATCCACCCGCTGGAGCGCTGCCGCCGTCACCTCTGTCATTGCTGCCTCGTCGCCAAGCCCCGGCGTGTCGAGCAGGTCGATCTGATGAATACGGCAGAATGGCGACGGATAACTGACAATCGCCTCCTGAACGGTTTCGGCGATTGCGCGCGCCTCGGGCGTCAGTTTGGTAATGAAATCGCGCAATTGCTCGATGGCAATGGTCTGTTCAGGCGACGGTTGACCTTCCTGGGCGCGATAGATAATGCGCGCCGCTGGCGGACCATACGTAACACGAGTGAGTGTCGCCGATGCAGGCGCTACATCCGAGGGGAGGATATCAGCACCGAGCAACGCATTGACAAATGTGCTCTTGCCGCGTTTGAATTCGCCTGCCACAGCGATGGTAAAGCGCTGATTTTCGATATGGTCGAGGCTTTCGTCAAGCTGTCCGGCGAGCGCAGCATCGTCGCAGCGGCGCGCAATCTCGTGCAGGCGACGCAGTGCATCAATTATGTCGCGCCGCAGGCGGCGCGGATCAGATGGAGCCTGGCGCAATTCCATCCCCTTATGTCATCCTTACGCCGCAATAGCCGCAGAACAATGCGTCGGCATCAACCTGCTGCGAGCACTGTGGACACAGACGCAATGCGTGATCGACCAGCACCGGTTCTGGATGCTGCGGTTGCGGAGATGGAAGGAGCGGTTGATCGTGCATCGTCAGTGTGCGTACCGGTGCAGATGATGGCTGATGAGCGGGCTGTGCTGCGTTTGCCGCCTGTCGAGCGAAAAATTGGTCGACCAGATTGCCAAACATCACGATGAAGCCGAAGGCCACCAGCGCATTTGCCAGCTGGCCTATTCCCAGAAATACGTGCAGGAACGACGCCAGCGCCTTAAGAACAATGCTTCCAGTGATCAGTGCGCCAATGATGCTGATGCCATTCAGCACCGGCACATTGTGGCGTCTGGCAATCGAGTAGGAGAGAAATGCTTCCAGGATGATCAGAAGAAACGATGCACCGGGAATGAGCGCGATCAGCGCACCAATGGTTGCGAAGATGTACAATGAGTTCATGACCCTCCCCTGTTTCTTGACGTTCTATCCCGCATTGCGCGGCGCCGGAGCGCCGCATGCGCTACAAAACTTTGCGCCGGGTTTGAGCGCCGCGCCGCATCCCACACACACCAACGGCGCTGGTGTCGCCATTGCCGCCGCCGTTCCACATACCTGACAAAAGCGATGGTCTGGCTTGAGCGGCGCGCCGCACTGCCCACACGTTGCTGCCGGGACTGGGGACGATGGCGTGGGTGCAGCGCCTCGATGAGGCGCTCCTCCAGCGACAGCGCCAGCCGGTAAGTCCGAAGATGGCAGTGTGGTCGATGCGCTGCGGATCTCGTACACGTCAGGAGCTGCCAGCGCTGGCGGTGACTGGAAGGCTGCCGCTGGCAGGTTGTCGAAGTGCTGCCACTGGCTGTCGAGAAACGCTTCCATTTCTCGCGCCAGCGCGCGAAACCCCTCGGTGACGGCGCTCAACGCCAGGCGCTTATCATTCTCGTCAGGCGCACCGCTGACGATAGACTCCTGCACCGCAGCCAGGCAGATCCGCCGCAGATCATCGGGTGTCGCCACGCAGATCGTTGGCGCAGAAGGACGCACGCTTGCACCTCTGATCACCAACGCTCTGAAAAGCGCCGTCAGATCACCCACACGCAGCGCGTCTGTGGGTGTGCCCATTGTGGCAACGGAAGCGGATCGTCGTGCGTGCAGGCGATCCGCCAGTGAACCGGCGGTGTCGTCCGACAGCGCAGCATCAGGACGAAGAAGCACGGTTCGGACGTAGCCGAGCAGCGTGTCGCAGGCGACAGCAAATGCGCGCAGACGTGCGATCTCCGCAGACAATGAAGAAGCCGCGCTTGCTTGAAGTTCGGCGCCAAGAGCGGCTGCGGCATCGCCTGCCGCAGCCGCAGCGCAGCGCCACAGACGCGCCCACGTCACCGGCAATGCTTCAGGCATGAGATCGTCATCTGTCACGACAACCGTATCAAGCGCCTGCGCAACCGCCGTGTCGGCGCGCACTGGAACCTGTGGCAGCAGCGGGAGGGAGACTTGCTCGAACCGCATGCCAGCCTCCTCGATCTGCGCGACTTCAAGCGCAGCCATCGCACGCAGGCCCTTGAGCAGGTTGCGGATTTCGTCATTCATAGAACAACGAGTGCGTCTCAGAACTACAGGTGTTCCGACTGAACCAGTTCCTGCGAGCGTGCCAGCGCCTTGCTGCGCAATTTGTGGGTTTCGGTGCGAATCTCGTCCAGTTGCCCGAATGCGAACTCTGCAACGGCTTCATCGTGCGCACGTCGGGTGCGCAAATCGTCGAGCGTGCGCTGCGTTTGCTCGATGGGACCGCCGAGTTCCGTCCGAATATGCTGGCGCAGCGCATCGAATGCCTCATGAACCTGCTGCGTGATGCGCTGCCGCAGGTTGGCATCTTGTTCACTCATCTGTTTCGAGATCTCATCAAGCACCGATGTGCGGTATCCTTCACGGAACCGATCAACCTGCTGCTGCCCGAATGCCAGGCGCGTCGCCCATTTCCCGCCGAATGCCGACGCGATGCCGCTGAGGAGCAGCGCTGGCAGAACGACGGGCCAGGTCAACGGCAAACCCAGTAAGGCAATGACGACCCCGGCGCCGAATGCTGCGCCAAGACCGGTTCCAACACCCGCAATGCCGCCCACCGCCGCGCCTTTGAGACCGGCTTCGCGGTAGCCGGTCAGTACGCCGCCAACCGGAATCGGCGCAAAACCGGTCAGTGCGTGGACTGCCGTATCGACGCCGCTTTCTCCGCGCGCTGCGCTATTCCTGCCAGCTTCGCTGAGGCGCAGCACAATCTCCCCCAGCACTTCGCGCACTTCGGTGGCAAATCCCTGCAATCGCTCAATCTCACGATCAAGTTCGCGCGTAATTTCGCGCTGGATCGCTTCTGACCTGATCCGCGCCGCTTCCTGAACGCTAGAGGAGACAAGCCGACCAAGGCGTTCCAGCGTTTCCCGTTGCTTCTTCTTATCGATATCGGCAGTCGAAACCGGCGCCTGCGCAACGACTGTCTCAGCAGCGCGCCGCATATCGGCAAGCAACCCATCGAATGTTTGCAGGGCTGCGGTCAGTGCGCGCTGTTCCGCCCTATCGACCCGCCGCAACTCGTCAACCTGTTTCTGGCGCAACCCTTCGAGTTGTTCGTGGGTGCGCTGGTAGATCTCCTCGAACTCCTGTGCACTGATGCGCAGCCCGCCTTCGCGTGCTGCGACCTGCGTCAGGATTTTGTTGCAGGTATCAATCGTGCAGTTAGCGATCACACGCAACGCCGTTGCGTCTTTGTCGTGGGTAAGGAAGCGCACCAGTTCCTGCTCGAACTCTGCAAAGCCGCTCGTCTGGCGCAACTCTTCGGGTCCTTTCGTAGCAGCGCGTAGCGCCTGCGAACTGGAGACGCCGAACACGCGCGGCTTTCCCATGCGCCGCACATAGTTCTGATACTCCTCGGAGTCTTTGCCCCACTGGCGGGCCGCCTTCGACTCAACCGACTCCCTGATGCGACGCTCGATCAGGTGCAACACATTGCGGCGATCATCCGCATCGTCGATGCTGTCGATGCGGTTGACAACGAATAACACCTGCGCCAGGTCCTCAGTGAGCATATTGTTGAGAAATTCCTTCTCCGTCTCGGAGAAGGGCGAAGTGGCGAGAATGACGAAAATGGCGGCATCGGTGCGCTGCAATACCGAGGAGGTGATCGCCGTCATATTGTCTTCGTCGTTCAAACCGGGCGTATCGATAATATCGACGCCGTTTTTGCACAGTTCCAGCGGATACTGAACGATCGCCTCTTCGATGTCGGCAGCGCGGCGTTCGGACTCAGGCGTCAGTTTCGTGACATATTCAGCCAGTTGTTCAATCGTGATCTGTTCGACCGAACCGGGTTGCCCGTCGCGCTCACGATAGCGGATCTCGACCAGCGGATGGATGCCGTAGGTGATTCGATTCAGCGTCGCCGAGCAGGGCAGGACATTCGCAGGAAGCACCTGCCGGCGCAGCAGTGCGTTGATGAGCGTGCTCTTGCCACGCTTGAACTCGCCGACGACAGCGACATTGAAGTTTCGGTGTTCATGTTGAAGCAACAACGTATCAACATGCTCCACCACTTCGTGGAGTTCCATTTTGTGCGCAAACTCCTGCGCCTGCTTGAGGTCGGCGACCATATTGGCGCGTAAACGGCGATGATCTGTGAGCATATCGGTGGTCATAAACCCTCTCCCCTCTCTATTCGCTCAAGGGATCCATCCACACACGGCGCTGAAAGGTTGCCAGGCGCTCGCGCGTTTCGCCAGCAATGTCGAGCGCCTCGGCGCACCCATTCCTGACAGCAGCGACGCGCTGCGCGCCCTCGTCGTGAATGGACTGCGCCTGGCGCATGGCGTTGAGTGAAGCGGCGGCGTCCTCCTGGTACGCTTGCTCGATCAGGATGTCGATCTGGTCGGCGATACCAGCGTACAGCCCGGTTATTTCGCGCTGCAGCGCGATGCGCAGTTCGGGCAGAGCATTACGCAGCCGCGCCTGGTACGACGCCAGCTGGCGTGGATCGTCGAACTGGCGGTCGATGGCTGCCAATGCGCCCTGCACCATCAAGCGCCCCATAACACCGAACAGATGTGTCTGGACATACACCGCCAGCAGGCGCAGCGTATCAAGATTGTTCCAGAGCGATGGGCTGAATGTCACCGACGCCGTCAGGCTCGTCAACCGGTCTACTGGAATACTGGCGTCCACGCCTGTCTGTATCGCGGCGCGCGTCTGTTCGAGCGCCGCGATGATCTGTGGTTGATGCGCGTCGAGGCAGGAACGCAGCGCACCGGAGAGCGCATCGGACAGGAAGAAATGCAGATGCCGCTGCACATCTGCCAGCGGATGCTGATGCAGAACGGTGATCACCTCGCGGTCGACGCGATCAACGAACTCTTCCATCCACTGCGCCGCCTGTTCGCCATATGCGACAATGGTTGCCCGCATTGTAGCTCGCTGCTCTCCAATCGCCCGGTGGAGCGACGACGACCGATCTTCGCTGGCGGCGATGGCGACGCGTAACTGGTCCTGATCGCGTTCAACGGCGTTGAGCAAACGCGTCGCGGCGTCGGTCAGGGTGTCGAGCAGCAGGTTGAACTGTGCGACGGCGCGGTCAATTTGAATCATGTCGCGGTTGAGCAGGAGCGACTCGTCGAGCGCAGCGCGGAACCGGGCGAATGCCGCTTCAAGGGCGGCAGCGCGGCGGTTGGAGCGCGGTCGACTCAGCTGGCGGCAGAACTCATCAAGCGCGCTGATGCCGTACACTGCCGCGTTGGGGAACAACCCGCTAATACGTTGCCGCAACAGCTCAACGATCCGTTCTGCATCCGAGTCCTTGCGAATGGAGTCGATCATATTCACGACAAAGATCAGTTTGGGGAACTCCTGCGGCGCAACCGCAAGCCGCAGAAACGCCTGCTCGGACGCCGAGAGCGGCGCCAGCGCCGAGACGACATACAGAATCGCATCGGCGCGCGGAAGATACTCCTGCACCTGCTGATCGAAGCGCCACCCGGCATCCCCCGTGCCAGGCATATCGACCAGCGTCATGCCACGCAGCAGTTCGATAGGCGCTTCTATCTGCAGATGACTGACGGGGTGCGGCAGTTGTTTGAGCAGCGGTTCGAGGCGCGCGGCGCGGAGTTCGTCGGGAAGCAGTCGCACCCGCCCCCCATCCGTCAGGTGCGCCTCGATACGCAATTCTGTTCCATACCTGATGTGATTGATCGTCAGGGTTTCCGGGGTGACGTTCGTGGTGACGATGTCAGATCCAAGCAGTGCATTGACCAGGGTGCTTTTGCCACGTTTGAAATCTCCCATCACCACCAGGGTGAACGGCGCATCGAGCCGGTCGCGCACCACTCGCTCGCGCAAACGCAGGTGCGCCAGTGTATCTCGTCCGAATGCGCTGCGAATCCGGTCGGTCTGAATTGCATCAACGAATGCAGTCAGTAGATCGCTCAACGCGCGACGCCGTTCGCCAGCGTCATAGCGGATGATTCGCTCAGGCGTTTTGGATGTGACGACAGTTGTGGCGTCGCTGGTCACAGGTATCTCCTCCGCTGGAAGCGCGACGGTTGTTGCAACCGCGCGTTCTGCAGCGCACGCAGCATCGTAGAGCATCAGACGAAACTCCGCTGCGCTCGCAGGGCGATCATGCGGGTCGAGTTCCAGCGCCTGCATAATGACCCGGCTGATGTCTTCGGGGATAGCCGGGTTCACCTCTATCAGCGGAACGAGCGGATCGGGGAGGTTATCGAGGCGTGTGCGGCGGCGCACAATGCTTGATTCGGGCGGAACCCCCGCGAGTGCGTGGTAGAGCGTCGCAGCAAGCGCAAACAGGTCGCTGCGCGCATCAGTGCCACGATGTTCGATCTGCTCCGGCGGCGCGTAACCAGTGGAGTAGCCGTACAGGCTGGGTTGCGCCACTGCGCCAGAAGGAGTTTCGAGCGCACCCTTCGCCAGACCGAAGTCCAGGAGGTAGATTGCCCCGGAGGACGTGAGCTTGAGATTGAGCGGTTTGATGTCGCGATGAATGACCGGCGGCGTGCGACTATGCAGGTAGATCAGCGCATCGAGCAGGTCGTCTGCCCAGACAAGCGTCTCGACGACACTGAGTGGCGCAGCCCGGTGCGCCAGCAGATCGTGCAGCGTGTCGCCAGGGATGTAGTGCATCACCAGGAATCGCCCCAGATCGTCCACAAAATAGTCGCTGACAACCGGCAAGACCGGGTGGCGCAGCCCGGCAAGCAATTTCGCCTCGCGCTCGAATGCGGACAAAAGCGGCACATCCAGGCGATGCAACTGTTTCAGCGCAATCATCAGATCGAGGCGTGTATCGAGCGCGGCATACACCGCGCCCATTCCGCCGCGCCCCAGCACGCGCTCCACCTGATACCGTCCGCCGACCAGCGTTCCCGCAGCAAGAGATGGTGCAAAGTCCATACGGCTCCTTTGAGCGGATGGCGTGCGCTATTCACCAGCGCCGGCAAAAACATTCACAATGCGTTCGCAGCGTTGATCGACCTCCGCCTTGCTGAGCGCCCTGGCAGACGAGCGGAGTTCGGGATGCCAGCCGTAGAACGTTTCACACTGAGCGAACCAGCGTAACGCTTCGACACGCCGTGGAATCAGCGGATGGGTGGCGAAGAGTTCGGCAAAACGCGCCGGACTGCTGTTCTGGTTCAGTTGATCGATGTACGCATCGATGTCGAAGCCCTGAAGGCGCGCGGCGTCACCGATGATCAACCGGATCAGCGCCATCTGCGCGGTCTGCAGATCGCCGCAACAGATCAGCCCGGCGCGGTCGCATGTGATTTCGGCGCACCGGCTCCAGTGCATGAAGAACAGGCGCAGCCCGCCCTGCACAACGCCAGCCAGAAGGTGCAGATGTTCGATGGTTCGGATCAGTTTGAGCGCCGTGCCAGCTTTGGCAACTTGCTGCAACAGCGTGATCATCAACGGGTTGGCGATCATCTCTGCCGCAACGTTGTAGACGCCGTGCAGATTATGAATGTGACCGCATTCGTGTCCGATAACAAACAGAAGTTCTTCAGTGCTCAAGGCGCCGACCAGCGCGCTGGTCAGCACAATCACCGGTTCGCGGTCGTCAGTGGCGATGGTGAAGCCGCCAGGCTCCGGCGAGTGCGTAATGAACATCTGAGGAACGCCAATCCCCAGGCGGCGCGCGCATGCTTCGCCGAGAGCGTGGATCTCAGGATACTGGCGCGGTCCTACAGCGACGCCAATGCGCAGATACTGCTGACGCACATCAGGCGTCCAGATCGATGTCATGGCGTGCGCCAGATCGCGCACCGGGCGCACCAGCGCAATCTTGCGGCGCAGTTGCTCATCGAGCGAGAAAGAATAGTCCGGCACGCCGTTGATGCTGCGCGCAGCAAAATTACGTTCGCGCTCAATGATATAATCGGCGAAATCGAGGTCAATCTGGCGGGTAGGATTCTGTGCTTCAATCACGCATGCCAGCCTTTTTGCAGATGCTTCGGTTCAGTCCAACGGAATGAATGCTGGCATGCCAGCAGCGCCTGCCAAAACGATGATCCGGCGGTGCACCTGATACGATGAAATTACGCAACGCCGTCGCGCAACTGGCTCGATAGCCCCTGCGCTTTGCCAACGATCCGCAGTGTCTCCGCCTGCAGGCGTTCGAGTTCCCTGACCTGCACATCGGTCAGCGTCTCCTGGCGTTCACGATGCATGCGCAGGTCATCGAGGGTATGCTGCGTCGCCTCGATGGCGCCGCCAAGTTCGCGCTGAACGTCATGTTTGAGTGCGGTAAACGTTTCATCTATCGAGTCGAAGAAGCGCCGCTCGATCGACGGGTACCGGGCATTGAACTGCTGATCAATCTGCACCAGCGCCGCCTCTTTGTAACTCTGACGGAAACGTTCGACACGCTCTTCAGCAAACAATGCGTCCGCCAGACGCTGACCGATCATGCGCGCGGTGATAGCAATGCCGCCAGCCACAGCGCAGACGAGCACGAATGCTCCGACGGGTGGAAGCAAAAGCGATTGGACGACGACAGCCAGCGCCGGCGCCGACACCAGCGTGCCGCCAATCGCCACCGAGAGCGCGGTCGTTTTTTCAACCGCCTGCCCCTTGACGCCAGTCGCGCTGGTTTCAATCGGGCGGCTGAAACGCAGATCGATCGTGTGCAACCCGTGATGGAGGGTTCCGGTGAATTCGGCAACCCGCTGCAATTCGGCTTCGATTTCGCGCTCAACGGCAAACTGAGCGCGTTCGAGCACGATGCGACTGGCGTTATCCGCAGCACGGGCAACATCGCGTCCCAACCGTTCGAGCACCTGACGCTGCTGCGAACGACCAATCTCGGCAGGCGTAATCGTTGCTGCATCAATGGCAGCCGACACAGCGCTTCTGGTTTCATCGATCAATTGGTAGAGCAGCGGACGGACAATCTGGCGCGTCTGTTCGGCGGTGCGATCAATACGGAGCAGTTGTTCCGCCAGCCCGCGGCGCAGGCGGTCGAGTTCGGCGCTGGCGTGTTGACAGGCGCTGTCGAACTCTTCGCGGCTCAACTTCGCCGCATTTGCCATATGCGCGGCGCGCTGAACGATTTTGGCGCCGGACGCAATCACGCGCGCAGCGAGTGATTGCAGTGCAACAATGCCACGTTCGTGGGTAAGAAAGTGTTCCAGACTCTGCTCGAAGATCGGAAAGCGGCTCATCTGCAACTGATCGTCGTCGCCAGCCAGTTTCGCCTCGAGCGCATCGGCGGAGGAGAGCGCGAAGACCTGCGGCTCGCCAATTCGCTGGATGTACAGGTCGCGCTCGTCCCGTCCCTCTGGTCCTGCGCCGAACCGCTGCTCCGCCTTGCGCACAACGGCGTCTTTGATCCGTTGACGAATAGCGGCAATCAGTCGTTCCCGGTCATCGGGATCATCGATGCGATCAATCGCATTGACAACGAAAAGGACCCGCCCCAGGTCGCTCAACAGTAGTTTGTTGAGAAAATCGCCTTCGTACCCGCTGAATGGCGCTTCGGGCATCAATACCATAATCGCAGCATCGGTGTGCGGCAAGACCTCGAGGGTGACGGCGGTCATGACCTCATCGTCGTTCAAGCCGGGAGTATCCACGATATCGACGTTGCGATGCAGGAAACGATTATTGTAGTGAATGATCGCCTGCTTGATGCGCGCCGCGCGCTGTTGCGCATCCGCCGTCAGTTTGGTGACGTACTCGGCGAGTAGATGCAGAGGGATTTCCTCGCTGCGCATACCGGATTGCCGGTCATCACGATATTCAATGCGCACATGAGGGCGGAGATCATACGTCACGCGGTTAAGCGTTGCGGTAGTCGGCAACACATCGGCGGGAAGCACCTCTTCGCCAAGCAGGGCATTGACCAGGGTGCTCTTGCCGCGCTTGAACTCTCCCACAACTGCGATGGTAAAGCGATGGCGCTCGATGCGGTCGAGCATTTCATTGATGAGCGCCGTTTCATCGGCGTTCATTCTCAGTTGGACGGCAAACTCGCGCAACCGCTGCAGGTTGGTGATCATATTCCGCTGTGTTTTGAGTAGATCGAGCAGATTGTCGGGCAACACGACCTCCTCGGCGCCCGTAGCGTCGTGAATAGTCAAGCGTAGTTTCCTATTCTATTCCACAGGAACGCTGATGTTTAGAGATAATGCCTTTGAACGGGTTGATACAATGCCCGGAGCGGAAGCAGCAGACTATTCCAGGAGTATGTGCGGGAGGAAGTAGTCTATTGCATGCATACTATAGCACGCACGGATGAAGAAGACAAGTTTCGATCTCGTATAAAATGATGACAGTAATGTTATTCGAATATCGCATCTTGCCCGGATTTTATGCTATACTAACAGTACTGACCAGTCAGTCGATTAGAAGTGACCATGACCCATTCCACTGAAAAACGTTCTGAGCCAGCGAGCACCCGCGAGCGCATTCTGGAAGCCGCACTCGATGTGTTTGCGTCGAAGGGGTATCACGACGCACGTCTGGACGACATCGTTGAGACGGCGCATATCTCGAAGGGGTCGATCTACTTTTACTTTCCCAACAAGGAGCGCCTCTTCCTGGCGCTGGTCGATCAGTTTGCCGATCTGATCGAGCGGCGCGCCACCGAAGCCATCGCGCGGCAACCGCGGGTCGGGATCGACCGCGTGCGCGCAGCGGTGATGGCGGTGATCGAAACGTTCGGCAGGTATCGTCGTCCGGCGAAAATCCTGCTGGTTCAGGCGGTGGGGCTGGGGGCGGCGTTCGAGAAGAAACGCCTCGAAGTGACCGATCGCTTTGCTGCGCTGATCAAGCGCCATCTCGATGAGGCGGTTGCAGTCGGTGAGATTCAGCCGATCGATACGACAGTCGTGGCGCACGCCTGGATGGGCGCTATCTACAATCTGGTGATCCGCTGGGTGATGACCGGTGACCCGCCCGCCGAGCGCATTCCGCCGACCCTGGTGCCGCTGTTGCTGCGAAGCGTCAACTATCCCGTGGAGGAGAATCAGGGCAGTGCATCGTAACTCATACCAGCAACACTACGGTCGCCTGATCAGCATGAGCATGCCATGCCCTGGGGTGTCTCCCGCCGATCTCCTGCATGTTGCACGCGGACAACCGCGGTCGTACTGGGAGAGTGCGCGCGATGGGATTGCATTCGCTGGCATGGGGATCGCGGTTGAATTGATAGCGTGGGGGGGCAACCGTTTTGCCGGGATTGAACAGCAGGCGCGGGCGTTGTTCGAACATGCGATCATGATCGATGAACATGAGCCGCTCGCCGCGCCGCGTCTCTTCGGTGGCTTTTCGTTCCGCGACGATTTTGTGCCTGATCTGGCATGGGCTGATTTTCCGCCAGCGCACTTTGTGTTGCCGCATTATCAACTGGTGCGTGTCCGCAATTCCTTCTGGTTGACGTTGAATGTCCATGCACCGCTCAGCGAAGATCCGCGCACGCTGGCGACCGATCTGCGCGAGGCGTTGCTGGCGCAGATCGATCGGTTGCAGCGTGTATCTTCTTCTCCTGCTGCTCGTCATTCATCAGGGCGTATTGTCTATCCCATGCCGTTCGATCAGTGGTCGCGCAGCGTGGAACGGATTGTGCAGCAGATCCGCGCTGGCGTTTTGAAGAAAGTTGTGCTGGCGCGTATCGCTGAGGCATCGTTCGACGAACCGGCGGATGTTGATGGTGCACTGGCGCATCTGGAACGACGCTATCCCGATACCTATCGCTTTCTGTTCGAGCCGCGTCCAGGTCGTGCGTTCTTCGGGGCAACACCCGAATTGCTGGTGCAGGTGAAGGGTGATCGGGTGATGACCATGGCGCTGGCTGGCAGCATCCGACGTGGTGCGACGCCCGACGAAGATGAGCGTCTTGCCGCAGTGCTGCTCGATAGCGCTAAGGATCGCCATGAACATCAGATTGTGGTGGACGAGGTGCGTGCTCGCCTGACTCCACTGACCCGTCATCTGGAAGTCGGTGCGACAGGTGTGATGACGCTGAGCAATATTCAGCACCTGCACACGCCGATTGATGGGATACTGCGCGAACCGCGCGGTGTTCTGCCGCTCGTCGCAACCCTGCACCCAACGCCGGCGCTCGGCGGTGAGCCACGTGAGGCGGCGATGCGCCTGATCGGTGAACTGGAACCGGCGCCGCGCGGATGGTACGCAGCGCCGGTCGGCTGGATCGACCGACGGCTCGATGGACAGTTTGGGGTCGCCATTCGTTCGGCAGTCGTACAAACGACGCGCGCCTGGCTGTATGCCGGGGCGGGTATCGTCGCGGAAAGTGATCCGCAGCGCGAGTGGGACGAAACGAACCTCAAGTTTCGTCCGATGCTGGAGGCGCTCGGTTTGCCCGCCGATGGGTATCGGTAGGCGCGGTTCTCAGGTTCCTGGCGCCCAGTTCTCGGTTATCGGCTATCGGTTCTCAGTTTTGGTTCCTGGCGCCCAGTTCTCGGCTATCGGCTATCGGTTCCTGGTTCTCACCCATGACCAATCGCAACATTTTTTACGCAACGACACTGGTGGATGAACTTGCCCGCGCCGGGTTACGCTTTGTGTGCCTGGCGCCCGGTTCGCGCAATACGCCGCTGGTGCTGGCATGCGCGCGCCATCCCGCAATCAAAGTCTTTTCGCACCTGGACGAGCGCAGCGCGGCGTTTTTTGCGCTCGGTCTGGCGCTGGCGACCGATACGCCGGCTGCGGTTGTCTGCACGTCTGGTTCGGCGGCGGCGAATTTCTTTCCGGCGATTGTGGAGGCGCACCAGGCGGGTGTGCCGCTGCTGGCGCTGACGGCGGATCGCCCCCACGAACTGCGCGACAGCGGCGCAAACCAGACCATCGATCAGGTGAAAATGTTTGGCGGCTTTGTGCGCTGGAGTGTCGATCTGGCGCTGCCGGAAGCGACCCCGCCGCCGGTTGTGGTGCGCTCCCTGCGGACGCTGGCGGCGCGCGCGATGGCGATCGCTGGCGGTGAGCCGCCAGGAGTGGTGCATCTGAACCTTCCCTTCCGTCCACCGCTCGAACCGACGCCGGTCGCCGGAGACATCACCGCCCCCCCGGATGCAGCGCAACCACGCCAGGCGGGTGCGCCCTACACACATTTCCTGACTGCGACACGCTCTGGAGTGCCGGAAACGGTCATCGAACAGATTGCCCCTCTCCTTCAGCAGCACGAACGCGGTCTGATCGTCTGCGGTCCGCGCTGCCCCGGCGGGGAGTTTGGCGCACTGGTGAGCGAACTGGTGCATCGCACCGGCTACCCGGCGCTGGTTGATGGTGTATCGGGGATTCGTTTTGGCTATCCAGGCGTGATTGGCGGGTACGAGACATTCCTCTTTGGCGAACACTCGTTCCCGCCCCCCGATGTGGTGGTGCGGTTCGGCGCGGTTCCCACCTCGAAGTGGCTCAACCAGTATCTCGACACGGCTGCGCCGTCGGCGGTCATCCATGTGCGCGCTGGCGGCGTATGGGCGGATGACAGTCATCGGGTGAGCCATTTCATCGCAGCGGATGAGTCTGCGTTCATTCGGGCGCTGTTGCCGCACCTGAAGGAGCGCCGGGGCGCATGGATACAAATGTTCGAGGAAGCGGAAGCGCAGGTCTGGTCGGCAGTTGAAGCCGCTCTTAACGACGGACCGTACTTCGACGGCGCTGCTGTCTACGACGCTGTGAGTCTGCTGCCGGAAGGTGCGGCGCTCTTCGTCGGCAACAGCCTGCCGGTACGTCATCTCGACCAGTTCGGGAAACCGGGCGCCCGGCGTATCCATGCCTTTGCGAACCGGGGCGCATCAGGCATCGATGGGAATATCTCGACGGCGCTTGGCGTCGGCGCGGGACGACCCGATACGCCGATGGCAGCCATTGTTGGCGATATTACGTTCTACCACGATATGAATGGCTTGCTGGCAGTGCGACGTTGCGGCGTTCCAATAACGATCGTGCTGCTCAACAACGATGGCGGCGGCATCTTTCATCGTCTGCCGATCAACCGCTTCGAGCCGGAGTTTACCGATTATTTCGTGACGCCGCATGGGTTGCATTTTGCTCACGCGGCGAAGATGTATGGTCTGGACTACGTGCAGGTGCGGGATCGCGAGGCATTCCGGCGCGCCTTCCGCGAGAGCATCGAGGCGCGCGCTGCAACGATCATCGAACTCCGCACCGATGCGCGCGCCGATCTCGCCCGTCGTCAGGCTCTGATGCGGTCTGCAAAAGCATCCGATGTTCGTGGGTTGTAGGACATATGCATCTGGCACACTGGTGTGATCGTACCGCTGCATGGTTGAAGGTCGAACCGCGACCGTGCAGGTGCGGCATCGACGCATATCTGGAACACTCTTCTGGATCAGGACCGGTATGCGCTGACGCAAAAAAGAAAACTGAATGATAAGGAGGAGCAGCAGTATGACACGTTTCACCCCCAAACTTTCATCGCTGGTCGAATGGACGGAGGTGAAGGAGTACGAAGACATCACCTTTCACGTTGGCGGCGGCATTGCGCGCATTGCCTTCAACCGACCGGAAATCCGCAATGCGTTCCGTCCGAAAACGATTGACGAGATGACCGAAGCCTTTCTGAGCGCCTGGCACAACCAGGAAGTCGGCGTTGTCATTCTGACCGGCAACGGTCCAAGCCCGAAGGATGGCAAATACGCCTTCTGCTCCGGCGGCGATCAGACAGTGCGCGGGCAGGCGGGGTACGTCGACGACCAGGGTGTCGCCCGTTTGAACGTCCTGCAACTGCAACGCTACATCCGCACGATGCCCAAGCCGGTGATCGCTGCTGTTGCCGGATACGCTATCGGCGGCGGGCATGTTCTGCACGTGATCTGCGACCTGACGATTGCAGCGGACAATGCCATCTTCGGACAGACCGGTCCGATCGTTGGCAGTTTCGATGCCGGTTTTGGCTCGAGTTATCTGGCGGCGATTGTCGGACAGAAGAAAGCGCGTGAGATCTGGTACCTCTGCCGCCAGTACAACGCGCAGCAGGCGCTGGAGATGGGGTTGGTGAATACGGTGGTGCCGGTTGATGAACTGGAAGATGAGGCGGTACGCTGGGCGCAGGAGATTCTTGAGAAGAGTCCGATTGCCATCCGCTTCCTCAAGGCTGGCTTCAACGCCGATCTGGATGGACAGACCGGAATCCAGGTGCTGGCGGGCGATGCGACGATGCTCTTCTACATGACCGAAGAAGGCAACGAGGGCAGGAAAGCCTACCTTGAGAAACGCAAGCCCGATTTCTCGAAGTTCCCCCGCCGCCCATGATGCCCGACTGGCTCTCGGCTCAGGCGAAGGCGCGCCCCGACGGGGTGGCGCTGATCGTCGGCGAGACGATGCTGACCTACAGAGCACTGAACGAACAGACGGCGCGGTTTGCTGCCCGTCTGTTCGCGTGCGGCGTGTCGCGCGGCGACGTGGCGGGCATCCTGTTGCCAAACCGTCTGGAAACGGCGCTGGCAGTTCATGCTGCGCCGCGTCTCGGAGTGACGCTGGCGCTGTTCAACACCCGGCTCACACCGGCGGAACTCGATATGCAGGTGCGCAGCGCGCAGTGCCGCTTCCTGCTCTGCGACCGTGACACCCTGCCGACTGCGCTGGCGCTGCCATCCGCGCCCCGACTGCTGTGCGTCGATCCGATTGATGACCCACGCCTGACGCCGCTTGACCGGTTGACCGGCGATCCCGCAACGTTCCGTGAGGGTATGATCGACCCCGACGCGCCTTTCGCCATCATATTCACCTCAGGGACAACCGGCAGTCCCAAAGGTGCAGTCCTGACCTGTGGCGCATTCTTCGCCAGCGCGATGGCATCAGCCTATCGTATCGGCGTGCTTCCCGATGATCGATGGCTCTGCGTGCTGCCGTTGTACCACGTCGGCGGACTCAGCATTCTTCTGCGATCTTGCCTCTACGGAACCGCCGTTGATCTCTGGCAGCGCTTCGATGCCGCAGCCATTGCCCATCGCATGACAACCGCGCCGGTGACGCTGATCTCACTTGTGCCGACGATGCTCCATCGCCTGCTGGAACTGTTCGGCGATGAACCGCCGCCGCCACGCCTGCGACTCGTGCTGCTCGGCGGGGCTGCCGCGTCGCCCGACCTGCTGAAACGCGCGTTACAGGCGGGATGGGCGCTTGCCACAACCTATGGATTGACCGAGGCGGCATCGCAGGTCGCCACAGCGCTGCCCGAACAGGTGCGGCGCAAACCCGGCAGCGTCGGACGCCCGCTCCTATTCACCAGCGTGCGTGTCGTCGATGAAGCAGGGCATGATCAACCGCCCGGAGTCTACGGCGATATTCTGATACGCGGACCGACCCTGATGCGCGGGTATCTTGGCGAGCCGCCGCTCGATGCCGACACCTGGTTTGCGACGGGAGACATCGGCTATCTCGACGTTGATGGCGATCTGTGGGTCGTGCAGCGACGCAGCGATCTGATCATCAGCGGCGGTGAGAATATCTACCCGGCTGAGATCGAACAGGTGCTGCGTCAGCATCCAGCCGTCGCCGATGTTGCGGTTGTCGGCGTTCCTTCGCCGGAGTGGGGGCAACAAGTCGGCGCTGTGCTCGTACTGCGCGATCCAGCCGTAGACGTGCGCGAGATCCTGGCGTTCAGTCGCACCCGGCTGGCAGGCTACAAACAACCGCGCATCGTCCGGGTCGTTGACGAGTTGCCGCGCACCGCGTCGGGGAAGATCCACCGGGCGGCAGTGGCAGAATTGCTGGAAGGGATGATACACTAATCTAGACCAGGGCGCTTCCGCATTTCTTCGGAGGTCAATCGCTTTTTCTCTTGCGCTCTATCGCGCAAGAGGTCCATAAGTGCAGCATTTTGCCGTGTTCGTGCAATTTCATCGGCAAAATCTTCTTCAGCAGCGACGACTTGCCCACGCCGCCAACGCCGTGAATGACCAGCATCCGTTTGGGCAACGTGGGCGCAGCGAGCCACTGCTTGAAGAGTTCGCGCAGGTGCTCCACATCGGTGAAATAGGTTTGCAGTTCGCGGTCGTGCTCGGAAAGAGAGGACATAGGTGGCTCTCCTTATGACAAAAGGTGAAGGATGAAGCAATAGCCACAGAGTTGCTGATTGCTGTTCAGGCATACGCAAAGACATCCAGTCGCACTGACTTGACAGGCTTGCCTTGTCCGCGTACCAGTTGTCGCACCGACTCAGCCGTCTCTCGGCTAAAAATGGTCTCACCACAACGGCGACAGACAACGGCGGGAATGTTTTCCACCAGCACGAACTGTCCGTCAATGTGAAACACTTCATGGACGCGTGCCTCCTGTCCTTCCGTCGAACCGCAGACATGACATTTGAACATCACAACCTCCGTTTTGAGAACTCTATCCATTCATCAGGATCAGGCTCGTATAGAGTGATGATTCTCACTTTTTCGGTTTCGGCATACGATACCTGAATGTG